>Ga0315273_10012303_pt1 | contig 10964 bp, 6 predicted proteins | sample YL17G02_0_MG_FD_205753 | JGI IMG/M metagenome (GOLD analysis project Ga0315273, IMG submission 205753) | Sediment microbial communities from Yellowstone Lake, YNP, Wyoming, USA - YL17G02_0 | ecosystem: Environmental > Aquatic > Freshwater > Lake > Sediment | place: USA: Wyoming | collected...
CTGAATGCCGGCGGCGTCGCTGGCGTTGGCCGCGGGGATCATGAACCTGAGGTGCATAGTCATCGCATGCGGGCCATCTCTTCGCTGGTCACGCTGCACACGAGCGGTCTCCACGGTACTGTCGTCGAACATGTTGATGGCCCGGATGCCCGGCGCCCCGCCTATGTTGTACGACTGGTAGTACGTCGACGGGGTTACCAGAATGAAGTACCAGGGGCTCAAGCCCGGACCCACGTCCGGAAAGGCCGCGCCCTCGAACATGGTCTCCCACGTGTTTGCGGCCTCAGTTGCCGCGCAAAGGCAGACCACACCCACGACTACGGACAGCACGATAACTGCCCTTCTCATACTCGAACACCTCTCTCCACAAGTAATGCGTTCGGAACATTTCCTCGGGGATTTGCTGACGCCCTCGGAAACACGCGGTCTACCGCGTGCCGGTAAACCCATTTACCCGCAGTATACCCGACGTTTGCAGTTATGTCAACTGGCAATATTACGAGAGTTGAGCGGAAATGTGGCTTGACTACCGACGTTGCTCAACGGCCGCTAGTCAACCGGGCTCTCGGCGACCGGCAAAGGATCGGACGCAGGAGCAGCCGCCGCGCTCGCAGCCGAGAGCATCTCCAGAGCCGACACTATCCCCGCGCGCTGGTCGGGCGTCAGCACGGACAGGGCGTCCTCGGCCCGCCTTACGCGCCTCTGCCTTCGCGTTCCCATGATCCGCGCGCCGCGTGAGGTCAACTGAAGGCACTTGACACGCCGGTCATCCGCCTCCACCACGCGCTCGACGAGCCCCGCTTTCTCCAGACGGTCGGCCAGTTGGGTCGTCGCGCTGTGCGAGATACCGAGCTCCTTGCTGAGCGCGGACATCGTCCGCGGACCGTCCTGCAGCACCCCGCACACGCGCAATTGGCCGACCGGCAGGTCCATTGCGGGGTCGTCCGCGTCGATGGCGAAGAGCCGCCGCATCACTTTCGGGATGAGGCCGGTTATGGCAGCCGCTTGCTTGCGGACGTCCTGGTCACTCATTGGGCTTCGCCTTCGGCTTGAGCAAGCGGGCGGCGTCGTCCAGGAGCGAGTAGACGACCGGCACGACGAAGAGCGTCAGCGCCGTCGAGGTGCACAGCCCCCCGATGACCGCGGTCGCCATCGGCGCCTGCACCTCCGAGCCCTTTCCGACACCGAGCGCCAGCGGGAGCATGCCCAGAACGGCGGCCGAGGCGGTCATCAGGATCGGGCGCAGACGGGTCGGCCCGGCTCTCAGCAGGGCCTCCTCGCGCATCATCCCGCGGCGGCGGAGGGTGTTCGTGTAATCGACCAGCAGGATGCCGTTCTTGACCACGATCCCGACGAGCATCAAGACGCCGATGAACGCGGTCAGGCCGAATGAGCGGCCGGTCAGGAACATCGCCAGAATGACCCCCGCTCCGGCAAGCGGCACGGAAAACATGATGGCCAGCGGGTGTGCGAACGACTCGAACTGTGAAGCGAGAAGCATGTAGATCAACGCTATAGCCAGAAAGACCGAGACCCACATCCCGCTGAACTCCTCGGCGGCGCGCTTCTGGTTGGTCCCCCAGTCCCAGTAATAGCCCGCCGGCATCTGGTAACCGTTCAGGGCTTTCGTGATGTCGGTCTGGATCTCGCCCGTGGAGCGCCCCTGCGGCACGCCGGTCACCGCGACGTAGCGCTGGCGGTCCATGCGGGTGATGTCGCTCGGTCCCATGCCATAGGTGGGTGTAGCCACCTGGCTCAGCACGATCTCGCCGGAGTGCGATCCGGCCGGCCCGGACTTGACCATCAGGTCCTTCATCTCCGGGACCGTCTTGCGCTCCGACTCAGGCACCCGGACGACGATCGGGTACTGGAAGCCTTTCTCCTGGTACCAGCTTGCAATCGAGCCGTTGGTGGCGGTGTTGATGGTGTCCGCCACATCCTCGAAGGTCACTCCGAGCTGCTGCGCCTTCTCGCGGTCCACTTTCCATTGTATCTCGGGCATTGCCTCCTGCCAGTTCAAGTCCAGGTTCTCCAGTCCGGGTATGCCGCGCAGCCGGCCCATCACCTCGCCGGCCAAACGCGACAGAACGCTCAGGTCCTCGCCGAATATATCTACCTCGACGTTCGTGGCGCCGCCTGTCATAATCATCGTGACGATGTCGTTCTGCGCCGGGCGCGCGTTCACGCCGGGTATGCGAGAGAGCTGCTTCCGCAAGCCCTGGATCACCTGCAGGGTGGACTGGTCGCGGTCTTCTTTGAGTTTGACCATGACCGAACCCTGGTAGGGCCGCAGGGTAGTCGAAGTCCCGCGCATGCTCAGGCTCGATCCGGCGGAGGCGAATGCCGTCCGCACGTTGGGATTGCTGCGCACTATGCGCTCGACTTGCAGCATCGCCTGGTTCGTCTGTTCGAGCGCCGTGCCCACCGGCATCTTCACGTTTACGGAGAAGTCGCCGCTGTCGGTCTGCGGCATCAGCTCCGTTCCGATCATCGGGACCAGCAGGACGCTGCCAAGCGTGATCCCAGCCGCCACACCCAGCGTCTGCAGCCTGTGGTGAATCGCCCAGTGCAGGCCCCGGCGATAGGAGCTGTCGAGCGCCTCGAGCCACTGACCGAAACGGTGGAACATGCGCATCCCTGTCACCCTGAGCAGACTAGTCATTCCGAGCAGCGCGAGGAATCTGCCTCTTGTGTCGCCCTCACAAGCAGATTCCTCACTGCGTTCGGAATGACTAGGAGGGCGCTCGGAATGACTACTTCCGCGGGCAAGGTTCTCCGTGTGGGCTTCGCCGGAGATGAAGCGGGTCGCGAGCATCGGCACGACCGTGGTCGCATCCAGCAGCGAGACGGCCAGCGAGAAGATCACCACCAGCGCGAACTGGGTGAACATCTGCCCCGCCTGGCCCTTGATCAGAAGAAGCGGGAGGAAGACGACCATTACCGTCCAGGTGGACGCCACAACGGCGGAGACGATCTCGTTCGTCCCGCTCACCGCCGCTTCCCTGGCGGATTTCTTGTCACGCTCCATATGCCGGAAGATGTTCTCCAGCACGACCACCGCGTCGTCCACGATCAGGCCAGTCGCCAGCGCCAGCCCTCCAAGCGACATCGTGTTGATCGTAAAACCGCACATATAGAGCAGCGCGAAGGTGGAGATGATGGAGGTGGGGATCGAGAGCGCGACGACCAGCGTGCTGCGGACGTTGCGCAGGAAGAAGAGCAGGATCAGCACCGCAAGGATGCCGCCGATCACCGCCGCGTCTCGGACGTTGTTGACGGACTCGCGGATGAACTGCGCCTGGTCGTAGGCAAGCCCAAACTTCAGGTGGGGATAGATCTGGTTGACGAGCTTGAGCTTCTCGAAGATGCCCTCCGCCGTGGATACGGTGTTGGCTCCGCTCTGCTTGGTGATGATGACGCCGACAGCGGGCTTGCCGTTCAGCCGGGTGTAGAGACGGACCTCGGAGTAGGAGTCGCGCACGTCGGCCACGTCGGATAGCGACACGAGCTGGCCGTTGAACGAGCTCAGAGGAATGCGCTTGATCTCTTCAGGACTGGTGAACCACCCCAGGCTGCGGATGATGTATTCGGTCTTTCCCTGCTTCGCGATGCCCGCGGGCAGGTTCAGGTTCTCCTGCGTGATGCGCCTCATCACGTCAGCCAGTGACAGATGATGGGCGCGAAGCCGGTAAGGATCGACATCAACTATGATCGCCCGTTCCCGGCCGCCCGTGGCAACCGCCGAGGCGACGCCGTTGACAGCGTCGAGCATCGGCGTTACCTTATTGTCGAGCAGCGTGCGCAGCTTGACCGGGTCATCCACGCCGGAGACACCGAACACGAGAATCGGCATCTGAGTGGGGTCCATCTTGAAGACCAGCGGGGTCTGAAGCGTGGGGTCATCGGGGAAAGACCTCTGCGCGCGCACGACGGCTTGCATGACGTCCACCGCGGCCTGGCCGATGTCAACGCCCCACTGGAACTGGACGCGGACCATCGAGCTCCCTTCGTTGCTGCTGGAGGTGACCTGGTACATGCCCGGAGTCGAGGAGACGGCCCGTTCCATGGGACGCGTCACCTGGGCCTCGATCTCCTCCGGCGCGACGTTCGGCCACTGTGTCAGGACCATCACCGTCGGCAGGGTCACGTTGGGAAGCAGATCGACCGGCAGCCGCATTAAGCAGATCGCGCCCAAGAGCACCAGCGCGGCGATGCGCATGGTGACCGCAACGGGCCGGTTGACGGCGAAATCAGCAATGCTCATCTTGCCCGGGCTCCCCCGGGGCGTCCCTTCGAGCCGCGTCCCCGTCCTCCGCCCGAAACGAGCATCTGACCCTCGCGAACGGGAAACGAGCTCATCGTGACCACTTTCTCCCCGGGCTTGAGCGCGTCGCCGATGCTGACGAACTCCACGTCCTCAACGCCGGGCGTCACGCTCACGCGCCTGGCCTTGTTGTCCCTGCCGGCGGCGATCACATAGGACCCGGACCGGTCGGCCCTGACCGCCTCGCGCGGCACGACCACGGCCCCGCGGATGCGCTCCGTCTCGACCGCCACGTGCGCGAACATCCCGGGCTTCAGGAGATCGTCCTTGTTCGTCATGATGACCCTCACCGTGAACTGCCGGCTCTGCGGGTCGGCGGACGGGTTGATCTGGACCACGCTTGCGTCGAAGATGCGGCCCGGCAGCGCGTCGAAGCTGATCGTCGCCGGCTGGCCGAGGTGGATCTTGGCGCACACTTCCTCGGGGACCGCGATGGTCACCCAGACCTGCTTGACGAACTGGACCACGAGGATCGGCTGAGTCGGTGAGGCGATAGCGCCGGGGTCTGCGTAGCGTCCGGTGACGAAGCCCTCCAGGGGCGAGACGAGAGCCGTGTCGCGCCGCCTGGCCTGCGCGCTCTCAAGCGCGGCCTTCGAGGCGTTAACGGTAGCCTTGAGAGCCTCTATGCTCTGGCGATAGGCCGACTTCTGCGAGGTGTTGGCCAAAGCGTACTCGTAAGAGGCCTGGGCCTGTTCGAGCTTGGCCTTGGCGGCCTCGACGTCCGCCTTGCCCTTCTCCTTCGTGATGTTATACTGCTGCTGTGCGGACTCTTTCTGAGCGCCGGCCGACTTGAGCTGACCCTTGGCGATCTCCAGCGCCGCCTCCTGCACTGCCACGGCGGCTTTCGCGTCATCGACCGCCTGCGTCGCGATGTAGCCCTGCTTGTGGAGGCTGTCAACGCGCGCGTATCTCGTCTTCGCGTTGGTCAGGTTCGCCTCCGCGCCGGTAATGGAAGCGCGAGCGTTCTCGATCCGCGAATCGGCGTCGGTCAGGTTGGCCGTAGCGGCGACGAGCTGCGCCTCGTAGTTCTTGCTGGCCTGATTGTAGTCGGCCTGCGCGCTCGCTTTGGCGGCCTTCTGCTGGCGGAGCTGGGTATTGACGGCCACATCCGCCGGGTTCTGACCGATCTGCGCCTGGGCCAGTCGATACTGGTTCTCGGCCAGCGCGGCCCTCGCCTGCTGAACGTTCGCCTCGACCTCGTAGGAGTCGATCTTCACCAGCATCTGACCCTTGCGGATGCGGTCGCCCTCGCGGACTTCGAGGAACACTATCCGCCCGGTGATCTTGGGGGCGATCTTGACGCTCAGGGGCGCCTCCACCGAGCCCGTGGCCCCGAACGTGTGGACGACGTCCCGTATCTGGACCGGGGCCAGTGAGACAACGGCGGGCGCTTTCATGCGAGCCGCGCGCTGCTGCGTCTGGCCGGCGACCTCGGCCCTTTTCTGGCCTATCCGCCACCCGATCAGCAGCGCGAGGATGAGAATGGGGATAGCAACTCGAAGCCAACGCTTCATACAAGACCTCAGCAGCGCCCGAAGCGCGGATATAGTTAATATACATTAACTATTGGCCGGACGTCAAGGCAGCCACAGGCTTGCGCAGCATCCGATCTCGGTATCGGACTCCAGGCCGGAACGGAGTCCGGCCACTACGCAACGCTCACGGGAGGATGAGGTCGATATCTGAAGCGGTTCTGGCGAGGACGCAGGGCGCGGCGCCGCCGCCTGCCGCGCTTACCAGGCTCGAAATGCCGGTCACGGACACGTATGCGCCCTGCCGGAGGCCCGCGGGCAGCGTGATCGAGCCGGTGACCACGCGCAGACCTGAGTGGCCTACGTCGGACGCGAGCGCCGAGCCGTCGTCGATCCAGAGAGACCCGCTGCCCATCCCGGTTACCCGGCCCCACGCCCTGACCAGCAGTCCGATACTCGCCGCGGCGGGATAGGCGCCCAGGCCGGCGTTCGCCATCGCGAGCGGAGCAATCGATGCCGATGCCCCCGGCGTCACCGAGGTCGCCGCGATTGCCCGCTCACCGGTCGCCAGGGTGGAGAGCCGACCAACTACGTCGGCGGCAATGCCGGACGGGATCGCCGGGCCGCTCGGCCACGAGGCTCGAATCCCGCCGGAGCGGTCCGGCTCCTCGATGTAGAACGCGCCGCCGATCTGAGCCGTCCCCGCGGACACGACCTTTCCCGAGAGCCTGACCTCTGTCCCGTCGGCAACGTAACGGCACGCCCCGAGCGAGGGGCGGTCGAGAAGCTCGCGGATCGTGCGGATCGCCAGGTCGGGGTCGTAGCCGAAGCTTGCCAGGACGATCTTGCCCGCCTGGTCGATCACATACCATCTGCCGAACGGCAGCCCGGTGTTGGGCTGGTTGTAGTTGTTCCTGGAGTTGGCGCCCGCCTCATCCCATATGATCTTGCCGCGGAGGTGGAAGTTGGTCCAGACGGTCTCGAGCCAGCTCCGGGTCTCGCCGCGTGCCCCGCCCTCGTCATAGATCGCGGCCACAACGTTGGGGTTGCCCTGGAACTCCTTGATCACACTGTTCTGCATGTCCGCGACCGCGGGCAGGCAGGCCGGTCACCAGGAGCCATAGATCGCGAACCAGACTATCTTCCCCCGCTGATCCGAGAGCGTGAACGGCTCATCAGTGAACTGGCCCGTCTGCGGATCTCTGGAGACGATGGGCAGTGTGAAGTCGGCAGCCGGCTCGCCGGGGTCGAGATATGTGGTGTTGCCGTACACCTGGATCGGAAGCGGGTTCTCGTCGGGGTCGTTGCCGGCCAGCCGGATGACTCCGGAGCCTTGCGTCGGCGAGCCGTTGTATGTGACCCCGAATGTCGCGCTTACGCCGGGCGCGAGGGTCCCGCCGGAGTAGTTCGTCGAGAAGCCCGGAGAAGTCGATGAGACCCCGGTGATCGAAAGGCTGCCCCAGCCGTTGTTGGTGACGGTGACGATCTGCGTGCCGCCCGCCGGGCTGAACCTGATCCGCTGGGCGGTGGAGTTGATGTCGGGCTGCGTGCTCTGGTCGGCCGGCTTGAGCTGGTAGACGTCCATGTAGTTCCAGTTCGCCACCAGCACCCTGCTGTCCGTGCCGCTGCCGATCCCGCAGCAGATGCGCAATGTCCCATTGGAGCCGCGCCTGGCGCTGATCTCGCGCGCGACGATAGTCGGGTTGCCGCCAGCGTCGAGCTCGAAGATGATCGGTCCGGGATAGGTCGAGACCGCAAGATAGTCCCCGACCCAGCACAAGTCCTCGGCGAAGCCCTGGGTCGAGAAGACGCGCCTCGTCGCGACGTTTCCGCCGTCGTAGACGGCGATCCCCGCGCCGCCGACGAGCATGTATACCCTTCCATTGCGGAATGTGATCGCCTCGGCTGTGCCGACGGCGGTCGAGAGGTCCTCCCCGCCGGTCAGAACGGGATTCGCCGGATCGGTCACGTTAACCACCTTCAGCCCGCCGGCCCCGTCCGCGACGTAGGCCGTGTTCCCGGAGACGGCTATGTCGAATGCGTCCGTGAACCCGCTCGTGATCTGCCCGATCCTTACCGGGTTCTCGGGGTCCGCGATGTCGTAGACGCGGATGCCGTAGCTGTGCGCGGCGACGTAGAGATAGTTGCCCGAGATGCACATCTTCTCGTAGAACACGCCCGGTTCGCTGACTGTCTTGACCTTCTGCAGCGTGTCGCCGCTGATCCTGACGACCGAGAACCCGAAGGTCCCCGAGTTGCCCATCGCGTGCTCGTTGACGAAGACGTAGCTGCCCCTGAGGTAGAGGTTGCGGGCGTTCATGCCGGTGATGCGGGAGAGGTAGCTCAGAGTGCCGCCGACCGGCAGGGCGTTCAGATCCACCAGCGCCAAAGCGGGATAACCGGCCACAATCGCGCGGTCCGGGCTGATCGCCAGCGCCGTGAGCAGGTGATCGACGCCCGAGCCGGACTGGCAGTTGTAGCGGCCGAGGTAGTCGAGCGCCATCGTGCCGGCTGCAGCCGACTGCGCCGCCAGCAATGCCACGACGAGGCAGGTTAGGATCGCACGAGCTCTCACGGGCGGACACTCTCCAGGCGACTCGCAGGCCCTATCCGCAGTATAGCCCGACGAACCCCGCTTGTCAATGGACAACCTAGTCCGCCCTGTCGATAGGCAGGAGCGAGTTGCAGCGCAGGGCGTTGGCGGCGTCGCGGCAGCCCTAGCCTCGCCACAGAAGAAGGCTTCGGACAAGAAGAACGCCGGTCACCAGGCGGACAAGCTCGTCTACGATTTCCTCCAGCGCCTTGGAGAGATCAAGGTGCTGGACCCCGCCTGTGGGTCGGGCAACTTCCTCTATGTCACCCTCCAGAAGCTCAAGGACCTGGAGAAGGAGGTCATCGACTACGGGCTGTCGCGCAACCTGGGAGGGCACTTCCCGGTTGTCGGCCCGGGGCAGTTGTATGGAATCGAGGTCAGCGAGTATGCCCATGATCTCGCCCAGATGACCGTGTGGATCGGGTATCTGCAGTGGATGCACGACCACGCCTACTCTCTTCGCAACGAGCCCATACTGGGGCCGGCCGATAACTTCAAGTGCATGGACGCAATCATCGACCTCTCCGACCCGGCGAACCCCAAGGAACCCGAGTGGCCCGAGGTCGATTTCATCGTGGGTAATCCGCCGTTTCTGGGCACGAAGAAACTGCGGTCCGCATTAGGAAACGAGTACGTAGATCGCCTATTCGCCCTGTATGCCGACAGGATTCCGAATTTCAGCGACCTGTGCTGCTATTGGTTTGAGAAAGCTCGACAGCAGATCGAGGACGGCAAGTCTGGCCGGGCCGGTCTCCTCGCTACGCAGGGCATACGCGGAGGGCTGAGCCGCGAGGTACTCAAGCGCGTCGCGACTACCGGGCGGATTTTCTTCGCAGAATCGGACCGGGACTGGGTGCTAGACGGTGCCTCGGTGCATGTCAGCCTGGTGGGTTTCGACGACGGCAGCGAGACCAACTTGGTGCTCAACGGGAGACCCGTACCCGCCATCAACCCTGATCTCACGTGTTCGGCGGATGTCACGCTCGCTCGCGTACTTACGCAGACCACGAAGATTGCGTTTTACTCGGACGTCAAGGCCGGCACGTTCGACATATCGTCTGACTCCGCGGCGCGTCTGCTTCTTCAGCCAAATCCGAATGGTCTGCCGAATAGTGATGTGCTTGTGCCCTGGATTAACGGTCGGGATGTGCTGCAGGGCCCCCGCCATTACTGGATCGTCGACTTCGGGACCGATACTCCGATGGAGGATGCAGCGCGCTACGAATCACCGTTTGAGCACGTGCGCCGGGTTGTGCTACCGCAACGCTCTGGAGTGAATCGTGCGCGCTACAGGGATTACTGGTGGCTGCATGCCGAGCCCTGCGCGGAAATGCGTGAGCGGGTGAAGAGCCTCCACCGCTTCCTGGTTACGCCAATAGTGTCGAAGTACAGAGTGTTCTCATGGCTCACTTCGCCCACTCTGCCCGACCATGCGGTCGTCGTCTTCGCCCGCTCGGACGACTGCTTCTTCGGCGTTCTTCATTCCCGCTTGCACGAGGTTTGGGCTCGCGCGCAGGGCACGCAGTTGCGCGAACGAGAGAGCGGGTTCAGATATACGCCGACAACTTGCTTCGAGACCTTCCCCTTCCCCGAGCCGACCGCCGAACAGGAAGCCGCCATAGCCGAGGCCGCGCGGGAGCTCAATGAGCTTCGAGAGCATTGGCTCAACCCGCCCGAGTGGACGCGAGAGGAAATCCTCGAGTTCCCGGGTTCCGCGGACGGCCCGTGAGCGCGATACATCCACGACCCGGACGAACACGCCGTCGGCACGGTCCGCTACCCCCGCATCGTCCCCGAAGACCCGGACTGCGCGGCTTCTCTCGCCAAGCGAACGCTCACCAACCTCTACAACGAGCGCCCCACCTGGCTGGAGCTTGCCCACAAGAAGCTCGACGAAGCCGTCTTCGCCGCCTACGGCTGGGACCCGTCCATCACCGACGACGACATCCTCCAACGGCTCCTCGACCTCAACCTCTCGCGCGCCGAAGCACAGGCGTCCGCCTAGCTTTAGTCATTCCGAGCCGGAGGCGAGGAACCTGCTTTTGGCTTCGTGGTAGTCGAAGGCTTCGGTTCAAAGCAGATTCCTCGCTGCGCTCGGAATGACGCGGCGCGGGGCGCTCGGAATGACCTGGGCGCGGTGCTTGGCGCTCGGCGAGCATGCGGCGGCCGGTTCGCCCGCGTTAGGCGCGCCTACTCCTTGAGGTAAACCACCCTCTCCCCATCCCAGCCGGCGCCGCCGGTGACGATCACGTGCTGGCCCTCGGAGACGGTCGGGGCAGCGGGGGTGATCACGCGGATGCCGGAGGGATCGGAGCCGTCGGAGAGGACGAAGTAGCTGCCGCTCTCGGGCACGTCGATCACGGTCCCCCAGGTAGTGACGTAGAGGCCGTCCACCAGAGCCCGACGCAGGTCGCGGTTGTTGCACCCGAGCGGCCTGAACGCAGAAGGCCCGTACGGCGTCATTTTGTCCACCTGTATGTAGCGCTCCCCGCTGGAGGCGGCCCGCATGGTCCCGCTGAGGCACACTACATCGCCTTCGTTCCCGCTGATGGCCCCCTCCACGCGAATCCCGTTC
>Ga0315273_10012304_pt1 | contig 10963 bp, 7 predicted proteins | sample YL17G02_0_MG_FD_205753 | JGI IMG/M metagenome (GOLD analysis project Ga0315273, IMG submission 205753) | Sediment microbial communities from Yellowstone Lake, YNP, Wyoming, USA - YL17G02_0 | ecosystem: Environmental > Aquatic > Freshwater > Lake > Sediment | place: USA: Wyoming | collected...
GTCCGACCATCACCGACATCGAGCTGTTTGAAAAATGAAGGGGGTCGTATCCATTGGGCTGCGAAACAACTCAAGGATTCCGGGTGCCCGAGGATTTCAGGAACGGGCGGTCCGGCTAGCAGACGCCCCGGCATTCATTGACGGCGGTTCGATGATCGCTCCGCGCGGCGGTTTCTTCTCGAGCGACAGGAAATGGGCCGTGGAGAATGAAGGCGGCACCGGATGTCGATGTGGAGAACTGGCCCAAGGATGTCATCGCGGGCCACGATCCACAACTGGAGCGCGCGGTGCAGGAAGCGATGCGCATGCTCAAGGAACGCCCGGTCAACAGGATGATGAACGAACCTCCTCCCCCAACCTGGGACAAGCGCAAGGGCCCTTCCCGAGTTACTTTGCGAGCAGGTCCAAATTTTTAGTCACAGAAAACCGCGTCTGGCCGTTGGGGGACTGGACGACCTGTGCCAAAGCCGCTTTCCCGTCGATGGAAAAGGCAATCACCGTGATCTTGCCGTCGTCGGAGTTCCCTGCGCCTCCCGCATCAAACTGATAAATTCCGTTGAGTTCGAAGGGATAGCTTTTGCCGTCGTTTGCCGGGCCGCGCGGATCGCGCACGCGCATAACGGAATAGTTATGAGTGTGCGCAGCCAGCACGGCGCGCACCTTGTCCCGATGCTGAACGAGCATATCCCAGAACCGGTTCCTTTGTTCGGGGCAGCTCTTAAATCCTGCTCCGACATGACGCACGCGGCAAAATGGCGGCACATGCATGGCGATGAAGATGTGGTCCACATCTTTGGCCGAGGTGATCGCCTGCTCAACCCAGAGGATGCCGGCATCATTGAAACAGCCATTCTTGAAACCGGTTCCCTTGTATTGATCCACCACAATCATGCGCACATTGCGCACGTCCACGTAGTAGCTCACTGTTGATTTATCGAACGTGGCGCGGATGCCCTCCTTGGGCATAATCGTGTCGAGGATAAACGAACGATAGCCGGAATCGTGGTTTCCTATTACGGGGAAAAACCGGGGATACGGCGTTCCGGAGAAGACGCCGCGATAGAGTGAGTAATTCACATCATCGGGATCAAAGTCGCCCGCAACCACCACGAACTCCGGCAAATCCGATTTTTCCCCCGACGGGCCTTTGGCTTCGCGTATATGGTTCAGAGCGGCTTTGAAGTCACGCGCGCCGGAGCGCGCATCGCCTACCAGCGAGAAGGACCATGATTGGCCCAAAGCCGGCGTGCTCGCCGATACCAGAAATAAAATGATTGCGAAAAATCGGTTGGGTCTTCGACAACACATACGTACTCCTTACATACCGATCTTTGCCGCCATAGAAAGAAAGGCAAAATATCAACACTGAGGGCGCAGAGACCGCCGTCAGTGCGTCGGCAACCTCGAAGGTCCAGCGGCCCGTCGACCAGAATATGGAGTGCACCGCCAACAGCCTGGATTAAGGCGCCTTTTGTGGTGCGGGCGGGCGAACGCTGCGAATGCGATTCACAATATCAATGGCCAGCCTCTGTTCGGCGGCAGGTCCATCGACTGCGAGCACCTTCCCCGTCCCGAGCACAGTGCCCGACCTGGGGTGGATCATCTTGTACTCCCAGTCGTAAGTCAGGAAAGGTCTCGTAATGTCGATGTAGATGTCGGCTCCACTGCGATCCTCCACGATCCGCATGCCCCACATGCGAATTTCAGGACGCAAATAGAGGGCGTCCTGCAGAAGGTTCCCTTTCATCCAGATGGTGTGGGATTCAACGAATATCGTGGTTGCTGCCCGCAGTATGTCGGCAGGAGTTACCGGCGGAGGACGCGTTGTGAGGCTGCTTCCTCCCAATGGCGTCTTGGGTGCCTCCAGGGCCTCTGCAGGAATCATGACCGCGGCGGCAAGTTGTTCCGCAAGCACCGAGACCATCCTGGGTCCGGCATCGTATTCATCCATCGCCTCGATCATTCCCAGGATCCTGGCCTCCGCATCCACCAACACGCCGCCGCTGGAACCGGGCGACATCGGCGCCGTAAACTGCAGGAGCCCGTACCCGCTCCCGGCGCCGGCCACTTCGTCAGCCATGCGTGTCGCACTCAGAATTCCTGAAGAGGCGGTCCAGGGCAGGCCGGCGGCGTTCGACACTGCGAAAACTGGAGCGCCCACGGGTACGCTGGCGGCATTCCCCATCGCCAATACCGGCAAAGCCGTGGCGGGGATCCGCAGCGCGGCCACGTCGCGGCGTTCGTCCGCGGCGATCAATTCCACCTAGTCATACACCTCCCCGTTTTTCAGGCGAATCTGCACCTCACGCATGCCTTTGACAACATGGTTGGCAGTGAGAATGACTCCATCCGGCCGCAGGATGACTCCGGAACCGACTCCAGCTACTTGTCCATCGCCGTTCCCCACCAGGATCAGCACAGCCGAAGGAGATACCCGTTCAATGATCTGGTTTCCGGATAGGGCATTTTGGGTTTCGCTCTGCGCCATCAGGTCGCAAGCAGAAATAACCAGCAAGGCTACAAGCGCAAGCACGTTCATACGTCGCATAGGCTTCCTCCCCGATCTCAAGACCGAATATGAAAATTCCCTGCGCGTCATAACACTTCCAGCAGTCGCTTGTTTTTCAAATTATACACTGATTCGGGAAAAACCCAACCTCCGACCTTTGCATAGGTTCTGCGCGGGACAGTCACCACTATCCCCTCTTGTGTGGCAGTCGCCGGCAGAGGCACGGACACTGGCGACTGTCCCTCTTTACTCCGCATATCTAACTGCCCATCAGTGGATTTGAACCGGAAATGCCGAGGGGGAGCTCCGCCGGCCAGGCAATCAGCTCGTAGGAAAACGGCTTCAGGAACCAGTAGCGATCTGATCTCCTTGGGCTTCAAGGTCTATGCGGCTGCGCGTTTCGGTGAGACTCCGAGTCGAGGGGCCATAATAAGGCGATTAGAGTTTTCGTTCCGATGCATGGTTCATCCTCGTCCACGCCTCGCCGATGGCAGGATGCCTTCGATATGAATATCCTTGCCGGAAAAGGGCACACGCAGACCTTCACCGGCCGGCTCGAACGGTTGGGAATCCACCAGAAATTCCGGACCGGCGACAAGGTCGTCCCGGCGGAAATCGAAAAAGACCCGGCGATTTCGGAATGGCACGCTCCCCCGGGCGCAATTCAGCCCCGGCAGCAGGCGCGGACAGACCCGAATCGCATTCTCTTCAGGCTGTAACCCCAGTATGTTTTTCACCACCAGCAGGATGATTTCAGCCCAATTCCATGGAACTATGCCATTCTGCGCGTATGGCGGTGAAATCCGATTCCCGTACATCTCGAAATAGGAACCCGATGGATATTCCGGCAACGAGGCCAGCCAGTGAATGACCCGCCAGACCTTGTCGTAATCCCGAAGCTCCAGATATGCGCGGGCTATATACAGCGATGCAAACGGCCAGGCCCCACGAGAATCGGGATCGGAATCCATATGGTCAGCAATAGTTCAGCCCCCGTCTAATAGCCACCAATACGCCTTTCTGCTGGATCTGACCTCAGCCTAAAGGGCCTTAGATTGTCTGTGTGTATATCTAATTAATGCACTAATGCTCGCGAATCGTCTCCGCAAGGCCTTTCCGATTCATCGCCTTATCACATAAATGCTGGAGATTGTCGAGATTGGATTGCTGCTTTCGGTAGCCGGTCAATCCTTCTAGTGCAATAATTATGTATACATATTTGACCCGTTTTGATATCATGGACCCCAACCGAAAGGAAGGTGGCCCCCATGAATATCTCTCTCGACGTCGAAATCCTTGTTAAAAACGGAACCCTCGTTCTCACGGACCGTGAGGGCAAGGCCATCTCGTTTTCCCGGGAGCAAACCGTCCAAAAGAAAGTCAGCATGATCACTCTCGGCGAACTTTGTGATTTGCCCAAGATTCGTCTGGCCCAAGCCTTCGGCTTTAGGACGCGCAAGTCCTACTATGACATCCGCGACGCCGTCCTCAACGGTTCGCCAGCCGATCTGCTGCCCAAGAGGACGGGTCCACAAAACCGGCCCAAACGAACCAAGGAGGTCGAGACGCTCATCATCCGCCGCCGATTCGAAACCGACCTTAGCATGTATGAGATCGCCGACGAGCTGAGCCGGCTAGGCTTTGACGTCAGCGCCAGACTCGTCGCACAGGTTCTCGCCGACTTTGGCCTGTCTAAAAAAAACCGCTGACACAAGAGTCACTCCCGCCGCGCCTGCTGGCCAAGGAGAAGATCGAAATTCTCGACGGTGCCTGTAAACCGCGCAAACTCGTGGTCACTCGCCACGGGATTGACCACGACGTAAGCGCCCTGCTCAAACGCGGCCTGACCACCACCAGCGCCGGCGGGTTCTTCTTCATCCCCTATCTCCTCCAACTCGGCGGACACGGCCTCGCCGCCTCCTTGGGACCCGCCAAACGGGAAGGGATCCCGAACGAGAGGATCGCCCTGGGCATCGTCTTCGAGTCGATCTTCGGATACAAGGTCGGCATCCGCGCCGTTGATTCAGTCAGCCGCGCCGACTTTGGCCTGCTCGCCGGACTCCCATTCCTCCCCTCGGGGTCCACTCAGTATCGCTTCCTCCAGCATGTCCCGGTTAATGACGGACTGGATTTCCAGACCACGCTGGGCAAACGCCTGGTCTCGCTCGGACAGGTCAAACCAGGTTTTCCCGTCAACGTCGACGGCCACAACCTCAAGACCTACTCCCGCAAGGAGATGAAACTCTCCTTCATCACCAAGGAGGACCGCTACGGCAAAGCGATTCGCACCTTCTACTCCCAGGACCAGGAGTCGAAGAAGCCTCTCATCGCCCTGGCCGCTTACTCTGGAACCACCGTCTCTCAGGTCACCCGCCAGCTGGCGGCTCGGACTCGCGACGTCCTCGGCCGCGACTTCCTCATGGTCGCCGATAAGGAGTGGTACTGCGGCCAACTCATTCAGGAACTCCACAAACAGGGTGGCGTCTCGGTGCTTACCCCCGCCAAGTCCTCGCCAAAACGCCGGGCGGAATTCGACGCCGTCCCATGGGACCGCTACGACCAGACGGTTTGGGGAAACATCGCTACCCTCTACACGACCATGACCAACTTCGACGGTCCGTTGCGCCTTCTGCTTAAGAAACGCCGCGATGGTAAGTACTTCGCTCTGATCACGCCCGCCACAGAAATGACGCCAGACAGCGCCATGCCGACTTACACCAAACGGTGGCGCATCGAAAACTTCTTCGCGGAGAACGGCTTCCTTGGCGTGGATCACCTGCCATCTTTAAACCTCAATGCAATCCAGACCATGTTGTCGCTCCGCCTCCTGGCTTTTCATGTTGTGGACAACTTCCGTCACGACCTTGGTTCCGTCCACCAAAACAAGACACCGGAGCTGATCCATCGGGAGTTCGTCGACGCGATCCAGGGGCGGGTGCAGTTGCGTGGCAACATCATCGAGGTCAGCATCTTCGGTTTCCAGTATCAAGAGGCTGCGGCGGCAATCCTGACCAACCTTGATGCCAAACTCGAACGCAGCGGCGTCGATCCTCGCATCCCCTGGCTGGGCAACCGACGCTTGCGCTTCACATTTCACTAACCATCGACCCGCGAAGTGTATACTTCCAATGGGCTGAACTATTGCTGGAGTAAGAAAGAGGCGCCATCATGCCAGATGAGAATCGGACCTATCGCGATAGGAAGCAGACGTGGCTGATCTTCGGCCCCGGCGTAGTCACGGTGGCCATCGGCCTACTCGCACTGCTGGGATGGGTGACGGGCCTGCGGTGGTTAGCCTCCTTCGGGGCCGATCGGTTACCGATGGCGCCCAGCACGGCGATTCTGTTTCTGTTGTATGGCGTCGCCGTCTGCTTGCGCGCCCGGACGCCGCTCAGCCGCTGGGCCTTCAGTGTCAGTGCGGCGGCCGTTTGCCTGGGGACGCTGGTCGCGCTCTCGTTGTTGGCGCTGGCCCGTTCGGGCATCCACTCGCCGATTGAGCACTTCGGCGTGGCCATCGCCGGAACGGTTCAGGGGGCCGTGATCGGTCACATGTCTCCGGTGACTGCCGCGTGTTTCCTGCTCGCCGGCCTGTCGTTTCTGGCGTCGCTTTCGCTGTCCACCATCCGGCCTTGGCGCGCCGCTCTGGCGGTCGGCTCCGGGGTTGTGCTGCTGTTGACTTGCTTTGTTTTTCTGGAGGCTTACCTGTTCGGCGCGCCTTTGCTCTACGGTGGAGCATTCATCCCGCCGGCGCTCAACACGATCCTGGCCTTCATGGCGCTGGCCCTGGCGCTCCTGGCCCTGGCTGGCCGGTCGGCTGGGCTGGTCGGCGGATCCGCCATGGCTCTTCAACGCCGACTTACCCGATTCTCCCGCAATTCGTTGATGTCGGCGGGTTTGGTCGTTTTCCTTGCCATCATCTTTATACTCTCTGCCCGGCAGGAACACCAAGAGCGTCAAGCCGATGATCTGCGGCTTCAGTCATTGTTGCTGGCCGACGAGTTGCGCCAGTCTTCGGATGACCTGACCCGGATGGTCCGCACGTATGCGGTTACCGGCAACCTCGTTTACAAACAGCGCTATCAGGACATCCTGGACATCCGTGACGGAAAGAAAAGCAGGCCTGATGGTTATGAGAGAATTTACTGGGACCTGGTGCTGCCTAATGGCGAAGTTCCGCGCCCGGAAAGCCAGCAGGCCGTCGCACTGCTGGAGTTGATGCGCCAGGCCAGGTTCACCGAGCAAGAGTTCCGTAAACTGGCGGAGGCCAAGGCGAATTCCGATGAACTGACCACCACGGAATTCGAGGCGATGAAGCTGATCGAGTCCACTGGGCCGCATCCCGATGCCGACCGTGCCAAGGCACGCACGATGTTGCATGACGACAAGTATCATCGGGCCAAGGCCGCCATCATGAAGCCGATTGACGACTTCTATGTGTTGGTGAACGAACGCACGCGCAATGCCGTCCATAGCAACACGAACTACTCCGAGGCCCTGCGGTATTTGTTTGGTGTGTTCGGTCTGGGACTGATGTTGATGCTCTGGCGCACCTACGCGGCCTTGGGGGACACTCTGGGGGGATCCGTTGGCGAGGTCTACGCGGGATTAGCCAGAATCGGCAGTGGAGATTTCTCTTCGCCCATTAAGGCCAAAGACACTCTGAAAGACAGCGTGTTGATGTGGGTGTCGAAAACGCAGGTCGCGCTGAACGACATTGAAAGCGAGCGCAAGCGGGCGGAGGAGGCGTTGCAGGAGAGCGAGGAACAGTACCGCCAATTGTTTGAATCGGCGTCGGACGCGCTTTTCCTGATCGACACCGACACGGGTCTGGTCATCGATGTCAACCGCGTAGCGTCAGAATTATATGGCTACGACCGGGAAGAGTTGCTCACCAAGAAGAGCATGGATCTGTCGGCGGAACCTGAGGAGACGCAACAACGCATCCATGAAGCGCAGACAACCCCCGATCAGGTCGTGAACATCCCACTGCGGCTTCATCGCAAGAAGGACGGAACCGTCTTTCCAGTCGAGATTACGGCGCGATCTCTTAGCGTGAAAGGTCGGCCGCTCCTCTTCGTTGCCGCACGCGACATCACCGAGCGCAAACTGGCCGAGGAGGCGTTGCGGGAGAGCGAGTATCGTTGGAAGTTTGCCATCGAGGGGTCCGGCGATGGACTCTGGGACTGGAACGTGCCGGAGAGTGCGGTGTTCTTCACCACACGCTGGAAAGAAATGCTCGGTTTTGCGGAAGACGAGATCGGCAGCGGCCTCGACGAATGGAGCAAACGCGTTCATCCCGACGACCTGGCGAGGGTGATGGCCGATGTGCAGGCGCATCTCGCCGGAACGACACCCCTTTACGCCAATGAGCACCGCGTCAGTTGCAAGGATGGCAGTTGGAAATGGATTCTCGACCGTGGCGTGGTAGTCAGCCGTGATGCCGCCGGCAAACCCCTGCGCATGATCGGCACGCACGCGGACATGACCAAGCGCAAGCTGACGGAGAACACGCTGCTGGAGAGCAATGAAAAAAACCGTCTCCTGCTGGATTCCACAGCCGAAGCGATATATGGCATTGACATGAATGGCAACTGCACCTTCTGCAATAGATCCTGTCTCCACCTGCTTGGATACAAGCGCGCTGATGAGTTGCTCGGCAAGAACATGCACTGGCAGATTCATTCAAAGCGCCCGGACGGAACTCCCTTTCCGGTGGAAGAATGCCGGATATTTCTGGCATTCCATGAAGGGAAAGGCACACATGTGGACGACGAAGTGTTTTGGCGCTCTGACGACACATCTTTTCCCGCCGAGTACTGGTCGTATCCGATACTCCGCGACGGTGTGATTGAAGGCGCCGTAGTGACATTTTTGGACATCACCGAGCGCAAGCGGGTGGAAGAAGAGTTGCGATTGAAGACCACGATCCTTTCGACTCAGCAGGAAGTATCGCTGGACGGAATCCTCGTGGTGGATGACAAGGGCGGAATAGCATCCTACAATCAGCGTTTCGTTGTGATGTGGGGTATTCCTCTCGACGTAGTGGAATCCAAATCCGATGAACGCGCGCTGCAATCGGTCATGGAGAAACTGGCAAATCCCGAAGAATTCATCAGTAAGGTGAACCACCTCTACGCGAATCCGATAGAAATTAGCCAGGACGAGATCGCCCTCAAAGACGGCAGGACGTTCGACCGCTACTCGGCCCCGATGTTCGGCGCAAACGAGATATATTACGGCAGGGTGTGGTATTTCCGCGATATTACCGAGCGCGAGAAGGCGAAGGAGATGCTGAAGACATCTCTTTCCGTCACTCTGCGACGGGAAAACGAAACACGCGGGCTACTTAGCGCCGCCCGTGCGGTTATGAAATCTCATGCTTTCACGGAATCGGCTCACCGAATCTTCGACATCTGCCGCGAAGCCACCGGGGCGGTATCTGGCTACGTCGCTTTGCTGAGCGAAAGTGGCGAAGAAAACGAAGTCCTGTTCCTGGAAGCCGGCGGATTGCCGTGTGATGTGGACCCGAGTTTGCCAATGCCCATCCGCGGCTTGCGGGCCGAGGCCTATTGCAGCGGCAAGGTGGTCTATGAAAACGATTTCATGAACAGCGCGTGGGTCCACTTGATGCCGTCAGGGCATGTAGAAATGCGCAATGTCATGTTCGCTCCGCTCGTCATTGACGGCAAGGTTGCCGGCGTGATGGGCCTGGCCAACAAGCCCGATGACTTTACCGAAGATGACGCGAGAATCGCCGAGGCCTTCAGCGATCTTGCCGCCATCGCCCTGCGCAGGGCTCATGCCGAGGATGCCCTGCGGGAGAGCGAAGAACGGCACCGGACCATCCTCCAGACAGCCATGGCCGGCTTCTGGCTGGTGGACATGCAGGGGCGTCTGCTGGAAGTCAATGAGGCCTATTGCCGGATGAGCGGCTACAGCGCGCAGGAACTGCTGGGCATGCGCATACCCGACCTGGAAGCCGCCGAAGCGCGCGATGAAATTGCCGCCCGCATCCAGAAGGTCCTGGCGCATGGCGAAGACCGTTTCGAGTCCCGGCACCACCGCAAGGATGGAACTGTTTTCGACGTCGAAGTCAGCGTCCAGTACCGACCCGACGAAGGTGGGCGGCTTGTGGCTTTTCTGCAGGACATCAGCGACCGCAAGCGGACGGGGGAGGCGCTGCTTGATACCAACCGCCATCTCGAAGTCGCCATCGCCCATGCCAACGAGATGGCCGTGCAGGCCGAGATGGCCAGCATTGCCAAGAGCGAGTTTCTGGCCAACATGAGCCACGAAATCCGCACACCCATGAACGGGGTTATCGGAATGACGGGGCTCTTGCTGGACTCGGGTCTCACGGAGGAGCAGCGGCGCTACGCCGAAATCGTGCGCACCAGCGGCGAATCGCTGCTCGGCCTGATCAACGACGTCCTCGACTTCTCCAAGATCGAGGCGAGGAAACTCGACCTGGAGACACTGGACTTCGATCTGTCGAGTCTGCTGGACGACTTTGCCGCAACCATGGCCATGCGCGCACATGATAAGGGGATCGAGCTCATCTGCGCAGCCGATCTGGACGTGCCCGTGCTGCTGCAGGGCGACCCGGGCCGCCTGCGCCAGATTCTCACCAATCTGACGGGTAACGCCGTCAAGTTCACCCATGCCGGCGAGGTGGCGGTCCGCGTCTCGCTGATGGGAGAAGAGGAACTACGAAACACGCGAAATGCGCGAAAGAATGAGAACGATGTCCTGCTGCGCTTCTCGGTGCGCGACACGGGCATCGGCATCCCGGAAGACAAGATCGGACTGCTCTTCGGTAAGTTCTCCCAAGTGGACGCTTCGACCACGCGGCAATACGGCGGGACCGGCTTGGGCCTGGCCATCGCGAAGCAACTGGCCGAACTGATGGGCGGCGAGGCCGGCGTGAACAGCGAAGTGGGCAAAGGCTCGGAGTTCTGGTTTACCGTGCGCTTGGGCAAACGGCCCGAGGGAGCGCAGGCGCAAACTCGTCCGCCCGCCGACCTGCGCGACATGCGCGTGCTGATCGTGGACGACAACGGCACCAGCCGCGAAATCCTGGCCACACGCCTGGCCTCCTGGGGCATGCGCCCGTCGGAGGCGCAGGACGGCCCCGCGGCGCTCCAGGCGCTCTACCGGGCCCTCGACGAGAACGACCCCTTCCGGATTGCCGTGATTGACATGCAGATGCCGGGCATGGACGGCGAGACCTTGGGCCGGACCATTAAGGCGGACGCGCGCCTGGCCACCATCAAGATGGTCATGCTGACTTCTCTGGGGGCGCGAGGCGACGCCCGGCGCTTCGAGGAAATCGGTTTTGCGGCCTATGCCACCAAGCCGGTACGGCACCAGGAATTTAAGGCAGTTCTGTCCCTGGCGCTGACGGAGCAAGATAGGGCGGAATCAACGCCGCGCCCCATCGCCACGCGCCACACG
>Ga0315273_10012305_pt1 | contig 10963 bp, 10 predicted proteins | sample YL17G02_0_MG_FD_205753 | JGI IMG/M metagenome (GOLD analysis project Ga0315273, IMG submission 205753) | Sediment microbial communities from Yellowstone Lake, YNP, Wyoming, USA - YL17G02_0 | ecosystem: Environmental > Aquatic > Freshwater > Lake > Sediment | place: USA: Wyoming | collected...
CCCCACGCTTTCGTCTCTCAGGGTCAGGAATGCGCCAGTTGAATGCCTTCGCCTTTGGTGTTCCTCATAGTATCAACGGATTTCACCCCTACTCTATGAGTTCCATCAACCTCTCACATCCTCAAGTTTGACCGTTTCCCTTGCGGCCCCAGTGTTGAGCACTGAGATTTAACAAGAGACGCATCAAACCCCCTACAGACTCTTTACGCCCAGTAATTCCGGACAACGCTTGGAGCACTCGTATTACCGCTGCTGCTGGCACGAGTTTAGCAGCTCCTTATTCCTATCCTAAAGTCAAAATTCCTCGGATAGAAAAGAACTTTACATCCCGAAGGACTTCTTCATTCACGCGGCGTCGCTCCATCAGGCTTTCGCCCATTGTGGAAGATTCTCGACTGCTGCCTCCCGTAGGAGTAAGGCCCGTGTCTCAGTGCCCTCGTTGGGGAACACGCTCTCACGCCCCCTACCCGTCATAGCCTTGGTGGGCCATTACCTCACCAACTAGCTGATAGGCCGCAGGCCTCTCTCCAAGTGGTCCGATTTGCACCGGACTTTTACCCTTTCGGGACCATTGGGTATTATTCCGTCTTTCGACGAATTATCCCCATCTCGGAGGTAAGTACCTACGTATTACTAACTCGTTCGCCAAGGGTCTAAACCCTTTCGACTTGCATGCCTTATCCACGCCGCCAGCGTTCGTCCTGAGCTAGGATCAAACTCTCAATAAGATAATCACAAATAGTCACAAATTTTACCACAAATAATTACTTGCGCAACTATTTGTGATGCATCTGCGACAATCTGTAAAATATCAGGACAACTATAAAAGATTCGATCGAGTCAAGCTCGATTTGATTTTTAGCTCTTTACCTCGACACCACAACGTAAAATTATGGTGGCGGATGCACAAACTTACTGTATAACTTTATTTAACCCCAACACCATCCGCTTTGAGCGGAGCTACGGGGTAAGTTGTTAATGAACTGAATTAAAAACAGAGCTCAATCTTTGAACCTCGATTCGAAAAATGAACTCTGTTTTTAAAAGTACGTGAATTGTCCGTTTTTTTACATAAAAATTTGGTCAATGATTATGTACTATCTATTTTACTCGGAAATAATTGCCTGTCAAGTCTTCACCTTTATCCAAGATACTTCGCCCGAAATTACCCTATTCCAATAAGTACATAACAATTCCGGAATACAGGATTAATTTCTGAAAAAGGTGAAGACTCAAGCTTTCTTCCTCCATTCTTCTATTTTTTTATGATTGCCGGAAAGAAGAATTTTAAAATTTATTTTTATCTATTGCTAATTGAATCAATCTGTCAACGAGTTCTGTTTGTGAAATTCCGTTTAACTCCCAAAGTTTAGGATACATACTGATCGGCGTAAAACCAGGAATCGTGTTAATCTCGCTAAAAATATAATCTCCGTTTTCTTGAAGAAATCCGTCTACGCGCGCCATTCCCCTACAGTTCAGAAGCTTAAAAATTTTGACTGCCGTCTCCTGAATTTTATGCGTAGTTTCTTCGGGTAAATCGGCCGGAATTTTCAATTGGGCGCCATCTTCATCTAAATATTTCGCTTCATAAGAATAGAATTCATGACTGGATATGACTTCTCCTGACAAAGAAGCGATGGGATTTCTATTACCTAAAACAGAACATTCGATTTCTTTTCCAATAATCATTTCCTCGTACATGATTTTATCACAAAATTTAAAAATCTCATCCGTTTTTTCGCAAAATTCGCTTTCGCTTTTTATCTTATAAACACCCACTGATGAACCTGAATTTGTCGGCTTGATAAAAAACGGGCATTTTAATTCGGAAATGATATACGAAAAATCAATTTTTCCTTTTTCTGAAATACTGAAAACCAAAAATTTAGCCATCTTAACACCGGATTTTTCCAATAATTTTTTAGCTATATCTTTATTCATCCCGATGACAGAACCCAGAACTCCCGCTCCGACATACGGAATATTGGCCATTTCAAAAAGCCCCTGAATGGTTCCGTCCTCTCCGAAGCTGCCATGTAAAACAGGAAATGCAACATCTAATTTTATTTTTAAGTTTTTGTCTAAAAGTCCAGTAAGTTCCCCGGCTATCCCGAAAGAAAAAGTCACCGGCATACCATTCGAATTCAGATGTGCTTTTCTGGCATCATTGTCATCTAATATATAGTCTTCTCCGGTATAAAAATTAAATTCCCCCTTTTTATTTATACCAATAGGGATAACGTTATATTTATTTTTATCAATGGCGTTTATAATATTTTTCGCCGAAATCAGAGATATTTCATGTTCCGCTGACCTGCCGCCGAAAAAAACACCGACATTTAATTTATTCATATTATGTTTTTATGGTTATGAATTTTCTGCTTGTTATTTTTTTATGTTGTTCATCTACACTATCTTTGGAATCTTGCTTTATACAACTGGTTTCTTTACAAATTAACGGTCTTTTCTCATAATCCAGACACTTACCCGCTGTTTTATCTAAATTTACACAGTCATAAGATTTTAATCTCGTTGTGTCGATTTCGTCTTCCGGTATTAATATTTCTGCTCGTTCTTTCCAAATTTTCTCGCCGTTTTCATTAACCGGTATTTTTTCTTCTGGGAAAAATCTGTCTACTTTTACCGGGTCGCAACAAAAAGAGCATTCCTTTTCGAGACACGGCCCGGGATTATCTTCAATGTTCTTTTTGTCTTTTTTCTTTTTCTCTATCGACTCCATATTTAAATTATACTCATTTTTTATCTTTTTTTCTCCATTCTTCTATTTTTTTATGATTGCCGGAAAGAAGAACGGGCGGAACGCTTCTTTTTCTCTTGTTGATTAAAATGGTTTCCGGTCTTGTATATTGCGGGTATTCATAGTTTTCCTCTCTTAAAAGTTTTTCTTTTTTAAAAGAAAAACTTTCTTCTTTCAGGGATTCTTTTGCGATAACTCCCGGAATTAATCTGGTTATCGCATCGACAACTATCATTGCCGGAATTTCTCCACCCGTTAAAACGTAGTCCCCTATTGAAACCTCTTCATCGACAATGTATTGGGCTACTCTCTCGTCAACTCCTTCGTATCTTCCGCAAATCATAATCAATTTATCCAGCTTAGAAAATCTTTGCGCCATTTTCTGGTCAAACTTTTTCCCTTTCGGCGAAAATAAAATAACCCTTTCCTTGATTTTAATTTTTGATTTTTGATTTTTGATTTTTTTTACGGCTTTATATATCGGTTCCGCCATCATCACCATTCCCGGACCTCCGCCATAAGGACTGTCGTCAACTCTGTGATATTTATCGTTCGTATAATCACGCAAATTATGGATATTGATTTTTATCAAGCCCTTTTTTTGCGCACGCTGAATAATACTTTCGGAAAAGTAGGATTTAAATATATTAGAAAATATGGTTATTATTTCAAATCGCATAAAATCAAAAAACCGCACTATAATAGTAGCACGGTTTTTTGGAAATATCTATAAAGAATTTTACAGTTCGAGGTCTTCAACGACCCTGTCAACGCTTTTCTTTTCTATTTTAGCTGGTCGCCTTCCACCTTCGGGTTCTTCAATCTTCAGGTTAACGCGAGCGCTATTCTTCAATCCGACAATTCTAGTCAGAGTTCGAATAGCTCTTGCAGTTGAACCCTCTCTACCGATTAATGCTCCCATGTCTTCGGGATTAACCCTTAGAGTGATAAGAACGCCCATTTCATCAACTTTTCTGTCAACTGTCACGTCATCAGGATTGTTCACAATGCCTTTTACGATAAATTCAACAAAATCCTGATCTTTGTTTTTTGCAGCCATGTTTTTCAATAATGGTATATTAGTATTTATTCTGATTTTCTAGTAGCCGACCTTTCTGCATTTCTGAATTTCGCAGCGCTACTATCTATTTCTCTAAATTACTCTTTTTGCTCTTGCGTGTCAATAGTTAGGTTTTCTTGCGCCATTGGTTCTTCTGTTGGTTTGACTTCTTCGGTTTTCGGTTCCTCGATTTTTTGCTCTTCCACCCTTATTGGTTCTTCCGCTTTCGGCGCTTCTGGAATTGCCTGCTCTTTCCCGACCGCTGTCGGGATCCCGCCTGCCGGCGGGACTTCACTGATTTTTTTCTTTGGTTTCCAGGCTTTAACTTTTTCCTTATCGATAATCTTTTCGTCAACCAATAAATTATGTACTGTTGGCGAAGCCTGAGCTCCCTTGGTTAACCAATATTCTATTCTCTCTTTGTTAAATTTCTTTTCTTTTAATATCGGACTGTAAGAACCGAGTAATTCAATAAACTTCCCGTGTGGCGAGGTTGTATGCTCAACCAAAGCTATTCTGTAGCTCGGGTCATTCTTTTTTCCGATTCTCTGCAGTCGTATTTTTAGCATATTTTTATTCCCAGCCTTTTTTCTTCAGTGCTTTTTCTGCCGCACTTACTTGCGCAGCCTGTTTCGACGGCCCCTTCCCCTTGGCTATCAATTCGTCATTCAAATATACTCCAACCATAAAAGATTTGCAATGATCGGGACCCTCTTCTTCCAATATTTTGTAGCTTGGCGTGATTCCGACTTTCTCTTGCGCTTTTTCTTGAAAATGACTCTTGGGGTCAATATAAAGTTTTTCTTCCAGAATCTTCGGGAGTAAATGAAGCAGGTTATTTTTTATGAATTTCTCCGCAATATCGAATCCCCCGTCCAAATAAATCGCACCGATTAACGCTTCAAAAGTATTGGCCAAAATAAATTGGCGCGCCCGACCATTATCCTGGCTCTCGCCCTTCGAAAGCATTAAGTATTCATTAAAGCCCAAGCTGCTCGACACCTCGGAAAGCATTTTACTGTTTACCAGTGCCGCTCTCCAGGTTGTCAACTCTCCCTCGGGGTTGGAATAACCGTTAAAAAGATTTCTTGTCACCGCCAGCTCCAGCACCGCGTCACCCAAAAATTCCAACCTTTCATTATGGTCTATTTTCAGACCCGGATTCTCGTTTAAACATGAACGATGAACAAAAGCCTGTTGTAATAATTTTTTGTTTTTAAACTTTATACCGATGCTTCTCTCTAATTTATCCAATTTTGGTAATTTCACAAATTCTGCTCAAGGCTCAAAGCTCAAATGTCAAATTATTATTTGGCATTTGGATTTTAAGCCTTGGATTTATCCTCTTTTGTTTTTTCCATTTCCCTGTAAATTGTCCCCAGCACTCCGTTAACAAAGCGGCCGGAACTTTCCCCTCCGTAATTTTTCGCCAATTCTATTGCTTCGTTTATCGCAACTTTTGGCGGAACCTCTTTTTTATCTCCGAACAAAAGTTCGTAAATTCCTATCCTTAAAACGTTTCTGTCAACGATGGTAATTTGTTCCAACGGCCACTCCGGCGCAGATTTCTCGATGATTTTGTCGATCTTGGGACGGTGCTCCGAAACACCGGTCAACAATCTTTGCATAAAATCCATCTCATTAATCCCTTCGCCAAATTCCATTATGTTTTTCTCGAGAATTTTTACCGCCTCCATTTCTTTGTTCTTCCTGAAATCAATTTCGTATAAGGACTGAAGAACTATTGAACGTGCAATGTGCCGAGAAGACATATATTTTATTTTTTGGATAACTCTTCCAAGCTTAATGGTTTATTTTTTTGTTCCTCTTTCGCTTCCGCTTCGTGTTCTTTCAGTTCTTTTTCTTTTTTCTTTCTTTCCTTTTTTTCAAGTTTCGCCAAAACGTCAACCGCTTCCCGATTATCGTAATAACCGCAAAAAGAACAAACGTGATGCGCTAAAACCGGCTCTCCGCATTTCTTACACGTTGAGATTTTTCTTTTTTTCAAGGCCAGATGCGAACGTCTTCGATTCCGCCTTGATTTAGTATGTCTTTGTTTTGGATTTGGCATATTATTTATAAGATAACAGAAAATAAATTTTATGGCAAGCCGCGAAATAAATTTGTTTCACAAATTTAAACACGGTAAATTTGAAAAAAGAAAAAAGGGGGGCGAATGACCAACCACCACCCCCCTAAGTCAGATCTTAGCTCCGGCAACGCCCAATAAAATGAACCCGAGACAAACCCCTATGATAGCTCCAATAATTATCGCTTTCATAATGGCGCCGATTGTGGGTTTCTTGGGGTCAACTCCGCCAAGAACCCCGATTACAGCACCTATGATAGCGGATCCGATAATGAGAAAAATGAGACCTGTCTCCGAAATCTCTTTCATCTTAACCTCCTATAAAATTTTCACTCTCTAAGGGCTTTTTTAGTATAGCATATAAGGTAAATTATGTCAAGAGTGTTTGGAGATTACATAATTTAAATGCTATAATAAAATGTATAATGGAACAAAAATTCGTACATCTTCATGTTCACTCACATTATTCGCTGCTTGACGGATTGGCGAAAATTGACGAATTGATTGAAAAAGCCAAAGAATACAAAATGGATTCTTTGGCTTTAACTGACCATGGAGTAATGTATGGCGCAGTTGAGTTTTACGGGAAATGCCTGGCCGCGGATATCAAACCGATAATCGGCGTGGAGGTATATGTTAGTTCCGGCAGCAGACTGGATAAAGGTGCGGGAAAAATGGACCGCAGATTTCATTTAATTCTCCTGGCAAAAAATGAGGTTGGCTACCGCAACCTGATTCAACTGGTAACTAAAAGCCACTTGGAAGGATTTTATTATAAACCGCGGGTGGATCGCGAGCTTCTGGAAAAATACCACGAAGGATTGATTGCCTTAAGCGCCTGCCTGCAAGGCGAAGTCCCCTCCGCTGTTTTGGATGGCGATCCGGGCAGAGCCAAAAGAGTAGCGCTTGAGCATCAACAAATTTTCGGAAAGGAAAATTTTTACCTGGAAATTCAGGATCACCCGAATAGTATTGACCAAATCAGAACAAATGAAGGCTTAATTAAAATATCTAAAGAACTCGATGTTCCACTGGTTGCGACCAATGACGTACACTACGCCAGTAAGGAGGATGCCAACGTCCACGATGTTTTACTTTGCGTTCAAACCAATCGCACTGTCGACGAAAAAGAAAGAATGAACATGACGGGAGATGATTACTCCTTTAAATCACCGGAGCACATGATTAGTGCTTTTAAAAATAATCCCGAAGCGATTGAAAACACCGCGGAAATCGCCAAAAAATGCAATCTGAAAATAGATTTGGATAAAATAGAGCTCCCTGATTTCCCCTTGCCCGAGAAAGAAACCGCAGACAGTTATCTCGAAAAACTTTGTGCGGAAGGGCTTACCAGAAGATTTCCGCCCACTCTTTTTGACGAAAAAGAAAAAGAACAAAAAGCGAAAGAAATCAAAGAACGTTTGGATTTCGAATTACAAACCATCAAGAAAACCGGCTTTGCCTCTTACTTTTTAATTGTTCAGGATGTCGTAAATTGGGCAAAAAATAAGGGAATTGTTGTTGGCCCGGGAAGAGGTTCTGCCGCGGGAAGCTTGGTTTCTTATCTTTTAAATATCACGAATGTCGACCCCCTTAAATATAAACTGCTCTTCGAAAGATTTTTAAATCCGGAAAGAATCAGTATGCCCGATATCGATCTTGACTTTGCCGATATCAGGCGCGATGAGGTTATCGACTATATTTCCAAAAAATACGGAATTGATCATGTTGCACAAATTATCACTTTCGGAACAATGGCTGCCCGCGCGGCAATCAGAGACGCGGGGCGTGCACTGGGCTACACTTATTCACTGTGCGATCAAATCGCAAAAATGATTCCCTTCGGTTTTACTTTGACCGAAAGCCTGGAAAAAGTTCCCGAGTTATCACGCACATACGATTCTGATGACCAGGTGAAAACTCTGATTGATATCGCCAAAAAACTGGAAGGCGTTGCGCGCCATGCCTCAACTCATGCTTGCGGCGTGGTAATCACGAAAAATCCGCTCGATTTTTACGCTCCGCGCCAGTTCGCATCACAAGACGACCAAATTATCGTTACCCAGTATGAAATGCACAGCATTGAAAATCTCGGACTTTTGAAAATGGATTTTCTGGGATTGAAAAACTTGACCATTATCGAAAACGCCATCAACCTAATCGAAAAAATGAGGGGAATAAAGATAAACATCGACGAAATAACTCTGGAAGACAAGGCTGCTTTCGATATTTTCAGAAAGGCCGATACTACCGGTGTTTTCCAGCTCGAGTCTTCGGGAATGAAAAAATATCTGCAAAAACTGAAACCCAACGACCTCGAGGATATTATCGCCATGGTGGCATTATACCGACCCGGACCGATGAATCTTATTCCCGAATTTATTGCCCGAAAACACGGAGAAAAAGAAATAAAATACATTCACCCCAAGCTGAAACCAATTCTGGAAAACACCTACGGAATTGCGGTTTATCAGGAACAATTAATGCAAATTGCTAAAGATCTGGGCGGATTCACAATGTCCGAAGCAGATGTATTGAGAAAGGCGGTGGGCAAAAAAATCAGGAAACTGCTCGAACAACAAGCAAATAAAATGATTGAGGGAATGGTAAAAAACGGAATCCAGAAAGAAATCGCGCAAAGAATCTGGGATTTCATCGAACCGTTTGCTCAATACGGATTTAATCGCAGCCATGCTACTTGTTACGCCCTGATTGCCTACCAAACCGCGTATCTTAAGGCAAATTTCACCGAAGAATTCATTACCGCCTTAATGCAGGCAGACCAAAAAGACCTGGATAGAATTAATATTCTTGTCGAAGAGGCAAAAGATCACAATATCCAGGTTCTTCCCCCGGACATCGATGAAAGCCTGGATAATTTCACCTTAATTCCTCCAAAAACCAAAAAAGACAGACCCGCAATACGCTTTGGACTTGCAGCAATCAAAAATGTGGGGCATAATGTAGTTAAGGAAATAGTGGATGAAAGAAAGAAAAACGGCGCTTTTAAAACCATGGCTGATTTTCTGACTAGGCTCGCGCCTGCTCCGGACAAACCAATGGTTCTGAATAAAAAATCCCTGGAAAGCCTGATTAAGGCCGGCGCGTTCGATAAACTGGCATCAAGAAGAGAGTTACTCGATGACATGGAAAACCTTTTGGCTTTTTCCAAAGAATCACAAAAAAGCAGAAATCAGGGACAAAAAAGCCTCTTCGACACCGAAACGCCGGAAAATAAAAATCACTATCTTTTTTCCAATAACCACAGTAGTAGAAAACTTGAATCCGAAGAAATCCAATGGGAAAAAGAATTACTGGGAATGTATGTCTCCGATCATCCGCTTAACTCGCATAAACACCTATTAAAGGAAGAAGTAATTCAGATAAAAGACCTCGACAAAAGTAAGGTTAACAAAAAAATAAAAATTGCCGGGATAATCAATAAAATCACCAAATTCATTACCAAGTCCGGCAGCCCGATGCTCTTTGTGACTCTCGAAGACCTGACCGGAAAAATAGAAGCATTGGTTTTCGCTTCGATTCTCGACAGGAATCCGATTATCTGGCAAGAAGGAAAAATCGTGCTTTTAAGCGGAAGATTGTCCGATAAAGACGACAAATTTAAAATCCTCTGTGACGAAGCAGAAGAATTGTCAGCCCAAGGCTGATCCGCCTCGGGTGGAAAAATTAAAATCATGGAAACAAAAATAGATAAAATCCGCCATTCGTTATCGCATATTATGGCATACGCTGTAAAAAACATTTACGGAAGTGTTAAATTTGGCATTGGTCCAACAATTGAAAATGGGTTTTATTATGATTTCGGATTAAAAAACTCCCTTATCCCCGAAGACCTTCCAAAAATTGAAAAAATAATGCGGGAACTGATTAAGCAAAATATCGAATTCAAAAAAAGCCTGAAAACAAAAGCCGAAGCAAGAAAACTTTTTGTTGGCCAATTATATAAATTGGAATTAATTAAAGATCTATCCGCCAAAGGCGGATCCGCCTCGGGCGGAAAAGTTACAATCTATAAATCCGGAGATTTCACTGATTTATGCGCCGGGCCCCACGTTAAATCTACCAGAGAAATCAATCCTGAGGCGTTCAAACTTACCAAAATTGCCGGTGCTTATTGGAAGGGCAGTGAAAAAAACCCAATGCTGCAAAGAATTTACGCTGTTGCTTTTGAAACTAAAAACGAACTTGATAATTATTTAAAACAAATTGAAGAAGCCGAGAAAAGAGACCACAGAAAGCTCGGCAAAGACCTGGAATTATTCAGCATTGATGATTATGTCGGCCCGGGGCTTGTGTTGTGGCATCCGAAATTATCCATTGTCAGAGAACAAATCGAACTTTATTGGAGAAAACAGCACAGAAAAAAGGGGTATCAATATGTTTATACTCCTCATATCGGCTTATCTAGTTTGTGGCAAACATCCGGTCATTTACAAACATTTAAAGAGGGAATGTACCCTCCGATGGAAATGTCTTTAAAAAACAAAGACGAAAATGTTGCCTATTACGTAAAGCCGATGAATTGCCCGTTTCATATAAGAATTTATAAATCCAGGCCGAGAAGCTATAAAGAATTACCATTAAGGTGGTGTGAACTCGGCAATGTTTATAGATACGAAGAATCCGGAGTTTTACATGGGATGCTAAGGGTAAGAGGGTTTACTCAAGACGATGCCCATATTATTTGTACCGAAGACCAGTTTGTAAGTGAAGTAAATGGAATTTTGGATTTTGCCCTGGAAATCAATAAAGTATTCGGATTCAATAAACTAAACGTCTATTTATCGACTAGGGACTTAAAAAACAAAAAAACCAAATATATCGGAAGCGATAAAATTTGGAATCTGGCGGAAAAAACCCTTGAGAATATTCTGAAGAAAAGAAATCTTGAACACAAAAAAGATATTGGCGGGGCAAAATTTTACGGTCCGGCAATTGACCTCAAAGCCGTTGATTCAATGGGCCGAGAATGGCAAGGAACAACAATCCAACTGGATATGAACTTACCTCAGCGCCTGGGACTGACTTATGT
>Ga0315273_10012306_pt1 | contig 10963 bp, 6 predicted proteins | sample YL17G02_0_MG_FD_205753 | JGI IMG/M metagenome (GOLD analysis project Ga0315273, IMG submission 205753) | Sediment microbial communities from Yellowstone Lake, YNP, Wyoming, USA - YL17G02_0 | ecosystem: Environmental > Aquatic > Freshwater > Lake > Sediment | place: USA: Wyoming | collected...
ACCAGAAAACCAGGTAATATTAAACTACATAATGCGTCATACGGGTATTTGGATCTCCGCCGGAATGAAAGAGTTACGGCCGGCGTCGGAGTCCGTTAACGGAGCTCTGAGTCTAGCCGTATGTTAGATCCTCGCGGATGTCCCGTCAATGTGCGCTGTGCAGCTCGCGCAGCCGCGGGGCCAACCCCGGGCATCGTCGTTCCGTCGAGGTTGACCCGCAGCCGGAGCGGACTACCGCCGGTTCGTGGACCTCCTGGTGAGCCTGCGGCCTTGCTTTTCGTGGAATCTCACTTTGATACCGGCAAAGACATCTGGATCCGATGGCCTGAGGGGAAGGTGGAGTTCTGGCTGACCACGTCTTTCCAGCTCCGCCGGGATCAGGAGTCCTATTGGTACTGCTGGAAAGCCGCTGCGATCCAGCGGGCGCACGTCGCGAAAGTGACGGTGCCCGGATTTGAAGGGCCCGTTGCGTCATTTGACTGTACCGGATACCAGGCGCATACTGTGTCATACCGTCAGCCGGAGCAACGGCGCCGCCTCGTGAGCAGGCACGCCACGTCGGCCCGAAGCCCCCTGGAACAGGAGACAGTCGATGTTTACAGAAGCCTTGGGTGGGTTTGCCATACTCGGGCTGCTGGGGCTCGGGTTGCTCGGATTCCTGTCGTTCTATTCGGTTGGCCCGACCGAAGTCGGACTGGTGCGGAAACGCTTTGGCAGGAAACTGCCCGGCGACAACCCCATCGCGTTCCTCGGGGAAGCCGGCTATCAAGCCGAGTTGCTGATGCCCGGGATTCGGTTCAAGCTCATCGTGGTCTACGCCGTCACCAAGTACCCGTGGGTCCAGGTGCCGCCTGGACAGGTCGGCGTGGTGATTGCGCAGGTGGGCAAGCCGACGCCAATCGGGGCGAAGTCGGCCGTCTACAAGATGGAGTTCGGCAACTTCGCCGACCTGAACGCGTTCGTGGGCGGCGACGGCCAGAAAGGCGTGCAACGGCCCGTCCTGTCGCCGGGCACGCTGGCGCCGATTCACCCGGTGGGCTTCCTCGTGATCACCAAGCCGCACGTGTTTGGCATGCCGGTGTCAGAGGAACTTCGTGGCAGGAACGTCGTGCTGGGACCGGCATCCTTCGGCCTGATGCCGGAACAACTGGATGTGACACGCATCGAACCGAAGGCGACCGAGAGCGGCAAGGTGCTCGACATGGTGGGCATCGTCACGTCTCTGGAAGGCGACCCGCTTCCGGCAGGCGACATCGCCAGCCGCCTCGGCGGATTCGAGGACATCAAAGCCACTGAAGACGCCGCTCGCGGACGAGCGTCGGCCGTGTCGAACGCCGGACTGATTGAAACCATCCTGGGATCGAAAAACGGCCAGCACAACGCGTATCAGGATTTCCAGACGTTCCTGGAGCGCGGCGGTCGTATCGGGTTGCAGCACGACCCGCTGCTGTACGGCGCCTACAACCTGAACCCGTTCCTGCTGCGCGTGGAGAAGGTCCCTATGCTCGTGGTGGAACAGGGCCAGGTGGCGGTGGTGAAATCGTACGTCGGATTGCCGACCGAGGACACCTCTGGCTCCGACTTCAAGTTCGGCAGCCTGGTCAAACCGGGCCATCGCGGCATCTGGGAAGAACCGCTGCGCACGGGCAAGTACCCGATCAACCCGCGCATCTATCAGGCCGAGGTTGTGCCCACCTCGATCCTGAACCTGAACTGGTCGAGGGCCACGTCCCAGGCGCACAACCTCGACAAGGGCCTGGATCCCATCACCGCGAAGAGCCGCGAGGGCTTCGTGTTCAACATCGACCTGCAGGTGCTGATCCACGTGCCCGACACGAAGGCCCCGCGCGTCATCTCGATGGTGGGCTCGATGTTGAACCTCGTCAGCGAGGTGCTGCAAGCCGCCGTGGGCAACCTGTTCCGCGACAAGCTGGGCGGGATGAAGGCCACGGCGTTCATCGAGACGCGCCAGACCGTGCAACAGGAAGCCCTGGAGCACATTTCGCGCCAGCTCGACAATTACGAGGTCGAGACCCGGGGCGTCTACATCCAGGACGTGGTGCTGCCGCAAGAACTGGTGAAGGTGCTGACCGAGCGGGAAATCGCGAACCAGGAGATCGAGACGTTCAAGAAACAGAAAGACGCACAGGATCAGCGCGTGGCCACCGAGGCTTCCACGGGCAAGGCCGACATGCAGAAGGATCTGGCGCGCTCGGAAGTCGGCATCACCATCGCGGACAACAACGCCAACGCCAAGACCGCCGAGGGCCGCGGCCTGGCATCGTTCACCAAGCAGACCGGCGAGGCGCAGGCCGATGTGATCAGGGCGCAAGGTCTCGCCAAAGCCGAAGGCTTCCGTGCCCAGAGTGAGGCCATCGGTGCGACCGGTACGATGGCGGTGAACGTCGCGACGGTCCTCGCTGAGAAGAAGATGCAGATCGTGCCGCAGATTCTCGTGATGGGTGGCGGCGGCGGATCGCTGGAGGCGCTGGCGGCCACACTGACGAAGATGGTTGCGGGGCACGCGGGCATGCCGATGCTGCCAGCCAGCGAGACAGCGCCGCCGGCAGCCGATGCGACAACCGAGGCGCGGGCGTAGGGGAGAACTCCGACGACGCAGGTTGTGTGGGTGGATGTAAGCGGCACGATCGTGTCGGTGCCGGGGCACGGCGGTGAGAACTCCAGGTTGCCGGCTTTCGTCGGCCGCGCGTTCGTGTCCGCTACCAGAGTGTCGCGGACCCGGACGACGTTTGCTCCGTGGGGTGCTGGCGCTTAACCCTATAATGGGCGCCGTCCCACGCACTCCCGGATTCCGATCGAAGCCCGGGACCCGTCCGAGACGCCCACAATGGCAGCCACCGCCCGGTTGATCCGATTCTGTCGCGCGCTGACCCGGCGCTGGTCGCCGGACCGGGACCGTGCGTTCCACGACGCCGCGTTCGCTGGCCAGCGGCACGAGCCGTTCACCTTCGCGTATCCCGGCTACCTCACCATTCGACGGTTCGCGGACCTGGCCTCGCCGCGCCTGGAAGGCGCGGCCTCGGCGCTCGACCTGGGGTGCGGAACAGCCGAGATCACCTGCGAGCTCGCCCGGCGCCACCCGACCGTCTCGCTTGTCGGCGTGGACCACAGCCGGTCGGCCATCGATCGCGCGCAGGCGAACGCGCGGGCGCTTGGCCTCGCCAACATCCGCTTCGAAACCTCCGACATGGCGCGCCATGAGCCGCGCCGGCCGGTGGACCTCGTCCTGATGTTCGATGCCTTCCATCACGCCGACGCGCCGGCAGATCTGGTGCGGAGGCTTGGCGCGTGGACGTCGGGTTTCCTGCTCGTCGAGCCGCATGGGGACTGGAAGGGCAGCTGGCGCCGGGACATCGACTGCGACTGGCTCGTGCTCGAGCTCGAGAAGATCAGGGCTCGAGTGGCCCTGACCATCCGGGAGGAGGACCCGGGGGGCCACGCCGGAGCGCCCGAGGAGCCAACTGGCGGTGAACCCACCGAGCACCGGTACGGCCTGGACGAGTTCGAGCGCTTTTTTGCCGGCTACGGCCTCGACGTGCGTGGCACCGTCGCCGGCCTGTGCCAGTACCCGGCCAGTCCGCGCAGCCAGGCGGCGACGCGCGAGTGGTTCGGCCGCGTCGGCTACGAGATGCTGAAGGAGGTGGACGACCGGCTCCGGGCGCGCGATCTCGACCTGCTGGCGAAGCACTGGGTCATCTACGCGAAGCGCGGCGCGACGTTCCCTCGACGCCGCGTCCCGGCCGGCCGGGCGCCAGGGGAAAACGCCCGCCTGGTGCAGGGGCCGTACGATGCCGAGTACGTTGCGTACAGCGGGCCGCGGGTCCTGGCTGCCGGCGCCGAGGCGGTTGCCAGCCTGACGCTGCGCAATCGCAGCTGGAACGCCTGGACGAGCGACGGCGGCGGCCGGGTGTTCGCGAGCTACCACTGGCTGGATCGTCGGCGTAAGATCGTCGTGCGCGACGGGGTGCGCAGCCCGCTGCCGCGGCCGCTCGCGCCCGGCGACGAGTGCGGGGTGGCGATTCGCCTGCGTGCCCCGGACCGGCCCGGCCGGTACCTGCTGGCGCTCGACTTGGTTGACGAAGGCACGGCGTGGTTCAGCGACGCGGGGGTGCCGTGCCTGCTCGTCCCGTTCCGCGTGTCGCGCGGCGGCCGCTCTGCGGCACCGCTACGCAATCAGGGTGGGCGGTCAGGAGGCTGCTAATCCGGCCGGCCTCTCGTCCAGAATCCTGCTGCGCTCGACCGCCGCGAATCTGCTCGCAGATGGCTTCCGCGATTTGCCGGCTCCTTCAGCTATGGGCTTCAGCTTCCAGTGTCCCGTATCAGTAATCGGCGGCTCAAGTCCCGGAGCGCGGCGCCCGGGGTCCCCAACGCGGCAGCCGCGTTGGGGCCCCGCCCGGATGGCCGGGCGCGACGACCGAGAATACTCGGAGTATTCGAGGGAGGAGCCATCCGCCTCCGCCAAGGCTCCGGCCAGACCTTGCCGAAGCCCGGCACCGGGCGACGGCAGGCGCCGCCAGCCGGGATGCCCCGCCCGGGAATTGTGCTGCGAATCACTGATACGGAACACGAGGCGCCATCCGCCAGCCGTGCGACCCACTTGCCGGGCCGAACCAACCACCTCCGGAAAAGCCCGCCCGCCAGGCCTCCCGGCGTTCTAGAGTCGGCCATCGTCGTCGGGAGACGCCATGCGACTGCTCAGCGCCGGACTGGTTCATAATGCAGCGGACCTCCGGTGTGCGCTCTCATGAATCCGAGACTCGCCCGCGCGCTGCTGATCGTCGCGGTGTGTGCGCTGATGGCCGCCCTGTCGGTCGCCGCCAGCTTCCTGGAGTTCTCGGGCGTGACGCCCTCCACGGTCGCCATGGCCAAGGGGTTCGGCGCGATCGTCTGGAGCAACTTCCGCTACTACCTCGCCTGGGCGGTCGTGACGCCCGGCGTCCTCTGGCTGGGGCGGAAGGTGCCCCTCACCCGCACGCGATGGCGCTGGCCACTTGCGTTCCACCTGGTGCTGCCCGTGCTCGGGGGCGGCCCGTTCTACGTGGTCGTGCTGGTGCTGAACGCCGTGCTCGGCTGGAGGCTCCCGCCGTTCCAGTTGCTGGCTGACAAGTGGTGGACCATCGTCGCGGCCCAGGCCGTCATGGTGCCTCCCATCTACTGGCTCATCCTGGCCGCAGGCGCCGGGCTGCAGTTCTATCGGGAGTTCGAGGCCAAGCAGGTGGAGGCCATCGCGCTTCAGCGGGGTCTGGCCGCCGCGCGGCTGGACGGGTTGAGGATGAAGATGCAGCCACACTTCCTCTTCAACACGCTGAACGCGATGGCATCGCTGGCGCGGACCAGCGACACCGACGGCGTCGTGCGTGTCGTGGAGCGGCTCGGGACGCTCCTCCGGCTGTCGATGGAGACCGGCGGGCGCCAACTGGTGACGCTCGAGGAGGAACTGGCGCTGCTCGACGAGTACCTCGCCATCGAGGAGATCCGGTTCGGGGATCGGCTGCACGTGGTTCGCCGCATCGATCCGGACACCCGCAAGGCGCTGGTGCCGAACCTGATCCTCCAGCCCCTGATCGAGAACGCGATCGTCCATGGCCTGTCGCGCCGGCTCGACGCGACCCTGCTGGAGATTGCCGCCCGGCGCAAGGGCACGGAGTTGTCGATCGCGGTGCGCGACGACGGACCGGGCCTGCCGCCGGGCTGGACGCTGGCCGATGGCGCCGGCCACGGGCTGAACAACATCCTGGAACGGCTCGAAGGGCTGTACGCCGGGGCCTTCGGGTTCGAGATCGGAAACGCCACGACCGGCGGAGCGGTGGCGCAGTTGCGCGTCCCCTTTGCAGACACCTCGGCGTCGGCGACCGGGAGTGCCGAACATGGACCCACTCCGCACGATCATCGTTGACGACGAGCAACTGGCTCGCCGCGGCCTGAAGACGCTCGTGGAGCGTCACCCCGGGTTCTCGGTGGTGGCGGTGTGCGCCGACGGCCGCGAGGCCATCGCCCGGATCTCGGAGCTCAAGCCCGACCTCGTGCTGCTCGACATCCAGATGCCGGAGATCTCCGGCTTCGACGTGCTCGACCGCCTGCCGCCCGACGTCGTCCCGGTTGTCGTCTTCGTCACGGCCTACGACGAGTACGCCATCCGCGCCTTCGAGGTCCACGCGCTCGACTACCTGCTGAAGCCCGTCTCGCAGAAGCGCCTCGTGCAGGCGCTCGAGCGGGCCGCGGCGCAGGTGCGAGGCCGGAAGCTTGCGGAGTACGGCACGACGCTGATCGCCGCCGTGGCCGACATCCGGAAGGAGCGCGAGGCTGCCGACGGCGCAACGCCAGGGGCCGGGGCGCGGCTCGAGCGCATCATGGTCCGGGTGGGCGACGCCATCCAGTTCGTCGAAGTGGCCGACATCGAGTGGATCGAAGGCGCCGACTACTACGTGACGCTCCACGCCGGCGGGAAGGAATACCTGTACCGCGAAAGCCTGAAGCATCTCGAGGATCGCCTGGACCGGGGCCGGTTCGTGCGCATCCACATGTCGGCCATCGTCAACCTCGGCAAGGTGCGCAAGATCCGGCGGAGCTTCGGCGGCGAGTACGAGGTGACGCTCCTCAGCGGTCGGAAGCTGCCCGTGAGTCGGCGGCGCAAGAAGGACCTGCTCGACCTCGGGGCGTCACGATTCGGGTTGAAGGCTTGAGGGCCACCCCTCGGACGGCGGAGCCCTGATGGCGGAGCGCTGGCGGAAGCGGCTCGTTCTGCTCCTGGTCGCACTGGCCGTGTGCGCAGTCCTGGCGCTGCGCGACGCCGGCGCGTCGGCCATGGCGACGCGCCTGGACCCGAACCTTATCCTGAACCAGTTCAGCGAAGCGCTCGCCTGGACCGGCGCGTACTACGCGATGTGGGCCGCGCTCACGCCGTTCATCTTCTTCCTCGCACGGAAGGTCAGGATTCGGCGCGATCGCTGGCTGCTGCCGCTGGCCTTCCACCTCCCTGTCGGCGTGGCGCTGTCGGCGCTCGCACCGGTCGGCCTGGGCATCCTGTTCGGCAGCATCGTGCTGGGTCGCGGCTGGCCGGCGCCGCACGACCTGCTGACGCCGTTCTGGACGCGGCTGGTTGCGGTCCGCGCCCTCACCGATACCTCGTTCTACTGGATGATCCTCGCATCCGGTCACCTGCTCCTGCTCTACCATGACTACGAGGCCAAGCGACTCCAGGCGGCCGAGCTCGAACGGTCGCTGGTCACGGCCCAGGTCGAAGCGCTGAAGATGAAGCTCCAGCCGCACTTCCTCTTCAACACGCTCAATTCGATCGGGTTCCTGGCGCTCGAGCGCGACACCGACGCCATGGTCACGATGATCGAGCGGCTCGGCCGCCTGCTGCGTGCGTCGGTCCAGGGAAGCGAACGCCAGCTGGTCCCGCTCGGAGAGGAACTGGAACTGCTCGACGAGTACCTCGCCATCGAGGAGGTTCGCTTCAAGGACCGGCTCCGCGTCGTTCGCCGGATCGATCCGGCCGTGGCGCATGCCCTGGTGCCGAGCCTGATCCTGCAGCCGATCGTCGAGAACTCGATCAAGCACGGCTTCTCGCGCAGGCTCGACGCCAGCCGCCTCGATCTCGCCATTGACCGCGACGCGGACGCGCTGGTGATCCAGGTCAGCGACGACGGGCCGGGCCTGCCGCCCGAGTGGGACATGACCTTGCACTGCGGCCGCGGCCTGCGGAACGTGATCGACCGGCTCGAGGCGCTCTACTGTGGCCGCTGGTCGTTCGCCTTGAGGAACGGCCGTCCCCGGGGAACCGTCGCCGAGCTCAGGATCCCCCTGTCGATGCCCCGGGTCTGAAGACCCGTGGCCCACGAGCCGGCGCAGCGGTTCTTCCCAGAGGCGGGGCTCGCGCGCGACCTCCTGCGCGTCCGGCCCGATCGAGCGGCGCAACCAGGGCCGAGCACACGCGGCTCCTACAGGAACGCGGCGACGACGTCGAGGAAGGCCTGGCCGTATTTCTCGACGCGGGCCGGCCCGATGCCGAAAAGGCCGGCCAGATCGCCCGGCGTGCGCGGACGCGCCTGCGCGATCTCGCGCAGCGTCCGGTCGCCGGCAATCACGTACGGCGGCAGGCGGTGATGGCGCGACAGTTCCAGCCTCAACTCGCGCAGCGCCTCGAAGATGCGTTCGCTCTCGGCGTCGAGCGCGCCATCGACGACGGCGCGGCCCTTGCCGCCACGCGCCACGCCCGGCAGAGCCGGTTGGGCCGCCGGCGTCGCGGTCACCGCTGCGACGGCCTTCGCGGCCGCGCGGCCCCGCTTCTTCTTCGCCGACCGCTCGCGGATACGCTCGACCAGCGGCGGCAGCAGCAGGCGAACAGGCCGGCTGCCGCTCATCACCGCGCGGCCCGCGTCGGTCAGCAGCACGACCGGCCGATCGCCGGCGGTGAAATCCACCCACCCCGCGGTCACGCACCGCCGCAGCAGCTTCAGCAACCAGGCCTCGGCGTGCTCGCGCAGGACGCCGAACGTCTTCGTGACGTCCAGTTCTGCGCGAACCAGTCTCGGGTCGGCCACTCCGCGGAGCAACTGGACGGCGGCGGTGAGGCCGAACCGTGCGTGCACGCGCGCGACGCCGCTCAGCGCCTTCCGGACGATGAGCGACGTCGCTTCGGGATCCTGCTCGCCGTCGCCCTCGGCCAGCGCCTCGCACACGTCGCACTTCCCGCAGCCGGCGAGCGTTTCGGCCTCGTCGCCGAAGTAGCGCAGGATGGCGTCGTGCCGGCAGCTGCCGCCCTCGACCCAGCGCATGAGTTCGAGAAACAGGTGCCACTTGTGCTCGAGTGTTTCGGGCGTGACGCCCTCGCCGCGTTCGAGCAGCCCGCGCCGTTGCGCCATGTCCGCGGGCGAGACCATGACGAGTCCCCACGCCGGCTCGCCGTCGCGCCCCGCCCGACCGACCTCCTGGTAGTACGCTTCGATCGACCCGGGAGCCGCCAGGTGGATGACCGCGCGGACATCGGCGCGATCGATGCCCATGCCGAACGCCACCGTGGCGGTGATGACATCGACCGTGCCGTCGAGAAACGCGCGCTGCGCCCGCTCGCGCGACGCCGCATCCAGGCCGGCGTGGTAGGCGGTGCTCCGCCAGCCGCGCGCGGCCAGCCGCTCCGCCTCGGCCTCGGTGCCGAGGCGCGTGGGCACGTACACGATGGCAACGCCGCGAGCCGAGCCGGGCGCGCCGAGCGCCTCCTTGAGCTGCGCGTCCACGTTCAACGCGCGCTCGCGGGCCGACATCACTTCGGCCGCGCGCAGAATCAGGTTCGGGCGCGCGAAGCCGCGCAGGATCTGCGGCGTGTCGGGGCCCAGGCCGAGGCGCGCGAGGATCTCGTCACGCACAACCGGCGTCGCGGTGGCGGTGCAGGCGAGTACCCGCGGGCCGGGCAGCTCGGCGAGCAGATCCCCGATCTGCATGTACTCCGGGCGGAAATCGTGCCCCCACTCGCTGATGCAGTGCGCCTCGTCCACGGCGACCAGCGGGATGTCGATGTCCTTGAGCAGTCCGCGAAAGCCGGGAAATACCAGCCGCTCGGGCGCGACGTACACGATCTTGTACTGCCCCGCCGCGATGCGCGCCATCCGGCGCCGCACCTCGCCGCCGTCCAGCGTGGAGGACAGGTACGTCACGGGCACGCCGCGCCGCTCGAGCGCCTTCGCCTGATCGTTCATCAGCGCGATAAGCGGCGAGATGACCACGGTCGTTCCGCGGAGAAGCGTGCCCGGAAGCTGGTAGGTGAGGCTCTTGCCGCCGCCGGTTGGTGCGACCAGGAGCAGCCGGCGCGCCGCCAGCAGCGTCTCGATGGCCTCGCGCTGGCCAGGACGAAACGCAACGTATCCCATCCGCACGAGCGCGGTATCGAGATCGAGATCGAGAAGGTCCTCGGATTCCACGGAGGTATTATCCGCGATCCATGGATTGCGCGGACACGGATTGGCCGGGGATTGCGCGTGCCTGCGGCACTGCGCGCCGTGTGTTATCTTGTCGCACGTGTGTCGTCCGTTTCCGTCACCGCCTGGTGGAGCGCTTCGATGAGCAGGCGCTCGAAGCAGATGAAGCCCACCCGCTAGCAGGCACGCAGCAGGCGCCCCTTGAACCTGACCAGCAGCGCCACTTCTCGCTCGAATGGGATTCCGCGGTCCGCCAGTTCGATGGCGAAGGCCTCCTGATGGACCTGTTCCGGGAATCCGCACCCCAGTGTCCGATGAACTTCGATGGCCGCAGCGATCGCCGTTCCTGTCTCCGCGTCGTTGAATCCAGGGGTGTGCGTCATGCTCCGATGCACTGGCAAGAATCGGACCGCGCCGACCTGAAAGATCCTCGGGGGCTTCCGCGGCAACTTGGTCGTGGACATCGCAGTAGCAGCGATGCAGAGCCAGCCGTCGCATCGCGAAAACTGCAACGTCCCGATTTCGGGTGTTGGCTGAATCCCCGGACAACCCGTGGCCGTTCCATACCCGACCTCCGCGTGATCCCGAGTTCCGCTCACCCGCCATCCATCCGCGCAATCCCCCGGATGAATCCGTGCCCGTTCCTTTCCACGCACGATCCCGTGACGTTTTCCCTCCCCGCAATCCGCGCAATCCCCGAACGATCCCGTCACGTTTCCCTTCCTCGTAATCCCAGGAATCCCCGGGATGATTCCGTGACGTTCCCTTCCCCGTAATCCCCGGATGATCCCGTGGCAGACCCCTTCCCCGTCTTCCCCGTAATCCCCGGATGATCCCGTGACAGACCCCTTCCCCGTCTTCCCCGTAATCCCCGGATGATCCCGTGGCAGACCCCTTCCCCGTCTTCCCCGTAATCCCCGGATGATCCCGTGACAGACCCCTTCCCCGTCTTCCCCGTAATCCCCGGATGATCCCGTGGCAGACCCCTTCCCCGTCTTCCCCGTAATCCCCGTAATCCCCGGATG
>Ga0315273_10012307_pt1 | contig 10963 bp, 8 predicted proteins | sample YL17G02_0_MG_FD_205753 | JGI IMG/M metagenome (GOLD analysis project Ga0315273, IMG submission 205753) | Sediment microbial communities from Yellowstone Lake, YNP, Wyoming, USA - YL17G02_0 | ecosystem: Environmental > Aquatic > Freshwater > Lake > Sediment | place: USA: Wyoming | collected...
TCATCGAGTTCGAGATGGACCTGACCGTCGACAACTGGAGGTTCTTCGCCGCGGCCTGCCGGTTCCTCGACGCACGCGCCGCCGGCGAGTACATGGAGGGCTACACCTCCATGTTGCGCCGCGACCCGATCGGGGTCGTCGGCTCGATCGCGCCTTGGAACTACCCGCTCAACATGTCGACATGGAAGGTCGCGCCGGCTCTGGCCGCCGGGTGCACCGTGGTGCTCAAGCCGTCCGAGCTCACTCCGCTGACTGCTCTGCGGCTCGCGGAGCTGGCGGCCGACATCCTCCCGCCCGGGGTGTTCAACGTCGTGTGCGGCCAGGGCGAGTCGGCGGGCGACCGCCTGGTCCGCCACCCCGACGTCGCCATGGTGTCGCTCACCGGAGATGTCGGAACCGGTCGCCTGATCGCCCGGAATGCGTCTGACACCTTGAAGCGGGTGCATCTCGAGCTCGGAGGCAAGGCGCCGGTCGTGGTGCTCGACGATGCCGACGTCGAGGCGGCGGTGGCCGGCATCCGGGCCGCCGGTTTCTACAACTCCGGACAGGACTGCACCGCCGCCTGCCGGGTCATCGCGGGAGCGGGTATCTACGAAACGCTCGTTGGCCGGTTGGCGGAGTCGGTCGGATCGATCCCGGTCGGCGATCCGTTCGATCCCGACACCGAGGTCGGGCCGGTGGTGTCGCGCGAGCAACAACAGCGCGTGACGGCCATGGTCGATCGTGCGCTCACGGCCGGAGGCGAGGCTGTGGTCGGAGGTCGTGCCCGGGAGGGCGCGGGCGCGTTCTACGAGCCGACGGTGATCGTCGGAATGAGCCAGGGCGACGAGATCATCCAGCGCGAGGTCTTCGGCCCGGTGGTGACGGTGCAGCGAGCGTCGGGATACGACGAGGCGATCATGATGGCGAACGACGTCGACTACGGGCTGGCCTCATCGGTGTGGACGGCCGACGTCGGTGTCGCTATGGCCGCGGCCAAGGCGCTGCGTTTCGGCACGGTGTGGGTCAACGACCACATCCCGATCGTCTCGGAGATGCCGCACGGCGGATTCAAGCAATCGGGGTACGGCAAGGACATGTCGATCTACGCCGTCGAGCACTACACCGAGCTCAAGCACGTGATGATCAAACACGCGTAACCACTCGCCAAACCCACCCCAACCACGGTTCTCGGCGTACTCACCCCCCAGAAATGACGCTTTTCGCGCCCAGAACGGGCGGGGTCAGAGTTTGGCGAGGGCGGCGGTGTAGCTGGCGAGTCCGCGGGCCTCGCCGAGCCCACCTGACTGGAAGGCGTCGGTCACCACTCCGTTGGTGTCGATCACGACGGTGAGCCGTTCTGCTGCGCCGACGACGTCGTTGAAGCACCCGTAGGCGGTGGCCACCGCTCCGTGGGGCCAACCGTCGGAGAGCATCGGAAAGTCGAATCCCTGCTGGGTCTTCCAGGCGAGAAGTGTCTGCTTGCGGTCACACGAGATGGCGAGGACCTGGTTCTCGTGGTTGGAGAAGCTCGACAGGTTGTCGCGTAGCTCACACAACTCGCCCTGGCACACGCCGCTGAAGGCGAAGGGGAAGAACACGAGCGTGACGGACTGCTTCCCGCGGAAGGAGGAAAGGGTCACGGCGTTCCCGTCCTCGTCGGTGAGGGTGAAGTCGGGGGCCTGTGTGCCGGTCTCGATGGTCATGTCAGCTCCTGGTCGGGTTCGGTCACGCTAGGAACAAAACCGACGGCTGAGCCATTCCACCAGCACGGCGTTCACCTGGGCCGGGTACTCCTGCTGCACCCAGTGGCCACCCCGCGGGATCATATTCATCTCGAGATCGGCGATCTGGTTCGGCATGTTCTCGGCGAACGCCGGTGGGAGCGCCGGGTCCCATTCGGACGTGATCATGAGACAGGGCACCGCGGGGTCGAACGTGCTGATCCGGGGGTGGAGCGCCAGATTGCGGTCGAGGTTGCGGTACCAGTTGACGGCTCCCCGGAATCCGGTCGCCGAGAACACATCGATGTAGTGATCCACCTCCTCGGCAGAAACGACGGGGTCGCCGATCGATTCCATGGCGTCGAGGTCGCGGAAGGGGTTCATGTCGAGCTCGCCATCGGCGAACGCCCGCTCCATCACGATGGCCGGATCGAGCCCGCCGACCATCATCTTGCGGAAGAGCAGCGCTGCACGGCTGTCGAGCTGGGCCTCAGCCACTCCCGGCTCCTGGAACCACAGCATGTACTGACGCTCGACCTTCCCGTTCACCAGCATCCTCAGGAAGTCGGTTCCGGGGAAGGGCAGGTTCGGTGTGCAGATGCCGACCAACCCCGCCACCCGCTCCGGATGGATCTCGGGCATGGCCCACACGACAGCGCCACCCCAGTCGTGACCGACGAACACCGCACGCTCGATCCCGAGGGCGTCGCACAGGTCGGCGAGGTCACCGCACAGGCACTCGAGGTCATAGGCCTCGACCGCGTCGGGCGCCGAGGATCCCCCGTAGCCCCGCTGGTCCGGAGCAATGGCTCGCAAGCCTGCGTCCGCGACCGCTGGAACCTGGTACCGCCACGAGTACCCCAGCTCGGGAAACCCGTGGGAGAAGATCACCGCGGGTCGGTCGTCGCCCCCGCCGGAGTCATGGACCGACAGCGTGATCGCGCCGTGGCCCCGATCGGGAAGCGTCACCAGCCGTGCCTCGGGAAACGTGTGGGCCATGGTCGATCTCTCCTCTGGTGGCCGGCTCCTCGACGGCTCGGTCGAAGCTAGCTCTCAGCCGGCGACGTCGTGCCACCGCTCGGATGCCCAGGCGCTGATGTTGTCTCCCCAGACGAGCGAGACGGCCACCGCTCCGGCGACGAGCACCACGATGATGATCCACGTGTGGACCGGGATCACGCCGTCCTCGGGCACGCCGGGGATCTTCCGGCGGATCAGGCGCACCGTGCGTTCGGCCCAGCTGTACGGCAGGAGCGAGAGCCCGAGGATGATGATCAGCCACCCGGGTCCGGGCAATGGCAGCAGCACGATGCCGACCAGTACGAGCGCGAAGCCGACTCCGGCCCGCGCGAGTCGCGCGATGACATTGCGCCGTACTTCCTCCTCCGTCCCCTCGGGAGGGCCGGTCTGTCGTTCGGCCTCGAGCGCTGCGTCGACGATCCGGTGCCGGAGGTTCTCGTCCCCGGGATCAGACTCGGGATCGTGCGGACTGCTGGGCGGCGGTGACATCGGAACCTGCTCAGCGGCGTCCGGATTCGCTGAGCTCATCGGCCACCGCCCGGATCACGTCAGCCAGTCCGTGGTCGAGGCGCTCGACCGCCCCGGCGTCGAGCTCGGTCGCGAAGTCGAGGCGCTCCACGTCGACGCCGCCAGCAACCTCGGGCATCCAGGCTGAGTGGAGGATGGCCGGCAGACATTCGCCGTTCGGTGCCGCGAGCACGGCGACCGGGCCACGGCCGACGTGCGCAGCGTCGAACACCTCTACCCGGAACCCGTTGTCCGAGAGCACGGGAAGGATGACGTACCCGTCATGGCCTCCCGGATCCGTCCCCGCATATCGGCTGGCGCCGGCCCCCTCGCCGGCCCGGCGAGGGGCGAACGTGGGCGACGGGAGGTGGTCGCCGGTGTCGGTGAACGTCCACGAGTCGGCCAACTCGAGCCCGTCCCGGCGGAAGCTGGCCAGCACGCCGGGTGTCTCCTCGGGCGGCAGTGGTTCGAGCCGACCGGCGGCCCGGTAGAGGTCGAGCGCCCGACTCGTCACGGCGTCGGGTCGCCACCCCTGGTAGGCGATGTGGTGGAGGGTCGGGCTGCACAGACCCTCGGTCGACCAGTCCATCGCACTGAGCTCGAGATTGAACGTCCAGTCCTCGCGGAAGAGTGCGGTGCGCGTGCCCGCTCCGGTGACCGGGTCGAAGCTCCACTCGGAGAGTGAGTTGGGGGCCATGGCCATGTTGTAGAAGCCGACCGTGGTCGGGAGGATCGGCTGACCGCAGGCGTCGAGGTCACCGGCGCGGAGCTGGAAGCCGAGGTCCATGAGATCCATGTGCTCGAACAGCACCTGCACCCCGTCGGCGTCCTCCCATTTCGCGTAGAAGTGGCCGGTGGTCGGAGCCACGGCACTGACCTTCGGGGTGAACGGGGTGCCGCTCGCCGTCGCGAGGAGCTGATCCTTGCGGATCAAGTACACGGGCGCGCCCTCGTCGATCAGCACCGTCCTGGGGCCGCCGGACATTTCGCCCAGGTCGGTCTTGAAGTTGCCGGAGTCGGCGAGGATGAGCCAGTCACGCGTCTGGCTCAGCGTGTGCGACGAGCCGACGACGGTCGCGCCCGAGATGGGCCAACGCCGAATCTCCGTGCCGAGTCCGTCCCACGCGATGACGTGGAGCTGCATGGAGAAATCCTCCGTGGGGAAGAGCTTCACCGTCCACAGCAGCTCGCGAGCGGGGTCGACGATCGGGTGGGCCGACGAGAAGTAGAAGGGCAGGACGTCGCCCATCGGGAAGGTCTGGGGCCCCCAGCCGTCGCGGGTACCCACCTCGCCGAGGAACTCAAGTGTGATCGGGTCGACCTCCACCGGTCGACCGACGTCCCAGGTGGCGAAGAGCCGGTCGCCCCAGGGGAGTGGAGCGGTGTTCGCCTGGTTCGGGAACCCGAAGGGCGAGTTCACCCCGAAGGTCGTGGATTGGAACGCCTCGGGCGCCTTGTCGTAGAGGCGCTTCGACGGAGTGTCGATGACCTTGGACCGGAGTGCGAACCGGTCGGCCGGAGCGCCGTGGGTCCCGGGTCGCATCGAGATCCGGATGAGCGCCCCGAACCCGAAGAGGCAGTAGTCGATGTCGGGATTCGGCTCGGGGGCGCTGATGACCATCTCGCCCCGCAGGTCCGCCGGCCAGGCACCCGAAACCAGCTGAAGGTCGAGATCCTGGAGCAGTCCGGTGGTGAGCGTTGTTGGAACGGGCATGAAATCACCTCGGCGTGGGTTTGGTAGTGCAGATGAACACCGGTTATCCGACGATCATTCAACCATCGGCGAGAACCCAGCGCGACCCGTTGACTTTGTTCCATTTAGCACTAAGGTGAGAAACATGAGTGTGGTTGAGGACACCCCGGTGGTTCGACGCCGAAAGGATGTCGCGCGGAGTCGGACCCTCGGTGATCCGATCGGGCTCTACCTCGAGGAGATCGGCCGGCATCCACTCCTGACACCCCAGAGCGAGCAGGCGCTCGCCGCGACGATCGCCGTCGGTCAGCAAGCCGCCAGGTCGCTCGAGGCGTCGCCATCGGTGACTCCGACCCAACGGCGTCGGCTCGACCGACTGGTGGCCGAAGGGCGCACCGCGCACGAATCCTTCGTGAACGCCAACCTCCGTCTCGTGGTCTCGGTCGCCAAGAAGTACCAGGCCTCCGGCGTGCCCCTGCTCGACCTGATCCAGGAGGGCAACCTCGGGCTCATCCGGGCGGTCGACAAGTTCGATCATGAAAAGGGATTTCGATTCAGCACCTACGCGGTGTGGTGGATCCGACAGTTCGTCTCCCGCGGTATCGCAGCGACCCGGTCGACCGTCCGACTCCCCTCTCGGGCGAACGACGAGTTGCTGCGACTGCGGGAGATGTCATCGCAGATGGAGCAGGTGCTCGGGCGTACCCCCACCTCGGCCGAACTGGCCGACTTGTCGGGAATCACGTCAGCGCGGGTGGCTGAGCTACTCAGCGCGTCCGACCCGATTTCGCTCTCGGGAGCAGTGGGCGAGGATGGTGGCGCCGAGTTGGGCGACTTCATCGAGGATCCGAACTCCCGGGCTGACGTCGAACAGGCGTCGAACCAGTTGTCGGACCGTGAGGTCGCCCAGATGATGTCCGTTCTCGATCAGCGTGAGAGCCACATCCTCTCGCTCCGATTCGGGTTCGGTGGCCAGGAGCCTCGTTCGGTCTCCGAGGTCGCCGAGGTGATCGGGTTGTCGCGGGAACGGATCCGCCAGCTCGAGCACCGGGCCATGGCCAAGCTCATGCATCCGTCGTGGCAGGCGCTGCACCGCTACCTGGGCGATGGCTGATCCTAGGGAGCGCCCGACCGGTCCCACGGTCTCGCTGACGAAAGCAGCAGAGGAACTTGGCGTCCACTACATGACCGCGTACCGGTATGTGCGGACGGGGCGGCTGGCAGCATCGAAGGTCGGCGCTGAATGGCGCGTCCCGATCGAGGATCTCCGATCACTGGCCGAACACGGGGTAACCGAGGTGGGACCGGGGAGGCGCCGGGCCTCAGGGCCCCAGTCGTCGGGTCGACTCGCCGATCGCCTGGTCGCCGGTGACGAGGCCGGAGGTTGGCAGATCATCGAAACGGCGCTGGTCGGCGGATCGGAGCCGGCGGAGGTTCTGACGGAGCTCATCGGTTCCGCCATGAGAACCATCGGCGATCGATGGTCGGCGGGTGAGCTCTCCGTCGCGGACGAGCACCGGGCCTCCGTCGTGTGTCAGCGGCTCATCGGCCGGCTCGGCCCGAGATTCGCCCGCCCGGGGCGGAAGCGGGGCCAGATCGTGGTTGGCTCGGTGGCCGGCGACCGGCATTCCATTCCGCCGTCCATATTGGCCGATCTGTTGCGCGGTGCGGGCTACGAGGTGTGCGATCTCGGTGCCGACTGCCCCGTGGAGTCCTTCATTGCGACGGCGGCATCGATGACCCGGCTGGTCGCCGTCTGCCTCAGCGTGAGCCACGTCGACGCGCTGGAATCGGCAGGAAGCACCACAACTCGGATCCGGGCCTCACTCGGCGGCGACGTCGTGATCGTCGTGGGAGGTGGAGCAGTCATCGACGCCCACATTGCGCTCAGACTGGGCAGCGATGGGTACGCCGCCGACGCCCTCGCGGCGGTGGAGCTGATCGAACTGTTGGTTGCGTCCTCCCGATCGACCGCCCCGGTCTGACCGATCTGGCAGAGTTGATCATGTTTGTTTCGGCATGGTCCGCCTCGGTTGCGATCCACCGGAGAAGCGCCTGATGGGAGCCGTGCGACTCTGGGTGTGGGCGGACCTGAGGCGGCGATGGGTGTCCGTGCTCGGACTGACGCTGATGGTGGCGTTGGTCACCACGGTGGTGCTCGCCGGGTTCGCCGGGGCGCGCCGAACCTCGAGCGCATTTGAGCGTTTCCTCGCCCAGAGCCGTGACTCGGACGTGGACGTCTTTCCGGGGGAGGTGACGCCGCAGCAGGTGCGAGAGTTCGGCCGTGCGGGCTACATCTCGGCGATCGCGGCGGCGCAGACGGTGCAGGTCCAGTACACCGATGGGGAGTTCGTGAGTGCAGCAGCGGCACCAGCCGACCGGCGTTTCGGCACGGTGGTTGATCGACCCCGAATTCTTGAGGGACGCGCCGCCGACCCGGACTCGGCCGACGAGGTCGTGATCGGTGAGCCCCTCGCGGTGAGCCGAGGGCTCCGCGTCGGCGACACGCTCGCGCTGAATTCGTACTCGCCCGCGCAGGTCGACGCCGTGCGTTCGGGGGCGTTGACCTCGTTCCCGAAGCCGGCAGGTCCCGATCTCGCGCTGCGTGTCGTCGGGATCAGCCGGTATCCCAGTGACCTCAGCCTTTTCGGCGCGCGTGGTGGGATCCTTGTCTTCACCCCGGCGTTCGCTGCGCGCTACGGCGGGCAGATTGGCAGCTTCAGCGGCGACCTGCTCTCGGTGCGGCTTCGCCACGGCGCCACCGACGTGCCCCGGCTCGTGCGCCGAGCCCGTGAGTTCTTCGGCAGCGCCGACACCTTCGACGTGTCGCCACGGGGCCAGGACACCGCAGCCGTGCAGCAGTCGGTCGACCTGCTGGCGCTCGGGGCCGCGATCTTCGCAATGGTGGCTGCGGTCGCCGGGCTCACGGCCACGGCGCTGATGTTCCGCCGGCGGATCGACTCGGGCAGCACCGATCACGAGGTACTTCGCGCGATGGGCTTGACCCGCACACAACGGGCCCTCGCCGTGGGCCTACCCGTTGTCCCCGCAGCAGTGATCGGCGCTGCCGCGGGGGGAGTTGGCGCATGGCTCGCGTCGCCGTTGCTGCCGATGGGTCTCGCCCGTCTGGCTGAACCCGACCCGGGCCTTCGCTTCGACGCGCTGGTGCTCGGCACCGGACTGGCGGCGGCTGTCATCACGCTCGTCGCCATCGTGGCGGTGATCGCCTGGCGAACGTCGCGAGTGCGCACCGCCGGTGAGGCGAGCCTGGCTCGCCCCACCTTCGCGGCGCGGGCGTCGGCGAGGGTGGGTGCCCCACCCACCGCAGCCATCGGACTGCGCATGGCGCTGGAGACCGGGGGGCGAGCGGTGCGGGTCCCGGTGCGGTCCGCACTCGTCGGAGCCGTCGCGGCGGTGCTCGGCGTGACCGGTGTCGTGGTCTTCGGCTCGAGCCTGGGTCGGCTCGAGACGACACCCGCGAACTACGGGTTCAACTGGGACGCCCGCGTGATCGACGGCACGATCGAGCCGTCGGTGCCTGACCGTCCGTGCACGGTTGAGCGGAGCCGGCTCACCTCGATCCGGGGTGTGTCAGATGTCGCCAGCATCTGCTCGCTCAACGCTGTGATCGGGGGCCGCCCGATGGTGGCGTTCGGGGTGACTTCTCTGCGCGGTTCGATCGATCCGACGATCGTCGACGGACGCCCCCCTCGAACGTCGCGAGAAGTCGCACTGGGTTCGGGGGCACTCGACGCACTCGGCCGTGAGATCGGCGACTCAGTGCGGGGGGACGGGCCCAGCGGCCCGGTCGAGTACCGGATCGTCGGGACGGCCGCCGCACCGAGCTTCCACGACGATTTCTCGGATGCGGTGCCAGTTGACGACGGGGCGTTCTTCACCGGCGCCGGGTTGGATGCGATCGATGCTCCGACTGACATCGATTCGAACGTGGAGATGTTGGTACGTGTGGCACCGGGCGCTGATCGCAACGAGGTGCTGCGCCGGGTCGAGAGGCTGCGAGGGGTCGCCGGTTTCGACGGCAGTCCCGGGGTGGGCCGCGCCGCGCCACCGTTGGAGGTCGAGCGACTTCAGCAGATTGACCTGCTCCCGGCGCTCGCGGCGTTCCTCGCGCTCCTCGGTCTCGTGTCCGTCGGCTTCGCTCTGGCGTCCTCCGTTCGACGGAGAAGCCGCGATCTCGCGATCCTCAAGACTCTGGGCTTCTCCCCTCGACAGGTGTCGGCGACCGTCGCGTGGCACGCAACGACGGTGGCCGCTGTCGGAATTCTGGTCGGGGTACCCCTGGGAGTGTTTCTCGGTCGCCTTGTCTGGCGATCGGTCGCCGAGGGCATCGGCGTGGTCACGACGCCATCGGTTCCGTTCGGCCTGCTGGTCGTGGTCGGCCTCGCAACGATTGCTCTCGCCAATTTCATCGCAGCCGTGCCAGCATGGATGGCGGCGCAGACCAGTCCCGCATTCGCCCTCAGGAGTTCATCGTGAGTCGTCCAACCGGGTCCGTGTGGGCGGCATCGATCGTGGTCCCCCAGGAATTCCTCAACGGTCTGGCCCGGTCGGGGATCGGTGAGGGCCTCGAGACCGAGCGGTTCTCGAACACGTTCCAGCTCCCGATGATGGGTCCCGTGATCCTCAACGTCGGCATGACCATCACCGGAGTCACGTTCGAGATGCGGGCCGAACACCCGGACCGGCTGTGCGCGACGATCCACGCGGCCGGGTCGGTGGCATTCGGGGGCGAGAATCCGATGCCGGGGCTGCCGGGGGTGGCCCGGGTCCGCGGTGACGTACTGGTCGCTCCTGTGGTCGAGCTGCACGAGGACGGAACGTTCCGCGCCGGTCTCGACGTCGCCGGGTCGGAGCTGATAGCCGTGAAGCTGGAGGGCATCGACGGACTCGATCATGACGCCGTCGCCCAGACGCAGATGAGCGAGATGCTGTTCGCCGCCGTCGGCGGTGAGTTGTTCGGGGGGCTCGCCGATCAGCTCGGCATGGTCGGCATCGATCTTGATGCCGAGAGCAGCCTTCCGATCGTGGAGCTCGGCGTGCGTCGTGGGCCGGCGGTGATCCGGGTCGAGGACGGTCGGCTGGTCATCGGGTTGGTCGGCGTGGACGGGCTCGATGGGCATGCCGACATCGTGGACGTCACCGGACATCGGGTGGGCGTCGGTCTGGCGAGCGAGTCGCTGTCGGTCCTGTGCGCCCGGATCGCGTCCGATGCGATCGGCGGCCCGCTGCCGTGGGAGCTCGGCGTCGACACCTCGGATCGTCGCCTCGGCGCCCGGGTCAGATCCCCCCGGCTCGTGGATTCCGAGCGGCTGCCGGATCTGCGCTCGTCCCTGCGGGTGACGCTCCGGCCGAGGCTCGTCGGTTCCGAGATCGAGATCGGGGTTCGCGAAGCGTGGATCGAGTTTCCGTCGATCATCCCGCCGGTCATCAATCGGCTGAACCGCTGGGTCGGCGGCGTTGCGGCCCGGGCGCCGTTGACGGTGCGGGTGCCCGCGACCGCTGAGCTGCCGGTCAGGCCCGGGAGCGACACGTTGATGGAGGTCGTCGTCACTGCGATCGATGTCGCCGATCACGGAGTCGCGGCGAAGTTCGACATCGAGTGGGCGGAATAGCGGGAGTGGACTGGCCGTTGGGGCGGGCATGAACCCTGGCGACCAGATCCCCGACTTCACCGCACTCGACCAGAACGGCGAGTCCGTCACCTTCTCGGAGGTCGTGTCGGAGGGCCCGGTCGTGGTGTTCTTCTATCCGAAGGCCATGACGACCGGCTGTACCAAGGAGTCATGTCACTTCCGCGATCTCGAAGCGGAGTTCGCGGCGGTCGGAGCCAGGAGGATCGGTGTCTCGGTCGACTCGGTCGAGCGCCAGCAGAAGTTCGATCAAACGCACACGCTCGGTTACACGCTGCTCAGCGACCCCGACCGTACGATCGCCAGGATCTTCGGGGTGACGCGCTCGGTTTCGCTGTTCCCCAACAAGCGGGCCACCTTCGTCGTGGCGGCAGATGGCACGCTCATCG
>Ga0315273_10012308_pt1 | contig 10963 bp, 8 predicted proteins | sample YL17G02_0_MG_FD_205753 | JGI IMG/M metagenome (GOLD analysis project Ga0315273, IMG submission 205753) | Sediment microbial communities from Yellowstone Lake, YNP, Wyoming, USA - YL17G02_0 | ecosystem: Environmental > Aquatic > Freshwater > Lake > Sediment | place: USA: Wyoming | collected...
TCCGCCTGCTGTCCCCCGGGGCGGGAATCGCCTCCTTTTCGTGGGGCGTCTCGTGGAGAAGAAAGGGTTGTCATACCTGATCAAGGCGATGCACCGTATCGTGCAGCGGCACCCGGACGTGCAGCTGACCGTGGTGGGGAGCGGTCCTGAGGAGAACAGGTTGAAGCACGAAGCCGCTACCCTCGGACTTTCCGGACGAATTGTCTTTTCAGGTCCCGTTACGAATGCAGAACTTCCCCCATTTTACCAGGAAGCGGACATCTGTGTTTTCCCAAGCGGCGACCGGGAGGGTTTCGGTCTCGTCCTCGTCGAGGCCTTGGGCTGTTCTTGCCCCGTTGTGGCGACGGACCTTCCCGCCGTCCGGGACGTCGTAATCCCCGGTAGGACGGGGCTTCTCGTGCCTGAGAAGAGCCCGGAATCACTTGCGGAATGCATTTCGGGGCTTCTTGAGAACACCGAAAGGCGCGAATCATTGGGCCGGGAGGGGAGACAGTTCGTCCTGGTGAGGTATGACTGGGCCATTATCGCCGCCGCGTACAGCCGATTCTTGGAAGAACTCATGTGCCGTGGCACCGACGGTTGCAATTCATAAGAGCTTGCGATATTCCTCTATCATTCTCTCCACTGCAAAGGCATCGCTTCGCCCCGGGTGACGATGCGGTTATAATCATGGTGTCTCTTGAGCGCTTTTGCCGCCCGATCCATGGTCAAAAACGTAGCGATATTGTTCTTTTCCAGTTCTTTTTTCACGTAGATTCTCAACTCCTCCAGGGCCAGGTCTTCAAAGGGGGCGGGATTGACACAGACCAGCGGTATATTGAGCTTTTGGCTTGCCGAGACCACCTCCCTAACCTGAAAATCCAGGATAGCCCTGGGCTCCACGCCAAACCTGGTGGCATTCCCGCCGATGATAAATCCCAGTTGCGTGATAAAGACGATTGAATCGATGTTGACGTCGCTTGCCACGATCTTCAGGGACTTTTCGATCACGCCGGGCACCCAGCCGCTTGCACTCATGTCTACGGGATTATTGAGAATGGTTCCCATGGGGGGGATGAACTCGACGAGTGCCTCCTGGGTTCTTTCTTCAAGTTCCGGCAGGGTGATGCCTTCTTTGGCGCAGACGTCGGAGTAGGCCACACTGTTGCCGCCTCCAAAGGTCACGAGGCAGGACCTGTAACCTTGCGGTGGGGACGAAAGGCGATGAATCTTTATGAAATCCTGCATCTCCTCGATGCTCTCGACGAGGATGGCGCCGCATTGACGAGTGACCGTCTGCCATAACCGGTAGGATGTGGCTATGGCCCCCGTGTGGCTCGATGCAGTTCTTGCCCCCTGATCGCTCTGTCCGCCCTTCCAGATGAGAACCGGTTTTTTCCTGGTTGTATCCTCCAGGATTTTCAGCAGAATGTTGCCTTCCCCTTCGGCCAGGCCCTCGATATACATGCTGATCGTCTCGGTATCATCGTCCTCGCCGAAATACTCGAATAAATCGGTCAGCCGCAGATCGGAGGAGTTCCCAATACTGACGACCTTGCTGCAATAGTTGCCCTCCTGAATGGCGCTCTTTGAAAAATAGGTTGCCAGACCGCCGCTTTGCGACACAAACGCGGCGCCGCCGGCGATGGGGAGCTGTCCTTCGTCAAAGGCAATTTTCATCCTGGGATTGTAGATGCCCATGCAGTTCGGCCCGATGATTCTGACTTTTCCCCGAGCGATATCGGCTATCGATTTCTGCAAGGCCCGGCCTTCATCCGTGCCTACTTCCGCAAAGCCGGATGTGAAGAAATGTATCGATTTGACGCCTTTTGTTACGGCGTCTTGAACGATCGAGGGAGCGATGCGGGCGGGCACGCCCACGATGACATGATCCACCCTGCCCGGTATAGCGAGCAGAGATGGATAAGTCTTTAATCCCAGAGCCACCTCCAAGCTGGGATTGACGGGATAGATCTGTCCCTCGTAACCGATCTCAAGTAAAGCGCTCAGAAACAGGGTGGCCCCACGGGCCTGATCATTGGATGCCCCGACAACGGCGATGGCGCCGGGATGTAGGATCTCATGAATGTCGTTACGCTTCATTGTTTTATTTTCCCTTCTTTGTTTATGCCTCTCCTGCCGGTACTCGGCGATTAAAGGTTTTTCAGGTAATTGGATCTGTCTGCCATGAAGCTCTTGTATATATGGTAATGCTCCGTGTCTTCGTAAGGGATCTGCCTTATGGATTTGCCGTCGAAACTGTAGATGACGGCATCAGGACAAGCGAGAAGGATCGGTGAATGGGTGGCCACGATGAATTGGGCCTGTCCGTCTTCAGCCGCCTTCGCCAGGATTCGGAGCAGGTCCAACTGGGTCCGGGGCGAGAGCGCCGTTTCCGGTTCGTCTAATAGATAGAGGCCCCTGATCCGGTAACGGGATCGAAAAAAAGACATGAGCGACTGGCCGTGCGATTGCGTCAGCAGCGATTTACCGCCGAAGTACTGGAGCTGGCCGGGATCCGCTGCCGCCCATTCATCCAAGACCTGCGCGAAATGCCGGAAGGTGTCCGAGCCGAAAAACGATCCCGGCACCTTACCGTTTTGCCACTCGATGGTCAGATAGTCGCTGAATTTGTCTTCGTAAGGATTGTACTCGAAACGCGTTCTCCCGGTATTTTCCCAAATATGAATTCCGCATTTGTTGCACAGGGCCGTCAGCAGGGTTGATTTGCCGGTGCCGTTCTCACCCGCGAAGAAGGTGACCGGTGTGTTGAAGGACAGGCATTTTACCTGCCGGAAAAGGGGGAGATTGAAGGGATAGTGCTCTTCCGTAGGGTAATGCTCGGCATGGAAGTTTACGCTCCTCAGGTGCATGTCCAACCCTCCCCTGAGCCGGCGAAAAATTGGCGTTGCGGCAACTGTTTCATTGCCGCCGGCTCCAGTGATTTTCCGTGTCCGCCGGTACATCTTTTCATCGCTGATGTTCCCCTGGGACCTGATGTTCGTGGCAGGGATCGGATTCAATCTCCTCGCTTCTTTCGAACCGGAGTTGTGCCACCTGCTCCGACACCAGGCCGACCATGAAAACAACGACCGCCATGGTCATAAGCATGGCCGACGTGGGACCGTAGCGACCGTCCATGGAGACGATCCTGAAGATGCCATAACCCAAGCCGAGGGAAAACATCAGGGCGCTGACGGGGAGGAAGATCTTCAGGGGCGAAAAGAGGGTTGCGATCCGAAGGATGATGAGAAGGAAACGCGTTCCGTCGCGCAGCAGCCGGATTTTGCTCTTTCCGATGCGCCGGCCCGACATGATGGGAACGTAGGCCAAGCTGTAGCCGGAGCGAACGACGGCCAAGGTGATCGTCGCCGGATAGGAAAAGCCGTTCGGCAGGAGGTAAAGGAAACGCCTGGCAATGTCCCGCTTGACAGCCCGGAATCCCGAGGTCAAGTCTTCAATGCGCCGGCCACACATATAGCTGGCGAAAAGGTTGTAGATCCCGTTTGCCAGGTTTCTGTGGAGACTGGCTTTTGATGCCGGCGTGCGGGCGCCGACGACCATGTCGAATGTGGAAAGCTGCGCAATGAGCAAAGGGATGTCTTCCGGTTGATGCTGTCCGTCGCCGTCCATCATGACCAGAAACCGGCCACGGGCCTGACGGATGCCGTCCTTTACGGCGGCGCCGTTGCCCATGTTGTAGGGATGGGTGATCACCCGGACGCCGTCCGGAAAGGGGATGTCTTTTGTGCCGTCTTCGGAGCCGTCATCGACGACGATGATCTCATAGAGGCGACTCATCCCTTCAAGAACAGGAAGAATCCGATTGATGACGGACGGCAGCGCAGCGACTTCATTGTAAAACGGTATGATAACGCTGATTTCAGGAATGTCACCTTCGATGGTCTTCATCGAGCTTCTTTCTCCTGCCGGTTCTTATATACGGACGACGGGCGGATTGCAACCGGATTGTGACTGAACGAACATCTTCGGATATCCCGCGCAAAAATGCCTGGGATAACGATATATATCTTGACAGGATCGGAATTATCGGTTAGAAATACAGCAAATGACTGATGGTCACATACTGACCAATATTCAGTCGCTAAGACAGCCGGGGGTTTTGATTTCCTTGCCGGCTCAAAACCCGAAACATCTTTTCCTGAAGGGGTGGACTGTAAAATCAATGCCGATATATCGAAATGAAGGGATCGTCGATCTTGGGACTTGAGGAGAGAAGAAAAAGAGAAAAAGAAAGCAGAAGGCAGGCGATCCTCAGGTCAGCAAGGAAACTATTTTTTGATAAAGGATTCAAATCCGTAACCGTCGAACTCATAGCCCGCAAGGCCGAGCTCAGCAAGGGCTCCGTATATCTCCACTTCCGAAGCAAGGAAGAGATCTACTCGCAGATCCTGCTCAACGACATTGCCGCGTTTCAAAAAAAGATATCTACTCTCCTTCAAAGCGGAGAAAGCCCCACCGGCATGCTCATCCAATTCAGCAGGATCTACATCGATTTCTTCTTGAACGATAGGGAATTGTTCAGAATCCTTATGGCCTTCATGCTGAGCACCGATCAGATGAATCTTCCCGCTCAGATGCATGATCACATTGTGAAAGCGACCAACCGGCAGGTCGAGATCATGGAAGGCATTCTTAAACTGGGCATCGAGAGGGGTCAATTTTCCGCGACGATGAACCTGCGTCGCAACAGAAACGCCATCTGGGGTTTGCTCAACGGGATCATCTCCCTGCATTTGTTCACAGGCCGTGAGGAGAATCGCGAAGGAATCATCCGTGCCACCATCGATGAAAGTATCCATACCTTTCTTAAAGGATTAGGCTGCTCGCCCAGCGATGAACAAAAAAAGGAGGTCTGAGGTCTTAATCGCCCCGCGGTTCCATTCGTCATGTCTGGGAAGGGGATGCCTGCCGGATGAAGCGGACGTTCAGGACGTTTAACATAACTAAAAGAAACAAACAGGACATAGGAGCAAAATATGAGCAACTTATTGGTAAACACGCGGGATCAGCAATTCGTGCTCTTCGAGTTGCTGGGCATTGAAAAGCTTTTCGAATCTGAGATTTACAAGGACTTTTCGAAAGATGACGTGCTCATGATGCAGAACGAGGCCGAAAAGATGGCAGTGAACGTCATACTCCCCACGCTGGCCGAAGGGGACAAGGAAGGTTGCCATTTCAAGGACGGAAACGTCACCGTCCCCAAATGCTATCATGAGGCCTACAAAAAGTACGTCGAGGCCGGCTGGCTATGTCCTATGCAATCTCCCGATGTCGGCGGCCAGGGCATGCCTGCATCGGTGTCCATCGCCACCTCTGAACTTATGGGCGCCGCCAACTATGCCATTCTGATGTATCCCGGGCTGACTGTCGGCGCGGCCCATCTGATTGAAACATTTGGCACGGAGGACCTGAAGAACAAGTACATGTACAGAATGTATTCCGGCGAGTGGTCCGGAACGATGTGTCTCACCGAACCGGGAGCCGGAAGCGACGTCGGTGCACTGAAAACGACGGCAAAACGGTTGCCCGATGGGACCTTCAGCATTACGGGCACAAAATGTTTTATCTCCTCGGGGGATCATGATCTCACGGAGAACATCGTTCATCCGGTTCTGGCCAGGATCGAGGGCGATCCTCCCGGCACGAAGGGCATCTCCATCTTCATCGTACCGAAGTACCGGGTCAATGATGACGGCACCCTGGGCGAGCTCAACGATATCCACACGGGCGGCATCGAGCATAAGATGGGCATCAAGGGATCGGCTACGGCAGTGCTGAACTTCGGCGACGAGGGTAAATGTATCGGAGAATTGTTGGGCAACGAACGGGAAGGCATGAAGATCATGTTCCAGATGATGAACGAGGCCAGACTGGGCACGGGGATGCAGGGTCTCGAAGCCGCATCGGCGGCCTTCGAACACGCCGTCCAGTATGCCAGGGAGCGGATCCAGGGCAACGCCATCTGGGAGATGGGTAATCCCGAGGCTAAAGCCGTGACGATCATCAATCATCCCGACATTCGGTATAAACTGATGTGGATGAAGGCCCATATCGAAGGGATCCGGGCGATGAATTACTTCGCCGCCTTCTGTGCGGACCGCGAAAAGCTCGCCGATACGGATGAGGAGAAGGCACGTTGGACAGGTTATCTGGACCTGATGACACACGTGTGCAAGGCCTATTCCTCCGACAAGGGCGTCCTGATCTGTTCGCTGGCCATGGACGTCTACGGGGGTTACGGCTACTGCTCGGAATATCCCATCGAACAGTACATGCGTGACGTCAAGATCGCCACGATCTATGAAGGGACGAACGGCATCCAGGCCCTTCAACTGGTCGGCAGACAACTGGGCCGGCGCAAAGGTATGAACATCATGAATCTTTTCGGTGATATCCAGGCCAATATCGCAAAACTCAAGGGCAGCGAAGGTCTTGGAAAGTATGTCTCTATTCAGGAGGAGGCCGCCAACGCCTGTCTCGATCTGACGATGTATTTCGCCGAGGTTGGCAAGATGGGCGAGTTCCTCATCCCGATCGTCAATGCCTCGGCATTCCTTGAGCTCTTCGGGGATGTTATTATCGGTCATTTTCTTGTCCAGTCGGCCGGGATCGCCTCGGAAAAGCTCGCCGCGCTGTGCGCAGGCAAGGGGGCAGACACGCCGGAGAAGCAGATGCAACTGGCAAAGGAGGACGGTGAGGTCGCATTCTACAGCGGAAAAGTCGCTTCGGCGAAGTTCTTCGCCGTCAACGTCCTGTCCAGCGTCAAGGCCCGCTGTGAAGCGATCAAGATGGGTGACAAGTCTCCCCTGGAAATCGCAGAAGAGGCCTTCACCTACTGAAAGACAGAGAAGGATAGGATGGTTTTTTCGCTTGAAAAAGCATACCCGATAGGTTATAGACCCATATTCATGGGCGGTTAACTCAGCGGGAGAGTGCTACCTTCACACGGTAGAAGTCACTGGTTCAATCCCAGTACCGCCTACCATGAAAATCAAGGGGTTACGGTGGTTGCCGTGACCCCATTTTTGATCTGCGATCATGTCCGGAAGAGATGAAATAGCGGCAACTGCCCTGCGGTGCCGCGAGTCTCCCTGAATCCCGAGCTCTTTCATGTGCTGCCCATTTAGTGCCCATTTAGAGAATGGTGCATTCTTATCAGGTATTTTGATAGATTATGAGGTTCATGATGGGCGAAAAAGATTGCACTTTTTGTGACATTGTGGCCGGCAAGGCGCCTGCCCATATCATTTGTGAGGATGATCTGTCCATTTGCATTCTCGATATTCATCCCTACACAAAAGGGCATTGCCTCGTCATCTCCAAACGCCATGTCCCCTGGTGGCATGAACTGTCTGAGCAGGAGAATGTCAGCCTGTTCAAGGTAGCAAAGATCATGGCTAACCGGATGATGAGAAAACTTGACCCGGATTTCGTCTTCCTCTATGCGCGGGGTAGGAGGATTCCCCATACCCATCTGTTTCTCATCCCGACTTACAGCGGTGACGTTCTGGACCGCTTTTTCAATGCGCTGGAGAATTTCCAGGAGTCGCCTCAGGCCCTGGTGAAACTAAAGGAACCGGCAGCCATGGCGGAAGCAGCTGAAATCCTCAAAGGTGATTAGCGGTTTTCACGGTCGGTTCTCGTCCAGCATTTTTCCCTTCATGGACCCGGGGAGCTAAAGAAGCGTTTGACATCCCGGGTCAATCAATCAATAATTAATATACACTTTCGATATTACTAAAGAAATGGAGGCCGTCATGATTTTAACATCGCAGGAGAACATCAGGAAGTGGACGGAAGCGGGCGCATGGGGAAGTCGGACGCTGATTGATTTTTTTATGGATCATGTAAAAAAAGATCCGGACAAGGTTTGCCTGGTGGACCCGATGAACAAGGAGGCATTGACGGGTTCCAAGCCGGAGCGTCTGACTTACGGATTTTTTTATGGACTTCTATTGATTATTTCACTAAAATTCCTTATATTGCGGATAATCAATCGGGGAAACCTCTTTGGCTCATTGTCAACATAGAATTGTTTTTTGCTTTTGATGATCATGCATGATCATGGAAGCCTCGATGTGCAATGTTTCTTTGGTGGAAGCATATTCTCTTTTAAAGGTCGTTAATTAGTGCTGGACAGAACTGTTATGCTTAGTGGCGATGATTCCTAAAGATTTGAAGGAGAGATTATGAAGAGGTTTAAAAGATGGCCAGGGTCGGATTTGGTGATCGGTTTGCTGCTGACCCTGTTGATGCTTGCCGCTTTTTATTTTGAATGGACACCTCTGCAGGTTCTGGAAAACCAGGTTTACGATCTGGGATTGAGCTTCCAGACCAAATCCTCCCCATCGCCCGTCGTCATCGTGGCCATCGATGACGTGAGCATCGCCAACATCGGCAGGTGGCCCTGGCCGAGGGGACACATCGCCAATATGATTCGGCTTCTGAAGGACTATGAAGCGAAGGTCATCGGCATCGACATCATCTATTCTGAAAGCGATGTCAGCCAGGGTCTGCAGGAGGTCCGGAATCTCATCAAAAGGATCGATGAGGAACCGAGTTTGAAAAGGGGTTCCGGGCCTGTCTATGAAGCGTTGCAGGAATCGGAACAACGGCTCGATAATGATACGATTCTTCTGACCTCCATCCAGGACAGCAAGAATGTCGTGTTGCCTTTGTTTTTCGTTTTGGGAAAAGCCCAGGCGGCTGGTGCGGAAACCGAAATGCCGGACTACCTGAAAATGAACTCGGTCGCCTTGACCGATGGTGCGAGCGACGCTATGGCCCAGCAGATCATCCCGCCGATTTCCGATTTCGCGAAGAGCTCGGCCGGACTGGGGCATATCAACGTGATCGCCGATGCCGACGGCACCATCCGGAGCGAACCGCTTCTGATCGGTTATGAGAACCGTTACTTTCCCTCCTTTGCACTGCAGCTTACGATGAAATACCTGAACCGCGACGTCAAGGATGTCACCCTGTCCAGCGGGTTGCGTCTGGCAAATATCAGCATTCCGACCTACGACGGCAACAAAATGCTGGTCAAGTTCAGCAAGGACCTGGATTATTATTCCTTCTTCGATGTGGTCAACAGCCGTGTTCCCCCGGAGGTTTTCAAGAAGAAGATCGTTATTATTGCCCTGTCGGCAACAGGTCTCGGAACCATGCAGGTGACGCCCATCGGTCCCCAGGTCCCTGGCTGCGTCACTATCGCCAATGTAATCGGGAACATCCTGAACAATGAACATATCCTCAGACCCGGATGGGCCATTTACCTCGAAATGGGTATCATCCTGCTCTTTGGCGTCTTCATCTCGCTGGTCATCCCCAGGCTGAAGGCCGGGATCAGCGCCATCGCTTCGGCTGCCCTGCTGGTTCTCTGGTTAGGTTCGGGGATGTACCTCCTCATGGTCAATGGCCTGTGGATCAAGATTCTATCGCCGACACTGCTGTTGCTCGGCGGCTATACGATCGAGGTCTCGAAGCGTTACCTCTTCACGGAAAAAACGAAGGAACATATCGAGGCCGACAGTATCGAGACAAACAAGATGCTGGGACTTTCCTTCCAGGGTCAGGGGCTTCTGGACATGGCCTTCGACAAGTTCAGGAAGTGCCCCGTGGAGGATGAATCCGTCAAAGAGCTTCTGTACAACCTGGGCCTCGATTTTGAAAGAAAGCGACAGTTCAACAAGGCCGTTGCCGTCTACGAACACATCACGCAGGACGGGGAGTTCAAGGATATCGGGGAACGGGCCAAGAAGCTCAAGTTGGCCGGGGAAACGATGATCTTCGGCCTCGGAGCTGCGCGCAAGGATGGTACGGTCCTCATCGACAGCGCCGAAACGAAGCCGACGCTGGGGCGTTACGAGATCGTCAAGGAGCTGGGCCGCGGTGCCATGGGAACGGTATACCTGGGCAAAGATCCCAAAATCAGCCGGGAAGTGGCCATCAAGACCCTGCGCTACGATGATGTCGATGAAGGCCAACTGGCAGAGATCAAAAAGCGGTTCTTCCGTGAGGCCGAGGCGGCCGGGAAGCTTTCCCATCCCAATATCGTGACCATCTTTGACGTGGGCGAGGATTACGATATCGCTTACATGGCCATGGAGTTGCTGGATGGGACCGATCTCGAGAGATATGTCGAGAAGGAAAACCTCATGCCGGCAGCCGAGGTTGCGAGGATCGTCACTGCCGTGGCCCAGGCCCTCGATTACGCCCATCGCAACGGTGTCGTTCATCGCGATATCAAACCAGCCAACATCATGATCCTCAGGAACGGCGAAATCAAGGTGGCTGACTTCGGCATTGCCAGGGTCATGACCAGTTCGAAGACCCAAACGGGTGTCATCATGGGTACCCCCAGTTACATGTCTCCGGAGCAGATCGCAGGCCAGAAGGTCGATGGCCGCTCCGACCTCTTCTCGCTGGTTGTCGTCCTTTATGAAATGCTCTCAGGTGAAAAGCCCTTCCAGGGCGACAGCATCGCCACCCTCATGTACAACATCACCACTTCAGCGCCGCCACAGATCAGAGATCTGGCACCCAATGTGCCGGAGCGTTTTGCTGCCATTATCGAGAAAGGACTGGCAAAGGACAGGGAACTCCGATACCAGACGGGAAGCGAATTGAACCAGGATCTTGTTGAAATCATGAAATCATAGGTGATGGCCTTGAAACTGAGTGTCGGTGCGCAGACGGATGTCGGCCTGGTCAGGCAGAATAATGAGGATAATTTCTTCATTGCCCCCGAAATGGGCCTTCTTGTCGTTGCCGATGGCATGGGAGGACATGCCTCCGGAGAGGTGGCGAGCAAGATGGCTATCGACGTCATCAGGGACTACTTCAACGGTGTAAGCAGTGGCCGGGAAAAGCTGATCGGGAGATACCAAGACGAGTTTTCCAGGGCGACCAACCGGATTGCATCAGCCATGCGCCTGGCAAACATGGCCGTTTACGAGGC
>Ga0315273_10012309_pt1 | contig 10963 bp, 6 predicted proteins | sample YL17G02_0_MG_FD_205753 | JGI IMG/M metagenome (GOLD analysis project Ga0315273, IMG submission 205753) | Sediment microbial communities from Yellowstone Lake, YNP, Wyoming, USA - YL17G02_0 | ecosystem: Environmental > Aquatic > Freshwater > Lake > Sediment | place: USA: Wyoming | collected...
CCCGGGGCGCGCCCAGCGTCCCGTCGATCCGGTAGCGCTGCAGCCGGTCCTCGATCCAGCGGTCGACCGTGAAGGCGCCGTCGAGTTGGATGTTGGCTTCGGTCGAGCGCAGCCAGACGTCGCTCCCCATCACGACCGCGAGACTGTCCACGCGCAGGCTGTCGAGGAAGATGACGTGCGCCGCCGGGCCGAGTCCCTGCGCCCGCGCGAGGTTCGAGTCCACGATCGCCCGGAACTCCGGATCGTCCAGACTCACGACCCGCTTCTGCACCAGGTCCGTGAACTTCAGGTAGCCCGCGTCCACCAGCAGACGGCCGGTGAGCGTCGCGCCCAGGATGGGGCCGCGCAGGGCCAGGGTCCCCGTGCCGGTCAGTCCGGCGAAGTCCCGCATGTCGAAGGCGGCGAACCGCCGGGCGCGGAGCGTCAGGTCGAGCTGCGGCAGCGCGCCCTCGATCAACCGCATCTCGCCACCGACGTCGAGCTCGCCCCCGGCCCGCAGACGGCCGCGCGTGACGCTGATCACCTTGTCGGCGAGGTCGAGCCGCACGTCGGCGCCGGTGTAGTGCGCGCCAAGGGCCGGGATGGTGAGCGCGCCGTCACGCACGTCCACGAACCCGTTGAGCGACACGTCGTCCCACGTTCCGCCGACCGACACGCCGAGACTGAGCGTCCCTGACAGGCCGGAGACCAGATCGGTGAGCGGGTCGAGGAGCGCCATGTCCACCGAGTCGCTCCGCGCCTGGATGCTGATCCTGCCGGAGAGCCGCCGCTGCGCCACGCTCTCGAGCGAGAGGTCCACCGGTACCGCTCCGGAGAGGCTCACGATCCGCGCGTCGGCGCCCCACAGGCCGCCCTTCAGCGTGAGCCGCTGCTCCTCGTACCGCGCGAGCGCCTGGAGGAACGGCACGCGGTAGTCGCCCAGCCGTCCGTCCGTCAGCGCCACGCCGGCCTCCATCGAGGGCGTCGCCGCCGGCCCGGCGACGCGGAACACCAGGTCGAGCCGCCCGCCCACGCCCGCCGTGTCGCGGCCCGCCAGGGCGAACACGTCGGCGAGCGCGACGCTGTCGGCAAAGAAGGCGAAGTCGCCGACGCCGGCACGTGGCAGGGTCCCGTCCGCGAAGAGGCGGCCGCCGCGGCCCTGCGGCCGCAGCTCCAGGCTGTCGACGCGCACCGCCTCCTGCGTGACACGGATGAGGGACGGCCGGGCGAGGTCGAACGCCTGGCCGGGAAGGTCGAGGTGCACCGAGTCGAGCAGCACCGCGCGCTGCGTCGAGTCGCCCCAGACGGCGACGCTCGCCACCAAGCCGGACGCGGGCCCAAACCCTGCCGACACGCGCGCGGTGAGCGAATCGAGCATCCCGTGTGCGGCGATCTCGAGGGGCGCGTACGAGAGCGGTCCCCACGCCACCGAGTCCGCTGCGAACCGCACATCGACCCGCACCGACGCCGAGTCCTGCCCGAACGACCCGCTGAGACCGACCCCTTCGAGGTGCACGCCGCCCCAGCTCGCCCGCGTGAAGCTCAGGTCGCCGGCCGCGGTCCAGGCATCGACCGACCCGGTCACCCGCGCATTGAGCGAGAGACCGCCGTCGAGCCGCACCGCCGCGGTGTCGCCGCTCCTGATCGCGAACCAGCGCGCCAGGGGCTCGAAGACCGCGAGCGTATCGGCGCGCACGCCGATGGCCAGCTGCCCGGGAGATGATCCGCGGCCGATCGTCCCCGTCGCCGTCGCCACCGCGCCCGGCGCCTGCACGCGCAGCGAGTCCACCTCGAACCGCGTCGCCCGCAGCTGCAACAGCAGCCCCGCGCGCTGCAGCTCGACGCCGGAGATCACGCCGCGGCCCAGCGTGAGCCCCACGGTACCCGTGACGGGTCCGGCCGTGTCGCGGGGTACGCGGAGCAGCGCCGACCACCGCCCCGTCAGCGCCGACCGCGGCAAGTCGTCGCGCAGCAGCTGCAGGTCCATCTCGCCCATCGTCCCCGCAAGCGCCACGCGCGTCACCGTGTCCTCGATGGCAAGCGTTCCCTGCGCCGCGAACGCGCCGCCGGGGCCGATGAGGTCGCAGCCCACGGTGAGCGCGCCCAGCGGGCCGCGGATCGCGATCGGGCCAGCGACGCTCCCGGTCGCGGGGATCGCCGGGAAGCTGCGGCGCAGCAGGTCCAGCGAGAGCGACTCCGCCCGCACCGCGACGTCAAGTGTCGTCGTCTCCCCCGTGGCCCACGCCGCCGTGCCGCGGACGTAGGACGCGGGGCCCACGCCGTCGGTGTGCGTCGCCGAGCCCTCGAAGCGCGCCGCACGCCAGGGGCCGTCGAGTCGGCCCGCCGCGTCGAGCCGGCCCGTGAGCACCGCCGCCGGGAGGAACCGGCGGATCGTGCGGAAGTCGAAGCTCGCGCGCGTGAGGCGCAGCCCGGTGAAGACGACCTGGTCACGCCCGCCGAGGGCGAGGCGTCCCGTCGCCGCGACGAGGTTCGTCGGCGCCCCCTCGACACCAGTGTCGGTCCAGGCCAGATCCGCGCGCAGGTCGAGCGCGCGAAGAGCGCCGCCGCCCCGGACCCGTCCACGGATCAGCCCGCGCACCGGCAGCGTGTCCACCCACGGCGCCAGGAGGTCGAGATCCAGCGGAGCGAGGGTGAGGTCCATATCCCGGAGGCTCACGCCTCCTCCGGCACCCACCGTCACCCGGACCGCGCCGCGTGCGCTGCTGGCGCCCGACGACAGGGCGAGGCTGCGCAGGTCCGCCTCGAGCGCACCGCCGGCCAGGCGCTGGAACCGGCCGGCCAGTCTCCCGCCGCCCTGGCGCGGCAGCCGGGGCACCGCGCCCGCAAGGTCCGCAAAACTGAGCCGATCCGCGTTGAAGGCGATGTCGAGCGAGGTCCCGTGTCCCCACCGGACGCGGCCGTTGAGCGCCATCTCGCTATGGGGAAGCCGCACGTGATCGAGCACGACCTGCAGGCTGTCGCCGTCCACGACCAGTGCACCGTCGCCACCGGCCAGCTCCAGCGAGGGGTTCGCGAGACGCGCGGACAGTGACGCGAGCGTCGCGGAAATACCGGTCGAATCTGGATGGGACGCGCGCAGCCGACGGAAGGTCAGCCCGACGCCGGTCGCGGAACGCTCGACGAGCGTGTCCCCGCTGCGCTGGCGCAGGATCACCGTGCCATCGATGACGCGGACATCAGTCAGCACGACCAGCGGCGCCGGTCCGCGCCGCGGGGGACGCGGGACGTCCAGCCGGAAGAGGCGCTGGATCGTCCAGTGCCCCGTCACATCCTGCTCGAGGATGATGACCGGCCGCACCAGGTCGATGCCGCGCAGCCGGTACCGGCCGCGCAGGATGTCCACCAGGGCGTAGCGTACGCGCACACGCTCGGCACGGATGACCGGCCGGCCCGCCGAGTCCGAGAGCTCCACCCGCTCGAGCTCCGCCGAGTTCCACAGCGTGCCACGCAGGGCCTCGATCGTCACGCGCCCGCTGACCGCGCCCGTGAGCGCGTCCACCGCCATGCGACGCAGGCGGTCGCGGCCGGGCGCGGTCGCCACCACGACCGCCGCCGTCGCCACTCCGGCGAGCACCACCGCCGCCACCCCGCCGCCGAGCACCATCGGGAGCCGGCGCATCAGAAGGCGAGCCCTACACTGAAGTGCCACTGCAGCCGCGAGACGAACGTCGCGCTGGGAGGATGCGAGAACTGTTCGGGCTGCAGGTCCAGGGCGCTGCCGTTGATCACATAGAGCGGACCCGGCTGCGTCCCGTAGCCGTTGTAGGCGGCGTCGAGGCGCATCGGTCCGAGGGGCGTGTTGATCTGGATACCGACGCCGGGCGTGAACTGCAGCTTCCCGGGGATGAACGTGGTGCCCAGCTCCTGCCACAGCTTGGCGGCGTCCACGTAGGCCGCCGCCACGACGCGCCCGGCCCAGATCCCGGTGGGCACGCGCAGCTCCACGTTCCCGAGGACCATCGCGTTGCTGCCGGCCGGCGACGCTCGCACCCCGAAGTAGGTCGTGTCCGCGCCCGTCGGGTCGGTGCGGAGGGAGTCCGCCACGTAGACCTGCGGACCCATCTCGTTGCGCGCGAAGCCGCGCACGTTGCTCGGCCCGCCCAGGTAGAAGCGGTCGGAGGGCGGGACGTAGCGCAGCTCCGTGCCGCCGAAGGTCCCGACCCCGGCGTGGACGATGCCGCCGCGCAGGCGCAGGGCGAGCGTGCTGTGCCGGCCGAGGCGCTGGTAGTTGGTCGCCTCGCCGAGTACCCGGCTGAACACCACCTCGGAGCCAAGCACCTTTGCGGCGATCGTCCCCTCGACCGAGAGCACGTGGCCCGCGGTCGGGTCCAGCGGGTTGTCCACGTTCCGCCATGTCGTGGTGGCCGAGATGCTGCCGTTGCGCACCGGCGCCTTGAGCGGCGCGATCGTCGTGGGGTCGCACTGGTTGAAGTAGATGCAGTACGTGGCATCGTCGGCCGTCGTCTGTTCGCGCGCCAGCCGGTACGACACGGTGACGGGGACCGCGCGCCCGAAGCCGAGGCTGAGCGCGACCTTCCCGCCGTAGGACTGGAAGAGGTAGGCGTTGAACTCGCTGCGCCGTTCCAGCGTCGCGGAGAACGCGAGCTGGCTGCGACGCACGAAGGGCGAGGGCTGGGTCAGCGTGACGTCGAGCAGGTAGTTCAGCGTGTCGGAGAACGGGTCCGCGGCGAGCTCGCGGCAGAGGCTGTTCTCGACCCCCCAGTTGGTGGGCGCACCGACCCCGATCTTCGACAGCCGGCCGGTGACGTCGAGAAGCCGCGCGGACCCCAGGAAGCCGCGCGCACGCGCGGTCGACGACAGCCGGAAACAGTCGATGGTCCCGTAGCCGGCTCCGACCCGGAACTGCGTTGGCGACGCTTCCGCCACGCGCACGCGCAGCCGCACCAGGGAGTCCCGGCCGTCGACCACGGAATCGGCCGCGATGGAGACGCTCGCACTTCGGAAGAGGTCCGTCTGGTAGAGACTCCGCTGCGACTCGAAGAGCGCGTCCTGCCGATACTCGTCGCCCTCCCGCACGGCAAGCTGCCGGCGCACGGTCGGTTCCTGCACCCGCACCCTGCCCTCGACCACGATCGCCCCGACGCGCGCGTGGGGCCCGGGATCCACCGCGTACTCGATCCGCGCGGTCCTGGCGGTCCGGTCCACGCCGTAGCTGCGATAGACCGCGGCGAAGGGATAGCCGCGGTTGCGCAGCACGCGGCCCAGCGTGTCGGAGGAAGCGTCGAACAGGAAACGGTTGAACGGCTGGCCGGGCCGCAGGGGAAGGCCGCGGACCAGGTCCTCGGCGGGGATGGCGCCCTCTGTCCCCGTGACCTCCACGGCCGCAACGACGACCGGCGGCCCCTCCGTGATCCGGAAGGTGACGGCCGCCTCCCGCGCCGACCGCCGCACGACCGTGTCCACCCGGGCATCGTAGAAGCCGTGCTGGCGATAAAAGAGGACGAGGCGGATCGCGTCACGGCGGAACTCGATCTCGTCGAAATGGCGTCGGTCGCCGAAGGGGATCCAGCTCGTCAGCGCGCGGCCGGGCCAAGTGTAGTTCCAGCTCGACGCGTTCGTGGAGATCGCGATCGCGAGCGTGTCGCTCGCGAGCGCGCGGTTCCCCTCGAAGCGCACCGTCGTGACGGCCCGCTCCGCCGGGCGGACCTCCTGCGCCGCGGCCCCCGCCGCGCTCAGCCCGGCGGCGAGGAGCACGGCCGCGCCGAGGCCGGCCCGACGCAACACCTCAGCTCGGCGCACCCTCTGCCGGTGCGCCGAAGAGGCCTTCCATGTTCGACGAGTGGCCGGGGAAGGCCTTCCGGTCGGGATGGACGAGGTGCACCGCGTTGTTCACCGCCATGCAGGCTTCGGCGAACCCTGTCGCGATCAGCTTGAGCTTCCCCGGATATGTGACGATGTCGCCCGCAGCATAGACCCCCGGCAGGTTCGTCTCCATGCGCTGGTTGACCTCGACCTCGTCCTTCTGAAGCGCCAGTCCCCAGGTGGCGATCGCGCCAAGCCGCGAGACGAACCCGAGGAGCGGGATGACGGCATCCATCTCGAGGCGCTCCTCTTCCAAGGTCCTGTTGTTGACGAGGGTCACCGCCTCGATGCGGTCGTGACCGTGGATCGCCTTGACCTCCCAGAAGGTGCGCAGGTCGAGCTTCCCGCCGCGCGCGAGGGCCCGGGCCTGGTCGATCGTCGCCTGGTGGGCGCGGAACCCGTCGCGCCGGTGGATCATCATCACCGACCGCGCGACGCCCTGCAGGTTGAGGGCCCAGTCGAACGCGGAGTCGCCGCCACCGACGATGAGGACGCGCTTCCCGGCGAACGACGCCGGCTCGAGCACCTTGTCGAAGACGCCGCGGCCGAGCCAGTGATCGTAGTCGGCCAGGGGCAGGCGCCGCGGCTGGAACGCACCGATCCCCGCCGTCACCAGCAGCGTTCGCGACTGGTGGGTTCCGGAGGAGGTCGTCAGCTCGAACACCGGACGCCCGTCCCCATCGGTCTCCACCTGCATCGCGGTCACTTCCTGGGCAACGTGGACCGCGGGCTGGAACTGCATCGCTTGCTGTACCAGCCCCTTCACGAGGTCCTTGGCCAGGATCCTCGGGAAACCCGCCACGTCATAGATGTACTTCTCCGGGTAGAGGGCCGTGAGCTGGCCCCCGAGGTCCGGCAGGGCGTCGAGGAGCCGCACGCTGGCACCACGCATGCCTGCGTAGAAAGCCCCGAAGAGGCCGGATGGACCGGCGCCGATGATCGCGATGTCGCGGATGTCCCCGGCCATGCTCGGCTCCCGTACGTAACCGCTTACAGTACATCCGTTTCCATCGTCAGGCCAGCGCCGGGCACCGGCGGCCACGCCCTTGTGTGACTGACCGATGGTCAGCTATTATCCGACCATGGGTCATCAATCAAGAGCCCGGTCGGCGGACGCCAAGGCAGCCCGCCGCGCCGCGATCCTGACGGCCGCCGCCGCACTCTTCGATCGCTCCACGTACGGCGCGGTCACGATGGCGGATGTGGCGCGGCGCAGCCGCCTCGCCAAGGGGACGGTCTTCCTGTACTTCCCCACTAAGGAAGCGGTGTTCCTCGATCTGCTCGACGGGATGCTCACCGAGTGGCTCGACGCGCTGCACGACGCCGTCGCACGCGACGACTCGCGCTGGAGCGCCGCCGAGCTGGCCCGGACCATCACCGACACGCTTACCGCACGGACAGCCCTGAGTCGGCTGATCCCGCTCTGCCATGGCGTCCTCGAGAAGAACGTTGACGACGAACGCCTGGCGGCGTTCAAGCAGCGCCTGCTGCGGCGCCTCTTCGGGACCGGCGCCGTCATCGAGCTGAAGCTGGGTCTCTCGCGCCGGGGCGACGGCGTGCGCCTCCTGCTCTTCGCCTGGGCCCTCATCATCGGGTTCGGCACGCAGGCCGAGCCGGCGGGCGCGATCGCCCGAGTCCTCGCGCGCCCCGAGTTCGAACCGCTGCGGCTGGATTTCGCCAACGACCTGCGCACGGCGCTGACCGTGCTCATCAACGGCTTCCATCGGAAGGCAGCATGAAGGAGACCGCGGTCGCCACCGGCGCCTCGAGGAGGATGCGGCAACGATTCACCTCCGGCTGGACGGTGCGCCTGCGGCAAAGCTACCTTGCCGACGTGAAGATCTATACCAGGACGGGCGACAGCGGCGAGACGTCGCTGATGGGCGCTGGCCGCGTCTCGAAGGACCATCTGCGGGTGATGGCCTACGGCGACGTGGACGAGACCAACGCCGCCGTCGGACTCGCACGCACGACGGAGCCGACCGACCTCGCCGACGAGCTGCTGACGGCGGTCCAGCGGGACCTCTTCGCGATCGGCGGCGCCCTGGCGACGCCGGAGCCGGAGCGCGTGGGCGCGGTCCAGCGTGCGAAAGTCGCCGTGGCACCGGAGCGGATCGCCGCGCTGGAGCAGGCCATCGACGCCGCGGACGCGGAGTTGCCGCCCCTCACCGCATTCGTCCTGCCAGGGGGGACGGCGAAGGCGGCCGCCCTGCACGTGGCGCGCACGGTCTGCCGCCGCGCCGAGCGCACGGTGGTGCACCTCTCGCACACCGAGCACGTGCCGGAGGAAGTCGTGGTCTACCTCAACCGACTCTCTGACTTGCTCTTCACGCTCGCGCGGCTGGCGAACCATCGCGCGCGGGTTGCCGACGTGACCTGGTAGGTTCCGGCGGCGCGTCGCGCCGTCCCTCCGCGTGCCCACGATCCCTGTCCCGATCCACACGACCCGCGACGCCTCCTATGACGTCCACGTGGGACGCGGTGCGCTGGCCGGCCTGCCGGCGATCCTCCGCTCGGCCTGCCCCGCGAACCGGTACGCCGTCATCGCCGATCACCACGTCGCGGAGCTGCACGGCGCGAGGTTGATGGGCCTCCTCAGCGACGCCGTGTTGCCGGCGCACCTGGTCACCTTCCCTGCCGGAGAGTGGAACAAGTCGCGCGAGCAGTGGGCCGCGCTGACCGACGAACTGCTCCGCGCACGCCTGGGCCGCGATGGCGCCGTCATCGCCTTCGGCGGCGGCGTGGCCGGCGACCTTGCCGGGTTCGTAGCGGCGACGTACCTGCGCGGCATCCCATACGTCCAGGTCCCGACGTCGCTGCTCGCCATGATCGACTCGTCGGTCGGCGGGAAGACCGGCGTGGATGTCCCGGCCGGGAAGAACCTCGTGGGCGCCTTCCACCAGCCGTGTGCCGTGGTCGCCGACGTGGATCTGCTCGCGACACTCGCCCGGGTGCATGTCGCCGCGGGCCTCGCCGAGGCTGTGAAGCACGGCGTGATCCGTGACGCGGCCTATCTCGCGGTCCTCGAGGAGCCGCGACCGCTCCTGGCGAAGGACTTGGACCGGCTCGAGGCGGTCGTGGCGCGCAGCGTGGCCATCAAGGCCGCGGTCGTCGCCGACGACGAACGCGAGGCGGGGGTGCGCGCGATCCTCAACTTCGGCCACACCGTGGCGCATGCGATCGAGGCGCGGAGCGGCTACGCGCTCCTTCACGGCGAGGCGGTCGCTATCGGGATGGCCGTCGAGTCGGCGCTCGCCGAGTCGGCCGGTATCGCCGCGCCCGGCACGCACGCGCGGATCGTCACAGCCCTCGAGCGATGCGCCCTGCCGGTGCGGGTCCCCGAGGACCTCACGACCGACGCGCTCCTCGACGCGATGCAGACCGACAAGAAGGCGCGCCAGGGTCGCGTGCGCGTGGCGCTGCCGGCGTGCTGCGGCACGATGGCGCGCGCCGCGGACGGCATGTGGACGCACGCGGTGGACGACGCCCTTTTGCGAGAGGCTCTCGACAGCAACCGCGGTTGACCGTCACCGCTGCGGTGTGATCCGCGCGACACGTTACCGGCTCAGGCTTGGGCAGGTCTTTTTCGTTAAGACGTTGAAACACAACAACATACGCTAGTATCATCGTAAAACCACGATGTTGATATGTGACCTTCGCCCTCCAACTTTCGGAAGTGTAACAACTTAGTGATGTGGATAACATTTTCCACTTGACACCGCTCATTCGGGTTCCCTACTATCGCTGCGTTCGCCGTTCTCGTCCTCGCAGTATTCCGACATCGTCACAACACGGACAAGCGCACCGGGGGATCCGTCATGCGTCGTGCGGAGAGCTCCAAGGCCAAGGGTTTCTTCCGGCAGACGGCGTCCGGGGCGTTCGACCAGTACCTCCAGGACATCCAGAAGCTGCCGCTCATCACGGATCCTGCCGAGGAGAAGCGCCTCGCGCGGCTCGCGCAGAAGGGTGACACGGCGGCGGCCGAGCGGCTGGTGACCGCCAACCTGCGCTTTGTGATCAGCTACGTGAAGAAGTACCAGGGGCACGGCCTCGACCTCTCGGAGCTGGTGGCGATCGGCAACGAAGGGCTGCTCAAGGCGGTGCGGAAGTTCGATCCCGACCAGGGGGTGAAGTTCATCTCGTACGCGGTGTGGTGGGTGCGCCAGGCGGTGCTGAAGGCCCTGGCCGAGCAGACGCGCAGCGTGCGGATCCCGCTCAACCAGAACGCCCACCTCATCAAGATGTCGCGCACCGAGATGGTGCTGGCCCAGGAGCTGGGTCGTGAGCCGACCGACGCGGAGATCGCGAAGGCGCTCGGCGACACGCCGGAGAACGTGCGCACCGCGCGCCGCATGACCTCGACGGAAGTCTCGCTGGACGCGCCGGTGGACCGCACCGACCGCGACGCGGCGACGCTCGGCGAACGGTTCGCCGGAGTCGAGGGGAGCGAGATCGAGGAGCACACCGACGGGAACCTGATGCGGGACTTCATCGACCGCGTCTTCACCACGTACCTGACGCCGCGCGAGCGGAAGATCCTCTACCTCTACTATGGCCTCGAGCAGGGCTCCGAGGCGATGACGCTCGAGAAGATCGGCGCGTTGATGGGCGTGACCCGCGAACGCATCCGCCAGATCAGGGAGCGCGCCTTCGAGAAGCTGCGTGATTGCCCGGAAGGCGCGGCGCTGATGCGGTTCTGGACAGCGGCGTGAGCTGAGGGTCGCTCGATAAGATGCGCGAAGGGCTCCCCGGGTGGGGAGCCCTTCGTCATTCGTGCACCGTCAGCCGCTACGGCCGCGGCTTGTTCGCTGGGCGCGTCGGCTGCGGCACGGCGGTCCTGGGTGCCGCGGTCGCGGCGCCGGTCACCACCCCCTGGCACTGCGGCAGGCTGGACGCCCCTGGATTGAGACACAGCGCATCGTAGGCGATGCGGGCGTCGTCGCCGGTGACGTGCACGACACGGCCGGCCTCGGTCCCGACCCAGAAGTCGGCTCCGGTCATCCCCCAGCCTGCAGGTGAATCACCGAAGTTGAAGTTCAGGGCCGTGTTGGCAGCAGCTACCTGTACGTTCATCTGGCTCGTCGCCACCTGCGACAGCTGCTGCATCCGTATGATCTGCTCCTGCGTAGGCATGCGGCCC
>Ga0315273_10012312_pt1 | contig 10962 bp, 5 predicted proteins | sample YL17G02_0_MG_FD_205753 | JGI IMG/M metagenome (GOLD analysis project Ga0315273, IMG submission 205753) | Sediment microbial communities from Yellowstone Lake, YNP, Wyoming, USA - YL17G02_0 | ecosystem: Environmental > Aquatic > Freshwater > Lake > Sediment | place: USA: Wyoming | collected...
CATGCTCCCTTATGTTCCTCCATGATCTCGCGGAGGCGTACGATAGTGTTTTCCCCGATATCGTTGAGGTCGATGGACAATATAATACTTTTTGTGAACTTTTCACGCACCTTGTCCATCGGATAGACTTCGTTCACCAGTATCTTCAACAGGTCCCCGTTGACTTCCCCCTTCCCCACCACGAGGACCATCGCGTCAGGCTGAAGGAGCGACTGGTACTTTGCGTACGGATCGGAGAAAACGATACACTCCCCCTTTCCGGTAAAATCTTCGAGTCCCACAAACGCCATCGTGTTGTTCCGCTTGTCAATTTTCTTTTTGACGGAGGTGACGATTCCGCAGGCCCGGACGGTGCTGCTGTTGCGGAAGTTGGCCAGCTCGCCAAACCGGATGGTTGCGAACTCGCTGATCTCCTGCTGGTACCTGAGCAACGGGTGGCCCGAGACGAAGAACCCGAGGACCGACTTCTCCCGGGCCAGTTTTTCTGACTCGGGCCACGGGGGGGCCGGGCTGAGGGCGGGATAGGTAGTCCTCGTGTTGGCCGCCGCACCACCGTCGAAGAGGCTCGACTGGCCGTTCGACTGCCGGGTCTGCGCTGCCTGGCCGAATGCGGCACCGCGCTCCAGGTTCTCCATGAACTGCGCCCGGTTGTCACCCATCGAATCGAACGCTCCCGCCTGGACCAGACTCTCGAGACATTTCTTGTTCACGAGACGAAGATCCACCCTCCCGCAAAAATCAAATATGTTTTCGAACTTCCCCTCGCCCTGACGCGACCTGATCACCGTCTCGATCGCGCTCTCCCCTACGTTCTTTATGGCACAGAGCCCGAACCTGATCCGTCCTCCCACCACGTTGAAATCGTTGCTGCTTTCGTTCACGTCGGGGGGGAGCACGTCGATTCCCATTTTGCGGCAATCGTCAATCAGCTTTACGATCTTTTCCGTGCTGCCAATTTCAGAAGACAGTGTCGCCGCCATGAATTCGGCGGGATAATGGGCCTTCAGGTACGCCGTCTGATATGCGATGACGGAATAGGCGACGCTGTGCGACTTGTTAAATCCGTAGGAGGCGAATTTCTCGATGAGATCGAATATGTCGCTGGAAAGTTTCTTCGCCGTCCCGAGCGCACCCGCGCCGTCCACAAATTCCTTCTTCATCGCAGCCATGAGGGCTTTGTCTTTTTTCCCCATCGCCCGGCGCATCAGGTCCGCTTTGGCGAGTGTGAAGCCTGCGATCTCGCTCGCGATCTTCATCACCTGTTCCTGGTAGACGATGACCCCGTAGGTCTCCTTGAGGACGGACTCCAGCTTCGGATGGAGGTAGGAGATCTGCTGTGTCCCGTGCTTCCGGGCGATGAAATCACCGATCATCTCCATCGGGCCGGGGCGGTAGAGGGCGTTCATCGCCACGAGGTCGGAAATACAGGTCGGTTTCAGCTTCCTCAACCAGTCCTGCATTCCTGAGGATTCAAACTGAAAGACTGCCACGGTGTCCCCGTGCGCAAAGAGATCAAATGTCGTCGCATCGTCCTCGGGGAGAGCGTCCAGATTGATGTCGATGCCGTGGTTGGACCGGATCAGGGCGATGCAGTTCTCAACGACGGAGAGAGTCCGGAGGCCGAGGAAATCCATCTTGAGGAGCCCCGCGGTCTCCAGATCCTTCATGTTGTACTGCGTCATCACCTCGGTGGTCGGGGTCTTATAGAGGGGGACGTAGTCGCTGATGTTCCCCGGAGCGATGACCACACCCGCCGCGTGCATGCCCGCATTCCGGTTCATACCTTCGAGCACCAGAGAAGCCTCGACGAGGGTTTTGATCTTCGGATCGGTGCTCTCTTTTACCCACCGGAGGTCAGGGATCGTCTCGAGGGCGTCGGCGAGGGGGCGGACCTTCCCCTGCTCGACGGGAATTTGCTTGGTGATTGAATCGATCGTGCTGAGCGGGATGCCGAGTACACGTCCAACATCCTTCAGAACCGCACGGGAAGAAAGGGTACCGAATGTGATGATCTGCGAAACGGAGTCCTGGCCGTACTTTTCGCGGACATAGCGAATCACCAGATCGCGCTTCGTGTCCGAGAAGTCGACGTCGATGTCGGGCATACTGATACGGTCCGGGTTCAGAAACCGTTCGAAGAGGAGGCCGTATTTGACCGGGTCCACGTTGGTGATCTCCAGCGCATAGGAGACCACGCTCCCCGCGGCGCTGCCCCGTCCCGGACCAACGTATACCCCCATGCCCCTTGCCGCACGGATGAAATCCTGGACGATCAGGAAATACCCGGCATAGCCCATCCGCTTGATCACCGAGAGTTCATGCTCGAGCCTGCCGACCAGCGCGTCATCGGCATCCGGGTAACGGCGCGCGAAGCCCGCACGAGACAGTTTTTCGAGATACTCATCCAGCGTCACTACCCCCGCCTCTTCGGGGATCGGGAACCGGGGCATATGGTTCGTCGAGAGGTCGAGCTGAAGATCACACTTCCCTGCAACTTCAAGTGTCGATGCAATCGCTTCCGGGTAATCCTTGAAGAGAGCAAGCATCTCCGCGGTCGACTTAAAGTAAGCCTGATCGGTCTGGTACCGGAGTTGTGTGTAGTCGGGGGAGCTTGTGCTGCTGGCATCCGGAATGAGCAACATGATGTTATGTGCCAGCGCGTGCTCATGCTTCATGTAGTGCACGTCGTTCGTGCAGATCAGCTTGAGCCCCAGGTCCTTGGCGAGCTTCGGGGCCTTGTCGCGGATGGTCTTTTCCCGGTCGATTCCGTGGTTCTGGATCTCGACGTAGAAATCGTCGCCGAATATCTCCTTATAAATCCGGGCGGCATCATACGCTTCCGCATCGTTCCCCGATGCCAGATGAGCCGACACAACGCCCCCCGCACAAGCGGAGAGCGCGATCAGCCCCCCCCGGTGTTCGCGGAGTACATCTGAATCAATCCGGGGTTTGTAATAGAAGCCGTCGAGGTGGGCAGTTGTACAGAGTTTCAGGAGATTCTGGTAGCCGGCAAGATTCTTTGCAAGCAGGACGAGGTGGTGATAACTTGCTCTCTTCCCCCCCGATTCGGTCTCCTGCCGCGATCTCTCGAAGCGACTCCCCTTTGTGACAATGTACGCTTCCATGCCGATGATCGGTTTGATCCCGGCTTTCCTGGCTTTCTTGTAAAACTCGATTGCGCCGAAGAGGACGCCGTGATCCGTGAGCGCGACGGCCGGCATGTTGTTGTCTACCGCGGCCTGCACCAGATCCTCAATGCGGCATGCGGCGTCGAGGAGGCTGTAATGAGAATGGTTGTGGAGATGGACGAACTGTGGCATCGCAACTCTTTGGAGATCGGATTATTGTAGAGAAGCAGCGGGCGAAAAGCAAGAGGAGGGTCGCAGAACTTGTGCACATTCTATTCAACGCTGCGCGCACCGGCGGATGATTCCCTTCACTCTTCGGTTTATCCGCCTCGTCTTACTGACTGTCTATCCGTCAGGAATCCAAATCAGCTCAAGGGAAGTTCAAGGCAAGGAGTTTCATCTCCATCATCTCCTCGATCGCGTAGCGGATCCCCTCACGCCCGAAACCGGATTCCTTAACGCCGCCATACGGCATGTGATCCATGCGATACGACGAGGAATCATTCACAATGACCCCTCCCACTTCGAGCTCGCGGTACGCATGGAATACGTCGGCCGCGTTGTTTGTGAAGATCCCCGCCTGGAGACCGAAGGAGGAGGCGTTGACCCTCCGGACGGCATCGGCAAAATCGGTGTACCGGTCGACCGTCACCACCGGGGCAAAGACCTCCTGGCAGCTGACCTTCATCGCAGGATCGACATCGGCCATGACCGTCGGCTCGAGAACCGCCCCTTTTCGTGTTCCCCCGCAAAGAATACGCGCTCCAGAGGCAGCTGCCTCGGCGATCCATGATTCCACCGTCCGCGCGGCATGTTCGTCGATCATCGGTCCAACCACGGTCCGCTCGTTCGTCGGATCGCCTACGGCGATCGACCGGGTCATTTTCACCAGCTGGTCCGTGAAGAGGTCGGCGATGGACTCGTGGACGTAGATCCGTTGAACGGAGATGCAGGACTGGCCGGCGTTGCCAAAAGCGCCTTGAACGATCCGCTTCAGCGCGTATTCCATGTCGGCGTCGGGGGCGACAATCACGGCTGCATTTCCCCCTAGCTCCAGGGCCACCCGTTTCCGCCCTGCTCTAACCTTGATCCCCCATCCAACCACCGGACTTCCGGTGAAACTGAGCATCTTAATTCGTTTATCCGTAATGAGTTGCTCAGCTTCACCTCCAAGGCAAGGTACGATATTAATTGCCCCCTTCGGGAGGTCTGTCGAATCGATAATCTCGCCAAGCAGCAACGCCGTCCGGGGGGCATTGGATGATGGTTTTAGCACGACCGTATTTCCGGCCGCGATGGCGGGGCCAAGCTTATGACAGACGAGATTCAGAGGGAAGTTGAACGGGGTGATCGCGGCAACCACGCCGAGAGGAAATCTCCGGATGATTGCACTCCGCTGAGCGTTGTTGGGGACCACGTCAAGAGGGAGAACGACCCCCTCGATGCGTTTCGCCTCTTCAGAGGATGTCCGGAGGACAAATATGCTCCGATCAACCTCCACCCGTGAAAAAGAGATGGGTTTTCCCGTCTCCATGGTTATGAGGCGGGCAAATTCCTCACTCTTTGACTCAATGCCTGCGGCCGTGCTGGCCAGTATGCTGGAACGCTCGAAGGCTGACAGGTACCTGGTCTTATGAAACGCATCATCAGCCGCCTGGATTGCTTCATCTATTTCCTTTGCCGATGCCTGGCAGACCTCCGCAACAGGTTCGTTACGGTACGGATTGAAGACCTTCCGCTTCGCGCTGGAACTCCTCCACTCCCCGTTGATGAGATATTTCGAGGCTTCCATGGTCATCCCTTTCAGGCGAGAAGTCCGCGGATCGTTTCAACCAGTTTTCCCCTGTCGACCAGAAGTCGCTCTCCCGATTTTCGGGTCTTTATTTCGATCTTTCCCCCCGCCAGATTCTTCTCCCCCACGATCACCTGATACGGCATCCCGAGAAGGTCTGCATCCTTGAATTTGAACCCCGGACTGATGTCCTTCCGGTCGTCGAAGAGAACATCAAATCCCGCGCGCCGTAGTTCATCGTAGAGGGCTTCGGCGGTGTTGAGCACATCCTGACTCTTCGCGCCGAGGGACATCAGATGGATCTGATACGGCGCAAGGGTTTTGTCCCAGAATATGCCGTTGTCATCGTGATTCTGCTCGATGTGGCAGGCGATGATCCGCTCGATGCCAATGCCATAGCTCCCCATGATGACCGGCGCTTCTCTTCCGTTTTCGTCGAGGAATTTCGCCCCGAGCGCATCAGAGTACTTTGTCCCGAGTTTGAATATATGACCCAGCTCTATTCCTTTCACGATGCGCAACCTCCCCCCCCCGTGGGGTGCTTCTTCGCCGCTCTGGACCGTACGGAGGTCGTGATAGCCGTTGATCACGCAATCACGGGCGAGGTCGATATTGGCAAGATGGTAGTCGTTCCTGTTTGCTCCGCTGACGAGTCCATTCGCTCCTTCGAGCCGCTTGTCTGCCAGGATCGTGAAACCCTTCAGCCCCACGGGCCCGATCGAACCGCCATCGGCTCCGGTGAGTTCCTGAAGTTTGTCCCCTTCGATGGGACGGACGTCCGTCCCCAGGAAAGACATCAGTTTCGATTCGTTGAGCTCATCGTTCCCCATCATCAGGACGAGCACAGGCTTGTCCCCTCCCCAATAGGCCACGGACTTTGCCAGACGTGCCCGTTCCACGTGAAGGAATCCCGCCAGTTCATCGATGGTCTTCACGTTTGGCGTATGGATTTCCTCAACCGCTCTGTTTTCCGGAAACCGTTGAGCTCTGCCGACGCTGGAAGTCGCAACTTCAACGTTTGCAGCATAGGAGCCGTCTTCGGAAATCGCGATGACGTCTTCACCCGCTTCCGATTCCATCATGAATTCCTGCGAACCCGTCCCCCCCATCGCACCGCTGGAGGCCCCTACCGTGAAAAACCGGAGGCCGCAGCGCGTGAAGATCTTTTTATATGCCTCCGCGTGGAGGTTGTAGGCCTTGTCCAGGTCGTCCCAGGAACGATCAAGGGTGTAGCTGTCTTTCATGAGAAACTGGCGTCCCCGCAGGACTCCCGAGCGGGGGCGTGGCTCATTGCGGAACTTCGTCTGGATCTGATACCAGATCTGAGGCATCTCCCTGTAGGAGGAGATGTGATTCTTCGCCAGCCAACAGATGACCTCCTCATGCGTCGGTGCCAGGACGAGTGCACGATTCTTGATATGGAAGAGGGTGTCGCCAAAGGCCTTGACGCGGCCCGTCTGTTCCCAGAGTTCAATGGGACTCAACGCTGGGAGATGAAATTCCTGGCCCCCTATTGCATCCATCTCTTCCCGGACTATCTGGGCCACTTTTTGCATGACCTTTTGTCCCAGGGGGAGGAAGGCGTACACGCCTGCGGCCAATCCTCTGATCATGCCCGCACGGATCATGAGTTGATGGCTTGGGATGACGGCATCGGCCGGGGTTTCCTTAACGGTAGGGATGAAGACTTTGCTTAGCCGCATGGGTTGAAATGATTGATAGGTAATAAGATAAGGCGCTGCCACTTAAAGATAGGAAAGAATGCGGAGATAATCCACCCGGATCAGGGCAGCGCAAGAGAGGGGGTTCCGGGGCACCCTGCAGGGTGCCCGCTCCGGCTGAACTACTCAGGAACCTTGATCCCGAGCAGCCGGGGATACTCAACCCGTATGGCGTACTTCTTTATTTCGTCAACCTCTTTAGGAAAGAAGCTGCGAAGATCCATGTTGGGGATGCCGGTGACCGTGACTTCTTCGACAAAGAAATCCGGTTTCCCTTTTTTGCCGATGAAATACCCTTTGACGTCAACGTCGAACATGAGATTCTGGGTTGCAGTTTTGCGTTCGACCTTGGTCTTGAATTTGACCGGCATCTTCGGTGTGCCGGCCTTTTCGCCCGAACGGAACTTATCAAGCAAGCCCATAGTGGCTCCTGTGAGGGGGTGAGTGTGTCCGGCCGTGAGCACCACTCCGGGGGAGGGAGCACGCGTGCGAGCGACGTCCCGCTCCGTCTGCTCTACCGGACGGATCCGCGGAAAGATCCGGCACCGTCTTAGAGTCGAACAGCCATGACTGAAAGAGCGCGCAAATCTATTCTCTGTCCCACGATACGGAATAAAGCAAAGAACTTCAATATAGGTCCCTTCCCCGCCCTGCGAACCCTTTTAATGGATCGCGTCTGATCCGTCATCCACCTCACGCACCGTGATCCCAAACAATGCAGCAATCTGGAGGGTTTGAAGAGGATCAACGACAACGCCCCGCAGATCATGAGTCCCCGCCCGCAGCCCCTCTATCACAGAGCCCCGGAAGTCAACGCCGCTCAACGCGCTGCCGGAGAGATCGGCGTCCGTGAGATCGCATCCGGCAAAAACTGTTCCCCTGAGGTCGGCTCTTTCAAATACCGATCTGCCCATACGGCAGTTCTCGAAGCGAGCCGACCTGAAGACGCCGGCCCCAACGATGGCCCCTTCCAGATTGCAATCCCGCATGAGGATATCGGTGGCACGGATGTCTGTCAGTTGGAGACAGACCAGGCGGCAGCCGGTAAATTCCACCCGGTGGCAGCGCGCCTTTTCCCAGTCCGCTCCGGATAGATCGATCCCCTCCATCCGGACGTCGGTGAGGCGGATCCTGGGGAGTCTCGTGCGCCCAAGGATGACCCTCTGCAGGAGAGTTTGCTGGAGGACCATATTCTTCGCAGACTGGCCGCTGTAATCGCAGCCTGAGAGAGATGATGCCAGAAATTCAGCTTCGTCAGTCAGCGCAACGACCGTTATTGGTTGGAGGTGAGCGGGAAGTTGTGGTGCGTGAGGGCGTCGATCGCGCGGCGGTTTCATCCTGCTCCTGTGAGAGTTTGATCCCCCGTCGGAACTGAAGATAGGGCGTGATCATCAGAAATACAACCATGGCACGCACGACTTTCCACCGAGTGGCAGAATCTCCCCCCCATGCTGCTACGAGTCCGTTCTCCAGTACTTCCCCCCTCCTCCCTCTCTGGCCATGAACTTATGGTCTACAAGCGCACGCCGGAGCCGGGCCGTGTCCTCGTTGAAGTTCGACAGGATCTGGTTGACCCGTTTTTCCGTGTAGCGAACCCCCGGTTCGAACGCCTTGAGGACATGCCGGACGAGGACCAGAAACTTCTTCTCCTGGACGGGGAACGACTTGATGCGTCCCTCGGGCGTCGTGAACACCCCCAGGACTTTCCTGTCGTACACATCCAGCTCAGAGGGTGTCTTTGGCCGTTCCGCCTGTTGCAGGAGAGACTTCGCCATCGTTGTCAGAACATCGGTCTTCAGTCGATAGACGCTGTAATAGCTCTCCGCCCGCGCCGTCACGAGCCCTGCATCGGCGAGCCGAGAGAGATGGTGTGACACGGTGGAGACCCCCACGTGAAGAAGGGCGCCGAGTTGTTCTACGGTACGGGGTTTCTCGGCGAGAAAGCCTACTATCTTGAGACGGTTGGGCTCGCCCAGAACCTTGAAGAACTGAACCAGATCGTCCATTTGCTGTTCCGGGACCACATTCCCTCCATCAAACAATTTCGATGAATATAGAAATAGTTTGATGCAATGTCAAGTCCCCCCCCTCCTTCGTCCCTGACGGCACGCGCTGCCTGGCACGGACGCGGGTTGCCGGGGTCACCGCCGCAGGATGTGAGATTCCCGGTGGGCCCCCACGGGACTCACTGAAGGACCCACACTGCCTGATCGATCCAGGTGCCGCTCCCCTTCCTGCCGACAGCCCTGACCCGGTTACTTCCCGGTTTCAACGCGACGTTTGGCCAGCTGAAAATTCGTTCCGGGCCGACCATGGTGCCCAGGGAGATTCCGTTCAGTTCCAATAGCACAGAATCCATATTGGCGTAGACTTTGACCGTGGTCGTGATATTCTGCCGAGGATTGAACCGTCGGCCGGTGATATAGACAACGGGTTCGTCGGACCAGTTGGCCTTGTACCAGTAAAAAGAGTCCTTTTTTGTCCTCCGGTCATAGGTGACCAACCCCTTGTCGTTCCGTCCTTTCGCATCGCCCTCGTCCCTGCCGTCAACCGCGAAGTCGAACATGTTCCATACGAACTTGCCCCAGAGGAAGGGGCGTTCCTTCATGGCATTCCAGTAGGTCTCATGGAAATAGTTCTGGTACTCTTCGGTGTGGTCATTAACCACGGGGTTCTCAGAGTGGTATCTGATGCTCGCTCCCGCGCCGTATTCGGTCACCCCGATCTTCCGGAAATCAAGAGACGGGGTCGCATGGATACCATCAGCCCACCGGGCAAAGTCTTTGACGTCTCCTCCGTACCATCCGAAGTATTTGTTGAAACCTGTCACATCGGTGTGAAAGCTCGTTCGGTTGGTGTCAGCGGCATTGCTTGCGATCGCGTTCAGACGGGTGGGATCCTCGGCGCGCGCACGTCGAGCCAGCGCATTCAGCAATGAATCCGGATCCGGCCCCGCCTGGAGCGTGATCTCGTTGGCGATACCCCAGAAGGCAATCGAGGGATGATTATAGTTCTGTCGGATCATTTCGATCAGTTGTTGGTCGGCGTTCCGGGCGAAGCCGGACGAAGCGGTGATCCTGTTGACAAGCGGGATCTCAGCCCAAACGATCAGCCCCTCCCGGTCAGCGAGGTCATATTCGTGCTGTGGATGCTGATAGTGGGCGAGGCGGATCGCGGTGGCGCCCAGTTCCATCATCATCGCGAAGTCCTCGTCCATGTCGGCTTCACTGATGGCCCAGCCTTTATTCATGCGGTCCTGGTGCTTGTTCACCCCGTGCAGGTCGAGGTATCGTCCGTTGAGGAAGAAACCCCCCTCACGGTCGACGGAGAAGGAGCGAAAACCCAGGGGTTGCCAGACAAGGTCGGTGGGAGTTGCACCGTCGTCTATTTCCACATAGACTCTGTAGAGATAGGGATCGGAGCGTCCGTTCCAGAGGTGAGGCTTGTAGATTGTGCCCCGTTGAACATAATCGACCGTGGAACCGGGCGCCTGGACGCCAGTCGCGCTGCGAGTCAGGACGGGGTTCCCCGCAGCGTCGACAACGGTGCATGTGACCCGGACGGACTTTGGAATTCCGCAGGTATTGGAGACTCTGGCCGTCATCTGACAATGGGCCGAGTCATCGCTGACCTCCGTCTGTTTGATGTACACCCCGGACGACCCAAAGTCCATGGACGTAAGGGCCACGCGATCGGTACTGATCAAGCGCACGTGACGGTAGAGTCCACCGAAAAATGTGAAATCAGCACTGAGGGGGGGAATGTCAGCGTGAGGGGCATTGTCCACCTTGACGGTGACGACATTGTCTCTTCCAACAACAAGAAATTCCGTGACATCGAAACGGAACGCAGCGAAGCCCCCTTCGTGCTGCCCGACGAAAACGCCGTTGATATAGAGCTCGGTGACGGTATTGGCGCCGTCGAATTGCAGAAACAGTTTACGGCCCTCAAGTGAAATGTCGGGGGTGATGTGCCTGCGGTACCAACCGGCGCCGCGGCGGTAGTTATTGCCTCCGTCCTGCCCGTCCAGATTGTTCCAGGTATGTGGAAGGTTCACCGTCTGCCAGTCCGAATCACGGAAGGAGACTGCTTCCGGTCCATGCTCGACGTTAACGTTGCTGAATTGCCAGGAGGCATCGAGCGTGTCGTCGCCGCGGTGGGAGGCAGGGGGAATATAAGGGACCGGAGCAGAAGCAATGCCGGGAAGACTCAGAGAGTAATTGATACCAAGTACCACGAGAGCGGTGACGGCAAGGATCGCGACGACGCGACTTCCTCGTGAGCTGGTTCCGCTTGGCGTTGAATCCGTAGAACTGATCAC
>Ga0315273_10012313_pt1 | contig 10961 bp, 4 predicted proteins | sample YL17G02_0_MG_FD_205753 | JGI IMG/M metagenome (GOLD analysis project Ga0315273, IMG submission 205753) | Sediment microbial communities from Yellowstone Lake, YNP, Wyoming, USA - YL17G02_0 | ecosystem: Environmental > Aquatic > Freshwater > Lake > Sediment | place: USA: Wyoming | collected...
AGTTGGCCAAGCTGCTCCGCCGGTTCCGGATGGTGCGCAGCACGGCGCCAAACTGGACGTTGTGGGAGCCCTTGGTCCAGTTGAGGTCCTCGGCGATGGTATGCACCGGAATGATGGAGAAGAACCCTTTCGATTGTCCGGCAAGTTGGTCCATGCCGCGCAGTTGAACGTCGCCATAGTTCATGATCCCGGTGGACTCGTTGCCCTGCCGCGTGTAACCGTAACGGAAGTTGCTGATCAAGGTGGCACGTAGAACGCTGGTCAGACCCGCGGCGTAACCCTTGTTATTGCGCAGCGTCACCGAGTTGGACTGCGCTCCATCGAATTGCGGCAGCGACTTCTCGTTGTCGTTCTGGAGATTGGCGCGCACGAACAGGGTGTGCTTGTTGGCCTGGTCCAGCATGTAGTCCCACCGTGCGATGTAGGTGTTCCAGCGCAGCGGCGTCGGAGCTTTGAAACGGTAGCCGACGAAGTTCAGGCCATCGCCCACGGTGGTGTCGTTGGGGACCGGGTATTGCTGCATGAACTTCAACGCCGCCTGGCTGACGGAGCCGGCGCCATCGATGCGGCTGACGAGTTCGGCCGGCGTAACCGTGGCAATCGAGCCGTCCCTGCGCTGGTAGTGCAGTGTCCCTTGCCGCATGTCCACGGATGGCACGGTGCGCACCGCAGTGCCGTCCTTGGCGTCGCGGCGGCCTTCGAAATTGCCGAACAGGAACATGCGGTTCTTCTTGAGCGGTCCGCCGGCCGAGGCGCCGAAGATGTTCCGGATGAGCTTCGGGCGGTCGATGCCGGAGCTGTTCAGGAAATACTCGTTGGCGGTGGTGCGCGTGTTCCGGTGATATTCGTAAAGAGACCCGTGCAACTCGTTGGTGCCGCCCTTGGTCACCAGCGTCACCTGAGCGCCCGAGGTGCGGCCGCTGTCGGCGTTCGAGTTCATGGTGGTGACGCGAAACTCCTGGACCGAATCGGGGGTCATGCGCAAAGCGCTGCTAAAGGCGTTGCGGTCCATCTGGTCGTTGACGTCCACGCCGTCCAGTGTCACGTTGGCCTGGTCGCTCTTGCCGCCGTTGACCGCGCCGCTGCGTTCGTTGGTGCTGTCTTCCCGGGTGAATACCACGCCCGGCTGAAGAGCCAGCAAGCCCACGATGTTGCGGGCGTTGAGCGGGAGCTGAAGAATCGGCCGGGTACCAATGGCGTTGCCGATCGAGGCGTCGGTGGTGTTCACCTGCACGGCCTCGGCCGTCACGGCGATGGACTCGGAAATCTGGCCGATTTCCAGCTTGACGTTCACCGTCGCCGGATTGTTCACCAGCAGGCGGAGGTTGCCGACCGTGGTGATGCGGAAGCCAGCCGCCGTAGCCGTAATCTTGTACTGGCCCGGAGTGACCTGGAGCATCGAGTACAACCCGGAGTCGTCGCTGGTCGCGGCGCGCTTCAGGCCGGTCTCGAGGTTTTCGAGGTCGATCTTCGTGTTGGGAATGACGGCGCCGGTCGGGTCGGTGACCACGCCGGATACCTGCGTGGTCGCCTGCGCGAACAGCACAACGTGGAGTGAGAGCAACACAATTAACGCAATCAGCAGCTTTTTCACTTAAATCCCCCCGGAGTCCCGAGTGGTGTACGGGACTCCCTTAGCAAATGTCAACTATTCTAAGTATCAGAGTTTGGCCCCCTCCGTCAACTGGGGATTCCGGCCCGGCCCGGGTGCGGTAAAATCGGAGCGTATGAGCAAGCCTGCCCAAGCGATGTTCGAGGTCAACTGTCCTTGTTGCGAGGCGGCGCTCAAGATCGATCCCGCAGTGCGCGCCGTCATCAGCCATCAGGCAAAAGAAAGGCCGAAGACGATTGGGGATCTTTCCGCCGCCGACAGCAGGCTGAAGGCCGAAGCCGAGCGGCGCGAGCAGGCCTACCAGAAGTCGGTCGAGGAGCAGAAATCTCACCAGCAGGTGCTGGCCAAGAAGTTCGACGAGCTTCTCAAGCAGGCCAAGGCCAACCCGGACGCGCCGCGCCCGCTGCGCGACATCGATTTGGATTAGCCCCGTGAAACCGAGCCGCGACCAGGGAGCGGTGAACAGTTTCTTCGAATTCTCCCTGCTGGGTCTGGTCACCAGCGGCTACCTGGCGGTCGCCGGCTCCGGCTACCTGGATCTTCCCACCACGATTCTGACCGCCGCGGGGCTGCTGCTGCGGGCGCTGATGGTGACGGGACTGGTTCGCGTCAAGCTGACGGACCGCGCCGTCGCCGCCGCGGCGGCCGCCTACATCGCGTTCTATCCGCTGGACTACTTCCTGTTGTCCCAGGAGTTCCTGCCGGCCACGGTGCACCTGGTCTTTTTCGTCGGCGTGGTGAAGATTCTGACCGCCACGACCAGCCGCGACTATTTCCTGGTCAAACTGATCGCATTCCTGGAACTGCTGGCCGCCACGCTACTGTCGTCGAGCCTCAGCTTCTTCCTTTTCCTGGCCCTGTTTCTGCTGTTCGGCGTGGCGACGTTTTCCAGCAGCGAGATCCGGCGTTCGTCCGAACGAGGCGCGGCGGTGGCGCGCGGCGGGATGCGGCGGTTCGGCTGGCGCCTGGCCACGCTGACGCTGGTGGTGGCGGCAGGGATTCTGACGATGACCGCCGGGCTGTTTTTCGTGCTGCCGCGCACGGCGCGCGCCGCTTTCCAGCACCTGGCGCCGGAACGCTACCATCTGCCCGGATTCTCGAACGAAGTGGTTCTGGGCCAGATCGGCGAGATCGGGCGGCGAACGACGCCCGTCATGCGCACGCGAATTTACAGCCGGGACCGCGAGATGCCGCTCAAGTGGCGCGGCGCGGCGCTGAGCCAGTTCGACGGGCGGCGGTGGTACAACCCGGCCGAAACCGGCGAACTGCTGAAGGTGACCCACGGCGTGTTGCGGCTGGCCGACGACCGGCAGCGCTGGCGCAGCGGCGATCGGATCAACTACGAAGTCCAGATCAAGGACGTCGGCGTCGACGCGCTGTTCTTCGCCGGCATTCCCGAATTCGTCACCATCCCGGCGTCGGCCGTGGTCCGGACGCGGACCGGCGGCTTCCGGCTGGGCTACGGCTCGACCGAAGGTCTGCGTTACGGCGCCTACAGCTATCTGGAAGGCCCCGAAACCGCCGGCCCGCCGGCGTTGCCGCTCTCCGAACAGGTCCGCAACGAGTTTCTTCTCTTGCCCAACGTCGATCCGCGGATCATTCAACTGGCGCGCCAGGTGACCGCCGGCCTGGAAACCGACCAGCAGCGCGCTGCCGCCATCGAAGCCTATCTCAAGCGCAGCTACGGCTACACCACCCAGCTTCCCGCCCAGACGCCGGCCGACCCCCTGGCGCACTTCCTGTTCGAGCGGCGCAAGGGCCATTGCGAGTACTTCGCTTCGGCGATGGCGGTGATGTTGCGCGTGGTCTGGGTGCCCTCCCGCCTGGTCACGGGGTTTCAGAGCGGGATCTTCAACCCGGTGACGGGGTGGCGGCTGATCCGGGCGTCGGAGGCGCACAGTTGGGTCGAGGCGTTCGTGCCCGGCGCGGGCTGGCGCACGTTCGATCCGACGCCGCCGGATCCGGCGCCGGCGCCGCCGTCCCTGGTGAGTCTCGTCAGTCTGTACCTGGACGCGGCCGACACGTTCTGGCAGGAATGGGTGCTGGACTACAATCTCGATCGCCAGACCATACTGGCCTACCGCATGGAGGAATCCGGCCGCCGGCTGAGCCTGCGGCGGCTGGATGGGTTTGCCGCCTGGGTTAAGCGAACTCGCGGCGCGGCCGGCGCGTGGCTGGCGGCCCGGGCGTGGCAACTTGCGGCGGGTGTTGCGTTGGCGCTTCTGGCGGCCCTGGCCGGGCCGGACCTGTGGCGCTGGCTGAGGGTGCGGCGGCGCGTCCGCCGGGTACGCCGCGGAAAGGTCACGGCCAGCGACGCGACGCTGCTCTATCAACGGATGCTCGGGATCATGCGCGCGCGCGGATTCGAGAAACCCGCCTGGCTGACGCCCGATGAGTTCGTGCGCCTGCTGCCCGCCTCCGAGATTTCCGCGCTCGCCGGCCAGCTCACCGCCGCCTACAACGAGTTGCGCTTCGGCGGACGCCTGGAGGCCGCGGCGCGCATGATGCGGCTGCTCGAGCAACTGGAGCGCGCCTAGAAACCCGAGTTTCGGGTTTCCCTCGCGCTCGGGTATAATCGGCGCGATGCCGCCGGTTCTCTCGCACCTCCATACGTACTTTCTCTTCCCGTTCTCGATCGACAAGCAGGCCGTGCTGGCCGGCCACCGCGAGCTCTGGGCCGGACACTCGAGCTGGATCGAAGGGCTGGACGAATGGATCGCGGCGCATCCTGGGCTGCGGTCTGCGCCGATAGTCGACCGTCTGGGGCGCTGGCGCCGCGCCCCCTACACGCGCTTCGACATGGATTCGCCGGTCTACCAGGACATGGTGTTTTTCCACCCCTTCGTGCGGCGCATCTTTTTTGACACGGGCGAGGCTTGGGGCGGGGCGGGCGACGTCGAGGCGCTGCTGCGCTGCTACACGATTCCCGTTCCGGAAGGGGCGCGGATCTGGTTTACGGCGCGCGACGCGCGCGGCCGGTCCGCGCGGGTCGAGGTGAACGACCTGCGCATGTTCCTGTTCGCCAACGGCATCGGAATCCTGTCGATCGGCGTCGAGGCGTTCGACATCCCGGCGGATCTGGCGCTGTGGATCAACGAGACCATGCGCAAGGTCTACCCTTCCTCGGGCCGGCAGGTTCGCGAGGGGCGCGGGCCGAACTACCTGGCCTTCACCGTCGAACGGGATAACCGCGAGCAAGTCGCGGTCGAGGAGACATTCGAGACCGGAGCGATGCGCGGCTTCCTGCCGCCCCTGGCCCGGACCATCACCGGCCTGCTCTACTTCGCCGACTACGAGCAGCAGGAGTTCGAGCCGGTGCTGGACGAGCGCATGATCGTTCACACGTTCGCCGAAGTGGACCAGAGCTCGGCCGGCCCCGATTACGCGCAATCGGAGGACTACCAGGTCTTTCTGAGCCGTCTTCTGTATGTGGACCGCTGGGGCGAGGACTACCGCTACGAGCCCGCCTTCACCCGCGGCGAGATGCGCCGGCAGGTCTATGCGCGCTGGGCGCACCAGGGCACCTGGTACGGTTTCACCAGCTACTCGAGCGTCACCCTGGCCATCGGGAGCCACGACCGCGACGAGCACCGGGCCGAAGAGGGCTTTCTGCTTCACCGCATGTTCGGCACCCGCTACTACCTGATGGCCATGGTGACGCTGTTCTACCGCGCCACGCTGCTCGATTTCGCCGAGCGCACGGCGCTGGTGTCGCGCGCGCTCTATCGCTACCAACAGGACGACCGGCCCACCGTCGAGCACATCCGCATGGCGGGCGCCCTTCGAGCGGACTTCCATCACTTCGCCAACTACTGGCACTTCGACGAGCTGGCCAACAAGGACGAGGAGAACGAGCACTTCCGGATGCAGTGCCGCGAGTACCACATCGACTCGATGAAGCAGGAGATCGAGGAGGAGATCGAGAAGCTCAACGCTTCGCTGGACAACTACTACCAGTTCCGGAACACGGAGGCGGTGAACCGCCTGGCGCTGTTGAGCGTGATCGTCGGCGCGGGCGCCGTGCTGACGGGCTTCTTCGGCATGAACTTCGGCGGCCCCTTCGAGTGGCTGTTCTTCCGGCCCGACCGGCTTTCGCAGCCGGTGCACATCACGGCCATAGTCGCGGTCACGCTGCTGGCCAGCGGAGCGCTGACGTTCGGCGCCTACATCGTGATCCGCAACTGGTCGGACTATCGCGACAGCCTGGTGCCGCGGCGGCGCCGGGATGCCGCCGAGGAGGAGAACCTGCGCCGCGTGAGGTTGCCGGAATCGGAGTGAGCTTCGTGGGGCGGGCTTTCAGCCCGCGCGAGGCCTTCCAGGCCTCGCAATGGCCGGTCTGAAAGACCGGCCGCGGCCTGAAAGGCCGCCCCACTTACTGGTGGGCGCGGGCGTAGTCCATCTGGGCCTCGCGAATGGCCAGGCGCGGGGCTTCCAGATTCAGCGCCAGGGCTTTGTCGCGCTCTTGGGCCGCCGACGCGTCGCGACGCTCCTCCAGCACGCGCGCCAGCAGATAGTGGCCGATGGCGGCGCTGCCGCGAACTTCGAAGCTGCCCGAGGTGAGTTCGCGCGCGCTCTTCTCGAGTTCGCCGAGCAGCGCGCGGTAGCCCGCGTCGTCGCCCAGCGCCTTCTTCGCCAGCGCCTGGAACAGCGTGCCCAGATTCGGCCTGCGGTACTTCTCGGCCAGGATCTTCTTGAAGTAATCCCCGGCGGCGGCCTTCCGGCCCATGGCCAGGTTCACCTTGGCCAGGTTCCAGAAGACGTGCGCGCGGAAATCGGGCGTGCGCGGCGCCACTTCGAGGTTCTTCGGATACTCGCAGGCGAGGGTGTAGTATTCGAGCGCGGCCTTGTGATCGCCGCGCGCGAAGGCCAGGTCGCCCAGGCGCTGATTGGCCTCGACCCACGATTCGTGGATGCTGTAGCGGCCCTCCCAGGAATGGAAGTGGTGCGTGCGAAGGTCCTGCTGGGCGAGTTTCAGATATTCGGGATCGTCCGCCTTCAGCCGCAGATCGACCAGGCGCGCCATCAGGTCGTCGCGCTGGCGCACGGTGTTCAGGTGGCGATTCATGAGCGCGAACCGCTCGGCGGCCGGCAGTTTCAGCAGTTCCGCCACCTGGTCGGTCTCCAGCAGCGCGCGCGCGTCGCCGGGATTGATCTCCAGCGCCTTGCGGTAGGTGTCATACGAAGCGCGCAGGTCCTTCTTCAAAAAACGCTCGGCGTAAGCCACGTTGCGCCAGGCGTGCGAGAGCTTCGGGTCGATCCCGGCGGCCTGACGCCAGTGCGCGTAACCTTCCTCGCGGCGCTCGATCGAATACAGCAGATTGCCCAGGAACAGATGCGCATGCGCGTCGCGCGGGTTCACGCGGAGCGCCGCTTCCAGGGCGTCGAGTTCCTCGAGGCGGTGCGGATTGACGTAATCGAGGGGGCCGCCGGCGGCCTGCTGGTAATGCCGCGCGGCGGCGCCGTTGTCGCCCGCCAGTTCGCGGTAGTAGCCGCGCAGGTAGCTCACCATGGGATGCGGGGGCGAGAGCGCGAGCACGCCGTCGGCGTCGGTCCAAAGCCCCGCCCCGCCGTAGGCGGCCGCCAGTTCCAGAAAATTCTGCGGTTCGTCGCGCATGACGCCGCGCCAGACGCTTTCCCATTCCCCCGTGTCGGCGCTCTTCAGCGCGCGCATCGCGAGCAGTTTCTCGTACCCGCCCAGGAAGTGCATTGGATCGGCGTCCATGGCCCTTTGCGCGGCCGCCAGCGCCGGGCCGGGCTGCTTGGCCAGCCTGGAAGCGGCCGCCTGGATGGCGTGGATGTCGGCGAAGCGCCCGTTCTGCCGCGCGGCCTCGGCGGTTTTGCCGAGCGCCGCCCGCCAGTCGCCGCGGCGCAAATCGAGCTTAGCGAGGCTCAGATACGCCTGGGCGAAGTGGTCGTAGCCCCAGGAGGCGCGGAAGAAATTGTCGTAGGCGTCGCTCGATCGGCCCATGCCGGCCAGCGCCAGCGCCTTGTTGAAGTAGACGCGCGCGTTGTCTCCGTCGCGTTCGAGCGCGGTGTTGAAATGCGCCAGCGCCTCCTTCCAGCGCCCCTGTTTGAGCAGCCGGCATCCCATCTCGAGGTTGACGCGCGAGTCCTTCGGATCCCGGCGCAGGGCTTCCTGGTAGTAGGCCGCCGCCTCGGTGCCGCGCACGAAACGGTCCAGCCATTCGCCTCCGTGATACAGTTCGTCCTGACTCAGCTTCTTGGGGTCGCCCGGGTCCTTCTGTCCCGGCGGCAGATCGACCTTTCGCGGCGGATTCTGCCGCACTTCGATGCGCAGCGCGCCCGCCGGATCGTAAACCGCCAGGTGCAGGTCGTAAACCGTGGTCTCGGCCGGCACTTTGACTTCGACACTGTCCGGCTTATCGGGGGCGAGAGTCACGACCTTGTCGCTCAGCACGCGCCCGCGCGTCGCATCACGTAACACGACGCGGTGATCCTTCGCGGTTCCGGTCGCATACACCGCGCCGAATGCCATGCCGTTCTTGAGGTCCGTGTTGACGGCGAAGTCCTCGGTGGCGTTGTGATAACCGCGCGTGTCGCGCACCGGATACCAGAAGTCGTGAGTGGTCTTGACTTCGTGCGGATGCATCCAGTGCTGGTCCGGTTGATTGTCGCTCCAGCCGCCGGCCTGCGGTTCGAAGTAAGCGCCGCCGCCCTCGGTGAGAATCTCTTCCCAGATGCGGCCGGAAGGGCCGGATCCCCAGGTCCACAGCTTCTTGCCGGGCATCAGGTTGTGATTGGCGACGTGCACCATGCCTCCCTGCGCGCGGTGGTCGTACGCCCCGAACCAGTCGGAGGGATTGTTGAAGGCGAAGTAACTCGACGCATTGGGCGAGTTAGTCCACCAGGTCAGATCCACTCCGTTGTTAACGGGCCAGTTCCAGAACTCGCGCTTGCCGTGGCCGGTGACCATGTCGCCCGGATACTGCGCCTGCGCGAACTCGTTGGCGTGGGTGGTGGCGGTGGCCCAGAACTGATAGGGCTGGCGGTGATCGGTGGGGTTGATCAGGATGTAATCGCAGCGCACGTAGCTGCGCCCCGGGTAGATGGTCATGCCGACCAACCAGCGCACGCGGTAGATCGGCTCGGTCTCGCCGACCCACACCGTGGCGCTGCCATCGGCGTGCTTGACAATGCGGTGGTCGGTTTTCATGAAGCCGGAGGGCCGGTGCCCGTGCGGATAGTTCCATTCGATGCCGCCCGAGATCCACGCGCCGGTCATCGAAATCAAGCCCGGCTTGATGGTCTTCTGCCAGTACAGCCACGCGTAGCCGTTGGTCTTGTCGAGGGCGCCGTGCAGCCGCCCGCCGATTTCCGGCAGCACCATCACCTTGATGTACTCGTTCTCGAGCACCACGGCATTGTAAGTCTTGTCTACCTTGCGATCGGTCAGCACGTCGTTGAGCGTATAGGGATAGATGCCCTTGTCGCCCCCGCGGCCGCCGGCATCGTAGAAGACCGAATGGACCTGCGCTGCGCCGATCTCCCAGGTGGGCATGACCACTTTCTCTTCCCGCGCCGAGACCTGCGCGAACGCGGCCGCGGCGGCCAAGACCGTAATCGATATGTGCTTCAACATGACGATTCCCTCGATGCAACTCTTACACACCGTACCTCATGTGGGGCGTGGAAGGGAAACACCGGGGCGTGCCGACGGCGAGGAGGGCGAGCGCACAGGCCTTCGAGAGAGGCCAAAGCGGACGGTTGGGCCGCACGGTTTTGTTGATAACAAAGGAGATCATTGGCTTGGTTTGGTCAGTTTTGTTTTGCGCGCGGCCACCCGGCGGAGTCGGGCGAAGGACGCTGAAGACTCCCCGCCGCAGTATACCCCATGGTTCGGCCCGTCTCAAGATAAGTTATTGATAATGCGTGGTGAGGTGGCCGTGACTACTTCTTCCGCCGGGCCGCAGCGCGACCGGCGCCGTCCTCGCCCGAGCGCCGTTCGGCTCGACGCCGGGAGTGGCAATTCACCGCCGGGTCTGTTGTTTGTCCGTAGGGGCAAGCTGGAGCCGGGACGGCATAGCTCAGGATAGTGCAGCGCCGCCGTGCAGTAGTGCCAAGTTTTCATACGATTGAGTGAAATCAAGCCGTTGACAGCCAGCATAAGACGGCCTATACTTTAGCAAGCGTTTGTAAGAAGGGAATATCACATGCGAATCTATGGATTTGGCTCGACCACGCGGATTTCCGTTGCTGGTGGCCGGGATATGCAACGCCAGCCGGCGCTTTCCGGTGGGCAAGGAGTTTTGGCTATGCTCGGCAACCTGGGGCTTTCCGTTCTGTTGTGCCTCGGATTGGCCGCCGTCTGCCTGGCCCAGGACCCCCGCGGCAACCTCACGGGTAGCGTGTCGGACGCCTCCGGGGCTGTGGTTCCCGGCGTCGAAGTTCTCGCCACCAAGACCGATACGGGAGTTACCGCCCGCGGCGTGACGAATGAAGCGGGAAAATTCACCATTCGGTTTCTGCTTCCCGGGGCCTATCGGCTGACCGCGGCGAAGGCCGGATTCAAGACCTACTCGCAGGAGAATCTGGCGGTGCGCATCGACGACACCCTCGACATCACGATCCGCCTGGAAGTCGGCAGTATTTCCGAAACCGTCGAAGTGCGGGCCGGGACGCCGCTGCTGGAAACCACCAACAGTTCGGTCGGGCAGGTGATGGACGAGCGGCGGATGCTCGAGCTTCCGCAAAAGGGCGGGAATCCTCTCGAACTACAACGCCTGGTTCCCGGGGTCATTAATCTTACAAACCTCCGAACCATGAAATCCTCCTCTCCCAGTGGCACCTCCGGAGTAAACGTCAACGGCACGGGCACGAATGCAACGCTGTTCAACATCGACGGCGTAAGCAACACGACCAACGACGGTGGCGGTGGCAAACTCCGGGTGGCCTTCATTCCGCCGTCCTCGGCACTCGAAGGATTCAGGCTCGAAGCCAACCCATACGATGCGAGCGTGGGGCACGTCTACGGCCCGGTGATCAACATGAGCACCAAAGGCGGCACCAACGAGGTTCACGGGGCTCTGTATTACTGGGCGAAGAACAGCGCTTTCGACGCCATGAACTTTTTCAACAACAAGGCGGGACTCAGTAAGCTGGTGTATCAGGATCACCGCTACGGAGTGTCCGGCGGCGGCCCGGTTGTCCTGCCCCATCTGTACAATGGCCGTAACAGAACATTCTTCTTCTACTCCTGGGAACAAAACCGATGGACCGCGCCGGCCAACACCGATCAGTTCGCCGCGGTGCCGTCGGTCGCGCAGCGCGGGGGTGATTTTTCGGCATTACTCGCCGCCGGAAACCAGTATCAGATATATAACCCGTTCAC
>Ga0315273_10012315_pt1 | contig 10961 bp, 10 predicted proteins | sample YL17G02_0_MG_FD_205753 | JGI IMG/M metagenome (GOLD analysis project Ga0315273, IMG submission 205753) | Sediment microbial communities from Yellowstone Lake, YNP, Wyoming, USA - YL17G02_0 | ecosystem: Environmental > Aquatic > Freshwater > Lake > Sediment | place: USA: Wyoming | collected...
TTCTTTAAAAAATACATGTCCGTTTTCGTATGGCCTCTTTGATCGCGTTAGGAATGGAAGGATTCGAAAAAATTGCCGTGGCCTGACTTTTCAGCTCATCTCTGCTCCACGCGCGCAGTCCTCTGGTGCACTGCAGATTGTTGCACACGCAGAATTCAGAGCCGACAAACATCGGCTCTTTAAACGGTCGAATGACGGTGGTGACCGTGAGCTTCTGCAAGCTGAGTTTTCCGCAGATAGTGCAGGTGTTCTCTTCGGATCTGTGGTTCTCGGCCCATACCAGTCGGCACTTTTCCGAGTAGCACGCGGCGTTCTCGATTTTGTCTCGGGTCTGTCCGCCGCCCGTGATAAACATCCTGTCACACACCGGACAGCGCTTAACGTAGCGCGACGCCACGCGCGCAAATTCTTCTGCCGAATATACCAAGGTGGAAAAACACCTTCGCGCGTGGAATCCTCCGCCGCTGTTTGAATGTTGAAACCGGTATTTGCCACACGTTGGGTTCCGGCACTCGCTTATCGGTATCGACGGATGACCGACGACGGTGTACACACAATGGTCTTGTGGTGAGGTTGTCTTGACTATTTTGATGAGCGTTTCGTCTGGCTCTATGTATCGCGGATCGCGAAGTTTTTTCTTCTTTTTTACAAGAAAGAGGAACGATTCTGGAGTTTCTTCTTCTTCTTCGCTTATCTCCATCCTTCCTTCGCGTCTTTGTTGTCTTTCCGTCGGATTTTTCTTTATTGGGACGGCCCAGATAAGATGATTGTTTTTTTTGTGGGGAAAAGGCGTATTTTTTACAAAAAAATAGATGTCATATAATAATCATGAACAAATTGCATTTTTTCAAATTTTTGGCTTGCTCTTCTTGTTCTTTTCGATCATTCCGACGGCCAGCGTAAAGACGTATTTGTTTTCTAGCGTAGTCGACACGATGTCTCTGAGTTGTTGTTGTTGTTTTTCTCTGGGCACGGTAGCCGCTGGCCAAGACGGCCGGTCCATGACGTCTGCAAGCACGGATCGCAAGACGTCGACTGCGCCGCGCGGTATCGTCGTCGACTGCGTCACCCGATCGATGAGCGAGAGGAGCGTTCGGACAAAGACGCACGCTCCGAGATGTGCCACAGAAGCGGCCGTTGCCGACTCTTGTTTGGTCGCCAGTTCGATGCTTGTAGCACACGCCGTGTATGCGAATTCATTCTCTAGCCACTCTGGACTTATGCCGGCGCAAGCACCCTTGGACAGCGAAATTTCGCTCATCTGCGAGATGGCCCAGTCTGCCGGAGTCGGGACGTGCAGCATGAAATCGATGGCGCGCAGCGCTGTCATGCACATATTGGCCACGGCGGTGTGAGTCTGCATGGCTTCGTACTCTTTCGCGACATTTGGATCGCTCGCGGCAACCGCCGCCATGAACCGTCTGCACTTTACGGCGGCGTCTACGCCATGCATCGAATACTCGCATAGCGCCAGCGCAGCGGTGGCGATACGGTGCGCACCAACCGCATTCAGCGTGTCGGGCGTGGCACCGTGCAGCCACAGTAGGACCACGTGGACCACGCGGTCCACGCACGCCGACACCTGCGCGGGATTTGTAAACCGACTGCTCTGCTCTTTTGTCACCCTGCGCAGGTTTTTGATCAGAACCAAGGCAAATCCAACGACCTCGTGAATGAACGGTCCAAAGAGGCTCGCGTCGAATTTTGCGACGTGGTGCATGTTGCCCACCGTGCCGAGCTGTATGCCCAGGCGCGCCACGCGCGACACGCCGACCATGTCACCTGGCGCAGACGACGCCGAGAACAGCTTGGATATCGTCGCCCGTCGGTCCTCCTTTGCAACGGGAAGGAGGTCGGCAAGAACTTCAAATGCGGTCGCGCGCTTCCTGGGATCTATTTCGAGCATGCGATCGACGAGTCTAAACACAGACGCGTCGACGTCGGTATGCCTGCTTTCGTAGGCAGCGGATAATCTGCCTGCGATAGAAGAGGTCTCCTCCTCGACGATCGGGTTCGCGACGCAGTCTGCTTCCGCGAGCGACCACAAGATGTCGCTGGCGGCAGGTCTGTTTTCATTTGGCCACTCGTACGCCTTGGGTCCGCCGTACGCTGCCAGCAGATCCGAGAGCCACCTGACGAGCGAGTCACGCGTCGTTTTTACGTCTGCTGTCTGCGGCCTCGCCTCGGCGTTGCCAAGCGCCGGACACCACGCCGGCCACTGACGAACGATGAGCGTCCACAGGATGGCGCCGCACGCCCATACGTCTCCGGCCATGCAATCGTAAAAGTTGCAGGGGCCTTCGAACCTAAACTCTGGCGGCGCGAACCCAGAGGGATATGCCAGACGTCTCGAAAACAGCGGCGGTGCGACTATGCTGCTCGCGCACTCAAAATCGCCGAGTTTGATCTCACCTCGCGTTGTCACGTAAAAAGAGTGCGGCGATAGGTTGCCATGAGCGCGACCCAGGGAGTGCAGCGTCGCGACGCAGAGCAGCATCTGGCACGTCACGTCGGTCAACATCTCGTTGGATAAATCGACGCCATATTCGACGAGGCGGAGCAGCGGAACGCCGGGCCAGTCGACCTCTGAGAGCAACTGTCCGTTTTTGTCGTCAAACGCTATATGCCGCGTGTTTACAAATAGTGTCAGAGGTAGATCGGTTCCGTAGACTATCGAGCGTAACGCGTACGGATTTATTGCGATTGGAGCATTGGATAACAGTGTCTGAACTCTCCGCGGCGCGTCAAACGGCGTGGGTTTGTAGATGTCCGCAGACCCAAACATCACCTTGCGCATCTTTTCGCGCGTTTCGTAGTTGCTTGTAAAATCCGGCGCGACCGACTGCCCGTACAAACTAGAGTATTTGAGCGACGTTGTCTCTGCCGTCGTGGCGTCGGCGATCAATCTGTCTGGCGCGAGGAGAGAAAACTCGTCGAGCACGCGGGCTTTTTCCGCGAGCTCCGCGTCGCTCTCGGATCGTCCGAGCGTTTTCAAGCGTCTCTGTAACAGCGCGAGCCGCATGGCCGATGGCACGTAAACAAATTTGTATTTTATCATCATCACAGCGATGACTTTGGATTCCTCTTCCTCTGTCGCCATCGATTTTTTTGTGTCCACATAAAGAGCTAGCATAAAAAAACATCGTTTTGTACCAGAAAGAATCTCTTTTTCCCGGGGAAAAAAAACAGGATGCCGTTGTTTTTTTCTTTTTGATTTCAAAAAAAATATGACAACGTTTTTTTTAGAAAACCAAATCACATTTTTTATTAACGCGCACTCGAATTATCGTAGGAACTGGATATAAATCGATGGCCGATTCTACGGATCGCAGTTTCGAGATCCTTACCAGACTGAAACAGAACGTTTCGGAAGAGGGGATGCTCTCTGCGCCTGCTACGCTGATCGAGATGTGCGCGCCCATTGGCAGCGGAAAGACCTTCTTTTCCGACTATTTTGGCAAGCGATACAGAATAAAAGTGTATCACGAATCGGCGCCCGACGAAGAGAAGTTGCAACAGTACTACTTGGACATGAAGCGATATGCGTTCTCGCTGCAGATCCACTTCCTCACGCAGCGCTCCATCCTGCAAGATTCGATTCCTCTCAACGAGCCGGCCATAGTGGACCGTACTCCGTACGAGGACACTGTCTTTGCGCACATGCTGCGCGGGATGGGTCTCATTTCTCCAGAAGACTACGACACGTACGTCAAACAGGCCGGCGTCGTATACAACAAAATGCGCCGGCCAACAGTCATCGTCTATCTCGACGTCCCGCCGACAATCTCGTTGCAACGCATCCGCTCTCGCGGACGCAAGATGGAGGCGGGCATCGACCTGCAGTATCTCGTCAACCTATACGCGTCCTACGAGCTATTTCTCAAGGAGATATCGCGCACCATACCGGTCATACGCGTGGACTGGTCCGTGTTTCCAGACCATGACGGGGACGCCGGACTCATAGTCGACGCGGTGACGGACGAGATCATGAACATCCTCGCAAACATGAGCATGCTGTACATCGTCTCGATCCCAAAGTTACGAAATCGGATAACGTTCAAGGGTGAGCACCTAGTGCTCAAGGATGAGCGCCTAGTGCTCAAGGATGAGTGCCTAGCGCTCAAGGATGAGCGCCTAGCGCTCAAGGATGATGATATCACCACTGCAAAAGACGAAACTCTGGGAAAAGAAGCTGACAACCAAGAAGAATGAAAAAAGGGACAAACTACACCTTATTTGAGGAACGCGCACCAATAAAATCTTTTTTCCCGCGACGATTTTTTTAAACTATTTATTTGAAAAACCGAGATAACCATATAAGCGGGAAAATAAAAAAAGAACATGTAAAAGTGAACGGTAGTGTGGAAGAATCACCAACCACATAAAAAATATATTTCGCGGCTCTCTTTGTCTTTTCTTCCTCTCGTCGTTTCTATATATCCACACAAAAGAGTACGTGCGGATTAAGTCTAGCCAGTTAAAAAAGCGAGCCAATACAAATACCCTTCTTTATCGATACACTTTCCCTTCTTTTCCGAGAAAAGAACAAGGTATGATGCTGGCTCTTCTTCTTTCACCGCTTAAAAAAATTAGTGTCGCGATACCAACCATCGTTTGACAGTAGAAGAAGTCTGTTGTACATTTTTCACAAGTTAAAATCCCTCGACATTTCTTCGAAGGACAGTGCGAATCTATAAAGAAGAACACATCGCGTAATCATTTTTCGAGAAGACGACAATGACATCCATGCTGGGAGGACAACAATTTTCGCTAAACTCGAACCCGGCGCTGTTTGGACCCGGACCGCCTGGGATAGTCGATCTTAGCATGGTCCCTCCGGGCGGCATACCCGACATCGGCTCGGTGGCGGGTGCCTACTATGAGGGCAGCCGAAAGCGCGCCGGCGGCCCCACCATCACGTCGCGAGACATCGGCGAGACGTACGACGGCTCTGCCCGAGGAGAGGGCACGTTTGGCGGATACATCGGCGTGCTGCGAGAACACGGCAGCATAATCCGAAACATCCCGGCGACGGTTTCCATCGCCGCAGGGACGCACGACCTCAACATCATGCCGCAGCCACTCTTCACGGGCTGGATCCCAGGACAGCCGATGTTTAGCCTTGGCTTCTACGACGAGGACGAAAACAGCGGGATCTCTGCGCACATACTTCCCGACATGACGACCGTCGGAGGGAAGCTCTCGAGGCTCGTGAACGGACCGCAGCTCGCGATGCTCTTCCAGCGCGCCAAGGAAGAGCAGGACTGCGTGATAGCAGACGGTATAATGGATCCAAAGACTGTAAAGTGCGCTGCATCTGGTGGCGCAAGGCCACGTGTACCCACCGAGCCATTTGTACCAGTTACGCCATACGACATTATGTATACGGCATTGGAGGTTGGTGAAATGCCAAAGATACTCAGCGGAACACGCCAAGACGTTGCTGATGTCGCAGATGTAATTGGACAACTCACTGAACGACTTAGAATTGCAAAATCCGAAAAATGGCAAGATGATTACGTGGAATATTTGGGGGGAACACGCAACCTCGCAATTTTATACCTTCGACTCTTGATAGATAAAGGATCAAAAGAGACACTTGATGCAATACCCAAAGATCATAGAAGCGCTCTTCGTGAGCTGCTTTCAGAAAAAAAGATTCTTCGTATTTACGACCTCGATGACACCTGGATTCACGGCCTCAAAACCAAAAAGGTTCCTGCATCCCCAATCTGGAACCGTTTTGGTTTGCCAAACGCAGATCTTCAGGCTGCAATTCTACCAGCAGCACTGGAGCTTAAAGTCCCCGTTTCCGGAAAGACACGCGACTCTTCTGAATCTAGCGCACCGATAACCAAAGCCCCAACGAAGAAGTCCTCTGAAACAGTGAGCGGAGTCACGTCTAGAGCGGCTGGAGAATCAATCGACGACTTAAAAACAGTAATTGATACATATCCAGAGTTATTTTGGCTCGATTCGCCCTCATGGAAAGAGGCCGCCTTGAAGAGTCCACTGATCAGGTGGAACAACATCAAATACATACGCGAGAACCTGCGCTTCCTCGGGTTCCTCGAGACGGCAACGCCATCTGACAAATACTGCCTCGTCGACGTCGCCGTGGTGGGACACTGCCGGACGTTTGATTACTGGGCGCCAGATCGCTCTGCCGGTGACGACAACTTTCCGCTGCCAAAGAGCATGCAGGAGGGCATGCGGCTCACCGAGAACGTCGGGTTCATGGTAAAGCGCAAGAAGGCGGGCGAGAGATTCGAGCTATATCCGTGGCGCGATATGAGTCAGTCGTTCCCCAAACCCGAGGAATTACGATACGATGACCCCATAAGCGGTCTCAAAGGTGTAGATGGCGTCTACTTCTCTGCGGGCATCATCCAAGACATGGACATGCGATTCGTACAGCTGGATCACAACGGCGTGCCAGTGAATCGGTCGCGCATGCTGCTCGGATACGCGGGCACCCCCGAAGATGTGCAGAGCGTGTACGAAGCGACGCGATTGACCATCGGCACACAAAAGAACGTGACCGTGTCTGTCGGACCGTGGAAAGGCTACGTATTGTCGATGCTTTCCGAATGGGGGGGCGGGTAAAAAAACTTCCACAATGTTTTTTTTGTTCAGTAAAACACAAATAAGAAGACGGAAAAACCCGGCAAATTATTTTTATTCTTCTCCTGTTTTTAAACAAAAAAACACGAAAAATGACAAAACTGGCGATAACCGACGGGAGAAAGACAAGATGCCACGATTTTTTAGACAAGAAAGAAGCGACGATTACGTTGTGTATAATAATGCACAAAAAACAGGTAGCAAGTTACGACCAGAAAAAGAACATCGATTAATTTTGTTTAAAATATACCATCTCGGTAGAAAGAGGCGAACACGGGAGGGAGAAAAAGCTACCGATTATTATTATAATATACGCGATTTCATAAAAAATCCCACCCCTTCTCGCATCGATAACGCAAGAAAACTAGAAGTGCGGCGTCGTTTATTTTGTTCTCATTAAACTCCCTCAAGAGTATAAGAAAATCCGAAAGACATATACAATGTACGCAAGCGCAGGATACGCTACCGATGTACAATTCACAGACGGCCGCACGCCGTACGGGTCTAGGGCCATGGGACAGCACAACATGCCTCAAGATTATGCGACCGTTGCTTTGCCAATAAACCAACGCTCCACGCTCGAAGCGCGAAGCCCTTACATGGGGAAGAAAAAGACAGGATTCCTTCCGTTTGAGGACGTCCTCCAACTGATGATAAAGGAGTACGATCCCGTCTTTGTTCCTCGCAGTCTTGACGCCGACGACCGAAACCCATTTGCCTCGTTCAACGGTTTAGAGGAAGAGACTGGCGCCAGTGTCCAAGATAAAATCCTACAGTACCACCGCAAATACAAGATGGCCGGAGTCGCCAAGCACGCCTATCAGTTTGGCGCCGATGGCCAGGGCTCCGGTATCACGATTTCCTCCAAGGGCGTCACCTCCTACACAAACAGGTGCGGCCGGAGAGTACAAGTTGGAGAACCGATGACATGGAGACCCGACCTCGCCGAATTAATCGATACCGAAGACACGACCGAAGTTAACACTTATAAATCAAAGCGATCTAGACTCGGAACTCCCGTTGCCATCAAGGGAATCGTGGTGCCATTTCTTTCGGTGGGAATACCGCAAATATCTGCATTGGCCAAGGCGAAAATTGATGCTGCCTTTACGAAACAAGACAAAGGCGAATTTGATGCAGCACTACAAGAACTGCACAAGGCCGACATCGCTAGCGTGGTGGCGAGTTTCGAATCTGTCATTGGCTGGAGCGGCAAAACGGTCGAGGACGGCGCGATTGGGGACCTTGTTTTATACTAAGAAAGATAACGTCCCCCCTAGGCTCTCCTCCACCTTCCCTACATATACACACACAGAGAGAGAGGAGAGGGACGAAAAAAACGTAATCCGACAAATTTTTTTCCTCTTTATCTTCTCTCTCGCTCTCTGTGTTACTTTTTCGATTTGGAGACAGAGACAAAAATCGGCGGTAACGATGGAGAAAATAAATATCAGTTTCGTATTTTTTAGAAAATCATCAAAGAAATTTTTCCCCCCCTCCCTCCACCCATTTTCTTTATTATTTTTCGATTTTGGACAAAATATGTACACAGTGGCAGAGAAAGTCGGCAATCTGGTGCAAGTCGCAAACGACGACGGAATCTCGATCGCGCACTGCATAAACGCCGATTTCGCGATGGGGGCCGGAATCGCGGATCAACTAAACATGGAGTTTGGGATACGCGCAGAACTCGAGGAAATGATCGATCCCGCCGTCCGCCGCATCGGAAACGTAGTGGTACTAAAGCGGCAGCTCGCAAACGGAGCGATCGTCTCGATATTTAACCTTATCACAAAGGCGACGGCCCGCGACAGGCCAACTTACGAAGACTTTACGCTGGCCGTCACCAGGCTGCGGGACTCGTGTCTGCACCAGCGCGTGACGTCGCTTGGCATCCCGCGGATGGGCTGTGGCATAGACAGGTTGGAATGGCCGCGCGTCAGAAGCATTTTGGAGAGCACATTTGCCGAGAGCGGCATCTCTCTCACGGTTTATCAACTGGCGCGATGATAAAAATAAATTTATTTCCGTTATAGTCGTCGTCGACTCGTGCCAACTTTATATATTTGGAGCATATAAGATGCCCAAAAGGGGGGAAGAATAATAACAAACAACATTGCGTCGAGAAAAAACAAATGGCCGAAGGCATCATGTTGCCGTTTATCGCAGACCTCGAGCACGACACAGTGACAAACGACGATTATCGCAGAGTCTACTGGACGTCGCCCGACGGGAAGATCCAGGTCGTCCTGATGTCGCTGGAACCATTTGAACAAATCGGAATGGAGAGCCACGCCGCGAACCAGTTCTTCCGAATAGAAAGAGGCGTCGCAGAAGTGCGGTTCATAAACGCCGCCGGCAGCATAGGCCCCGGTGGCATGGCGTGCGTTCCCGGCGGGACAAAGCACAACATCATCGCCAAGAGCCAAGGTGTCAAACTATACACGATATACGCGCCCATGAACCATCCCCGCGGTTTGGTGGAGCACACGAAACCGGCAAATGATTAAAATAAAACACGATGTCGTTTGTCTCTTTTTTTATTATTGCCGACTTTCTTCTGCTGCTGCTGTTCTTCTTCGCGCCTGCAGCGAGGCATCGAGGATGAGGCATTTCAGCACCGCCCGCTTCGCGAGCATCTTCACCAGCGTCGCGTACACCGCAGAGTATATATAAATTTTCACGATGCCCAGGCCGGCGCCGACGACCAGCGAAAGCAGAGTCCCGCTGAGGGTGCACACGTCAGACAACACCAGCGACAGCGCGTATGCGACAAAGGCGGTGCACAGCACGACGGACTTGAATATCGGAGGCGGCCACATCCCGAACTCCATCCATATGACAAATATCACCCAGAAGAACGTCGAGAGGTCCTGTCCCTCTGGGCAGTAGCAGCCCTGGGCGGCGATCAGACACGCGTCCCCCGTGACGTCCTGATGGAGTCGCACGAGGAGCGCTGACACGTATTCGTCGATGAACAGATGGCTGGCGTATAGGTAGTAGATGTATAGCGAATCTGTGAGGAACGTCGCGATGCCAAAGAATGCCCAGAGCACAGACGCTGCCATCGGCAGGTAGTATTGCGATATGCCGAGGACGATTTTGAATACGATCTGCCAGAAAAACTTTGTCGATACGCCTTCGCCGCTGCCATAGCCGTCGTGTGTGCCTAGATTGTTGTTGTGATGATGATGGGTGTAATTGAAAGCATCTGTCATTTTTTTAAGTTCGCTCTCTCTCTCTCTCTCTTCCCTTCCTATTTCTTTCCCCAGAAAAATCGATACGATTTTTTTGTCGCTTGCGAATCCCTCCCTCCCAAGAAATAATTTAAGGTATGCACGCAAATCTTCGTCTCTCGCTTTTTTTCTTTCTTCCTTGTTCCAAAAGACGACGACTAAAAGGTAGATATAGTCCCACTTGTAAAAAAAGAATACTGGAAAAGAAAAAAAGGACGGGGGTTTTTACTTTTTGCATACCCTACGACTTTTTTGCCTCTCCCCAACACCGAAAGTATTAACGAGAGGAGGTGATAAATAATATCGGGTTGATACATCACTTCTCCGTATAAGACACAACTCATACATTTGTATCCTCGAGGACACAACGACGACGACGACAACAACAAAATAATACATACGGCCGCCACAGATACTCGTGGATCCGAGGTATGGATGTCGAAGCCACAGCAACCTACGACTGGTGGAGACGAAAGAAGAAGAAGAAGAAGAAGAAGAGGCGACGAAGAGGAAATGTTATCGCCAGATTCGAGGAAACAAAAGAGCGCGGCTCGCAGGAGATCAAAAGAGACTCTGGATTATGGCAGAGACGACGACGACGACGACGAAGAGGAGGAGGAGGAAGAGGAGGAAGACAGCTCGTTGTTCACTACGACTCCAAAATACACGGCTCAGCCGCAGCAAAAGTCCACATTGACAGAATCCATTCTTGGAAATATACTGGGGAGCCGCCAACAGCCAGCGGCAGAAGATGGCTCGTCGTCGTGGAGTCCGTTTTCTTCTCATTCTCGACAACCACAGACCACTCGTGCAGACGCAGAAGCAGCCGCAGCCGCAGACTCGCGTCAGAATGTAGCTGCGAGATGGGCAAGGTCTCCAAGCAGCACTCTGGTGCCATCGCCGACGCCTGTTCCACCGCCCGGAGGTGCCGGTGTTAGAGATCCGCAACCGCAGCCCCTGGTATCGTACATCTCGCCTCCGCAGTCAACGCCATTATTTCGGTCACCAGAGTACGATTCCAGAGAAGACTCGGCGCAACATTCTTCCATGGCGCTGCCGATATCATCATCACAAACTGCAGTTGGAATTTATGGCAAACAA
>Ga0315273_10012316_pt1 | contig 10961 bp, 14 predicted proteins | sample YL17G02_0_MG_FD_205753 | JGI IMG/M metagenome (GOLD analysis project Ga0315273, IMG submission 205753) | Sediment microbial communities from Yellowstone Lake, YNP, Wyoming, USA - YL17G02_0 | ecosystem: Environmental > Aquatic > Freshwater > Lake > Sediment | place: USA: Wyoming | collected...
TGTCGTACGGAGAGGTGATGGATGACCGGTTCAGCTGCCCCACGGAACCGGGTACTCACACAATGACAATTCCCTCAGGACGGGTGACCGAAACCTGTGCCGCGTCTTCTGGTTCTGTGAGTCTCGCCAATGGTCAGGCTGTCATGCGCCAGCTCATGTTTACCAACCAGACAGAGACCGGGATCTGGCATGTGTCACTCCCGAAAGGATCGCGCCTCATCGTAAAAGCGAGCGATGCTTATGCAAAGGTTTATTCCGACGCGTGGTATGTGGAGATTGGTGATGAAAACGAGCGAATCACCCGGTCTATCGTATTTCCCAATACCAACAACGCACCGGTTGAGGGTGTGATCCTCTCTGGAAATGCTACGGTTATCGTGCGATACTTTGACGGACTATCCCGGTTCCCGGCACAGGTAAACATGCAGTTTGAGAGTGCCGCAGTCCAGCCACCCCCGGTTATACCAAAAGCCATCCTTGAAAATCCCATTATAGTAATTTATTCTGCATCGTGGGCGACGCTCATTGCGATCATCGTTGTCATCTTCTGGCTCCACAAAAGAAGAAAACAATAAGGCAATTGTGACGATCGGTACCTCTCGCTATCTACTCCCTTTTTATAGTATATGCCCAACGCGTTTTCACCGGGTCTGTTGATGTATTCTGGAGCAAAAGGTCTGTTGTGATGGGTCAGCCATATGATTCAGGCTCTTTCAGCAGATTTTTTGGTTGTGCGCAGTAAAAGAAGTGAAGAAAGGATAGTTACAAGGTAATTTCGCGGAACTGTTTGCCAAAAACACCGCAGATCGGGCATTTCTCCGGGGGTTTCCCGATCTCGATATTGCCGCACACCGGGCAGAGAAAGATCTTTTCCCGACCGATATCGTGTCCGGCTTTTAGTGCATCGAGCGCCTTCTGGTACAATCCTGCATGCACCTGCTCCGCCTTCATCGCGAACGTGAATGCAAGCACCGCGTCACTCTTCCCTTCCGCCTCTGCCGCCTTGACAAACCCGGGATACATCGTGGTGAATTCGTGGGTTTCCCCTTCAATGCTTTTTTCGAGGTTCTTCTGTGTCGGCTCGATTGCGGAGAGGACTTTTAAGAGTTTCTTTGCATGGATCGCTTCTGCCTCCGACGCCGCCTTGTAGAGCGTTGCGATATTCTTGAACCCTTCATCGGCTGCTTTCTCGGAGAAAGCTTGATATTTCCGGTTTGCCTGTGATTCGCCGGCAAACGCTTCCATTGCATTCTCTTTAGTTGCCATACCGAATGATAGACAGAGATTTTACTTAAAGATTCTTCAAGTGGCAGTGCCAGTACCGGTTTTTCCCATGCGGTTATCGTTAGGATTTCACCGGAACAAAATGAAAGGGTTTAATGAAAGCGGGAGCCTCATATTTGTACTTCCGATGTGGACTCTCATCAATTACAGTGTTGTCGGGTAGTAGAATGAAAAAGATGAAAGATGTCCCGGAACGGGATCGACCACGGGAGAAGATTGCAGTAAAAGGGGTCACCTCACTTACCGATCCCGAACTCATCGAGGCGATAATCGGCAGAGGAGTCAGGAACAAGGATGTCCGTGAGATCGCCCGTGATATATCTGTTCTGGTAAAACAAAGCCCACATGCAGTTAACTACGATGCATTGCGGGAGATTGAGGGTATGGGTCCGACAAAAGCTGCCCAGATCATGGCATGTTTTGAACTGGGGCGGCGGTACTACAGGAGGCCGGACGCTCCTATAAAGATCGCGAGGCCCGATGACATCCTTCCGCTTGTCGCAGAGTTCAGGGACAAACGGCAGGAATACTTTGTCTGTCTCACCCTCAACGGTGCCGGGGAAGTGATCGCGACGAGGACCGTTACGGTCGGGCTTTTGAATCACAGCCTTGTTCACCCGCGGGAAGTATTTGCCGATGCGATCACTGATCGGGCTGCCTCTATCATCTGTGTGCACAACCATCCTTCGGGATCACTCGAACCGAGCAGCCAGGATATCGCCATCACCCGCCAGATACAGGAGGCAGGAAACCTCCTGGGGATTCAGTTGCTCGATCATATTATTCTCACAAAAAGCGGTTTTTGCAGCATGAAAGAAAGGGGCTTGTTGTAATACCGAGGCAAATATGATCGGTAAAGAGAACAATATATTCCAAAGATGCTTAAGGCACAATCGGCTTTAGAAACGAGGATGCCGATCTCCAGAAAATCAAAATGATCCATCCCCCCATCCTAAACTAAAGATTTGGCGTGGATCTTACATAATCACCAATTTTAATTTCGGGACCACGCGGTTGACTGGTGGTTTATATGAGAATCGTCCCTGACAATTTGTTCGGGACGGGTTGCTGTTCCGGAACCCCCGCGTATTTGGTGTCGCTTAAAAAATGTTATACAAGGAGTTACCGGGATTTCACGCTGCAATCGTTGGTACGGCTACCGGAATATTTACGGGCATTCTGAGCTTGTTGCACCGATAATCGTTCCCAGTGCATATCCCTTTTTGTACGCGGCATCGAGCAGGTCTGTTCTCGTCCTGATATCCTGTATGGCATCCATGTCATTGATCAGCAACTCATCCCGGTACGTGCAATCAATAATATCAAAAAATGCCTTCACCGAAAGCTTTACTCCGACAAACACTTCCGGTATCTTCATTCCGGATATGCAGATAAAAAGTCCGTTCCGCCTGATAGCCTGTTCTTTGGTAAAAAAAGGTTTTTTCCTGACATATTTTGCCATAAAAAAGACCTGGAACCGGTCCATGAAGGATTTCAGTTTGCCGGGAATACCCATCGTCATGACCGGTGTGGCAATGATGACCCCGTCCATCTCCCGGAATTTCTGGTACTGCTGCTGCATATCATCATCCATGATGCAGGTATCGTGTTCCCTGCAGAACATCATCTCGTTGCATGCCTGGAAATCAAGGTTGGCAACGACAATCTTTTCAACTTCACACCCGGCATCGCGTGCCCCCTGCAGTGCCCGGTCAAGGAGTGCAGCGGTATTCCCTTCCGGTAGAGGACTCCCAAGGATGCCGATAATCTTAATTGCCATACTAGAACTGGCATAATACATTCGATATAGTTTTGCATCGGCACTACCGGATCTGTCCAGCAGAAGAACACGGGCTTATTCTTTGTGCACTATCACAACTCATAAATACCTTTGAGTGAATGAGAAGTTTGGTGATTTACCTGACAGAACAGAAGACGTATAATGCAGGACAAAAAGTCGGACCAGGGAAATACGTGTGCATAGACTGCGGTAAGGAATTAACGCTGGACGAGAGCGAGCAGGATTTGAGGAAATGTCCCTCGTGCTCATGTGAGGAGTACCAGTGTTTCCCCATGACCCACATCCGCCCGGATATCAAGACCCCGGAGGATGCCAGGAATCCGCCTAAGCGGGGTAAAAGTTCCCAGTAATTTCTTATTTTTTTTGAGCAACGTACGGTCGTTGTGAATGCTGGAGTTACCCGGGTCATAAATCCCTCGCGGTCATTTGCCGGGGAATCGTGGATCTCCAGTTATAATTTCAATCGAAGAGTTGGCACATCATGGTGAATGTCTCAAAGGATGGGCAGATCTTCAAGTGTGATATCTGCGGTAATGTGGTGGTTGTGAAAGAGGCGGGTGGCGGAGAACTGGTCTGCTGCGGCGAACCGATGCAGTTGGAGGGGGAGTGATGATGGTAAAAGCGGATAAAGCAAAAAAGACGGAAAAGAAAATGCAGGACCTGGAGAAAAAGATTGGAAAAGTTCCAAAATTCTTCCGGGAACTGACGGTAAGAGATCCCGAGATGTACCAGCTTGTCATGAAATTCGAGGAGCATATCTGGGATGATGGAGCGCTTTCGCGAAAGACTAAGAAGTTGATCGCCATTGCGATCGCAGCTGCACTCCGCGATCAGCACGCTGTCCACGCCCAGATGGCAGGTGCGGCGAACCTTGGCGTGACAAAAGAGGAAGTGGAAGAGGCGCTCCGTGTTACCTTCCTTCTCTCTGGCATGCCAGCGTATGTGTACGGGAAGGCCCAGCTTGATGAAGTGATGAAATAAAAGGGGTTTGCGTTCATGGACGATGATGGTTGCAACACATTCCCGGCGTTGGGTGAACCGGCGCCGGACTTCGAAGCGGAGACAACGCAGGGTCCCATAAAGCTGTCCACCTTCAAAGGCACATGGGTGGTGCTCTTCTCGCACCCGGCAGATTTTACACCGGTCTGCACCACCGAGTTTTTGGCTTTTACCTCAATATATGATGAACTTACATCACTCAACGTCCAGCTCATCGGGCTCTCAGTCGACAGTATCTCGGCACACCTCGCGTGGGTGCATGCGATAAAGGAGAAGATGGGTACTGCGATCCCATTCCCGATCATCGCTGATCTCAACATGAGGGTTGCGAAGAAATACGGGATGATCCACCCGGGGCAGAGCTCAACGGCAGCAGTCCGCTGCGTCTTTTTCATCGATGACAAGGGGACGATGCGTGCAATGATTTACTACCCGCTCCAGAATGGGCGGTTCATGCCCGAGATCATCCGGCTCGTAAAAGCGCTCCAGACCACCGATAAATTCAAGGTTTCAACACCTGCAAACTGGCAGCCGGGCGACAAAGTGGTTGTACCCCCGCCAAAGACGGCAGCAGAGATGGAGAAACGCCCATCAGAGGGGTACGAGTGCAAAGACTGGTATCTCTGCTTCAAGAAAGTGTGAAAGGACTGGTTATTCACTTTTTTATAGAATCAAGTATTTCATTTCCGTGCCAAGATCTGGCATGAATCGCAAAACACTTGTTCTGAGGGATTTTGACCGGTGTATCTGCCGGTTATCTGTCACTGTGCGGTAAATCACCTGACCGGCAGCGTACGATGTATTCCTCGTAGGTATACTCCAGGCCTGCATTATTGCGGGACATAATAGATGCTTGTCACCTTCCGCTACTCTTCATGGGATGCCTCTTACGGGCGGTTCTTCACCGGAAAAATACCGGTTATGAAATCCTGATTATATACGTTCCCCAATCATAGTATCCGGTATATTATCATTATGGGATTCACGCTGATGGCTGGTCACGGAAACAGATCAATTGTTCTGCTGCACCTTCCGTGAAACATGCCTGCTGCCGTTTTCGTGTTGCCGCTCACATTCTTTCCTGATTGTTCCCAGCTGGCTCTGTGTGATGAATTTTCCGGTCATTACATGAATCTCCTTCTTTTCCGTGACAGGATCGATCTCGTACGTGAGGATAAAGTCTTCGTGGTTGGCGAGCGCCGAGAAGAGCAAATCGACTATGGTTTCGTGAAACGGTTTTCCGGTCTTCTTTTGCCGCGATTTTGTAATAGTCATACAAATAGGTGCAATACACCGGGCAATAAACTGTTCATTCGGTATAATGGATTAATCTAAAAAAGGGAGATGTTACTGGTATATTTCTGCAAGAATCCTGATAATCCCCGTAGCAGCGAACAGGTTCCGGTGGCCTTTTTATTCCACCGCTCGCTCAACCTGCGGTCCGGATCAACATCCGCACCTATCTAAAAAACGCTCATGAAGTCGTGTATCCCCACCCAGTTCCGGATGAAACGCAAGTGCCATGTGCTTTCCCTTCTCGACAGCAACGATGCCCTGAGGAAGCCGGGCGAGCACGTGTACACCTTCATCAACGGTCGTTGCCACCGGCGCACGGATGAAAATGGCGTGGAACGGTTTACCATGAACACCGTCAACCGGAATGTCTGCTTCAAAAGATTCCTTCTGGCGCCCGAACGCATTTCTGTCCACGCTCATCCCGATGAGCCCGAACGGGTGGATACGGGGGTCGTCCACCCGGGTGGCAGCGAGCACCATTCCGGCACAGGTTGCAAAAATACCGCCGGAAAAATTCCGGATTGGCTCATAGAGCTGGTTCTTGTCAATCAGCCGGGAGATGGTGGTCGACTCTCCCCCGGGGATTGCCAAGGCTTTGCACCCGACGAGATCGGTCAGATTCCGGACCTCAACAACTGATACGCGAGAACCTTCGTTGCGCCGTTTGAGCGCCAGCTGGAACGCGTCGATATGCTCGCTCACATCACCCTGGAGCGCAAGCACGCCAACCTTAACGTCCACGGTACTGGAGCACCTCATCTTCCCTGAGGGTATGGATGTCCAAGCCCGGCATCGCATCACCAAGACCGCGGCTGACTTCTGCGATTACCGTGGGGTCATTGAAGTGATTGACCGCTTCGACAATCGCTTTTGCCATCTTTTCAGGTTCAGAAGATTTGAAGATGCCGGACCCGACAAAGACGCCGTCGGCACCCAGCTGCATCATCATCGCTGCATCACAGGGAGTGGCGATGCCGCCAGCAGAGAAGTTCACGACAGGGAGCCGTTTGCGTTCCGCACATTCGATGACCAGTTCAGCAGGGGCTTCAATCTCCCGGGCATAATCGATGCGTTCCTGTGAGTCCATTCCCTGTATCGTGCGGATCTGCCCCATGATCGCACGCATGTGGCGTACCGCTTCCACAACATTTCCTGTCCCGGCTTCTCCCTTCGTCCGGATCATTGCGGCTCCCTCGTTGATCCTGCGCAGCGCCTCACCAAGATCGCGGGCCCCGCAGACGAAGGGTATCTTGAACAGTTTCTTATCGATATGGTATTGCTCATCCGCGGGTGTCAGGACTTCGCTCTCATCGATCATGTCGACCCCGAGCACTTGTAGCACCTGCGCCTCGACAAAATGCCCGATCCTGACCTTTCCCATGACCGGGATGGAGACTGCATCGATGATCTCCTTGACCTTCTCCGGGTCCGCCATACGGGCAACACCCCCCATCTTCCGGATATCGGAGGGCACCCGTTCCAGCGACATAACTGCGACGGCACCGGCATTCTCGGCAATTACTGCCTGCTCGGCATTTACGACATCCATGATCACGCCACCTTTCTGCATGGATGCGAAGCCGCGCTTGAGAAGCTCTGTGCCAAATCTCAGTTCTTCCAGTTTCATATGCAAGTACTATTGATCCACCATGCCAATAAAACGAGAGTACCCCCGGCTATCGCGGCAAATGCCAGCGTGACGACGCGAACAGCCCGGACGATCTCCCGCCCTCCTGTTTCAAGCGGGTTCTCCCCGTTTCCAATCGTATAAACACCCGGCTTTTCGAACCGTATGCCGCACCCACCCGCCATCGCTGCCATCACAATCCCGCCATTGAAGCCCGGACGGAGTTTTCCGTCGCGGCGCATCACCTCCCAAGCACGGGCACCGGTACCCTTGAACATAAAATACACAAGCAGGAAGAGTACCGTAACCCGTGCAGGGACGTAGTTCGCCAGATCATCCATCAGTGCAGAGCACCACCCGAGACGGGCGCGCTCGTCGCGGTACCCGAGCATGGCATCCATGGTATTTGCCGCACGAAAGACCGCAGCGCCGCACAACCCGAATATCGAATAATAAAAAAGCGGGGAGATGATACTGTCCGTCAGGTTCTCGGTCATGGATTCATATGCGGCAGAGCGGATGTGTGCCGGATCGAGACGGGCAGTATCCCGTGATACGAGCAGTTTGACACGCTCGCGCCCGCTTTCCACACCAGATTCAAGCGCGGCAACAACCGAGAGCGTATGTTCTTCAAGGGAGCGCCAGGCAAAACAGCATTTGAGGAGGACCGGTGCGACACACAGGTACACGAGCCATGGGGCAAACCATGTAAAAAGAAAGACCGGGAGGGAAAAAAGGAATGCCGTTACGATCCAGAACACGACACCCGCCCCACGCTGAACCCGTGCAGAATAGCGTTCTGGTCTGCCCCACCACCCGATGAACCGACCCAGGAGGGCAACCGGGTGGTATGCCGAGTGCGGGTCACCGATTAACCTGTCTACAGCGAGTGCAATAAAGAGCACCGGCGCCGCGAGTGCTAACCCTGGCGGTACCATGTGAACAGTGCACCGACAATGAGTACGATGAACGACGCAGTGTTGAGGAACGCTATACCAGTATAGAGCCAAGTCGAGTAAAGAATGAGCGCGATACCCATCATCACCATCATGAGATTGGGACGCCCATGTGCAACCGGCTGGATCGGGACGTCCTTTGTCCGCGTCTGTGCGTCGAGATCTGCCGGCCGTTCCACATCCACCCGTAGTGCTGCCTTCATCACCCCGTATCCCGCGATGATCTCGATATCAAAAAATCCCGTCTGGCATTCCTTTCGAATAGGTATAGGGAGCAAAGTCTCATCAACGACGTACAGGTTTTCATGGAAAAAGTCGGTAAACATGCCGGCATTGGATGCAGTAGCGGTGATATGAATGGGAGCTCCGCGATTCAAAAATTTTAAAGAGAGCGTGGTCCCGATTTCGGCACGTGCATTCTCGCGCGGAACTTCAATGGAGTTGATCCCTGAACGGTTGAGATATATTTCAACTATTTTTTTATCCTGAATTTCACCCGCAACAACCAGTGCGCTGAATGGTAACGGGATTTTCATACGGTCACTCTTTTAATCCCGCTGGTTCTTCTGGGGAAGGAGGTTTGGGATCCCCTCGTGGATTGGATAATCCACCCTGCAGGCAGCGCAATACAGCCCGCCTTCAAGGATCTCCTTTTCATCCTCCTTGTCCATGCGGAGTGCAAGCTCTCCTTTGCAGACCGGGCAGCAGAGGATGTCCATGAGCGTACGCTTCATAACAGTTCATCCCTGATATCAATAATCTGGGTGATATCAGGTCCTGTGGAGATGAGAGTGATCGGGCTCCCGATGTCCTCTTCTGCCTGTTTTAAAAAGGCTTTTGCTTTTTTGGTCAGTTTCCCATATTCGGTGACGCCAAAACATGATTTGTCCACATGGTCGATACCTGTGATTGCAGCCTGAGTACATCCATTGATCATGGCGGAGTACTGTGCCATCCCGCCATCCCAGCCCCCGATACGGCGTTTCCGGTGAGTGACCGTCCCAAACTCCTGTATCCCCATCGCATCGGATTTTGCAAACGACATCTCGGTGTTAAACGGACCTTCCCCCACCCTTGTCGGGTATGCCTTAAAAACAACAATAACATCGTCAATCTTTGTGGGTCCAACCCCGTTGTCTGCCGCGATCTGCGAAGCAGACGTGTCCTTGCTTGTCACGAAGGGATAAGTCCCGTAATAGAGTGAGATGCCAAAGCCCTGCGTCCCTTCAAGAAGAACGGTTTTACCCTTTTTCAAAGCGTCATCGATAGCTTTTGGGACATCAAGCAGGTACTCGGCAAGCTCGGGCACATCCTTTGCCTGCGGGGCAATCCGCATCACCCGGTCGGAATTTGCCGGTCCGCAACCGGAACCCGTGCTCCCGATCTTTTTTGCGAGGTGGTCGCTGCCTTTGTCCCGGGCAATATGATCCTCGGTGATCACCCCACACCGCTTGTCGACAAATATCCGTCCTTTGACACCAAGCGTCTCGATCTCGTGCGCGAGCACCCGGGGATCGACGAGCACACCACTGCCAATACAGAGTTTCGCTTTCTTATAGACAAAACCGGACGGGACCATGCGGACACTATATTCGTGGTCCCCGACCTGAACGGTGTGCCCGGCATTCGGGCCTACACCGCCGCGGGAGATGATAACGGGTTTATCCGCATACGCGACATGGGCGACAACCTTGCCCTTCCCTTCATCCCCAAAAAATCCACCAACGATGATTGTACAGCTCATTGAAGTATCAAGTAGTGTAGGTCGAATTGAGCAATAAAGTATCCCCTGCACACCGGGATAAAAACGCCACAAGGACGTAAAAAATAGAGGTATGGGTTTCTGATGCTTGATCAGAGCCCGTTGATGAACGTTTCCATCCGCGAGAGCGCTTCGCTAAGATGTTTTCGCGATACGGCATACGCGCAGCGGAGATGGTTGGTTCCACCTGCGCCAAAGACGCTGCCCGGAACGACTGCCACCCGCTCTTCTTTTAAGAGCCTCTCGGCAAATTCTACATCCGAAAGTCCGGTCCCCTGTACTGAGGGGAAGGCATAGAACGCCCCGTCCGGTACGTGGCACGAGAGCCCGAGCCGGTTCAGCCCGGCAACAAACATGTTTCGCCGGAGCCGGTATTCGTTCACCATGTTGTTCTTCTCTTCCTCTGCGGACCGGAGCGCCTCTAGCGCCCCCACCTGTCCCATCACCGGGGCGCAGAGCATCACGTACTGGTGGATCTTTAACGCGGCTTCACAGATTTCCTTCGGGGCGCAGAGATAACCTACCCGCCAACCGGTCATTGCATATGCTTTCGAGAAACCGTTCAGGGTGATCGTCCGCTGCCAGAGGTCCCCCACGGTTGCAGTTGCGACATGGCTACCCTCATAGGTGAGTTCTGAATATACCTCGTCGCTGATGAGCAGGAGATCGTGATCGCTCGCAATATCTGCGACTGCCTTCAGATCAGCCCGGTTCATCACTGCGCCTGTCGGGTTGTTCGGGAAGTTGATCATCAGCGCCTTTGTCTTTGGCGTGACCTTCTCCAGCAGTGAGTCCGGGTTCAGCTTAAACCGGTCATGCTCAGTGCATTCGACCGGGACCGGGATGCCCCCGGCAAGCGTGACACAGGGAGCATACGAGACGTAACAGGGCTCTGCTATCAATACCTCGTCACCGGGGTTCACGATTGCACGTATTGCAATATCGAGCGCCTCGGAGACACCGCTTGTGATGATAACCTCATCGTCACTATTGTACGTGAGGTGATAATGCTCCGCGAGGTGGCGTGCCAGTGTCTCCCTCAGGGGCTGGAGTCCCTTGTTTGACGTGTAGGAAGTTACACCCTGTTCGATGGAGTAGATACTCGATTCACAGATATTCCACGGCGTCCGGAAATCAGGTTCTCCGACTCCCAGAGAGATGACATCCTCCATCGTGAGAACCAGATCAAAGAACTTCCTGATGCCGGATGGAGGTATCTCTGCGGCACGTTCTGAA
>Ga0315273_10012317_pt1 | contig 10960 bp, 11 predicted proteins | sample YL17G02_0_MG_FD_205753 | JGI IMG/M metagenome (GOLD analysis project Ga0315273, IMG submission 205753) | Sediment microbial communities from Yellowstone Lake, YNP, Wyoming, USA - YL17G02_0 | ecosystem: Environmental > Aquatic > Freshwater > Lake > Sediment | place: USA: Wyoming | collected...
TAAATGGGCTCTGGCCCCAATTTCGCTATAAATGGGCTCTGACCCCAATTTCGCTGACCCCATTTTCGGACCCCATTTCCGGATAAATCGGCTCTGACCCCATTTTCGCCAGTTTCGGTCACTTCGGCGCCATGCGGATCGCGCCGTCAAGGCGGATCACTTCCCCATTCAGCATGACGTTGGTGACGATCTCGCGCACCAGCGACGCGAACTCCGGTGGCCGCCCCAGCCGCGCCGGAAACGGCACCATCTTGCCGAGCGAGGCGGCGATGTCGGCCGGGATCGTCCCCATCATCGGCGTCTCGAAGATGCCGGGCGCGATCGTCATTACGCGGATTCCGTAGCGGGCGAGCTCGCGCGCGATCGGCAGCGTCATGCCGACGATGCCGGCCTTTGACGCGGAATACGCGGCCTGCCCGATCTGCCCGTCGAACGCGGCCACGGATGCGGTATTGACGATCACGCCGCGCTCGCCCTCGGCATTGGGCGCGCCCTTGGCCATCACGTCGGCGGCGAGGCGGGTCATGTTGAAGGTGCCGATGAGGTTGATGTTGATCGTGCGCGCAAAGCTCGCCAGCGCGTGCGGGCCTTCCTTGCCGACCACCTTCTCGCCGGTGGCGATGCCGGCGCAGTTGACGAGTCCCTGCAACCCGCCGAAGGCGTCCACGGCGGCGGCAACCGCGGCCTTGGCGCTGGTCTCGTCGGTAACGTCGGTGCGCGCAAACCGCGCCGCGGCGCCGAGTTCGCGCGCGAACGCCTGTCCTTCCGCATCCTTGACGTCCGCGAGCACGACGCGCCCGCCTTCGCCGACGATCATCCGCGCCACCGCGGCGCCCAGACCCGACGCGCCGCCGGTGACGATGAAGGTGCTTCCATTCAGGTGCATGGTTCGAATCCCTCCGTTTCCTGTTGGATGTCCACCCGGGTTTCGCGTTCGCTCAACGCCGGGCTACGTCACGCGCATGGTTCGTTCCACCCGGGTTTCACGTCTGCTCAACCCCGGACTACGTGAACAGCGCGCGCCCGCGACAACCGGTCATTTTGGCGATGCCTTGAACATCGTCGTCACCGACGTGACGAGGCTCGCGACGTCCGCCAGATTCGACGGCACGATCAGCGTGTTGCCCGACTTCGCGATGTTGCCGAACGCCGCAATGTACAGCTCGGCAACCTTGAGGTTCACCGCGTTGATGCCGCCCGACGATTCGATGGCCGAGCCCACCTGCCTGATCGCGCTCGCGTTCGCCTCGGCAATCGCGAGCAGCGCCGCGGCATGACCCTGCGCGTAGTTGATCTCGGCCTGCTTCTCGCCTTCCGACTTGGCGATCGCCGCGGCCCGCGCGCCGGCGGCAAGATTGATCTGCTCCTGCTGCTTGCCTTCGGAGGTCGCGATCACCGCGCGTTTCTCGCGCTCGGCGGTGATCTGCGCCTGCATCGCGTGCAGGATCTCCTTCGGTGGCGTCAGGTCCTTGATCTCGTAGCGCAGCACCTTGACGCCCCAGTTCGACGCGGCCTGGTCGAGTGCCGTCACGACCAGACCGTTGATGTGGTCGCGCTCCTCGAACGTCCGGTCGAGCTCCATGCGGCCGATCACGCTGCGCAGCGTCGTCTGAGCGAGCTGGGTGATCGCCAGCTGGAAGTTGCTCGAGCCGTAGGACGCGAGCCGCGGGTCGGTGACCTGAAAGTAGAGAATGCCGTCGACCTGCAGCTGGGTGTTGTCCTTGGTGATGCAGATCTGGCTCGGCACGTCGAACGGGATTTCGCGCAGGTCGTGCCGGTACGCAACACGGTCGACGAAGGGGATGACGAAATTGAGCCCCGGCTGCAGCACCGCGAAGAAGCGCCCCAGGCGCTCGATCACGACCGCGTGCTGCTGCGGCACCACGCGGATTGCCTTGATGACGACGATGGCGGCGACGACGAAGAGGACGACAGCAACAAGCGATGATCCGGTCAACATGGCAACGTGCTCCAGTTCTGCCGCGGTCATGCGGCGGGTCGGCGGTCGGACAGAACGAGCACGGAACCGCGCGTGCCGACGATGTAGAGCGTTCCCCCGCGCGGCGTGTCGGGGCTCGCCAGTTCGGCGTCCCACTGCGTGCCCCGATGATCGACGCGCGCGGTGCCGTCGGCGTTCCAGGTCTGCACGTGCACCACCTGTCCGACGTCGAGCGCGACCTGGGGCGATTGCGGCGCCCGGCGCTGCCGCCACTGGTGCGCGACGATCGTGAGCACGAAGACGCAACCGCCGGCGATCAGGAATTGCATCGGCACGCCGGCTCCTAGCCATGCGGCCATCCCGCCGAGCGCGGCCCCGATACCGACCACGAGCAGATAGAACGTCCCGGTGACGAGTTCGGCGCCGACCAGCACCGCCGCCGCGATCCACCACACCCAATACCCACCCATGCCCGCGCCTCGCCTGCCGTTGGTACCAAGGATAACAAGCATAAATCACTTTCCGCCCTTTATACGGAGCGCGGCCGCCGCCATTTGCAAGTCTTGGCCCACTCGCTTCCGCCACCCGGGAAGCTAGCGCGCAGCAGGGATGGATGGGTTATAATATTCGCTTTTTAATCAAGCGCTTTTGCAAGCGCTGCGCCGATTCTCCGAGGTTGGTCATGCCCATCTACGAATACCGCTGTTCGTCCTGCGGCCACAAACTCGAATCGTTGCAGAAGTTCTCCGACGCCCCGCTTCTGGCGTGCCCGGCGTGCCGCGCCGACGCCCTCGTCAAGCAGGTCTCGGCTGCGGGCTTCCAGCTCAAGGGCAGCGGCTGGTATGCGACCGATTTCAAGGGGAGCGGCGCCAAACCGGCCGCGAAAGCCGGCGCCGGCGATGCCAAACCCGCCGAAGCAAAGGCCGAGGGCACGACCGACGCGAAGGCAGAAGGCAAGACCGACGCCAAGCCGGAAACCAGGACCGAAGCAAAGCCGGCGGCTGCGCCGGCGGGCACCCCCCCTGCGGCCGTGTCCTGACGCGCGCCTTGCCTGGATCGAAGTCCGCCACGATGAGACGCTACCTGATCGCCGGCCTGCTCGTGTGGGTGCCGCTCGGGATCACGATCTACGTGCTGCATTGGCTCGTGACGACGCTCGACCAGACGCTGTTGCTGGTCCCGGAAGGCCTGCGCCCGGAAGCCCTCTTCGGCTTCCACATCTACGGCCTCGGCGTCCTATTGGGCTTTCTGATCCTGCTCATCACGGGAATCATCGCGGCGAATTTCTTCGGCCAGCGGCTCATCCTCGCCTGGGAGTCGATCCTCGGCCGCATACCGTTCGTCAAGTCGATCTATTCATCGGTGAAGCAGGTCAGCGACACGCTCCTCTCCCCCACGGGAAATGCATTCCGCAAGGCGCTGCTGGTCGAGTTCCCGCGGCCCGGGTGCTGGACCATTGCCTTCCTGACCGGCACGCCAGCCGAGGCGGTCGCCGGCCACCTCCCCGGCGAGCACATCAGCGTCTACGTGCCGACGACACCCAACCCGACCGGCGGTTACTTCGTCATGGTGCCCAAGGCAAGCGTCCGCGAACTCGACATGTCCGTCGACGAAGCGCTCAAGTACATCATTTCGATGGGCGTGGTCGCGCCGCGGCTGCGCCCGACAGCGCCGTCGCGCGCCCCGTTGCCAGCCCCAGCCGAAGACCTGCCACCCTCAGTACCGGTCGGCGCCGCGGCCGCGGCACAGCCGCGAAATTGACTGTGCGGCATCGCCCGGCCGGTGCATTGGATGCACCGGCCGTGGCGGTCTGCCCGCCCCGCTCGCCTCCGCTCACGCTATCCATACCTTCAGCTCTCCGGAGAACCGCTTGAAACGCACCGACTACTGCGGCCGCATCGGCCCCGGCCATCTCGCCCAGACCGTCACGCTGATGGGCTGGGTCCACCGCCGCCGCGACCACGGCGGAGTCATCTTCATCGACCTGCGCGACCGCGAAGGGCTGCTGCAGGTCGTCTGCGACCCGGATCGGGCCGTCACGTTCGCGACGGCCGAGCGCCTGCGCAACGAATTCGTCGTGCAAGTCACCGGCATCGTGCGCCCCCGCAAGGAAGGCACCGTCAATACCAATCTGGTGTCGGGTGCAGTCGAAGTGCTGGCGCACGAGATCGAGATCCTCAACGCGTCGCTGACCCCGCCGTTCCAGCTCGACGACGAGAACCTGTCGGAAACCGTGCGGCTCGAGAATCGCGTGCTCGACCTGCGCCGGCCGCAGATGCAGCAGAACCTCAAGCTCCGCTACCGCGCGGCGATGTCGGCGCGCAAGTACCTCGACGCGCAGGGCTTCATCGACATCGAGACGCCGACGCTCTACAAGTCCACGCCCGAAGGCGCGCGCGAATTCCTCGTGCCGTCGCGCGTGCACCACGGCCAGTTCTACGCGCTGCCGCAGTCACCGCAGCTGTTCAAGCAGATGCTGATGATGGCCGGCTTCGACCGCTACTACCAGATCTGCAAGTGCTTTCGCGACGAGGACCTGCGCTCCGACCGCCAACCCGAGTTCACGCAGATCGACGTCGAGACCTCGTTCCTGTCCGAGCTCGAGATCCGCGCGATCATGGAAGGCCTGGTGCTGGCGATGTTCAGGGAAGCGCTCGGCGTCGAGCTGCCGAATCCTTTCCCGATCATGACCTTCGCCGAGGCGATGCGCGACTACGGCTCCGACAAGCCCGACCTGCGCGTGCCGCTCAAGCTGACCGAGCTCACCGACCTGATGCGCGCCGTCGACTTCAAGGTGTTCCGCGCCGCGGCGGACCTGCCCGACGGCCGCGTCGCAGCGCTGTGCGTTCCCGGCGGCGGCACGCTGTCGCGCAAGGAGATCGACGACTACGGGACGTTCGTCGCGATCTACGGCGCGAAGGGTCTCGCCTACATCAAGGTCAATGACGCGGCCAAGCCGAACGAGGAAGGCCTGCAATCGCCGGTCGTCAAGTTCCTGCCGCCCGACGTCCTGGCCGCGATTATCCAGCGCACCGGCGCCGCGAGCGGCGACCTCATCTTCTTCGGCGCCGGCAAGGAGAAGGTCGTCAACGACGCGCTGGGCGCGCTGCGCGCCAGGGTCGGCCACGACCGCGGCCTCGACGTGCCGGGCTGGAAGCCGCTGTGGGTCGTCGATTTTCCGATGTTCGAGTACGACGACGAGGCGAAGACCTGGGCGGCGCGCCACCATCCCTTCACCGCGCCGAAGGACGGGCACGAGGCGCTGCTCGCGACCGACCCGGGGCATGCCATCGCCAAGGCGTACGACGTCGTGCTCAACGGCTGGGAAATCGGCGGTGGCTCGGTGCGGATCCACCGGCAGGAGATCCAGTCCAAGGTGTTCGCGGCGCTCGCCATCAGCCCCGAGGACCAGCAAAAGAAGTTCGGCTTTCTGTTGAACGCGCTGCAGTACGGCGCGCCGCCGCACGGCGGGATCGCGTTCGGCCTCGACCGGATGGTCACGCTGATGGTCGGCGCCGAGTCGATCCGCGACGTGATCGCATTCCCGAAGACGCAGCGCGGCCAGGACCTTCTGGTCGGCGCGCCGAGCCTGGCGACCGAGCAGCAGCTGCGCGATCTGCACATCCGCGTGCGCGCCTCCGACGCGGCCCAGGCGGCCTGACGGGGCAACGCCGTGAACCGGACGCTCCGCCTCCTCGCCGCGATCGCCCTTGCCGCCGCCGTTTTCGCGTCGCCGGCGCACGGCCGGACCACGGCAACGGACGCGCCGGCGGTCATGCTCGCCGAACTTCCGAAGGAGGCACGCGCCGTCGATGCGGCGATCCGCAAGGGCGGCCCGTTCCGGTACGAGCGCGACGGCGTGGTCTTCGGCAACTTCGAGAAGCTGCTTCCGGTCAAGCCGCGCGGCCATTATCATGAATACACGGTGCCCACACCCGGTGCGAAAAACCGCGGTGCGCGGCGCATCGTCTGCGGCGGCGCCAAGACCGCCCCCGAGGCGTGCTACTACAGCGACGATCACTACCAGTCGTTCCGGAGGATCCGCGAATGAAGCTGCCCGACCTCAATGACCTCGAAATGGCCGGCGTGCACGGCTGGAAGGGCGACGTGCACGCGCTGATGACGGCCGCAGCGGCCGTCAAGTTCCACTATCACACGGCGGACTTGAAGAGCGTCGGCAACAAGAGCGAAATGCTTGCGGCGCTGGCGAAAGGACTGGCCCTGCCCGAGCATTTCGGCAACAACTGGGACGCGCTCGCGGACTCGATCGAGGACGAACAGTGGCTCGGCCGCAGCGGGTGCGTGATCACGCTTTCGCACACCGCGGCGTTCCGCAAGGCGCATGGCCTCGACTGGACCACGCTGGAAGACATCTTTGCCGAGGCGTCCGACTACTGGCGCGAACGGCACAAGCCGTTCTGGGTGTTCGTCAGCTGAGCGCACTCCCTCGCCGCGCGCTTGCCCGGATCGCGGGCGAAGCGGCCGGCGCAGGCTAGCGCCGTGAGCCTGGAAGCAGGGGCCCCGCGCAGCGGGGATGCGACCGGGGCGAATCGGCGCAGCTAGCCGACGCGCAAATCTTCGCACGACGCAGATGCTACGAGGAGGCTAGCGCGACGATGGATGAACCGATGCCGGCCAACAAGATACCCATCTCGACGCTGGTCCTGGTCTATACGCGTGACCTGCGGGTGCTGCTGATCGAGCGCGCCGACTTCCCCGAGCACTGGCAATCCGTCACGGGCAGCCAGGAACCCGGCGAAACGCTGCGCGAAACAGCGACGCGCGAATTGCGCGAAGAAACCGGCATCGACGCGCAGGCCCACGGCGGACTCGCCGACTGGCAGGTGACCAGCGCCTACGAAATTTTCCCGCAATGGCGGCATCGCTATGCGCCGGGCACGACGCGCAACACCGAGCACGTGTTCGCGCTCGAGCTGCCGGCGCCGGTGCCGGTGGCACTCGCGCCGCACGAACATCTGCGGCACGCGTGGCTGCCGTGGCAGGAGGCGGCGCAGAAGTGCTTCTCGTGGTCGAACCGGGACGCGATCCTTCTGCTCCCCGAGCGTGCAGCCCGGCGTGACCCGGCGTAGCCCGGTGCAGGTGCGCCCGCGACGCGGCGCAAAAAAGGGCGCCCGCGGGCGCCCCTCTTCCGAGCGTGTTGCAAGTTACGCCGCGGGAGCAGGCTCCGCCGGCGCGGCCTGCGGCGCCGACTGGTGGGCATCTTCCTCGGCCGCCGCCTTCATCGACAGGCGCAGCCGGCCCTTGTCGTCGGCCTCCAGCACCTTGACGCGGACGATCTGGCCTTCCTTGACGTAGTCGGAGACCTGGTTGACGCGCTCCTTGGCGATCTGCGAGATGTGCAGCAGGCCATCCTTGCCGGGCAGCACCTGCACAATCGCGCCGAAATCGAGCAGGCGCAGCACCGTGCCCTGGTAGATGCGGCCGACTTCAACGTCGGCGGTGATGTCCTCGATGCGCTTGCGGGCGACGTTGCAGGCATCGGCGTTCACTGAGGCGACGGTCACCGTGCCGTCATCCTGGATGTCGATCGTCGCGCCGGTTTCCTCGGTCAGCGCGCGGATCACCGCGCCACCCTTGCCGATCACGTCGCGGATCTTTTCCGGGTTGATCTTGAACGTCATCATCCGCGGCGCGTGCTGCGAGACTTGCGTGCGCGCGTGCGGCAGCGCCTCCTGCATCAGGTGCAGGATGTGCATCCGGCCCTCACGCGCCTGCGCCAGCGCCACCGCCATGATTTCCTTGGTGATGCCCTGGATCTTGATGTCCATCTGCAGCGCGGTGATGCCGCGGTCGGTGCCCGCGACCTTGAAGTCCATGTCGCCGAGGTGGTCCTCGTCGCCCAGGATGTCGGTCAGCACCGCGAAGCGCGGGCCGTCCTTGATGAGCCCCATCGCGATGCCCGCGACGTGCGCCTTGGTGGGCACGCCGGCGTCCATCAGCGCGAGGCTGCCGCCGCAGACGGAGGCCATCGACGACGAGCCGTTCGACTCGGTGATCTCCGAGACCACGCGCATCGAGTAGGCGAACTCGTCGGCGGTCGGCAGCACCGCGAGCAGCGCGCGCTTGGCGAGGCGGCCGTGGCCGATTTCGCGGCGCTTCGGTGTACCCACGCGGCCCGTTTCGCCGGTGGCATAGGGCGGCATGTTGTAGTGGAGCATGAAACGATCGGTGTATCCGCCCATCAGCGCGTCGATCCGCTGTTCGTCGCGAGCGGTGCCGAGCGTGGCGACCACGATCGCCTGCGTCTCGCCGCGAGTGAACAGCGCCGAGCCGTGCGTGCGCGGCAGCACACCCGTGCGAATGGAGATGGGGCGGACCGTGCGGGTGTCGCGGCCGTCGATGCGCGGTTCGCCGGAAAGGATCTGGTTGCGAACGATCTTCGCTTCCAGCTCGAACATGAAATTGCGTACCTGGTTCGTGGTGTCCGGCGACGCGCCGGCGGGAATGCACTCGGCCTCGACCTTGGCGGCGATCTCCTTCAGCCGCTGCTGCCGTGCCTGCTTCTGGCGCAGCGCATAGGCTTCACGCAACGGGCCGTCCGCCGCGGCGGTCACCTGATCGATCAGCGCCTGGTTCTTGGCTGCGGGCTGCCAGTCCCACAGCGGTTTGCCGGCTTCTTCGACCATTTCGTCGATGATGCTGATCACCGCCTGCTGTTGCTGGTGACCGTAGACGACGGCGCCGAGCATCACTTCTTCGGGCAGTTCGTTGGCCTCCGATTCGACCATCAGCACGGCGGCTTCGGTGCCCGCCACGACCAGATTGAGCGCCGACGTCGTGAGTTCGGTCTTGGTCGGATTCAGCACGTACTGGCTGTCGATGTAGCCGACACGCGCCGCGGCGATCGGGCCATCGAAGGGGACGCCGGACAGCGCCAGCGCGGCCGAGGCGCCGATCATCGCGGGAATGTCGGGGTCGATCTCGGGATCGACCGACATGACGGTGGCGATGATCTGGATCTCGTTGTAGAAGCCGTCGGGGAAGAGCGGCCGGATCGGGCGGTCGATCAGCCGGCAGGTCAGCGTTTCCTTTTCCGACGGGCGCCCTTCGCGCTTGAAGAAGCCGCCCGGAATCTTGCCCGCGGCGTAGGTCTTCTCCTGGTAATCGACGGTCAGCGGAAAGAAGTCCTGCCCGGGCTTCGCCTCGCGCCGGGCCACGGCGGTGACGAGCACGACGGTGTCGTCGAGGCTCGCCATGACGGCGCCGCCGGCCTGGCGGGCGATCTCGCCGGTCTCGAGCGTCAGGGTGTGGCGGCCGTACTGGATCGATTTCTTGATGGGATTCACGTTGTCCTCGGATTCGGAAAATGACAATGGCCGCGCTTGATCGGCGCGGCCATTGCGGTTGAGATCAAAGACGGGCGCTCGCCGCAGCGCTATTTGCGCAGCCCGAGCTTGTCGATCAGCGTGCGGTAGCTGTCCGCATTGCGCGACTTGAGGTAATCGAGCAGCTTGCGCCGCCGCGACACCATCCGCAGCAGCCCGCGCCGCGAGTGGTGGTCCCTTACATTGCCCTTGAAATGCTCGCTCAAGCCATTGATGCGCGCGGTGAGAAGCGCGACCTGCACTTCAGGCGACCCGGTGTCGCCCTTGACCCGCTGGTAATCGGCGATCGTTTTCGCTCTTTCTTGCACTGTCACAGCCATTGCCGTTGCCCTTCCGTACGTAATTTATCGTGGCGTCGCAAAGTCGGTGATTATAGCGCGGAACGGGGCAAGGATTCAAGCGGCGGCTGCACGAGCGGCGGCGGCGCGAGTCCACGAGCGGGGCTCCCGGCCGCGTTCGATGTTCGGCCCTGCCGCCAAAGAAAAAGGGCGCGCTCCCCGGAGCGAAGTGCTCCGGCGAAGCGCGCCCTGGCGTCAGGGACGCAGGTGCAGCGGCCTAGCTGCGGCGGCGCCGGTGGGCGTACACCCCGCCACCGATGCCAAGCAACAGCATCAGGGCGAGCAGGGCCGGCAGACCGGTCGTCGGCACCGGCACTTCCACACTGATCGCGGACACGGTCGCCTGGGCGCTCTGCGGCGCCACCGGGACACCCGGGGGCGGCGAGACAGTCGCCGTATTGGTCAGCGAACCCGAACTCAGCGTGAACGTGCCGGCCAGCGAGAACGTGATCGTGCCGGTGGCCGGGAAGGTCGTGAGGACGATCCCCGCACCCGTCAGATTGCCGAGTGTCACCGTTCCACCCGCCGGACACGCCGCGCCGTTGGACGCCGTGGTACAGGTAATTCCCGAAGGCGTGAAGCCCGCAGGGATCACATCGGTCAGCAGCGAGTTGTTCGCCGAACTCGGTCCGATGTTCGTCACCACGATCGTGAAGGTGAGCGGATCGCCGCTCGCGAGCTGGGCTGCGCTCGGCGTCTTGGTGATTCCGAACGTGAAGCTGTTGACCACGATACAGCTCTGGGTCACCGCGTCGGTGATGTTGACCAGCCCGCTGATGTTCGCCGGCGGATTGGCAATCCCCTGGTTGGTGAAGGCCACCGGGAAGTTCGCGCAACTGGCGTTGAACTGACCCGTCTGGTTGGTCACGTCGACCTTCACCGTACAGGTGCTTGCCACCCCGGTGCTCGGCCCCACCGTCACCCCCGCCACCGTGATCGTCGTCGCCCCCGCCGCCGCCGTGATCGTCCCGCCCGTGCACGTCTGCTGCACGTTCGGCACCGCCGCGATCTTCAGCCCCGACGGCAGGCTGTCGACGAAGCTCACCACCTGCGCCGCGTTGTTGCTCGCCGGGTTGGTCACCGTGAAGGTCAGGGTCGACGTGCCGCCATTGGCAATCGTCGTCGGCAGGAACGCCTTGTTCAGGCTCGGCGTCGCGTTGACCACGATACAGCTCTGCGTGATCGCGTCCGCGATGTTGACCAGCCCGCCGATGTTCGCCGGCGGATTGGCAATCCCCTGGTTGGTGAAGGCCACCGGGAAGTTCGCGCAACTGGCGTTGAACTGACCCGTCTGGTTGGTCACGTCGACCTTCACCGTACAGGTGCTTGCCACCCCG
>Ga0315273_10012318_pt1 | contig 10960 bp, 13 predicted proteins | sample YL17G02_0_MG_FD_205753 | JGI IMG/M metagenome (GOLD analysis project Ga0315273, IMG submission 205753) | Sediment microbial communities from Yellowstone Lake, YNP, Wyoming, USA - YL17G02_0 | ecosystem: Environmental > Aquatic > Freshwater > Lake > Sediment | place: USA: Wyoming | collected...
CTCCGCCCCCAGGATATTCGCGACGCGGATCGCGAGCGCGTTCGCCCCTCCCTCATGGCCGGAAAGCAGGCTCACCGCCCAGCGACCCCCGGCATCGAGGACGACGACGGCTGGATCGTCGTATTTGTTGCGGATCAACGGCGCCACGGCCCGGACAACGACGCCGCAGGGGACGGCATAGACAAACTCCCGGCAGACGGGGAAGAGCGAAGCCGTCAGGTCGGCGATCCGGGCGAACCGCTCCGCTTCCGGGGCCTCCGGGATCGAGTCGCGCCGAACCGACTCATGGATGAAGAGTCGCGTTTCCGGGAGCGCCGCGGCGAGCGGGGCGAGGAGTTTCGCCCCTTCCCGGGAGAGGGTGATAAGCGCGGTCGTTACGGCGTTCATGGCTTTCTTGCCCTCCGGAAGCCGTGGGAGAAGGCGGCGTCATAGAGCTTCGAGGCGGGGACGTCGCGCGAAAGCGCCCTCCCCACAATGATCAGAGCCGTCGAGTCGATCCCTTCGGGTTCGGTCTTGGCGGCGATGTCGGCAAGCGTCCCCCGGATGATCCGCTCCTCCGGCCAGGAGGCGCGGTGAACGACGGCGGCGGGACAGTCCGCGCCGTAATGGCCGGCGAGCATCGCGGCCACCTCCCGGATCTTTGCGATCGACAGGAAGATGCAGAGGGTCGCATGCGTCCGGGCGATCCGGTCGAGCCCCTGCTCCTCGGGAAGCGGCGTCCGGCCCGCGGTCCGGGTGAGGACGATCGTCTGGGAGATCTCCGGGGCGGTGAGTTCCGTGCAGAGAGAGGCCGCGGCGGCCTGGAAGGCGCTCACCCCCGGGCAGACGTCGTAGGGAATCTCCAGAGCGTCGAGGGCGTTCATCTGCTCCCGCGTCGCTCCGTATATCGAGGGGTCGCCGGAGTGGAGACGGACGACGTCGATTCCCCGCCCCTTGGCGTCTCGATAAACGGCGACGACCTCGTCGTGGGACATCCGCGCCGAGTCGTGGCGCTCCGCTTCCGCCGGGATAAGCGAAAGAACGCCGGGGCTCACGAGCGAACCGGCATAGACGCAGATCCGGCAGGCCCGAAGCAGCCGCTCCGCCTTGCGGGTGAGGAGTTCCGGATCCCCCGGACCCGCGCCGACGAAATGGACGATCATAGGCTACTCCTTCCAGTTTAAATAGGGACAGCGCCCTAATTATGCCGGAATAATTAGGGCGCTGTCCCTATTTAAAGCATGGACAAGGATGATGGAGAGGTACCCAGCCTCCGGCCCTTCATTTCTCAGGCGGCGCAGGTCCGTCTCGATCCTCTGAGCCTTCATACCCACGTGGGAGATGAAGACGCTCCTTTCCAGGAGCCCCTCCCCGTCGAGGAGGTCGAAAACTTCCGGGAGCCTTTTCCCGATCTTCATCAGGACGACCGTCCCGCCCTGAGCGAGCGCCCGCCGGACGTCGGTGAGATCATCCGCCGCGGGGACGATGGTCACCGGTTCGCGGCCCTCTCCAACGGGAAATTCCGCCAGGGCGGCAGCCGCGCCGAAAGCCATGATTCCCGGGACGGTGACGGTTTTCAGGGCGGGAAGCCTCATTCGCAAAGCCCTGAGAAGGTAGATGTAGGTCGAATAAAGGAGCGGGTCTCCAAGCGTGAGGAAGCAGGCGTCATCGCCCGCCGTCAGGACCTCCGCGATGCGGGCGGCCGCGGCGCCCCATTTCTCGGCGAGTTCCTCCCGGTCCGCCGTCATGGGGAAGACCAGCTCCTCGATCCGCGCGTCCGGGCCGACGAGGGGGCGGGCGATGGCAAGCGCGACGCTCTCCGAAGCCGTCCGCGCCTTGGGGACGAAGAGGTTCCGGCAGGCGCTGATCAGTCGCGCCCCTTTGAGGGTGATCAGCTCCGGGTCGCCCGGGCCGATGCCGATGCCGTAGAGTGTGCCCAAGGTCACGAAAGCAGCTCCTTCTTGATGATGAGGACAATCGCCCGCGGCGAGATCGGAAGCTCGGTCAGCTCGTCGGCGCGGACTTCACGGATCTTTTCACCGGGAAGGGTGAGCTCCTCGCATAGGAAGACGCGGCGGTCATCCCCGAGCTTCGGAATCAGCTCCGCGGTCCAGCGGAGCGCCCCATCCCTCCCGCCGAGGATCGCGAGCTTTCCCGTCTCCTTGAGAGCGGCGGCCGATACCTCCGGGTCGCGGCTGTGTGCGGTGATGATCCGGGCGTCCTGCCAGCCGAGGGAAAGCCTGGCGAAGGCGACCTGGACGGAGCTGATCCCGGGGATCACCTCGCAGTTCTCCCTGCCGAAGCGCCGGATCACCGGCTGGGCGAGGCTCGCGATCCCCGGATCGCCAGTGGCCAGGAGAACCACCTGCCGCCCTTCGTCACGGCGGGAGGCGATGGTATCGATGATCCCGGCGACATCTGTCCCGGAATCGATCCGCTCCGCGACGACCTCCGGAAAGAGGCCCTGAAGGCGCTTAGAAACGATGAGGACGTCGGCCTTCCGTGCGGCTGCCTTCGCAGCCGGCGTGATGTAGGATTCGGCGCCGGGACCGCAGCCGATGATGATGAGATTCTTTTTTTCTATTGCCATGATTTCAGGTCTCCCGTCATACCGAGGATGCGGCCGCCGAGGTCGATGAGTACCAGGGCCGGCGTGAAACGCCCCTCTGTCTTCATGCCGACCGCCTTTGAGATCGCCGCGGCCAGGGCGTCCCCCAGCGTCGTTTTGTCCGCCGCGGGGAGGGCCCCGATGAGCCCCTCGACCGTCGCCGCCGCGGCCGCCGGTCTCCCCAAGACTTTTGCATGCATCGCCGCGACGATGGGTAGCGCGCTCCCCGACCTTCCGGAATGGGTGTCCCAGTCGCCTGCCGTCAGTTTTGCCAGCTTTCCCGGATGACCCACGATCAGGAGAGCCGAAAAGGGGTGCCGGAGCGCCTCTTCCAGGACGAATCCCCACTCGTTTCCCACCTCAACGACCTGTGCGTCCGCAACGCGGAAATGCGCCCGCACCGCCCTCTGACCGATGTGACCGGGGACGAACACCGGCGCCCGAATGCCCGCGGCGGCGGCGACGTTCAGGGAGCATCGCAGCGTCTCGCGGAGCGCCGAACAGCTGAAGGGGCGGACGATTCCCGTTGTCCCCAGGATCGAGAGCCCCCCGACGATCCCGAGGCGCGGATTGAAAGTCTTCCGGGCGAGTTCCCTGCCGCCGGGGATTGCGATCGTGACCCGGACGCCCCGAGGGGTGACCTCCCGGACGGCCTCGCGGATCATCCGCCGCGGCACGGGATTGATCGCCGGCTCGCCGGGAGGGATGGCAAGGCCCGGTTTCGTGACCATCCCCACCCCCTCGCCCGCGGCAAATTCCACCTCATCTCCTCCGTTCCAGGCGACTGAGGCCGAGATCAGGGCGCCGTTCGTCACATCCGGGTCGTCGCCTGCATCCTTCCGGACGGCCGCCTCGGCGCCGCTCTGCGTAAGGCGGGCATAAACGAGCGGAAGCACGATCCTCGCCCCGCCGGGAAGGGGGATCTCCAGGCGCTCCGCCACCCGGCCGCCCGCGAGCAGCCAAACCGCCGCCTTCGCCGCCGCCGCGGCGCAGCTCCCCGTGGTGTATCCGCTGCGGGGGGCGCTCATGGCTTCTGCTCCTCCAACCCAGGGATGATCAGCCCCTTCGGGATCAGCTCCAAGAGCTGCACCCTGGCCTCACCGATCGTGAGCGGCAGGCCGTCGATCGGGACGCCATCGTGTCTCTTCATTTCATACATCAGACGAGAGACGTAGGGAAGCCGGAGTTTCGCCCGGTCGATCATCTCCTGGTGGCAGAAGATCTCCTCGGACGGCCCCTCCTGGAGGACGCGGCCGCGGTCGAGGACGTAAATCCTGTTCGCGAACAGAGGAAGCATGTCTACCGAGTGGGTGGCGAGAATGACCGTCATCCCCTCCTCCCGGTTCAGTTTCTTCATAAGCTGCAGCATCTGCGCCTCGCCCGCCGGATCGAGCCCCGCCGTCGGTTCGTCGAGAATGAGGACGGAGGGACGCATCGCCATCACGCCGGCCAGCGATACCCGTTTCTGCTCGCCGAAGCTCAAGTGATGGATCGCCCGGCCACGGAGCGGTAACGCCGCTACGGCCGCGAGCGCCTCCGTGACGCGCGCCTGTACCTCCTCCTCCGGCAGGTTCAGGTTCCGGGGACCGAAGGCGACATCCTCTTCCACGGTGGCGGCGAAGAGCTGGTCGTTCGGGTTCTGGAAGACAAGGCCTACCCTCTGGTAGAGTTCCTCGGCGGAGAGGCTCCCGATCTCCCGCTCCCCGATGCGGATCGTGCCCGACGTCGCCTTCAGCAGGCCGACGAGGAGGCCGATCAGCGTCGTCTTCCCCGAACCGTTCGATCCCAGGACAGCGACGAACTCCCCCTCCGAGACAGTGAAGTCGACGCCGGAGAGCGCCTCGGTGCCGTCGTCGTAAGTAAAGTGAACCCCGGTGACCTCAATCGCCTTCATCCGCCGATCCCCCATTCCAGGAGCCGGGCGGAGGCGATGCCGACCAAAGAGAGGGCCGTGATCAACCGGTCCCTCCGGCCGAGCGCCGGCAGGGGTCCGAAGGGCATCGCCCCCCGGTAGCCGCGCAGCCGCATCGCGTCGTGCGTCCGCTTCGCCTGTTCGAGCGAATGGATGATCGTCGCCCCGGCGAGCGCCGTGAACGATCTCATGGCGCGGCCCCGCGCCGTATAACCCAGACGAAGTTTCTGCGCCGCGGCCAGATCCGCCACTCTGTCCATCAGAACAAAGATGTAACGGTACATGAGGATGGCGATCTCCAGCCAGTTCCGGGAGATCCGAAACCAGCAGAGGGCCTGGAAGATCCGGTGCGCCGGCGTGACAACGCTCAGCAGAAAGACCACCGAGACGGCGCCGAGGACCCGAACGCCCAAGAGAGCTCCCTGGCGGAGTCCCTCCGCCTTCGCCGTGAACTGCCACCCGGCAAGGGTGATGGCGAAAAGGGTCGTCGTCCCCGTGACGAAGGTCTGGATGACAACCAGGACCGCTACAATCGAGAGCGGTGCGGCAAGACGGGCGGCAACAAGCTTTGCCGGGATCCGGAGGGCGGTAACGGTTCCGAGGCAGATGCCGAAAACGAAAAGCGGCAGAACGACCCCCGCCGCGGTCACGACTGCGATAAGCGCAGCGAGGGCGATCACGAGCTTCGCCCTGGGATCGATCCGGGTCAGGGCGTTGTCCCGGTAGGTGAAGATATCCGAAAAGAGGTCAAACATAATAAAGCTCTTTATGTTTTATTTTCGTTGCGCCGCCTGGGCGGAAAGAGGGCGCGGAAGTTGTATCCTCCGATGAATCCCCCGACGATCCCGGCAACCAGAAAAACGAACAGGAGCAGGTCCCCCTGATCGGTGTTGACGAACGGCTCGCGGGCCGTCCTTCCGGCCCTTTCCGCGAATTTCTCGATCACCGTTTCGTCAACGCCGGACCAGGGTGCGGCCCGGCCAGGCGGGCTCGCCGGTCCGGCAAGGAGAAGTACCGCGAACATCAGGATCAACACCGCTTTTTTCATGCCGCACCTCCCGCCGCCGCCATCTTGAGCAGCTCCGGCTTGCGGCTCCGGACGAACTTGAGCGCCCCGACGCAAAGGATACCCTCGAGGATGCCCAGGGGGAGCTGCGTCGGTATGAAAGCGATCAGGATCAGCGAGAACATCGCCGAAAACGAACCGCCGCCGTGGAGGGCGGCGGCAAGCGAGACGGAGGTCATCACGTAGGTGGCCCAATCGGAGAGCAACCCGGCCAGGAAGGCTGCCATTACCCACGGGAGTCCCAGGCGGCGGGTAACCCAGTAAGCCCCATAGCCGACATAGGCCCCGGCGACGCCCATCGCTACAATGTTCGCCCCGAGGGTGGTAAGCCCCCCATGAGCAAGAAAGAGCGCCTGAAGCGTGAGGGCGATGCTCGCGACGACGACGGTGAGCCCCGGGCCGATCAGGATGGCGGCAAGGCCCGTCCCGCAGGGGTGCGAGCAGGTCCCGGCGATGGGGATCGGAATGGGCATGCAGGAGATGAGAAAGACCGCCGCACCGACGAGGCCGACGAGCGGCTTGAAGTAGGGGAACTGCTCGCTGCGCCGCTGAAGCTCCCGGAGACCAAGCGCGACGAAGGGGATGGCAACGGCAAACCAGAGCAATGCCCAGGGCGCTGGCAGGAGGCCTTCGGAGATATGCATGGCGAAAGCCGGGGCGGGTTGTGCAATCAGTATCCCGGCGGTTGCAGCGACGGCCGCCGCCGAATAATTACTGGCACTCTTGTTTCTCCGGTGCATCATCACGGTTTTTTCCTTTCGTATCGAGATAGAGACCGTTTTTCTCCGGTCCGGGACGTCTGTCGAGCGGCGAGATGGGGAGATCCCGGACGTCGCAGAGCGCATCCGACTCCCCGATCCGCTTTTTGACGAGGGCGACGAGAGCGTCGTCGTAGCCCAGGTGTTTGCCGAGGACCAGGCGGACCTCCGGGTGCTTTGCAACCGCCTCCCGGAGCATCTCCGGGATGTCCTGACGCAGATGGACGCCGAAATGGAGGAAATAGGGGATGACGGTGACCGTCTTTGCCCCCTGCCGGACGCACCGTTCGAAAACTTCCCCGAAAGAGGTCCCATGGCCCGACATCCGGCAGAGATCGACGATCCCGTCGCCCGCAGCCCTCCGGAGGCACTCGGCGATCCGTTCCATGTCGTCGTCGGCCCCTGCGGCGCGGCTCCCGTGGCCGATCAGGATCACGGCCCTTTTGCCCTGTTCCCCTTTGTTGTGTTTGCCGTTGCGCCGAGTCATACCTTTGCCGCTCCCGTAAAAAAAGTTCAAAATTATGTCGCTCCCCTACCCGGCTTCACGGCTGTCCCCTGTTTATTTCCCGCCAGGCCGCAGAGGGCGTGGATGACGCTGACCGCAAGAGGGCTTCCCCCGCGGCGGCCCGCCGTCGTGATGAAGGGGACCCCAAGCGACATCAGCTCCTCCTTGCTCTCCACAACATGGACGAAGCCGACCGGCAACGCGACAACGAGGGAGGGCCGGAGCCCCTCCTCGATGATCATCCGGCTGAGTTCCATGAGCGCGACCGGGGCGTTTCCGATGAGAGCGATCGCGCCTTCCAGGAGCGGTTTCGCCTTCTGGACGGCGTGGAGGGAGCGGGGAAGGCCCGATCGTCTGGCCTTGCGCGCCACGTCCTCGTCGGCGACATGGCAGATGATGCTTTCCCGCCGATAGAATTCGCAGACGCCCCGGAGGCGGGAGAGAGAAATCCCCCCGCGGATCATGTTCGCATCGGTATAGATCGACCGGCAGCTCTGCAGGGCCTTGATGCCGGCAGCGACCGCATCCGGTGAGAAGCGGACCGCCTCGATGATCCCGAAATCGCCGACGGTGTGGATCATCCGCCGGACGACCTGCCACTCGTCCGGCGGGAACAGGTGCGCCGGGGCTTCGCGCTCGATGATCTCCAGCGATCGCGCCTCGATTTCCGGTCCGCTCATGGGTTTTTCAAGAAAGGCCCGCATCAGCGGCCGGGGGAGGGGCTCGTTCATGGTGTGCCTCCGCAGTGGTTCAAAAAATATTCGATGGCCGCCGGGCAGGACGCATAAGTGAGATGTGCATAGCTCGCCAGCACCACGCCCTTCTGGAATCCCTCTGCCTCGACCGCTTCGGAGCGGCGACGCCTAAGCGCGTAGACCGTCCGCCAGGACGGGTCGGCGGCCGGATCTTCGATCAGTTCCGAATAGTGGAACTCGTGGCCCCGAAAAACGTCCCCGCAGCGTCCCCAGAGGGAATCCGCCGTAATCGTGACCTCTACGTAACCCAGCGCCTTTCTTGCGGCCAGCATCCGCGTCCGGGACGGGAGGATCCCGAGGAAGGAATGGAAGCGGCCGGCCGCATCCAGGAGCCCCCGGGAGATGTACATCAGACCGCCGCACTCGGCGTAAAGGGGCTTGCCGCACTCGGCGTAATCCCGAATCGCGGCGAGCAACTCCCCATTTGCCGCGAGGGCCTCCGCATGGACCTCGGGATACCCGCCTCCGAAATAGAGCCCGGAGATCCCCTCCGGCAGACGCCGGTCGGAAAGGGGCGAGAAGAAGACCGTTTCGCATCCGGCCGCGGCGAGCGCGTCGAAGAGATCCTCGTAGTAGAAGTGGAAGGCTGCATCCCGCGCCACGCCGATCTTTAGCCGGGTTGGCGGACGTTTTGGCCGCTGTTTTCCGGCGGCAGAAAAGCGGGTATGCGCAGCGGCCCTGTCGGCTTCAGACCATTCGGGATAGAGCGCCGCCTGCCGGGGAGGGTAATGTACATTTTCCTCGGAAAGATTCAATGCCGCCTCCTGTCGCCCGCCGGCGCCGGGAGGGATTCCTAGGGACATCGTTCGTGCAGGCAAATCCGGGAAGAGCGCCCCGATCGAGACGTGGCGCTCCAGGGCGTCTGCGAGGGAGTCCAGGACCGCCTCGGAGAGAAGCCGTTCGTCGGCGGTGACGAGACCAAGATGTCGGCTGGCGAGTTGGGGGAAGGCCCCCCGGGGAATCGCCCCGACCAGCGGCGGCAATCCCGCCGCTCGAATGGAGTCGGCCAGCCAGGCGGCGTGCCGTTCCGAACCGCAATGGTTTGCAACCACGCCGGCAAAGCGAAGATCCTCTTCGAACTGGACGAATCCCTTAACGAGCGCGGCAACGCTCCGCCCCATCCCGTGGACGTTCACAACGAGGAGGAGGGGGGTGTCAAGCCAGCGGGCGATCTCTGCCGTACTCCCCTCGTCCGTTACCGTATCCGCCCCGTCGTAAAGCCCCATGACACCCTCGACGAGGGCGCAGTCGGCATCCGCCGCCGCCCGTTCGAAGAGGCGGCAGATGTGCTCCTTACCGGCCATCCAGCCGTCCAGGTTGTAGCATGGCCGACCGGAGGCGAGGGCGAGGTAGGTCGGGTCGAGGAAGTCCGGTCCTGCCTTGAAGGTCTGGACGGCAAGCCCTCGGCGGGTGAGCGCCCGGGTCAGGGCGAGGGTGAGCGAGGTTTTTCCCGAACCACTATGCGTACCGGCGATGACCAGTGTCGGACAGCGCGCCATCAATACTCCACCCCCTTTTGGGCCGTCCGGCCGGTATCGAATCCGTGCTTCACGCAGCGGATCTCGGAGACCGTGTCGGCGGCGGCGATGAGCCCCTTCGTCGCGCCCCGGCCGGTCAGGACGATGGTGACGCCGGGGGCTGCTTCCTTAAAGAGGCGAAGGACAAACTCCTCCGCGAGCAGTTTTCGGGCGACGGCATAGCAGCCTTCGTCCAGAATCACGAGTCCGTATCGCCCCGAGCAGGCCGCCTCCGAGGCGATGCGGAGCCCCTCCTCCGCCGCACGGCGGTGGTCCGCAAAGAGGGGATCGGTCTCCGGCGGCACGAAACCGCGACCCGTCACGAAGATCTCGACGCCGGGGAGCCTGCTCAGGGCAGCGAACTCGCCAGTCTTCACGTCGGACTTGACGAACTGGATGATCGCGACCGGGATGCCGTGACCATGCGCCCGGAGGGCCATCCCCAAGGCCGCCGTCGTTTTTCCCTTACCGTCGCCGGTAAAAATCAGGATCATTCCCTTTTCATTCCTCAAGTGATCTTTTCTCCCTTCATCCCTTCCGTGCCTCTGTACTAAGAAACCTCAAGCGTCAACGCGAGCGAAGCGAATCACCGGGGTCCGTTGCCCGCATTGATTACGCACCTTTCAGTATCGTCACGGCGCTCCAGCGCACTGCGAGGAAAACCGCGGCGGCGATGATCGTGGCCATGAACATCAGGCGGTTCGCCGCAGGAATGTGCGCTCGCGCGAGCGGCACGACCGGGTCGCCGATCTCGGGCTGGCTTACGGGTTGTCCCCGGCGTTCCATGATGCCCCCAAGGCGCACCCCCAGCGACCCCGCTACCGCAGCCTCCGCGATCCCCGCGTTGGGGCTCAGGTTTTTCCGCCCATCACGCCGGGCGATGCGCCAGGCGGCGGAGGCCGGGAAACCGAGGAGCGCCGCGGCTGCGGTCAGGATCGGAGCTGCAAGCCTCGCGGGAATAAAATTTGCGGCGTCGTCGATCCGCGCGGCGGTTCTCCCAAAATCGATGTAGCATTCATTCTTGTACCCGATCATCGAATCGAGCGTATTGACCGCCTTATAGGCCATCGCCCCGACCGGCCCCGCGAGGATCGCAAAGAAAAGCGGCGCGATGATCCCATCCACGGTATTTTCGGCGACGCTTTCTACGGCGGCGCGGACGACCTCCGTTTCGGTCAGGCGTTCCGTGTCGCGTCCGACCATCCGCGAGACGAGACGCCGCGCTTGGGCCAGATCGAATCTCTCGAGGGCCCCGTAGACGGCGAGACTGTGACGGGCAAGGTCTCGGGCGGCAAGAGTCGTGTAGAGGACGACGATCCCGACCGCATCCCCGAGAAGAGGATGGATCCGGCTCGCGATCCCGATCAGGGCGGCCGTCGCGAGGGCTGTGACTAAAATGACGGTCAGGGCCGTCACGGCCCCGGCAACGCGGGCATCAGAGATCGCCCGCCTGGCCGGCCCCTCCAGGGTTGTGATCAGGCGGCCGATAAAGCGGACCGGGTGGGGAAACCACCGGGGATCCCCGCAGGCGAGATCGAGCAAAAGGGCGATAGCAATCTGATATTCCAGTCTCATATCCTACAATCCCATCAGTTTATAGATTTCGTCCAGCCGAAGACTCTTCCGAACCGTCGCCGCCAGTCTCTCGAAGGCCGGTTCCAGGTCATAGGCGGCTGCGATCCGACCGAGCGGGGTGAGGCCCCGCCGCACCCGAAGGCGGTCGATGAACCAGCGGCGGAATCCATCCGCGTCGAAGATCCCGTGGAGATAGGTCCCCCAGAGGAGGCCGCCGTCCATACCGAAGCCGATGGTCTGGCCGTCTTCCCGCCGGATCAGCGGCGTAAGCGCACCGCCGTCGGT
>Ga0315273_10012319_pt1 | contig 10960 bp, 11 predicted proteins | sample YL17G02_0_MG_FD_205753 | JGI IMG/M metagenome (GOLD analysis project Ga0315273, IMG submission 205753) | Sediment microbial communities from Yellowstone Lake, YNP, Wyoming, USA - YL17G02_0 | ecosystem: Environmental > Aquatic > Freshwater > Lake > Sediment | place: USA: Wyoming | collected...
CGAGCAGCACGACCACACGACGCGTGAGGGGGCCCTCGCCTTTGGCGGCGTCGGCTTCGTCGTCGGACTCGCCGCGCCGCCGCTGCTCGCGGCGACGGCCGTCGGTGCCGTGATCGGCGCCGGGACGGGCAAGCTGGTGCACCGCAAGCTCAAGAGCGGCATCGAGAAGCAGGCCGAGGAGACGATCCCGATCGGCGGCGCGGGGCTCATCGTCGCCTACCCGCGATCGTCGGGTCCGGCGATCGAACCGTGCGTGACCCGTGCCATCAAGAAGGTCGTGGGTGAGGCGAAGGGCCGTCACGTGAAGGCGCTCAAGGGCGCGCTAGCTGACGCCCAGGCCAAGATGACGGCCGGGAGCGCATAGGGAACGCGCCTGAAGGTCACCCGGACAAGGGCGAGTGAGCGTTACAGCGGCCGGCCCAGGGGTTCCAGTCGCACAGGGGCGGCCTCGGCGACGCGACGTGGTCCCAGGCTGCGTGCCGTGCTGAGCACAACCGGGGAGCTGGAGCGGGAGACGGGTCTCGAACCCGCGACATTCAGCTTGGAAGGCCGGGACGGCTATGCGTAACAGCATCGTGCTCAGGGGCCCGAGCGTAGCGTGTCCAGTTATCGTGTCTTCACGAGGGGCGTCGCGGTCCCTTCTCGGTGGGTGACCAGCGGCGTTGACGCCCTCACCCGCGACCCGCCGCTGGCCATGCCGAGATCCCGTGAACAGGCTGAACCCCTGTACGTCGGTGGGACAATGACCGACACCGGGAGGCACTGACACGCGGCCCACACTCGGGCCGCCGGGACCGCGCCGAGCCACTGGCGAGACCGACCCGCGAGAGGAGCGTCCCAGGAGGTTCGTCGTGCGTCGATTCTTCGGTCTTGCGGCCGTGCTGGTCGCACTCTCACTGGCCCTCCCGATCGGGGCGAGCGCCGGGCCGCAGGGGACTCGCGTCCCGCCCGGGACGGTCATCGGCGTCTTCCCGGCCGGACAGGTTTGTCCGGACGCGCTCGGCGAGGTGACCTGGACCGTGCTCAGTGGCCAGGAGTCGTACGTCGACAAGCCCGACGGGAGGTTGATGGCGGGCCTGGGGACCGCCCAGTGGGAGGTGAGAAGCGCTGCCACCGGGAAGGCAGTCGTCCTGAAGACCGCCGGGAAGGCCACGTACTCGGCCTTGCAGCCGGACGGGACCTACACGATTCACGCGTCCGGCCAGGGCTTCTTCGGCTTCTTCCCGGGCGACGTGGGTCCGGGCGACCAGACCGCCGGGCGCACCTTCCTCTTCAAGGGCACCCAGAAGGGCGTGAACACGACGGCCGGGGCCACCATCGAATTCCGCTACTCCGGGCAGATCGTCATGGACGTCTGCGCCGCGATCTCCTAGCGCGGCGCCCTCGCGACCTCGACGGGCCACCCGATCTCAGGTGGCCCGTCGATTCATGGTCCCGTGAGCGCGGGGCGGCGTCCGTTGTGTCGCTCGGCCCTTGTCGGGCATCCGATCGCGGCGCACGTTCACCGCAGCGGGAGGCTCTGACACGCGGCCCACACCCCGGCCGCCGGGACCGCGCCGAGCCACTGGCGAGACCGACCCGCGGTGAGCGTCCCAGGAGGTTTCGTCCATGCGTCGCCTTGGCATGGCGCTCGTGCTCGCGGTCGCCCTCGTCGCGCTCGCCGCGCCGACGGCCTTCGCAGTCAAGCCGGTCACGGAGCCGCTGGTGGGCTGGGAAGGCACCACCGTGTTGACCGAGTACTGCGCATTCCCGATCACGGTGGACTACAAGCTCACGGGAACGGTCACATCCTTCTACGACGGGAACGGCGTCCTGGTCAAGCAGGAGTATCACTTCTACGAGGTGGACACGTTCAGCGCCAACGGGAAGACCGGTGTCAGCGGTGCGAGGATCAACGCCCAATGGATCTACGACAGCTCCGGGGACCTCCTCAAGCAGGTCACCTCGGGAACAGTGGCGGACATCGCGCTGCCCGACGGCACCCGGTTCCACTCCGTGGGCCGGACCGACTTCCTCAACCCTCCGCGCAGCTTCGCCTTGGTGCCTGACAACGGGCGCAGCGGCGACATCGCCGCCTTCTGTGCCGCGTTCGCTCCCTGAGCCGACCGAACGGGGCTACCAAGCAGCCGATCCGCAAGTGGAGTCCGTGGACCGTTCCGGCGAGTAGGATCACCGACGCCCCGGTTCGCCAATCCCTGGCGACCGGGGCGTTTCCCTGTCCGCCAAGCGGTGCCGGATGAGCTGTGACCACCCATCATCGGCGTGGCCCCCGGCTCAGCACCGGGCGCTCCGCTCTCCTCGGAGGATGGGACGCGCACCGGGCGTCCGGGGGCCGTGCTTCGGCCCGGTGATCCGCCGGTGATCCCCGCCCCGTAGCCTCTCGCCCGCGCCCCGGCTCCGGTCCCGGCGCTCACGACAGAAGCCGACCATCTCCGGGTCCGGCGATCGCGGGCTGAGTATCCCGCCGAGCACGAAGCAGGATCTGGAGCGGGAGACGGGTCTCGAACCCGCGACATTCAGCTTGGAAGGCCGGGACGTCCGAGCGTTACAGCACTGTGCTTGGAAGCCCGAGCGTAGGGTGTCCAGTTATCGTGTCGTCGGGCGGGGCGTCGAACCCTGTTCGCGCTGCAAGACGGTCTCATGAACTCGGGGGAATCACCCGGGCCGGCCGACTTGTGGGATGAGGCCGTACCGGGCCACAAGGTCGGGCACTTCTGCGAAGTCGAACGAGAGGCCGTAGCGTTCGGCAACCGGGCCGACAATCGATGGGTCGGGAAGTCCCCCGGCCGCCGCGACGGCAGCGGCCAACTCGACGAAGTACTTCTCGAACCCGGCCGGGCTGATGATCTCGATCATGCGAGCTTCTGACGCACCGGCGTTCCACATCGAGTGGAGCTGGCCACGAGGCTTGACGATGTACCCACCGGCCCCGAGCGAGACCTCTTGGCCGTCTGAGCGAAAGCCGATCTCCCCCTCGACGACGTATGAGATCTCGTCCTCGAGAGTGTGCCGGTGCGGCGGGACGAGGCTCCCGGGCGAGAAGACGTGCTCCACGATCGATATCGAACCCGTCTCGGCGGCGGTGAGCCGCGTCGTGGCAGTGAAGCCCGGAACGAGCGGAGCATCGGGGCCTTTAGGCCCCACGACGGCGAGGCGTGCGCTGGACGGCGCTAACATCCTGTTCTCCTAAGTTCGCGAGTCAGTGGTGTATAGTGATCGTCACACCTGTCGCCGCGGATGTCAATGGCTGAACGGAACCGTCTCACGAAATCACGGCGGTCGTATCGCCTTCAGGCACGCGCCGCCGGCATGGACCGGACGCACGAGCGGATCACGCACGCGGCGGTGGAGCTTCACGGGACGATCGGGCCAGCCGCCACCACGATGAGCGCGGTGGCCGAACGCGCCGGCGTCACGAGGGCAACCCTCTACCGCCACTTCGCGAACGAGGAGGCGCTGTTCGCGGCGTGCAGCGCGGACTGGCTCGCTGCGAACCCGCGGCCGGACTTTGGGCGCTGGGCCACCGTCGCCGATCCCGTTCGACGGCTCGGCGCGGGACTCGACGAGCTCTACGCCTACTACCGCTCGACAGAGCAGATGCGGGCGAACCTTCTCCGCGACATCGCCGTGGTCCCAGCGAGTATCCGCTCGGGAATCGTCGCGCTTCCTTCAGCCGCGGTAGCGGTCCTTGCTAGTGGCTGGCCGGAGGGTTCAGACGCGCACCTTCGGCGCGCAGCGATCGGACACGCGGTGGGGTTCGAGACGTGGCGATCGCTCGCCGCGGAGGGGCTAATGGACGGGGAGGCCGCCGAGCTGATGGTCCGGTTCGTTACCTGTGTCGGACCCGAAGGAGGGACGGAGTCATCGTGTCGATCTGAGCACGAATGAGGGCAGTGGAGCGGGAGACGGGCCTCGAACCCGCGACACCTGCTTGGAAGACCCGCGACTCGGAGCGTTGTGGCGGCGGGAGTGGGCGGCTGAGCGTTGTGCCGGCGAATCTGGACGCCTGGACGGGACGCAGGCGGCCACAACGGTGTGCGGCGATCGCAGGCTGAGTGTCGTGCCGAGCACGAAACGGGGAACTGGAGCGGGAGACGGGTCTCGAACCCGCGACATTCAGCTTGGAAGGCTGACGCTCTACCGACTGAGCTACTCCCGCCCGGGGAACGCGCCCTCGCGGACGCGGGTACGGTAGCACGGTCGCTCGCGGGAACGGAGATCCGGCGCGCGGCGGGACTGGCGGTCCGACCTACCGGCGCAGCCACCCCGGCAGCGGCAGCTCGGGGCCGCGCCAGCGGGTGATCTCCTCGGTCGAGACGCGGCCGTAGTAGTTGAGGAAGTGCGCGCCGGCGGCGGTGAGCCGCGCCGCGATGCGGTCCTGCACCGCGCGGTTGCGCACCTTCACTGCCACGATCGCGCGCCCGTCCCGCAGCGCGGCCATGTAGAGCGCGAAGTCGGGCTGCTGGTCCATGGTCATGAACCGGAGGCCACTCATGAACCGCGTGATCAGGCTGTCTGCGGCAAGCAGGTCCATCCGGTCCTCGGCGCCGTCGCCGGAGATCGTCTCGACGTGCTCCGCCGGGACCCCGGCCGCGACGACGGCCCTGGCCGCACCCGCTGCAAGGGCGGGATCATCGATGACGGCGAGGAGGAAGCCGGTCGGGTAGCGGAACGAGCGCCGGCGTGCCGGCTGCGGCTTCGTGTCGGGAGCGTCCTGTGCCATGCGACCATGATGACGCCTCGAAAGCCGTGCACGGCGTGTCCGGACGTGCGACGCTCATCCGGGATCGCAGGCACGGATGGTCCCGGTCGCCGCGGTCGGTCCGGCCGTCACGCCGCGCGGCGTCGTCACTCGAGCCAGGGGGACGCCTCGGATGCAGCAGATGCAGCAGCGCCCGATGGGGATCACGCTGCTCTCGACGCTCGCGCTCCTCGCGGCGGTCGGGGCGGCGTTTCAGGCTTTCGCGTCGGTCGATCCGGGGTCGGTGGGGCCGTTCGGCCAGATCCAGTCCGGGAGCGGGTTCGGGTTGGCGGCCGCGGGGTTCCTCATCGCGGCCGGCATCTACCTCGAGCTGTCCTACGGGCTCTGGCAGACGAAGGGCTGGGCGTGGTTCCTCGCGCTCGCGATCTCGGTCACGCACATCGCCGTGAACGTCGCCGCGGCGCTCTTCGGCGGGGCGACGTGGGCGCTGGCGATCGGCGGGTCGATCGTCCCGCTCATCATCCTCGCGTACCTGCTCACGCCCGGGGTACGGCGCGCCTTCGGGTACTGAGAGCACCGAGGGACGACAGGGCGCGAAACGGCCGGCGTGCACGCGACGGGCGGTGCGGCGCGCCCCGTTTCCGGTTCAGCCGGCGGCGAGGCGCGGAAGGGCTGGGACGGTCCAGGCAGGGCCCGCTCCACAGGTGCCAGCGCCGGATCTGCTCGATTCCTGCGCGGCACGCAGGAATCGCCTCCGCTCTTGCGCCCCGCCCAAGAGCCGTCACCGTGGGGCCTCGTCTCTGCCCGGATCCTGCGTCTGGCGCAGGGAATCGGACGAGTCGGGCAGCCCATCGGTGATTGCTTGCGTCCGGCGCAGGGAATCGACCAAGATGTGGTCCCGGCGTGCCGCCCGGCGACGGGTCTTGCGCCTGGCGCAACCCGGGCGGAGAGCCCGGCGAACGGGCCGCTTCAGCTGGCATGACGGGACCCGCACGGGACCCGCACGGGACCCGCCGGGGCCCCACTCCGGGTCAGTCGGCCGGGATGCTCGGCACGACTCCGGCGGCCCATCGCGCGCGCTCCCGCAGCCACGCGGCGAACGTCATGAGGATGGACTGGCGGTCATCCGACCCGAGGCCGCGCGCGAGCGCGACCGGGAAGAACGCGCCGAACGCGAGCGCGACCCCGTCCGCATGCCAGGCGCCGACGAATGGGGCGAGCTTCACGTCGAGGATCTCGCGCCGATCCAGGGCAGCTGCCAGCTCGGCCGCCGCCTGCTCCGACGGTGCCCGGACGGGCACCCGCAGGGTCATCGCGACCCCCGCGCCGAAATCGGGGTGGCGCTCGCCGAACGAGAGACGCAGGAGGGCGGTCCCAGGTCGATCGGTGGCTGGGCGCTCGGCCGCGCCGCGGTCCGTCGCGGGGTCAGCGGCCTCGGCGCCGTGCTCGGCGACCTCGGCGCCCCGCCCGTCCGGCGCGGCGAGTGCCGCGAGCCAGGCCGCCTCGTGGGCTGCCGCCGGTGACGTGCGCTCGCGGCGCGCGACCTCGACGAGTGCTCGCACGCGGTCCTGCGGCGTCAGTCCCGCGAGGACGCCCCGGTCGGAGGAGAACGGCACCTCGGCGGTGAGCGTGTCCGAGCCGTGGACCGCGAACGGGAGGAGCCCGAGCGGGCTGCGGGCCAGGGCGCGCAGGTCGCCCTCGGTGAACGGCGTCGAGCGGTCGCCGGCGGCCGCGAACGCGGCACCGGCGTCGATGAGCTCATCGGGCTCGGTCCGCGGCCCAGAGGTCGGGTGGTCGCTCGACGCGATCTCCCCGCCGAACGTCTCGCGCAGGCCGTCGACGCTCGAATCCGCGATCGACACCTGGAGGCCCGCGGCGGAGTAGACGAGCGGGTCCAGCCACGCGTTCTCCGCGTGACACCACATCTCCGTCACGACGTCCAATGTCCGCGCGCCGGGGTCCCAGACCAGCCCGTCGACGCCGGCCCGCGCGTTCGCGTGCGAGAGCTTGCGGGCGGTCTCGCCGTCGGTCGGGACGTCGCGGAGGAGCCGGGTCGTCGTCCGGACGCGGACGACCGAGAGGCCGTGCATCTCGATCGGGAGCCCCGCGCGGACCGTGAGCGCGAGCCGTCCCGGCCACCACGTGAAGCCACGATCCTCGTCGATCGACCACTCCGGCGGAACGCCGAGCCGGTCGCGGAGCAGGGCGAGGACACGGGGGCCCTGGTCGGCCGGGTCGACAGCGACGGCGGTCGGATCGGCGGGCTCGATGCCGGCGGGCTCGGTGCCGGAGGGCTCGATGCCGGAGGATGCGGGGTCGGTCGCCTGCGCTCCCGACGACTCGGGAGGGTCGGCCTCAGGCGCGCGGTCGGGATCGGCACCCGCGAAGGACTCGGCGAGGGCGCGGGCGTCGGCCGAGCTCATGTGGACTCCTCGTGCGTCGGTGGCGGCGGGCCACAGGGTACCCGGGTCCGGTAGGCTCCGCTGTCGTGGGGCTACGCCGGACGGACCGCGGCCCGCGTCGAGGGAGAGAAACGACATGTCTGACGCGGCCGCGCACGCACCGGATCTCCGGCGTCTCGTGGGGGCTGACGTCGAGGTCCCGCTCGTCACCGGCGGCAGCCGTCGGTATGTGAACCTCGACTACGCGGCGAGCGCGCCGGCGCTCCAGGCGGTCGCGGACGGGATCGCCGAGGCCCTCCCCTGGTACAGCAGCGTCCACCGGGGCGCCGGCTTCAAGAGCCAGGTCTCCACCGAGCTGTACGAGCGGGCGCGGGAGTCGGTGCGGGCGTTCTTCGGGGCCCGCGCCGACGACGCCGTCGTCATCACGCGCAACACGACCGACGCGATCAACCTCCTCGCGAGCGCGCTCCCGGAGGGGGCGACGGTGCTCGCCTTCGCGGTGGAGCACCACGCGAACCTCCTCCCGTGGCGACACGGGACGCGGCGCGGTCGGGTCCGTTACCTGCCGGTCCCCGAGGGGCCCGAAGGACTCCTCGGTACGCTCGAGGCGGCGCTCCGCGAGGAGCGGGTCGGCGGGACCGCGCCGGACGGGACCGCGCGCGCGGGGTCCGCACCGATCCTCGTCGCGACGACCGGTGCGTCGAACGTCACCGGCGAGATCTGGCCGGTCCCACGGATCGCCGCACTCGCCCACGCGCATGACGCTCGGCTCATGGTCGACGGGGCACAGCTCGCGCCGCACGTCCCGATCGACATGGCGCGCGACGGGATCGACTACCTGGCGATCTCCGGGCACAAGCTGTACGCCCCGTTCGGTGCGGGCGCGCTCCTCGGCCGACGCGACTGGCTCGAGGCGACGGAGCCGTTCCTCTGGGGCGGCGGCGCGGTGCGCTTCGTCACGCTCCGGGACGTGCTCTGGGCTCCCCTCCCCGACCGGCAGGAGGCCGGGTCACCGAACGTCATCGGGGCGGTCGCCCTCGGCGTTGCCTGCGAGACGCTCGGCGCGATCGGGATGGACCATGTCGCGGCGGAGGAGCTCGCGTTCCACGCTCGAGCCCGCGCGCGCCTGTCCGTGATCCCCGGGCTCGACCTCTACCGGACGTGGAGCTTCGACCTCCCGCATATCGGGCTGCTCGTGTTCAACCTCGACGGATACGACCACAGCCACCTCGCCGCGGCCCTCAGCGCGGAGCACGGCATCGGGGTCCGCCACGGGTGCTTCTGCGCGCACCCGCTCCTCCTCCATCTCCTCCACATCGACGAGGCGGCGGCGTCGGCGATCCGCGACGACCTGCGGGCCGGCGGTCATCCGGCGATGCCGGGGGCGGTCCGGATGAGCTTCGGCCTGGGAACGACCGGGGCCGACATCGACGCGGCGGCCGATGCGCTCGAGCGGATCGCCGCAGAGGGGCCGCGGTGGACGTACCGGCAGAGCCACGTGACGGGCGAGTGGGAGCCTGACCCAGACCCACGGCCCTGGCCTGAGCTTCCCCTCGGCACGCCCGGCGAGCGGCGGAGGACCGCCGGCGAGGCTTCCTAGGCGGTCGTCGGCTCCGGCGTTGGGTGCGGCCAGCCGGGATCGACGGCGGGCGGCTCGTCGGCATCCACGGTCTCCGCGGCCTCCTCGGCCCGCTCGCGCTTCGCCGCCTCCATGGCCGCGACGCGCTCCGCCCACCACCCTTCCGGCGCCGTCATCGCGGCACGACCCTCGCGTGCGGTCCGCTCGGCCCGTTCCTTGATCCCGAGGAGCATCCGGCGGAAGAGGACGAAGCTGCCGGGCTCGAACCCGAGGATCATCGGCAGCTGGCGGAGGCCCGCAGTGGAGCGCGACGCGCTCTCGATGTCCCAGTCCCTGAACCGGGCGCGTCCGCGCACGACGAGCCGGGTGTCACCTTCCGCGTCGTCGAGCAGCTGGAAGCAGAATGAGCCCGAGCCGATCGACTCCTCGCTCCCGTCGTCGGACGCCTCGAGCAGGAGGAGTCTCTGGGGCTCCAGGCCGGCGACCGGGATCTCGAACGCGCCGAACGGGACCGCGTCGCCGAGCTTGAGGCCCTGGAGCTCGGGGACGATGAGCTCGACCGAGTGGATGTCGAGACCGATCCGGCGCTCGAGCCGGTCGTAGCTGTAGAAGCCGGCGCGGCCGTAGCCGAGCTGGACGAGCCACGGCCAGACATCGGCCGGCGACGCGTCGATCGTGACGCCGTACGTGACGGACCACTGCGGGTCGGACACGACCTCGTCGCCGGGCATCGCGGCGGCAAGCTCGTCGTCCGTGGCGCCCCATCGCCGGAACATCGGCCTGAGCCGCCGCTCGTAGCAGAGGGCAGCGCCGGTGGCGGCGAGCGAGAGCCCCACGGAGAGGGCGACGGCGTGGCGGGTCTTCATCGATGCGACCTCCGGTGGCCGGCCCTCGGTGGGCGGAGCCGGGCGCCCCGACAGCCTCCCACGGAGCCCGTGGCGGCGCGAGTGCCGACCGTCATGCGAGCCCGGGACGCGGCTCGCGCGGGATCGGGCGTCGGTCCAGCAACCAGCGGACGGCGGCCTCGAGGTCGGGGGCGATGGTGTCGGCGCCGGGGAAGGCCATGTCCGCCGTGTGCTCGTTCGGGACCGCGACGACGGTCATCCTCGCGCGGTGGGCGGCTTCCACGCCCGACGGCGCATCCTCGAGGACCGCGCACGCGGCCGGGTCGATGCCGAGCAGGCGGGCCGCGGTAAGGTACGGCTCCGGATGGGGCTTGGCGTGCGTGACGTCCTCGCGGGCGATGACGACCTCGAAGTCGATCCCCTCCGCGCGGAGGTGCCGGAGAGCGGCCTCCGCGTAGTCGCGGACGCCCGACGTGACGAGCCCGAGCCGGAGCCCCTCGGACCGGGCCAGTGTGACCGCCTCGGCGAGTCGGGGCCGGAACGGGAGCGCCTGCTCGACGAGGGCGAGGTAGTGCGCCTCGCGTCGTGCATGGAAGTCGTCGGTGTCGAGCCCGTGCAGTCGCGCGAACGCCTCGGATGAGTCGCGGGCCGGCCGCCCCAGGTACGGTCCGATGACAGCGGGATCGAATGACCTGCCGTCCTCTTCGAGCGCGAGCCGGATGGACTCGCCGTGGATCGGCTCGGAGTCCACGGCGAGGCCATCCAGGTCGAAGAGGATCGCCTCGAGCCTCGAGTTCGGCATGTGCCCCACGCTGCGATGATGGAGAATGGTCTGAACCATTCATGGGGTCGCCACTATACTGGACGCACTCCACACGGACCGAGGTATGCACGGCGGTATGGGCAAGGAGCCGCTCCATTCCATCGTCGCGAGCCGGGCCGAGGCGCGGATCAGGTCCGGCGAGTGGGCGCCGGGGACCCGCCTCCCACCGGAGCGCGAGCTGTGTCGCATCCTCGATATCAGCCGTGCGACGCTCCGGCAGGCGCTCGCCGAGCTCGAGCAACGGGGTCTCATCACGCGCCACCAGGGGCGTGGCACGTTCGTCACGCGACCGCCGGTGGCCACGGAGCTCTCCGGGTTCTTCAGCGTCGCCGCAGCTCTGCGCGCGCGCGGCCTGCAGCTGGTCACGCATGTCCTCTCGGTGGAGACCGTCGACGCGAGCCGCCAGCTCGCCCAGGACCTCGGATGCGAGCCGGGTGACCCGCTCGTCCGCCTCGACCGCCTCCGGTCGGTCGAGGCGGAACCGCTCTTCCTCGAGTCCACGTGGCTCCCGCTCGCGCGGTTCCCGGGGCTGGAGAAGGCGGATTTCGAGGGTCGTTCGCTCTACGACATGCTCCGCGAGGACTACGGCTGCGAGCTGGAGACCGCGAT
>Ga0315273_10012320_pt1 | contig 10960 bp, 11 predicted proteins | sample YL17G02_0_MG_FD_205753 | JGI IMG/M metagenome (GOLD analysis project Ga0315273, IMG submission 205753) | Sediment microbial communities from Yellowstone Lake, YNP, Wyoming, USA - YL17G02_0 | ecosystem: Environmental > Aquatic > Freshwater > Lake > Sediment | place: USA: Wyoming | collected...
GACCTGGGCCAGCACCTCGGTCTGGGAACTGTCCATGCCGAGCGACCAGATCCGGCGAAGCACCGGGTCCTCGGTCGCGAAGGTCTGCGCGGTGGCGGGTTGCGCCCAGCCGAGCGCGGTGGCCAGCGCGAGGGCGAGAGAGCGAGAAGAGCGAGGCATGATTCCTGTCGGGTCGGGTGGTTATTGGGCGAAGCCAAGCTGCTTCAGGACACCGTAGGCGTCGTAGAAGTCGCCCTGGTAGGCGATCTTGTCTCCCCGCAGCCGGATGAGCGTTGCCCCGCTGAAGCTGAACGCCTTCCCCGAGGCCTTGGTGCCGTCCCCCCAGGGACCGGTATTGGTGCCGGAGAAGGTCCACTGGAAGGCGATACCGTCGCGGCCGACGATAGGCGGGGCGGAGTCCCGCGTCCACCGGGCATCTGGCGCCGCGGTCAGGAAGGCCTGAACGACGTTCTTGAGCGCCGAATCGCGGCTCACCTGCGGTGTCCCTACGGTCGCATCGTAGTACACCACGTCATCCGTGAGGTAGCTCGCGACCGCGATCGCATCGTGCGCGTTCCAGGCAGCGAAGTAGTGGTCCACAACCGCGACGGGATCGACCGCCGGTGCGCCTGGCGACTCGGGAGTAGAGGGGCGACCCCGGCAGCCGGCGAGGCCTGCCACAAGAGCGAGCGCGAGAGTCGCGGTAAGCCAGCGGGTGCGGCGCATCATGATCACTCCAGAGGAGTGAAGAGGGAACCCAGCTTCGAACGCGCAGCCAGAGGAGCCACAATCCTACCGGTCGGAGTGTCGAGGTGGAAGGCCGACGGGAGCCGGCGAGAAGCCCTAACGCTCCAGTTCCCGCCGGGTGAGGCGGCTGATGCCCGCCACGATGGCCACCGCCGCCACCACCGCGAGGAGCAGCCAGTGCTCGATCCGGCGCAGTTCGCCCGCCAGCGCCGCCGTGCCGTGGCCGACCAGGTAGCCGAGCAGGACGAAACCGGTTGCGGCCGTCAGGCATCCCAGGAGGTCGAAGGCGAGGAACCGCAGCAGGGACAGTCCATACTGCCCCCAGAACACCATCGAGGCGTTGCGGGTGCCGTAGACCACGCGGGCGGCGAGCAGCTGCCAGGGACCGAGTCGCCGGGCCAGCGATTCGATCCGGTGGCCGACGGCCCAGTAGAACCGGGACTGCCGGATTCGCTCGCTGTGCCGACGGCCAAGCAGGAACCAGACAGTATCGCCGGCCAGGTTGCCGGCAGCCCCGGCGAGTATTGTCCCGGTGAGCGGCAGGAGACCGAGGTGGGCCATCACGCCGGCGACAAGCAGGCTGACGTCGCCCTCGACCGTGGCGATCAGGAAGAGCGCGGCGAGGCCGTAGTGGGCTAGGAACGACTCGAGTGTACCCATGGGTCGATGGCGAGCAGGGGATTCGTGACAAGTATAGCTTGCCGGGAGGTCCGCTCGGTGAAGGAATCGTCCTGGTGACCCCTCCTCGCTTCTCCGCACTCATTCCCCGGCTGGCCCTGCCCAGGCGGCTGGCGGCGATCACCGCGATCATGGCGGTCGTGCTGGTGGTGGGGACCACGGAGGCGGCACTGAGACTAGCCGAGCGTTCGCGGCTGGTAGACCTGCGGGAAGAGTCAGTGGATCTGGCCAACACCCTCGCGGCCTGGCTGACACGGATTGCCCCGACCGGCGATCCGGGGGCGCTCCACGTCGCGCTCACCGGATGGAACCGCCGGCACATCACCGAAACCTCGGCCGTGGTCTACCTGGTGCGCGAGCATGGCGTCGAGCAGGCCGTTTCGGGCGACTCAGCCCCTCCCCCGCCGCAGTCGGCGATCGACTCGGCGGCACTGTCCCGCAGGCAAACGCTGACCGCCTACCAGTCCAGCGACCCGCGCGGCTGGCACGTGGCCGTTCCGCTGACCGGCCGCTCCCTGTATGGCGTGCTGGATATCACCGTGACTGCGGGTCGGCTCGAGCAATGGGCGCGGGTCGAGCGCCGCCGCGCCTATGCACTGGCCCTGGTCGCGGCTCTCCTGGTCGGTGTTGGTGTGTGGGTGCTGTGTGGCCGGTGGATCGGACGGCCGCTGGCCTCGCTCGCCGGCGCCATGGCGGCCGCGCATGGCGGGGCGGAATCGGCCCCCGCCGCACCACTGGTCGGACCAGTGGAGTTCCAGGACCTGGCGGGGCGGTACAACGAGCTCCGGGCGGCCTTGGCCGCCCGCGAGCGGGAGAGCCGAGCCCGGGCCGGGCTCAGGGGCCTCGAGGAACGCGCCCGTGCCCTCGACCGCCAGGGGCAGGCCGACGAGATAGCGCGCAGCTACGCCCACGAGATCGGGACGCCGCTCAGCACCGTGAACGGTCACCTGCAGCTGCTCCGGGAGGACTTCCGCCGCACTGGCGATACGGCCGCGGAGGAGCGCGTGAACGTGCTGCTGGGCCAGGTGGACCGGGTCGCGAAGATCGTGCGCGGGGCGCTGAGCCGCACCAGCTGGCCCGCGCCGCAGCCGGTGCCCACCGACTTGGTTGCGCTGGGCCACCGCCTGATGCAGTTCCTCGCCCCCACGCTCGAACAGTCGGGCATCGGCGCCGTCCTGGTTTCAGCGGGCCCGGGTACCGCCCAAGTGCGAACCGACCCCGACCTGGTCGAGCAGATCCTGCTCAACCTGTTCCGCAACGCGGTCGAGGCACTGGGCAGCGGCGGCCGGATCGAACTGCGGGTCGCGCTCGAGGGTGACCACGCCGTGATCGAGGTTGCGGACGACGGACCTGGCCTCTCTCTGGAGGCACGGGCGCTGCTGTTCCAGCCCTTCGCTACATCCAAGGGAAGCGCAGGCACCGGCCTCGGACTCGCGCTGAGCCGCCGCCTGGCCCGCCTGCTGGGCGGCGACCTCACCCATGTTCCAGGCGACCAGGGCACCCGATGGCGCCTGACACTGCCCCCGGAGCCGCCAGCCTGATGCCAACCCACAGCCCCGACCACGGCTACCGCCTGCTCCTGGTAGACGACGACGAGGAGGCGTGCCGCGTGCTCGGCGAAGTGCTGGAGCGCGAGAACTATGCGGTTCGCCGCACCATCTCGGCCAGCGAGGCACTCTCGGTCTGGTCGACCGAAGGGCCATTCGATGCGGTCCTGACTGACCTGAGGATGCCCGAGCGAAGCGGCCTCGACCTGCTGGCGGACCTGCGCCGGCTGGACCGCGAGGCACTGGTGCTGGTGCTGACCGGTTTCGGAGACGCGGGGGCGGCCGCGGAGGCGATCCGCGCGGGGGCCTACGACTTCATTGCGAAGCCCTACGAACTAGCCGAGGTCCGGGAGACGCTCGCGCGGGCGCTCGAGCGGCGAAGGCTGGTGACCGACCGGGCGGCGGTGGCGGCTCCACCCTCGCCGGTCCGGGGCCCGGCCGAGCGGGCGATGGTGGGCCACAGCCCGGCGATCATCTCGGTGATGAAGCAGGTGGCCCGTGTGGCGCCCACGCAGGCCACGGTCCTGATCCTTGGCGAAACCGGGACCGGGAAGGAGCTGGTGGCCCGCACGATCCACCGCTTCTCGACCCGCGCGGTGCAGCGCATGGTGGCGGTCAACTGCTCCGCGCTCGCGGAGGGGCTGCTCGAAAGCGAGCTCTTCGGCCACGTCCGCGGCGCCTTCACTGGCGCCACTGGGAGCCGGCCGGGCATGTTCCGCGAGGCCGACAAGGGCACGGTCTTCCTGGACGAGATCGGCGACATCTCCCCCGGCCTGCAGTCGCGCCTGCTTCGCGTGCTGCAGGAGCGCGAGATCGTGCCGGTGGGGAGCGAGACGCCGGTGAAGGTGGACGTGCGGGTGATCGCGGCCACCCATCGCGACCTGGCGGCGCGGGTCCGTGAGGGCGCCTTTCGCGAGGACCTGTATTACCGCCTGAACGTCGTCACCATCGTGCTGCCGCCGCTGCGCGAGCGGCGGCAGGACATTCCCCTGCTGACCGATCGTTTCCTGACGTTCTTGGCCGGCCGCCACGGGCGAGGGCCAGTGGCCATCCACCCGGAGGCCCAGCAGCTGCTGCTGTCCTGGAAATGGCCGGGCAACGTGCGGGAGCTCGAGAACGTGCTGGAGCGGGCCCTGGTCCTGGCCGAGATGGACATCATCGGCCCCGAGCACCTTCCGGACTACGTGCGGCAGGACACAGGCGGAGCGGTCGGGCCGGAAACGGGCCTCGCCGGGCACGAGGCGGGGGAGGTCGTGCCGCCGGAGTCCCCCATGGAGTTGATCACGCTCGACGAACTCGACCGCCGGCATGTGTTCCGTGTGCTCGCGGCGACAGGCGGGAACCGGGACGAATCGGCGCGCATCCTGGGTGTCTCCCGCCGCACCCTCACAAGAATGATCGCGCGCTGGAAGTGGCAGCCAGGGGCGAGCTAGACCCGCCGCCCTGCGACAATCTGTCCGCTTCCGGACAGTCTGTCCTGTCCGTTGATCCCAATCTGTCCGGCAAGTGCCCGCAATTCGCTCAAATCGGCGCGTGAATGGCCTCCCAAGCCCATCCGGCGTTCGGCACAGCGATTGCTTTCCCCATGGGCAGCGCATGCGGATCCACCGAGCAGCGCCGCACGCTTCACTTGCAATGGAGGCAGTCATGAATCGCCCGATCGCCATCACCACCTTCGTCCTTGTTCTCGCGGGCGCAGCCGCGAGCGCTTCGGCCCAGTCCACCGCTCCGGCGGCGAGCCAGAAGAAGCAGGCCACCGCGCCGGCCCAGCAGGCGGCAGCGAAGCCGGCCCAGCCTGCCGCAAAGGCTCAGGTGTTCGACCTGAACACCGCCACCCGCGAGCAGTTGGTGACACTGCCCGGCATGACCGGCACCTACGCTGATGCGATCATCAAGGGACGCCCGTTCAAGTCCGCGAACGAACTGGTGAGCCGCAAGATCATGCCCGAGACAGAGTACAAGAAGCTGAGCCACCAGGTGACCGTCGAGAAAAAGAAGGGCTGAGCCGCAACAACCCTCGCGGGGCGCACATCGGCCTCCCTCCCAAGCCGTCCCGCGTTTCACCGCCTGCCGGGGCAACCCGGCAGGCGGCTTTCCCGTTGAATCGGAATTCGTGGAGCCGGCGATGACCCAGGCGCCGCGCCCGTTCGGGTCATGCAGCGGTCGGTCCGACCGCCGGGAACATGCCCCGGATCGCCGTCCGTCCCCGAAAGGTGAGTTCGAACTGCCCGTTGGGGACCTCCAGGGTCCTGGCCACCAGTCCATCCCACTCGAGCCGCCGGACCGCCGCGTGTGACATCGCCCGCGTCACCGGCCAGGCCCGCGGCAGTGCCGCGGCCGCACGAATATCGATCGCTCAAACGCCGGCGAGATATACTGCGTGACACAGCGCTTGAAGGGTCTGCGCCATGATGGTGTGCTGGAGTGCGAACATCGCCACCGGCCCATGGTTCACCAGCAGCGCCGGCCCCAGCGGCTCCTGGAGCCGCGAGTCGATGGCGACCGGAGTGAGGTTCCCCACGAAGCCGATGAAGGACATACACGCGACGGAGAACGCGAGATACATGACGGTGCCGTAGAGCAGCGTGAGTGTGCGCTGCATGGTGCTCTCCTGAGGGGTGGTCCCCGCCGGTCGATTCGAGCTCCCGTCTGTGGAAGGCGCGGAACCCGCCGCGAACGGCTCATGAGCCAGCCCGGGACGAGAATGCCCCTTTCCAGTCGGAGGGGATTGCGGGGCCGACCTGGAACCAACCGGGAGGAGTGACTGATGCAGCGAATTCGGGCTTGGCACGAGGCGCTCAAGCGCGAGGGGTTGTCGCGGCGGCGGCGATTGCAGCTGATCGCCGGGGTGGTGACCTTCAACCTGATGCGGGGCCTGATTTTCTACGTCGCGCTACCGGCCTTCGTCCCGTTGAGGGCGGGGTGAGGCGACGGGTGAGGCATACCCCAACGGGCGCTGAATTCTCCCGCCTCCGGGCGTAACCACCGCCTGACGGCCTCTCCGGGCTATTGTGTAGGCAACCAACCTCCAGGAGGGCCATGTTGGACGTGTTGGTGGCCGCACGACCTTCGCACCTGCTCCAGCCACGGGAAGTGGGCGGCTCGTCCTTCCTCCATCTTGTCATGTTCGGCGTGTGCGTGGCCGCCACCCGCGTCACCGTGCCGGTCGTGACCCGTCCGGTGGAGGACACCACGGTGCCAGTTCCGCGGATCACGCATCCCGAGGTCAACAGACTCATCGCCTGGCCCGGATTGGGCGATGGCTCCGGTGCTGGGGTACAAATCATCTCCTCGCTCATGGCACCGGACCGGTAGCGACAACCAGGTCATCCACCCACATCGTCTGGGCGACGGTGGAACCGTCCCCGATCCAGGGGGCGATAAGAAACTGGTTGAACTGCATGGTCGGGTGGACCGCGGTGCGGAACAGCACGTTGTGCTTGTCGATGACCAGCTGTCCATCGAACCAGTACTGCGCGATGCCGTCGGTCTGACCCTTGGCCCCCGCGATGGTGTTCAGCTGGAAGTACGCCTCCACCTTGTGCCAGGCGTTCTTGTACCCCGGCCCGGGCGTCGCGGTAAACATCGGCTGCGCGGCCTTCCAGCCCTTCTCGTTGTACCAGACCCCGGTATCCAGGTAGCACCCGGTTGGATAGCCATCGGTGTTCCCGTTACACCCGGCCACGGCGCGCTGCTCGGTCACGTTGGTGAGATCCACGTTGATCCTGGTCGAGTCGATATTGGCCGCGTCGGTGATTGCGAGGCGGGGAATGCCGCCGTTCTGGTAATTCTGCTCGATGTAGGTGGTCAGGTGCGTCAGGGATGGCCCCACGTTGTTGCCGTCCTCGGTCGTGACCACATGGAACTCGTGCGGGTGGTACGAGTGCCCGGACCCCACGTAGTTGGCGCTGTACTTCACATAGTAGCGGACGTACACGCGATCGGTCGGCGTGACCTGGTGGCGCAGGGCACCACCATGTACCGGTTTCGTGCCTCCCACATTCCACGCCATCTCCAACGCCGCTGTCCCGCCATGCTGTTCCGCAGTCGTGATCACCGGGGTGGTGTTGTCGTACCAGCCGCGCGAGGCGACGCTGGCGTTCTCGAAGGTCTCGGCGAGCAGGACGGTCCCGCCGGGTGGCGTCGTGGTATCGGGGATGACGACCTGTGCCGTGTCTGCCCTGGCAGCCGCGGCCGCGGTAGCGACCACGCGATAGGAGCCCGCAAGATTGCCGGCCTGGTAGAGGCCGCTGGAGTTGATGGCCCCGCCGGTCGCGGTCCATGCCACACTCACCGTATCGGTGAAGCCGTTGCTGTAGTGCCCGCTGGCGGCGAAGAGCTGCGTTGCCCCGGGCAAGACCGTATCCAGTGCCGGTATCACGGTGACGCTCGTCAGGGTCACGGGGACGGGCGTAGCGGAGATGGTCACGCCAGCGGTGTCGGCGTGTTTCCCATCTCCTGTAGTCGCAATCGCACGGAAAGGGCCGGCGGTCGGCCCGGCGTGGTACATGCCGCCGGCCGTGATGGTGCCACCGGTAGCGGTCCAGTTGACCGCGACCGCCGCCGTCGAGCCATCGGACATGCGGCCGAGCACCTGGAAGAGGGCCGAGTCCCCGGTCGCCACCGTGACGGCCACCGGGGTGATATCGACTGCGGCCAGCACCGGCCCCCCGTTGCCACCAGGATCGGCCGGTTGTGCGCAGGCGATGACCAGCATGCTGATGAGCGCACGCGACGAAATCGGAAAGGGCACGGGACGCCTCCGCAGGGAGCCAGAATAAAGTAGTATCAGCGGGTCACCTGCAATCAATAAGGATGGACGCCCCAATGTGGTGAGCAATATCACCCCGGCCGAATCGAATCCCATGACCGCTCCTGGTCGCCCCCGCCGCGGTCGCAGCACGCTGAGTCGGGCATCCCCTCCGCCAGTGCTTGACGAACCGGAGATCATACTGAATATTACTCAGTATGAGTACATCGAAGATCGCCCGGATCTCCATCACCCTGCCGGCCGACCTGGTCCGCTTCGCGGACCGCGAGGCCAGGCGGCTGGACCGGTCGCGGAGCTGGGTGATCGCGGAGGCGCTGCGGGCGGCGGAAGGGGCCGGAGCTGCGGACACACCGGCAGCCGCCTGGATCGTCCGCGAAGTCGCGCGTGCTCCATACTCCACTGGAACTCCCGATCTCGGCTGGTCGCGGCGTGATCAGCTTGTGTCGGACCTGGCCCTCACCCCGGAAGAGCGGGTGCGCGAGGCGGAAGAGACGGTACGGCTCAGCGAGCTGGTGCACCCTCGCGGACCGGTCATACCCGTGATTCTCTTCGATCGATTCGAGGACTATCTCGGCTGGAAGGACCGCGAGCGCTGGAGCCCATCATGACGGAGCCGACGACACGAGTCGCCCGAGTCTGCTCGCTACTCAACGAGCAGCAGGTCAAGTATGTCCTCGTAGGAGCCACTGCGATGCAATTGTGGGGCACGACCAGAGCGACCCGGGACATCGACATCCTGATCGAGCCAACCCTCGAGAATGCCCAACGGGTCCTGGATGCCCTGGCCCGCCTCACGTGGGGGGTGGCGAACGAGTGGCTGGCGGAGGAGATCGTTCGGCGGCCCGTCACGATCATCGGAGATCAGCCGAGAGTCGACATCCTCACCGTTGCGTGGTCTGTGCATTATCGGACCGCGGCTCCGCGCGCAATCGTCTTCGAGGTGGAGGGGGTTCGGATCCCGACTGCCTCCCTCGACGATCTCATCGCGTCGAAACGAACCAGCCGCACGCAGGATGCGGCCGACATCGAGGTCCTGGAGGAGATCCGGCGACTGCGGGGGCCGGCCGGGGCGGGCTGAGCCAGACGAGGTGGCCGGCGGAGGCGTGAATCCGATTGCCGCTGCCGCCGTAGAGGGTTCCACGCGCCCGGCGGTCGGCTTCCCAGACCGCGTCCGCCTACCCTCTCCCTCGACCCGGGGCTATTGTGGGACAGCATGTCGTGAGCCCAACCACCTACTCCCCGGTCGCCGTGCCCGATATCCGTGGCGCACTCGAGCAGGGCCTGGCCGACCGCTACCGGCTCCAGGAGGAGCTGGGCCGCGGGGGGATGGCGACGGTCTTTCTGGCCCACGATCTCAAGCACGACCGCCCGGTCGCGCTCAAGGTGCTCCACCCCCAACTCGCCGCCACCATCGGCCCGGAGCGCTTCCAGCACGAGATCCGGGTCACCGCCCGGCTGCAGCACCCCCACATCCTCACGGTGTTCGACTCCGGCGAGACCGCCGGCCAGCTCTGGTTCACGATGCCCCACGTGGACGGCGAGACCCTCCGCGACCGGATCCGGCGCGAAGGCCAACTCCCGGTCCCCGAGGCAATCCGCATCGCCCGCGAGGCCGCCCAGGCCCTGGCATACGCCCACACCCAGGGCGTGATCCACCGCGACATCAAGCCCGACAACCTGCTCCTCACCCGCGACGGCAACACCCTGGTCGCCGACTTCGGCATCGCCCGGGTGGAAGGGGGCCATCAACACCTGACCGAGGCCGGCATGGCGATGGGGACGCCGGCCTACATGAGCCCGGAACAGTCCAGCGCCGACGGCCCCCTCGATGTCCGCTCCGACGTCTACAGTCTCGGCGCGGTGCTCTATGAAATGCTGACCGGCCGTCCCCCTCTCCCCGGACTCGGCGCCCGCAGCGCGATCACCGGCAAGGCCGGCGCCGAAGTGCCGGAACATGTCCGGCTGGCGTTGAGGAAGGCGCTGGAGCCGTTGCCGGCCGACCGCTGGGCCAGTGCGGCAGAGTTCAGCACAGCACTCGGCGCCACACCGTTGCCCCCACCGCTGCCGCGCCGCCGGTTCATCGTGCCGGTGCTGGTGGTGGTGGCGATCGCCGCGCTGGTCTTCTTCCGGAACCGCGGCGCATCGGTACTCGACCCGAACATGGTCGCGGTCGCACCGTTCGAGCTCCTCGCCCCCGGACTCGACCCGGTCTGGCGCGAGGGGATGGTGGACATCCTGTCCCGCAATCTCGACGGCGCGGGGCCGCTCCGTACCGTGTCGCCCACGGTGGTGGTGCGGCGGTGGCGCGGCCGAGGGGATCCGGCGTCGGCGGCAGCACTGGGGCGGGCCACCGGCGCGGGACTGGCGGTGTACGGCCAGCTGGTCGGGACCGGCCCCGATTCAATCCGCCTCACCGCGACGCTGCTCGACGTCCGGACTCAGCGGAAGCTGGGTGAGATCGAACTGAGCGACGCGAGCACCCGGGTGGATCGACTGGCCGACACGCTCACCCGCGCCCTGCTCCGCGAGCTCGACCGTATCCGTCCGATCGGGGCGACCCGCAGCGCCTCCATCGGGTCATCGTCGCTCCCGGCACTCAAGGCGTTCCTGCAGGGAGAGCAATTCCTGCGGCGATCGGAGTGGGACTCCGCCATCACCAGCTACGAGGAGGCGGTCTCTCAGGACTCCAATCTCGCGCTGGCCTACAACCGCCTCTCACTGGCCGTGGGCTGGCTCCGGTCCGGCACCGACTCACTGTCGCGGGCCTACGCGCTCCGGGCCGGAGCCCTCAACCATGGCCTCGCGCCGCGGGACAGCCTGCTCATCGTGTCCGACTCGATCCGGTCGGTGATCTTCGGCCAGGACCAGGACACCAGCTACTGGCCGCACGCCAGGCGCCTGGTGGCGACCTCACAGGAAGCAGTGCGGCGCTACCCTGGCGATCCTTTCGTCTGGTACAACCTGGGCGAGGCCTATCACCATTTCGGCTACGGCCCCGGTCTCGAGGTCTCGGCTGAGCAAACCCGGCAGGCATTCGACCGCGCCATCGCGATCGATTCGGCGTTCGCGCCGTCGTACATCCATCCGATCGAGATCTCGCTCACCATGGCACAGCCGGACGTGGCGGCTCGCTATGCCGAGCGGTATCTGACACTCGAAGCGACCGATGTGAGCGCTGGCGCCATCCGGCTCACCCAGCTGCTGCTGCAGCGGCCGGGGGGGCTCGACGCCGAAGTCA
>Ga0315273_10012321_pt1 | contig 10959 bp, 7 predicted proteins | sample YL17G02_0_MG_FD_205753 | JGI IMG/M metagenome (GOLD analysis project Ga0315273, IMG submission 205753) | Sediment microbial communities from Yellowstone Lake, YNP, Wyoming, USA - YL17G02_0 | ecosystem: Environmental > Aquatic > Freshwater > Lake > Sediment | place: USA: Wyoming | collected...
CATCATGCCGCCCATGTAGGACTTGAACCCGATCATGTAAATCGCCGCCGAGAGCAGACCGACCAGTCCGGCGGCCAGCATTTTGGCGGTGACGATGGACGTCCTCTTGATGGGCACGGTGAGGAGAGTTTCCAGGGTTTTGTTTTGTTTCTCCATGGCGATGGCCGAGATGACCATCTGGGACGAGTAGATGATGATCATCATCAGGATGATCGGGACGAAGATCGACTGGGAATAGACGAAGCCGGCGATCGCGGAGGCCGAGCCCTGGGCCATCCGGTCGTTGACGATGACGAAATCCCTGCTTTTAATGGGGTTCTTGAGGGCCTCCGGGTCGACGCCAGGGACCTTCTTTTTCAGGGTCTCGCTTGAAAGATAATTGTTCGTGGCGGCGACGATCGCCTTGAAGATCTCCGATTTCCTCAGATTGCCCAGGGAGAAGCTCCGAAGGAACGTGTAGCTTTCGATCTCCTTGGGTTGGAGCCGGGACACGGATTCCCCGAACCCCTGGGGGATGACAAGGAGGAGGCTCGTGTCGCTCTTCTTCGCGGCCTGAAGCGCGGCGTCCTTATCCTCCTGGGCCATCGCGTCGATCTCGAACTTCACCAGGCGCAGGCTGTCCAGCAACCCCTTCGACAGTTCGGAACGGTCGAGGTCGAGAACGGAGATCTTCTGCGTGGCCTCGGCCCTTTTGACCTCTTTCTTGGCCAGCTCCCCGATGAAATAGAAGAGCAGCATCGTGAAAAGGAGGGAGATGACCAGCTGAAGGGTGACGAGTTCGCGGATCTCTTTGGCGAGAAGGTTGGTGAATTTTTTCATCTGAGGGCGCTCCTGAAAACGACTTCGAGGTTCATGGCCTGATACTTGTCCTTGAGTCCCTGGGACGTCCCCGAATCGAGGATCTTTCCCTTGTCGATCAGGGCCACCCGATCGGAAAGGAACTCGACCTCCAGCATGTTATGGGAGGAGAGGAGGACTGAAAGGCCTTCCTTGACGAACCTCTTGATGATCTCCCGGACCTCGAGCGAGTTGATGACGTCCAGCCCCGATGTCGGCTCGTCCAGGATGGCCAGGGCGGGTTTGGTCATCAAGGCCCGGGCCAGGAGGAGCTTGCGGATCATGCCCTTGCTGTAGGTCCCCACTTTCTCGTTGAGGCGGGTCCCCAGGTCGGCGATCCCTTCAGCCCGTTTTATGAATTCCTCAAGTTCCTCCGCCGTGCGCGCGTAGAACTTGGCCATAAAACGGAGGTAGGCCATCCCTTTGAGGTTCCGGTAGGCGCCGGCCTCTTCGGGAAGGTAGCTGATCCCTTCCCGGACCTTCTCGGGCTCTTTTTTCAGATCATGCCCCAGGAAGGTGACCTTCCCCCCCGAGGGGGTGAGGAGCGTCGAGACGACCCTCAGGGTGGTGGTTTTCCCCGCCCCGTTGGGGCCTATGAGGGCAAAGATTTCCCCTTCCCGGACCTCGAAATCGATCCCCTTGAGGGCCTCGAAGCTCCCGTAGGACTTCTTGAGCCCTTCGACGTGCAGCACAACGGACATTTTTGCCCCTCCTTCCTATTATTATCTCATGCCTGTCGTTCGGTTTTGATCACGAGAGATTTCTATCAGAGGGCCTTGAGATTAGCGTCAATGATCTCGATCTGCGTCGTCAGGTCCTTGAGCTTTTGCTTCTCTTTCTGGACGACATCGGCGGGAGCGCGCTGGACGAACCCCTCGTTGCCGAGGCGCGCTTCCGTTTTCCCGATATCATCGAGGAGCTTTTTGCGCCGGGATTCCAGGCGCCCGCGTTCCTTTTCCGGATCGATGACGCCGGTTAGATAGATCTCGATATCGCCGACCACTTGGGCGGCCGCCGTGGCCGGCCTTTTCATATCCGGGGCGACATCGAGGGACTCGAGCCTTCCCATGTGGATAATGAGCATCCTCATGCAGGCCAGGACATCCGCCGCCCGGCCTCCGGCCTTGACGAGGGCGCCGAGCTTCCGGCCAGGCGGGACGTTTTGAAGGGCGCGGACTTCCCGGATGCCGCGGACGACGTCCTGGGCGAGAGCGAACTTCGACTCGAGGGCTTCATCCTCCCATTCGGGGACGGACTCCGGCCAGCGGGCGTTGATCAGAAGGGGAGATGTCGGGAGGGGCTCCGTGAGCCCGCGCGCCGGGCACTGAGCGTTCAGCCGGTCCCAGAGGACCTCGGTGATGAACGGTACGAAGGGATGGAAGAGCCGAAGGGTCTCGTCGAGGGCCAGGGCCAGGACCGAGCGGGCCATGGGGGCCGCAGCCTCGTCCTTGAGCCGCGGTTTGATGATCTCAAGATACCAGTCGCAGAGCTCCGACCAGAAGAACTCCCGGGCCGCGCCGATGGCGGCCGAAGGATTATAGGCCCGGAGCTCCTCCCCGACCTTCCGCGCGACCCTCGACAGCCGCGAGAGGATCCAGCGGTCCTCCTCCTCGAGCCTGTCCGACCCGAGGGGGAGGAAACCATGCTCGCCGAGGTTCATCAGGACGAACCGGGCCGCGTTCCAAAGCTTGGTGCAGAACGCCCGGCCGAGCTCGAAACGTTCGCTGATGATCTTGGCCATGGGAATGTCGGGCATCGTCCCCAGGACGTCGAACTCCTTCCCCGTTTTCGGACAGAGGTAAGTGAAGATGGACCGGCCGTGTTTAGCCGTAGCCAGGTCGACGAGCTCCCCCGTATAAGGAGAGACCGCCTGAACGGGAAGCCGGATGTCCTGGGTCCCGGTCTGCATGTCGCAGATGACGTAGCGCATGGCGTCCGCGCCGTATTTCTCGATGATGTCTTCCGGGTCGATGCCGTTGCCCTTGCTTTTACTCATCCGTTCACCCTTGCCGTCCTGGATGTTGGCGTGGATGAAGCAGTCCGTGAAGGGCACGTCGCCGAGGAGATAGAGCCCCATGAGCTGCATGCGGGCCACCCAGAGGGTGATGATGTCGCGGGCCGTGACCAGGCAGGAGCCGGGGTAGTAGTAGCTCAGGCAATCCGCGCGGCCGTCGATGACGCTCAGGATCCGCTGTCCCGGATCGAGCACCGCCGTCCCGGGGTCGGGCCAGCCGAGCGTGCTGAACGGCCAGAGGGCCGAGCTGAACCAGGTGTCCAGGACATCGGGGTCTTGCTCGAGACCGGCCGCTCCGAGCCTCTCCGCGTGCTTCTTCTCGGCCGCGGCATCCCTGAGACAGACGAGCAGATCATAGCGGCGGCCCGGATCCAGCGAAACAATCCCTTCTTTCGTCGCGCCGCAGAGCCGTCCTTCCTCGTCCGCGATCCAGGCCCACCGTCCGGGATCCCCGGTCTTGGGAAGCGACGCGACCGCCCGGCCGAGCTCCGACCCCAAGAGGCTTGCGTGCCAGATCGGGATGCGGTGGCCCCACCAGAGCTGACGGCTGATGCACCAGTCGCGCTTCTCGGCCAGCCAGCTCGTGTATGTCCCGCCATAGCGGGCATGGTCGGGGTGGAATGTCAGCCGGCGCCCCGTCGGCGATTGGTAGTCGTCGCCGGCGGCGTCGATGGCGGCCTGGGCCAATCCGCGCGCCCGGAATTCCTTGCCCGTCCCGGAGCCGCAGAGGACTCCGCCCTCGACATCGGCCATCCGGACGAACCACTGCTTGGAGATGTATGGCTCGATCGGTGTTTTAGAACGATCGGAGTGGCCGATCTCGATCTCGCGGTCCTCGATCTCCTCGATGAGCCCTCCCGTCCGGAGGTCGGAGACGACTTTTTTACGGGCCTCGAAGCGGTCCAGACCGGCGTAGGGGCCGGCCTCGGCGTTGAGGGTGCCGTCCGGGTTGAGGATATTGATGATGCCGATCTCGTCCTTGTGACGCTCCCAGACGCCATAGTCGTTCGGGTCATGCCCGGGTGTTATCTTCACGCACCCGGAACCGAGGGCTGGGTCAGCCCATCCGTCAAGGATGAGCGGAATCGGCCTATGGAGAAGAGGCAGGAGGACCATGCGGCCCCTGGCAGCCATCTCGCGGAGCTTGAGGAGGCCCGGGAGGACGGATGTCCTGCGCTCCTCGATCCGCTCCAAGGCGGCCTCGATTTCGGCCCTATCCTTTTTCGATACCGTCACCAGACGTTCCCTGAGGGCGCCGGCCTGCTTGTCGAGCTCTCCCCCGGGGTCGGGGTGACAGGCGACGGCCGTGTCCCCGAGCATGGTCTCCGGCCGTGTCGTGGCCACAGTGAGGTGGGACGGTTCGCCCGGTTGCGGGTCAACGATCGGATACTTGATGTGCCAGAAGTGCCCCTGGACCTTCTCGTAGACGATCTCGTCGTCGGAGACCGCGGTCTGGAGCTGGCAGTCCCAGTTGACCATGCGGTTGCCTCGGTAAATGAGTCCGTCCCGGAAGAGACGGAAGAACGCTTCGCGCACGGCCCGGGCGCAGACAGCGTCCATCGTGAACCGCTGGCGCTTCCAATCGCAGGAACAGCCCATGCTCTGCTGCTGGCGGATGATGCGCTCCCGGTATTCGTCCTTCCAGGCCTGGATCCTGGCCACCAACCCTTCACGGCCGATGCCGTGGCGCGTTTTGCCCTCGAGCTCGAAGAGCCGCTTCTCGACGACGGCCTGGGTCCCGATCCCGGCGTGGTCCGTGCCCGGCATCCAGAGCGTGTTCTCTCCCATCATCCGGTGCCAACGGATGAGGAGATCCTGCATGACGTTGTCCATGGCGTGGCCCATGTGGAGGGCGCCGGTGACGTTGGGCAGGGGCATCATGATGACATAGCGCGGGTCCCGGCCGTCCGGGACGGCCGCGAAGGCGTCGGCCTCGAGCCATCTTTCGGTGATGGACGCTTCGTAGTCCTTGTGTTCGTAATGTTTCGGCAGTTCTTCGGGCATAGCTCAGTCCTTTTAGCCTACTATTTTTACCATATCGGCCCCCATCGCGCAAACAGACCGGTCCGGCCCAAAATTGCCGATAGGACATGAGTCGGAATTCCGGGACATGAACCAATTCTCTGGAATTCGGGGAACCAGTCCCCGCGTGGAATTTTCCGAAAGGCTGAGGTAAGTCACAGAGGCTTCCTAGCTCCCTTATCAGCCCGCCATCATGGGGTCGCGTTCCGCTTTTGACATTCTACGGACCCGGTGCTATAAGAATCTTAATGGAACGAACATTCGCGCTCCTCGATCAAATGAAACGAGAGGGCCTGTTCAAGGCTTATGCCGTGGGCGGGGGCATCGCGGCCATGTATTATTTCGAGCCGATCTTGACGTACGATCTGGATATATTCTTCATCCCCTCGAAAGAAGGCATCGACCTGCTTTCGCCTCTCTATGCCTATCTTAAGGAGAAAGGGTATCCGTCGGAAAAGGAGCATGTGGTTATCGAGGGCATTCCGGTTCAGCTGATCCCCGTCTATAACGGACTCGTCGAGGAAGCGGTAAAGAACGCGCGGGAGTCGGAATACAAAGGCGTGAAAATTCCGATCCTGACGGCTGAATATCTTATCGCGATCTCTTTACAGACCTATCGGCCGAAGGACCGGGAACGATTGGTGAAATTCCTCGAAGAGGCCCGGATCGACGGTTTTGAACTCGGAAAAATATTGAAGTCTCATGGGCTTGAGGAGAAATTCGGAAAATTCAAGGAGCGTTATCGTGATGGCTGATGACGTCGGAAAGATCTTTCGAAATAAAGCCGACCGGCGGCAAAGCCTCGCAGCCTTGCCTTTTGAAGAAAAGATAAGAATCCTCGTTCGTTTACAGCGGATCGCGCAGGAGATTAAAAAGGACCGACGGCGTCCTGTCTGGCCTATTGACACCTCTTAGAGGATCGCCAGCGGCGGATCACGGAAAGCGTTCCGACCCGGCCTCACGGCCCTCGAAGAGGGTCAGGATGACCTTGGCCGTGCCGATCTTGTCCACCGGCAGCTCGAACAGGTTCTTGTCAAGGATGACGAGGTCGGCGCTCTTGCCCGTCTCGATCGTGCCCGTCGTGTTTTCCAGGAAATTGGCGTAAGCCCCGTTGATCGTGAAGCTTGAGATCATCTGCTCCAGCGATGCCCTTTCCCCAGGCCAGAGAACAGCGCCGGGCTCGGTGAGCCCGGGACGGCTCCTGGTCATCCCGATCTGGATGGCCTGGAGGGGGTCGCAGGGGATGGTCACCGTATAGTCGCTGCTCGAGGTGACCGTGACCCCCGCCTTGAAGAAGCTTTCCATGGGATATTCCTCGTCCGCGCGCTTCAGGCCGAGATAGGGAACCTGGATGTTGGAATAATAGTCATCTTTCATGAACCAGAAAGGCTGGGTCACGGCGACGGCGCCCAGCGCCTTGAAGCGCAGGACGTCCTCCGGGGAAACCAGCTGGAGGTGGGTCAGCATCGGGCGGGCGTCCCGGCCCCCATTGACCCTGGCGGCGTAGGCGATCCCGTCGAGCGCCTCGGCTACGGCCGCGTCCCCGATAGCGTGGAAATGGAGCTGGAAGCCATCCTTATCGAGTCCGGCGCAGATTGAGTTGAGCGCCTCTTGGGCCCAGAGCGGCTCGCCTCTGAACCCGGGCTTGTGAGCGTAAGGCTCTTTCAAGTAGGCCGTCCCACCTTCGATGACGCCATCGATAAAGATCTTTGCGGCCCGGGTCTGGAAGAGAGGGCCCGTGTTCCTGTCACGTTCCGCCGCCTGCTCCCGGACCTGCTCAACCCCTTTCTCAGGGTCCGTATAAAGAGAGGCCCGAAACCTCATCCGCAATTTTGCCGCGCGTTCGAGAGCTTTGTAGGCCTTTAAGTCGTTGCCGTCGACGCCAAGCGAAGCATCGTGGGCCGTGGTGATGCCGAAGGCCAGGGCCATCGTCTGGTATTCTTCGAGTCCCCGGGTCAGCTCTTCGACGGTATATTCCGGGATAACCTTGGATACGAGGCCGGCCGCGCTCTCGCGCAGGGTGCCGTTGGGTTCTCCCGTCTTCGGGTCACGCTCGATGATTCCGCCCGGCGGGTTCTGAGTTGCCTTCGTCACTCCCGCCAGCCTGAGGGTCCTGGAGTTCACCCAAGTCGAGTGCCCGTCCTCCGAGGACAAGGCCACCGGGAGGTCCTTGACAATTTCATCAAGGATGACCTTGTCCGGACCCGCCGGACCAAAGACCGTGTTGCTCCAGCCGCCGCCCCTAATGACGGTAGCGCCGGGATGGGTATTGACGAAATCCACGATCGCATTCTGGTAGTCAGCGACCGAGCGCATTCCGAAGAGAGCCACCGCGCCGAACTGTTCGATAGCCGCCGATGGATGACAGTGGCTGTCGATGAAGCCGGGAAGGACAAGCTTGCCGCCGAGGTCCATGACCCTGGTTTCTTTTCCCATAAACCGGGCGACCGCCTTGTTGGTTCCGACAAAGAGGAACCTGCCGTCTTTGATGGCCAGGGCTTCCGCCACGTCCCCCGCTCCGTTCATGGTCTGGATGATGCCGTTCTTCAGGACGAGTTCGGCGACGGGCCCATTATTCGGCGCGCAAGCCGCGAGCGATCCGATGCCGGCCAGAACGATCGGCCCGAGGAACCTCAGTCGTATGGATCTCATGTCCTCTCTCCTCACCATGTCCGTTTCGATCGGCCCATGTATAGCAGAGCCGGAGGGCCGTGTCAAAAAGGGCCCTTGTTTTTCGGCGGGCGATACGCTATCATCCTCACTCGTCTCCACAGCAAAACACGGACCGTCCTTAAGGAGTCGTGATGAAAATTCCCATCTACCAGGTTGATGCCTTTACGGACAAGCTCTTCGGCGGCAATCCGGCGGCCGTCTGCCCGCTCGAGGAATGGCTGCCGGGCGCGATGATGCAGGCCATCGCCGAAGAGAACAATCTCTCGGAAACGGCGTTCTTCGTCCGGAAGGGGGATGCGTTCGAGCTCCGCTGGTTCACTCCAAAGATCGAGATCTTCCTGGCCGGACACCCGACCCTGGCCGCAGCCCACGTCATCTACGAGCACCTTGACTACACCGGACCTCAGATCTCTTTTCTTACGAAGAGCGGCGAATTGAGGGTCAAGAAAAGAAACGGGCTTCTCCTGATGGACTTCCCGGGTTTCGATCCCGCCCCCTCCGATTGTCCCGAAGCCCTGGTCAAGGGCCTGGGGAAAGAGCCCCGGGAAACGCTCAAGGGACGGGATTTTTTCGCGGTCTTCGACAGCGAGGCGGAGGTCCTGGCCATCCGGCCGGATTTCGCCGAACTCGAAAAACTCGATTGCCTGGGTATTATCGTCACCGCCAAGGGCGACACCTGCGATTTCGTCTCCCGGTTCTTCGCCCCGCGAGCCGGAATCCTCGAGGACCCGGTCACGGGTTCGGCCCACACGCTTCTTATCCCCTTCTGGGCCAAGCGCCTGAACAAGAACGTCCTCCACGCCTATCAGGTCTCGAAAAGGCGGGGCGAGATCTTCTGCGAATACCTGGGAAAGCGGGTCCAAATCGGCGGCCGGGCCGTGACCTACATGATTGGGACGATCGAGGTCTGAAGTTTTGCGGTCACGGGCTTAAGGAGGACCATCATGCGGAATGGTTTGGGCCTACGGACATCGGGGACCGACCTATGATAAGATGGGAAGACAAAAAACAAGGTGTAACGAGATGAAGAAGCAAAAGGTCTTGGTCATCATGGGCAGCCCGCGGAAACGCGGCAACAGCACGATCCTGGCGGAAGAAGCGGCTAAAGGGGCCCGGCGGATCGGCGCGGGGGTGGAAATCGTCCGCCTCAGGGAACTGACCATCCGCCCCTGCCTCGCCTGCGAAGCCTGCCGCCGGAAAGGCGCAAAAGGCTGCGTCCAGGACGACGGCATGACGCTCCTTTATCCGAAGCTCCGGGCCGCGGACGCTATCATCATTAGTAGCCCCGTTTACTGGTTCACGATGAGCGCCCAGGTCAAGCTCCTGATGGACCGGCTTTATGCTTTCGGGGCCGAGAAGGGCTACGTTCTCGAGGGCAAAGGCATCGGCATCATCCTGACTTACGCCGACGCCGATCCCTTCTCCTCGGGAGCGGTCAACGCCCTCCGCGCCTTCCAGGACGCCTTTGCCTTCATCGGCGCGCCCATCAAAGGCATGGTCTACGGCCACGCCTCCAAGGCCGGCGAGATCCGCGGGAACAAAGCCCTCCTAAAGGATGCTCGGGAGCTCGGGAATAAGCTCGGCGCTTGAGCCCGACCGCCTCCGCGAGTTGCGTCCGAAACCTTTTAAGGCTATCCTATATATGAATCAGAAGATGGTCTTTTCAATTCCGCGTAAGGAGTCATCGTTATGTTCAAAAAATCGCTTTGCCTATCTCTTCTGACAGCCGTCTTTCTGGCCTTGATCGCGGCGGCACCCCTGTCGGCCGCTGCGGACAAGATCGATATCCCCTATCAGAAGTTCGTCCTCGACAACGGGTTGACGCTCATCGTCCATGAGGACCACAAGGCGCCCATCGTCGCCTTTAACGTCTGGTACCACGTCGGCTCGAAGAACGAGAAGCCCGGCAAGACCGGCTTTGCCCATCTCTTTGAGCATTTGATGTTCAACGGCAGCGAGAACTACAACGACGACTACTTCAAGCCCATGCAGAAGGTCGGGGCCACGGACATGAACGGGACGACCAACGAAGACCGGACCAACTACTTCGAGAACGTCCCGACTTCAGCCCTCGACCTCGTCCTCTGGATGGAGTCGGACCGGATGGGCCACCTCAAGGGGGCCATCATCCAGGCCAAGCTCGACGAGCAGCGCGGCGTCGTCCAGAACGAGCTGCGCCAAGGCCTCAACGAGCCTTTCGGCGTCACCGAAGAACTCATCGTCAAGGGGACTTATCCCCTGGGCCACCCCTATTCCTGGTCCGTTGGCGGCTCAATCGAAGACGTGGGAAACGCCAAGCTTGAGGACGTCCACCAGTGGTTCGCCACCTACTACGGCCCGAACAACGCCGTAGTCGCCATCGCCGGCGACATCGACGCGAAGACAGCCCTCGAAAAGGTCAAGAAATATTTCGGCGACATCCCTCCCTCGCCGCCCATTTCCCGGCACTCGAGCTGGGTCGCCAAGCGGACGGGCGCCCACCGCGAGAGCGTCCAGGACCGCATCTCCCAGTCCCGGATCTATAAGATATGGAACATCCCGGGATGGGGCACCGCCTGCGCCGACAACCTCGACCTGGCAAGCTCCATCCTTTCGGACGGAAAAACTTCGCGCCTCTACAAACGGCTGGTCTATGACGATCAGATCGCCACATCCGTGAACGCCTACGTCGATAGGCGCGAGATCGGAGGGCTCTTCTGGGTCCAGGCCGACGCCAAGCCCGGCGTCGAACTCTCTCTTGTGGAGAAGGCCATCGACGAGGAGTTGGCCAAGTTCCTCGCCGAAGGTCCGACGGAGAAGGAGCTCGAACGGGTCAAGATCCAGGCCCAGGCCCGTTTCGTCCGGGGCATTGAGCGGATCGGCGGCTTCGGCGGCAAGTCCGACATCCTGGCTTCGAGCCAGATTAACGGCGGAAGCCCCGACGCTTACAAAACCACCCTCAAGCACTTCGACGAAGCGACCGCCCAGAGCCTGAAGGAGACGGCGGTCAGGTGGCTCTCCGACGGCGTCTACATCCTTGAAGTCCACCCCTACCCCCAGCTCGTCTCCGGGAAAAGCGATGTCGACCGCAAGAAGATGCCCGAGGCCGGCGCCCCGCCCGTCGTCAAGTTCCCCACGATCGAACGGGCGACGCTCACAAACGGGCTCAAGATCATGCTGGCCGAACGCCACTCCGTCCCTGTCGTCAAGTTCGAGCTCATGCTTGACGCCGGGTACGCGGCCGACCAGTTCGGCGTTCCCGGAACGGCCACTCTAGCCATGAGTATGATCGACGAGGGGACGGCCAAACGGACCTCCCTCCAGATCAGCGAGGAGCTGGCCATGCTCGGCGCGGAGATGGGCGCCGGCTCCAACCTCGACACCTCGTTCATCAACCTGACGACGCTCAAGGACAAGATCGACCCGGCCCTCGA
>Ga0315273_10012322_pt1 | contig 10959 bp, 6 predicted proteins | sample YL17G02_0_MG_FD_205753 | JGI IMG/M metagenome (GOLD analysis project Ga0315273, IMG submission 205753) | Sediment microbial communities from Yellowstone Lake, YNP, Wyoming, USA - YL17G02_0 | ecosystem: Environmental > Aquatic > Freshwater > Lake > Sediment | place: USA: Wyoming | collected...
GGGGCCAATTCGGAATTCCCGGCTCACCGCCTCGAGGAGCTGAACACCCTCCACGGCGCGAAGGAGAGCATCGAGCAGCGCCTGACCGAGATCCGGAAAGAGACGGATCACACACTCTCTCGAACGCGCCAGCTCGCAGAAGAAATGCAACCGCTGGCGGAATACGGCAGTCTCTACTCGAGCGGCGAGGCCGAGAAGATCTCCGAGTGGTTTCACAGGTACCTGGCCCTGTCCCTGCAAAGGGACGACGCTCAGAGGTCTCTTACTACGCTCCAGGCGGAGATTCACTCCCTCCAGGGGGTCCTGGACGCCAGGCCTTTCCTCAGAGATTCAACTGTCGATTGGGAGCGCCAGGCAAGAGAAACGGCCGAGGCCGAGCTGGCAGGATCGGAGAAGAATGCCGCCCTTGCGGAGAGCATCTCTCTGGAGAGGACGACACTGTCGGTAGCCGCTGGTAGAGCCCGAATCACGCTGGCCCTCGGAATCGTATCGGCGGTCGCGGCCCTCCTGCCAGCATGGACCCGGTGGATACCGGGGCTTCCGGCATTTCCGAGCGAGGCGGCATTCCCCGTCGTGACGCTTTTCGGGGTCTCCACCCTGGTGCTGATCTTTGTCGGCTGGAGATCCACATTGCTGATGCGCACGCTGACGGCCAGGATCCGGGAGTTGGAGCTTGAACAGGAGCGCCTGCATGAAAGCACCAGGGAAGCATCGGCTCCGCTACGCAAGGCGATAGCTGATTCAGGGTATGCCACACTTGACGAATTTCTATCCGCCGCCAGGGAGTTCAGTCAAATCCGATTCCGGCTGGAGCACCTGTGCAGGCAACAAGAGGAAGCAGCCGCGCACCACGAACGGCTCTGCGTCGAGGCGGAGGGGCCCTACTCCAATCTCAGGTTCAGTCTATCCAGGGTTGGCCTCACATTCTCACCCGCGAACCTGAGCGCAGTGGTGGATTCCGCCCGCGCCAGCCTGCGCCGCTACCGCGACCTGGAGCTTCGACACCGGGGCAACATCGATCGATCGGCCTCCCTGCAAGCCGAGGAGGAAGACCTGAAGGCTCAGCTCAGCGGGAAGACCACGATCATACTGGCGATCCTCTCCGAGGCCGGGGTCGATTCGCTGGACGCCTTTCGCGAAGCCTGCGGCGCGCGCCAGCGCCTGCTCAGACTACGCGATCGCGAGGGCTACCTCCAGCGCGAGCTGCAGCGTGTCTGCGAGGGCCTTACACTGGAGGAATGGAAGGAGCGTCACCGGCAGCTCGAGGCAGCGCCGGAGCTCGCCTGGTCACCCGGCCCGGTGCCCGGGCAGGCTCCCCTGCTCCCTTACGTGCCGGGCGTCGACGAAGCGGAGCGCGAGGAAAAAAGAGTCGCTTCACAACTGGCTGCAACCCGCGAGGAGTGGGCCCGTATATCCGAGCGCCTGCGGCACGCGTTTTCGGGCATGCGGATGGCATCGGAGATCGAGGAGGACACCGGCCTGGTTGAGGCGGAGCTGGAACATATTCGCACCAACCGCCGCGCGCTGGAGATCGCAATCGAGGCGATCGATTCTCAATCCCGCCTGCGGCAGGAAGGGCTGGCGCCGCAGCTGAACCGGGCCGTGGAAAAGCGTTTCCTCCCCCTCAGCCGTGGACGTTACCAGGAGGTCAGGATCGATCCTGACTTCAATATCCTTGCGCGGGAGACAGGTACGAACGAGCTGCGGGAGCTCGAGAGCCTTAGCCGCGGCACCCAGGACCAGCTCTACCTGGCGCTCCGCTTCGGCGTGCTGGACCTCATTTCGAGCGCTGAGGAGCCCTGCCCTTGCCTGCTGGACGAACCCTTCGCCGCCTACGACCGGGCAAGGATAGCAGAGGCATTCCGGATTCTCTCCGAGGAGGCCGCCCGCCGGCAGTTGCTGCTTTTCACGTGCCGCGAAGACGTGCGGGATCTGGCTGCCGGGTTCGGGGCGAGCATTATCGAACTGGAGCCGGCTGCGGGGAATCAGTAGTCAGGGAGAGGGCTGGCGGAAACCGGCCTGCGCGGCACCGTGCAGCCCCCGGGTGACGGCCATCGCACCGTGTGGATCCGGGAACTTCGATGCCCTGGAATTACCCACGGAAGATATTGCGGGCCATGAACGCCAGGTTCGCCGGGCGCTCGGCCAGTCGTCGCATCAGGTAGGGATACCAGCGTCCGCCATACGGTATGTAGATCCGGACGTTGTAACCATCTCGTGCCAGCTCCTGCTGCAGGTCGCGCCGGATGCCGTAAAGCAACTGAAACTCGAACCCATCCCTGGGAATTCTCCGCGACTCTGAGTGCTCTCTCGTGGCGGCGATGATGGCCTCGTCGTGTGTCGCGATGGCGTGGTAGAGGCCACTGTCGAGCAGCAGCTTCATGATCCGCATGAAACTCGCATCTGTGTCCGCCTTCTTCCTGAAGGCGACCGTATCGGGCTCCAGGTAGGCGCCCTTGCACAGGCGGATGCGGATGCCTTCCTTGACCAGTGCTCTGGCATCGTTTTCGCTTCTGTAGAGGTAGGATTGGATGACAGCGCCAACATTGTCCATCTCGGCGTGAACCCGGCGAACGACATCCAGGGTCTTCTCGGTGTAGCCGCTGTCTTCCATGTCCACGCGGACGAAGTTGCCGAGCTGGCGCGCGTGAGCGACGATCGAGGAAAGGTTGCCAAGGCAGTGCTCTCTGCCCAGGTTGAGGCCAAGCTGGGTGGGTTTCACGGAGACGTTGCAGTCGACGTGTTCGGACCGTATCCGGTCGAGAATGCGGATGATCTCCCGGGTTGCGCCCCGGGCGTCGTCTAGTGAAACCGTATTCTCCCCGAGCAGGTCGAGTGTTCCCCGTACCGCCTGGCGGTTCGCCTCTGTCACAACGCGCATCGCGTCATCCAGCGTCTCCCCCGCCACAAACCGCCACGCCAGTTTGCGGAACACTTCGAACTTGAGCATGAAGTGCTTAAAACCTTCCCGGTGGGCCAGGTAGAGCAGCAACGCGCGCATCAGTCGGGTCTCCTTCAACTGGAGGTCGTCAGGACCTGCGAGCCGGCGACATTGTATCAGAAGGGCTCACCGAGTCGATATGCGGTGTCACCCATCGACTTGCCGGTCCCTCCGACCCTCCGAAAGCGTGGTGCGAAAACCGCCTGTCGGCACATTTGTCACGCGTTGACGAGTGCGTCGAAGCGGCATAATATCCAGCTAACCATGATAGTTCCGGTTTTTCCGCTGCCTAATGTTGTGTTGTTCCCGAAGACGCTGCTCCCGCTGCACATCTTCGAGGATCGCTACCGGACCATGACCAGGGAGGCGCTCGCCGGAGACGGGAGGATCGCGATTGCCCTTTTGCGAGAAGGCTGGGAGAAGGATTACCACGACAATCCCGCCATTCACAAGGTCGCCTGCCTCGGGAAGATCGAGACTTACGAGGAGCTGGAAGGCGGCAGGTACAACATCGTCCTGGTCGGAATCAGGCGGGTCCGGCTGATCCGGGAAGTCCAGCAGGCGCCTTATCGGCGGGCCGAGGTCGAACCGATGGTCGAGCGCTGCGACGATGAGCACGCTGCCGCAGTCGCCGGCCGCCGCAATAACCTCGGAGGGCTCTTCACACGATTTACCGAACTCATGACCGGGGGGCAGTACCGCGCAGGCGACCTCGTTCCTCAGTTGGATTTCGAGGGACTGGTGAATGTAGTGGCGTCGACGCTGAACCTTCCCGCCGACGACAAGCAGGCCCTGCTTGAAATCGATGACATCGTCAAGCGCTGTGACAGCCTGATCCCGCTGCTTAAGCGCCAGCTCGAATCCCTGGTCGTCGTCCGTCAGTTCGAACACATCAAGCCCGAAGATCCGAACAGGAACTGAGAGGAACAATTTGTCCCACCCATTGATGTACCCGGTCAGACAGGCATTCAGGCACGAGAGGGAAAGCGACGTGTGCGCGGCAGTCCATCGGGAACTGGAAAGGATCCTGGCCTCCGTGCGCATCAGCAGGGGAGCCCGTATCGGCGTAACCGTTGGGAGCCGGGGCATACACGACATCGCCCGCATTGCCCGGGCCCTGGTGGACATCCTGAAGGACGCCGGGGCGGCGCCCTTCATCTTTCCAGCCATGGGAAGCCACGGCGGCGCCACCGCCGAAGGCCAGGCTGCGGTCCTTCGACACTACGGCGTGACGGAAGAGTCAATGGGGTGCCCGGTCATTTCGAGCCTCGACACTGTCTCGCTGGGTCAATCCCCCGAGGGCATCCCCGTGTATCTCGACAAGCACGCGGCGGAGGCGGACCATGTGGTCGTCCTCAACCGCGTGAAACCCCACACCGAGTTCAAGGGCCGCATCGAAAGCGGGCTGGCAAAGATGCTGTTGATCGGGATGGGCAAGTGCGAAGGGGCGCGTATCTACCATCGCGCTTTCGCCGACCTCGGGTTTGACCGGATCGTAGAGAGCGTGATGCCCATTGTTCTCCAAAAGGCCCGCGTACTGTTCGGCCTCGCCATCATCGAGAATGCTTACGACGAGACGGCGCTATTGCGCGCTTTGCTTCCGAACGAAATGCTCGACCAGGAGCGGCTGCTTCTGCTGAAAGCGAAAGAACTGGCGCCCGCCCTTCCCTTCGACGACGTAGATGTCCTGATCGTAGACGCGATGGGGAAAAACATAAGCGGCGCCGGGCTCGACACCAACGTCATAGGCCGGTTCTATAACCTTGTGGCCCACGAACCTCAACGCCCCCGGATCAAGCGAATCTACGTCAGGGATCTCACGCCGGAGAGCATGGGCAACGCGACCGGCATCGGCCTCGCAGATTTCGTCCACCGGAGGGTCGTCGAGAAGATGGATCCTGCAGCAACCCGTACGAACTGCCTGACAGCTTCCAATCCAGAGAAAGCGCGGGTCCCGGTCGTCTGCGACTCCGACCGCCAGGCCCTGGAGTATTGCTTCGCAACCATCGGCCTTACCCCCGCGGAGAAGGCCCGCGTGATCCGCATCCAGAACACGCTCCGGCTGGATGTTCTGCAGATCTCGTCGTCTCTGATGGAGCTGCGGTCGGGCGGGCAGGACCTGGCGGTCCTTTCGAATCCCGAAGTGATGGAATTCGATGCCCACGGCATGCTGATGGCAAGCATTGAAGGCAGGCAGCCTCAACGTGGAGGTACGGCATGAACGGCAAGTATCCGGCCTACCGGGTTGACCCCATCTCGGACATCCGCGACATGTTCCTCAAGAGTACCGCCAAACACGCCGATCGGGTGGCGCTGCAGTACAAGAAAGCCGGCCGGTGGATCCCGATCACTTACCAGGACCTGCGGATCGCCGTTGAGGAGGTGGCGGGCGGGCTGGCAGCGCTCGGCCTGCAGCCGAAAGGGGGAAAACTCGCCATCCTCGCCGAGAACCGTCCCGAATGGGCGATCTGTTACCTGGCTGCCGCATGCACCGGAATCATCTGTGTCCCGATCGATAAAGACCTGAGGGAGACAGAGGTCTACCACATCCTCTACCTCTCCGGCGCCCGAGCGCTGGCAGGCGACGCCAGACACATCGAGATGGTGGAAGACCTCCAGCCGAAGCTGCCCGAACTGGCCACCCTGATAAACATGGACGGCATGAGTGGCGAAGAGGGGCCGCTCAGCCTCGAGAGCCTGAGGGCGCTGGGCCGGGAACGGATAGCCGCCGGGAAACGCGATTTTCTCGAGCGGTCGGTCGCCCCCGCCGACCTTCTCGCCATCCTCTTTACATCAGGCACGATGGGAAATTCCAAGGGGGTCATGCTGACCCACGCGAACGTGGCCGTCAACATAACAGATGCGGCGCAGTGGGTGGACCTGAGCCGCGAGGACCGCTTTCTCTCCGTCCTCCCCCTTCACCACTGTTACGAGTGCACGGACGGTTTCCTGCTCGGGATCTACCGTGGCGCGCAGATTTCATACGCCGAGAATCTGCGCCGGATGGCCGAAAACATAGCCGAGATCAAGGCTACTGCCGTGCTGGGAGTTCCCCTGCTGTGGCACGCCATGTATAAGAAGATCGAGACCGGCCTGGCGGAGCGAGGGCTGTGGAAAGTCAACGCCGCCAAGAAAGTCGCCCAATATTCCGAACTGCTGTTTCGCGCCGACATTCGTCGGAGAATCTTCTCCGAGCTGCACGAGCGGTTTGGCGGCTCGCTCCGGATCCTGATATCCGGCGGCGCAGCCGTCGACCCGAGGGTCGCGCGAGGCTTTCGCGAGCTTGGAATCGCCTTCCTGCAAGGTTACGGTCTGACCGAGTCCTCTCCGATCATCGCAGTCAACAGGAACAACGCATTTAAGTATGCGTCCGTGGGGCTTCCGGTCCCGAGCGTCGAAGTCAGGATCGCGGAAGACGGGGAAATCCTTGCCCGCGGACCGAGCGTGATGATGGGGTACTACAACAATCCTGAGGCGACACGCGCCGCCCTCCGGGATGGCTGGCTTCACACCGGCGATCTGGGGCATTTCGACGAGGACGGATTCCTCTATGTGCAGGGGCGGAAGAAGGCGGTCATCGTCACGCCCGGGGGGAAGAAGGTCTACCCCGAGGAGGTCGAGGCTGAGATCGCGAGATCTCCTTACATACTCGAATGCCTCGTCTGGGGCGGGAGCGGGAACGACCCGAACAGGAAACACGAGGTGCATGCGATCGTGGTACCCAACATCGAGTGCTTTGTCGCGCAGGGTCTCGAGGAAGAAGGCGCGGTGGAAATCGCGCGGGTGGAAGAGATCCTGCAACGCGAGGTGAAGGAGCGTTGCCAGAACCTGGCGCCATTCAAGCGCGTCACAAGCCTGACGGTGCGTCACGAGGAATTCGAAAAAACAACCACGAAGAAGGTCAAGCGCTATCTCTACGCGGACAGGGAATCCCCGGTGCTATAGCCCGGGCGGCAGGACAGAGGACAGGAGATGGTGGAAAATCGAGCAGCGCTGATCACAGGAGGTGCCCGCGGCATCGGGAGGGCGATCGCGACCTTGCTTGCAGACAGGGGGTGGGCCGTCGCCGTAGCCTACAGGACCTGCCATGAGGACGCGGCGTCGTTGGAATCCGCACTGAAACCGCGGGGCACTCCCGTCATGACCGTGCAGGCAGATGTCTCCGATCCTCGCGCTGCCGAGAGCCTCGTGTGTCGGGTCGAGGGGGAGTGGGGAAGGCTGGATGCACTGGTGCATTGCGCCGGCCCTTACCGGCGCCTGCCGATCATGGAGGAGAACATCGAGGGCTGGCGGTCGATGTTCGACAACAATCTCCATTCGCTCTTCTACCTGAGCCGCTTGGTCGCCCCCGGTATGAAGGAACGGCGCTGGGGACGGATCGTGAGCTTCGGCGTGGCCAACGCCGACCAACAAGTCGGCCAGCCTTACATCACCGCATATTACGCCGCGAAAGTCGCAGCCCTTGTCCTTACACGCTCGCTCGCGAAAGCGCTCGCGCCGCACGGCATCACGGTGAATGCCGTCTCTCCCGGGATCATCGACACCGGCAGCATACCGATGGACGAGTTTTCAAACCTTGTGAAGAACATCCCCGCAGGACATGTTGGACTCCCCGAAGATGCTGCCGCGGTCGTTGGTTTCCTGCTCTCCGAGGAAGCACAGTACGTCAACGGGACCAACATTCACGTCAGCGGCGCCTGGGGAATCTGATCGGGGACCGTCACTGTCCCCCTAGAGTGGCTTCTCGTCGTCAGTTCGCCACCGGTGGGAGCACCTGGGGCATTGCACCGGATTGCAGGCGCGACAGGATTCTCTGGCGCATGAGGGACAGGGGGACAGGCAGGAAGAACAGACCCAGTGCAGGCTTTCATCGCAGACGCAATAGATCCGGGGGACGGTCCAGCAGCTCTCGCAAAGAAGATGGTCCAGCCGCCTGGCCATCGGATTCCAGTCCAGGTGGGTCCGTCGCGAACCCTTGCGACGCAGCACCGCAAGATGAGCTCTGCGCACCGGCACGTCGGCCCGGAGCGCCTGCAGGAAACGAATCTCGATCCTCATGGCATATTTGCGCCTCAGATCGGCGACCTTCGCATGATATTCCCGTTCGATGGCTTCCAGCCGCATCTGTTCCGCTTTCAGGGCGTCATCGCTGCCGCCTTTGTGGCTTCTCTCGCTGTGCCGCCGCGCTATCTCTCGTCGAAGATCGCTGTGGTAGACATGGAGTCGTTCCAGGTCACGGGCCATCCTCCGTTCCATGCCCGCAAGGAAGGGCTCGAATTGAGACCGGATCTTCGGCACCAGCAAGGACGCTGCCACGGCCCCGATCTGCCGGGCCGGCGAATCGTGAGCGGGTGAGGCGAGCTCTCCTTCGGAGTGATCCTCCGATTGCAGATGACTGAGCAGGGGGCGCGCCATATGGTCGGCCAGCGCGGTGTTTGACTCGTTGATGCACAGGAAGACAATCTCCTCACGCTTCTCGTCCGATGAAGCGGTTATGTGGAAAACGAGAAGCAGATAGCGCGTCCTGGTCTCCTCGTCGCGCACGAGCCGAAAGGTCGCGTTCTGCAGCACGAAATCCCGCCGGATGACTTTCTCGACATCATGATCGGGCGGGGAACCGGGACTTCGCTGCACAAAGGCATATGCCCACCGGCCGCGCTCCCCCAACATACGCTCCAGCCGCCCGGCCCAGTCCGAATCGAAACTGACGCGCGCCGCCCCCGATGGGAGTTCCGGCCCAAAGCCCACGCGGGACCATTCGGACAGCCCGAGGGCGTGCTGCAAATGGGGCGGCGCCATGATCTCGAGCCCGTAAGGCTCAATCGCCTCGACCAGGGCACCTTCTGCCGCAAGTGTGCGGGCCAGAAGTTCTCTCAGATCGCTCATACCACCTCGAACTCCTCACCGAAGATCTCGTCGTCAAGCATGCGTGCCGCCTGATAGTCCCGCTTCGCCGCCAGCAGTCTATCCGTTATGGCATCGAAGTGTTCCCGGCGGGTTTCCTCGGTTTGGGCAATCCAGGCGGAGAAGACAAGGCTGGCGAATCCCCGGTCCTCCTCGACTTCGCCCAGGATCGACTGAATCTCGCCGACCACAAGCTCGAACATGTTGATCTTCTCGTCCAGGATGCGCAGGATGTGCTCCTCAACCGTATTTCTCATGACCAGGTTGAAAACGAAAACCTCGCGTTTCTGGCCGATACGGTGAAAGCGGCCGATCCTCTGTTCGATGAGCTGCGGATTCCAGGGGAGATCAAAATTGATCATCGTGTTGCAGAATTGCACGTTGCGCCCTTCGCCGCCCGACCCGGTGCTGAGAAGCAGCGGGACGTCGTCCCGGAAACTCTCAATCGCTGCGTCTTTCTCGGATCCGCTCATCCCGCCCTCGAAAACAGCGAACGGGATCCCGCGGCTGCGACAAACATCGCTCAACAGGCGAAGCGTCTCGGTGAAACGGACGAAAACCGCCTTCTTCTCAGAGGGATTGCGCTCGAGAAGCAGAAGGAGCGTTTCGGTTTTAGCCCCTCGCTCCAGCACGGAGTATCTGTCGAGCAGGTCGCGCCAGGTGCCGGGAGGATCACTCTTGATAAACCGTCCGAGGGACGTCCGCACGGCTCGTGGCGAGGAGCCGGCCGATTCCAGGACGTGGTGCAGGGCCAGGTGGTGCTGCGTCACCCAGTCAGGCGGCAGGCTGCGGAGGAGCCGGTTCAGCGTCTCATAACATTCCTGCTCTTCCGGGGACGGGTCGACCTTTACCGTCACAGCGTGCCGCGCAGGGAGGCGGACGTCGACCAGCGCGCGGGTGTTCCGGATCATGGCATCGCGCATCAGAGACTGCAGCTTGTCCCGGTTGGCCGGTACCCGCGGCTTGCCCGGGGTCATATAGATCGAACGGAATTCTCTCTCGGTCTTGAATATTCCCGGCTTGAGCAGGGTGAGCAGGTTATAGATCTCGATGAGATTGTTCTGGACCGGGGTAGCCGAAAGCAGTAGCAGGAATCTCTTGTTCAACCCATCCACGACCTGGAAGTTTTTCGATGCCCTGCTTTTCAGATGATGAGCTTCGTCCACGATCACCAGGTCAAATTGCTGTCGCGACAGCAGGTCGAAGTGCGGATCACGGCGGGCGGCTGCGATTGAGGCAATGATGCGGGGGCGGGCCCAGAATTCGGCGGCATCCCGGTGAAGGAGGGAATCATAGCTGGTGATGAACTCGATCCCGAACTTGGTCTCCATCTCCTCGCGCCACTGTTCGACCAGGGAGGCGGGAGTCAGAATCAGCACCCGTCGGACCATGCCGCGCAGCGTGTACTCCTTTAAGATCATCCCCGCTTCTATCGTTTTGCCCAGCCCTACTTCGTCGGCAAGAAGCACGCGGCCCCGGAACTGCTTGAGGACCTTGCGCGCCGTCTCCACCTGGTACCAGTAGTGATCGACCCCGTGCAGCTGCGACAGGCAAAGCAGATCGTCATAGGTCTTGAGGAGGGACGCGTGAGCGAGATCCAGCCTGAGAACAAAATCCTGCGAGGAAGCCGTCGAAGTCCGGTCGAGCAGATCGTATTCCCCGGGATCAGGCATCTCGAAGCGCATAGGTATGCGGGCAGGGAACACAGGCAGAGGCGGAATCGCGGGAGCGACCATTGCATCAGCCACGGCTTCGCCGGACAGGCCGGTTTCCACCATCCTTGCCGGTGAAGATTCCGCTCTTTCCGCGGCCGTCTCGCGCGTCTTCCGTCCGGATTCCTGCGGCCGCCAGCGATGAATCGCGGCAAGCCACTTCTCCACCCATCTGCGATCGAGACCGTCGGGAAACAGAAGCCCATAAGCCCTGCCCCCGCTTGGCAGTTTCTCGGTAAGGGCCTGCGCGAGCGGCCATTTCCCTTGCTGGGCCAAGGCCAGAGCCTGACAGGCGAGTGTCTGGGGCATAGGCCGGTAGTACCGGATCAGTTTCTTGAGGAAACGCAGCGCGAGGTCCGGCCTCTCCTCTACCAGGGCCGCGAACGCCGCATACTCGAGCAC
>Ga0315273_10012323_pt1 | contig 10959 bp, 9 predicted proteins | sample YL17G02_0_MG_FD_205753 | JGI IMG/M metagenome (GOLD analysis project Ga0315273, IMG submission 205753) | Sediment microbial communities from Yellowstone Lake, YNP, Wyoming, USA - YL17G02_0 | ecosystem: Environmental > Aquatic > Freshwater > Lake > Sediment | place: USA: Wyoming | collected...
AGAACGTTTCCCACTTCTCTTTAGAGCACCCCCGATGTGGGACAGCTTTCTTGCTTACCCTGGTGCTATTCTCGGTGCTGTTGTTCAGCCTGCTGGGGCCACTGCCATTCTTCTGGCGCCTGGCCAGTCGTGTGCTGCTCCTGCCCGTCCTGGCTGGACTGGCCTACGAATACATCCGCTGGACATCCAACCATCTGAATAACCCCTTCGTTAAAGTGATCGTCAAACCGAACCTGGCCTTGCAGCGCATCACTACGCGTGAGCCCGATCTCGAAATGCTGGAAGTATCCATCGCGGCCTTTAAAGCCATGCGCTCTCAGGAGGGCTCTCTTCAGCCGCTGGAAGATCGAGTGCAAGTTGCATGATCCATGAATGCTGGAATCTCCCTAAAGCCGTTGCGCATCAGCCTGTGGATTGGCATCGTTGCTCTATTGGCTTATGGCTGTGATTTGTCAGGCGCCCCGAATCCAACCGCCCCTGCACCCATTTCCACCCTGGCGCCCACCAGCACTACACCTGCCCTCCCAGACCTGGTAATCCGCGCGCTTGCCATCGAACCGGAATTTGGGGACCTGTGCAGTCACCCGCAGGCGCCTTTAGGAATCCGCATCCAGGTGGAGAACCAGGGCACAGCCGCCGCCGGCCTCTTTGGGGTTGAAGTGAATGGCGTGCAAAAAAATGTGGGTAGCAACCTGGCCCAAGACCAGGCGGTTACGCTGTGGGTCTCCGGGTATCACGAGCGGAACGACCTGCAAGTAGACCCGCTGGGACTGATTCCTGAAAGCAACGAAGATAACAACCAAACCATCCAGGAATTGCCCGTACCTACCATCTCGCCGGACTGCCTGGCAACCCCGACAACGGAAACAACCGTTGAAGCCCCACTGGCAACTTTGCGAGGGCATACCGGGAAAGTTTGGAGTGTGGTCTTTTCGCCGGACGGAACCCTGCTGGCATCCGGATCGGTGGACGATACAGTGCGCCTGTGGCGGGTGAAAGACGCCAACCTGCTGCGTACCATGGCAGTACACCCATTCCCCATCTTGAGCCTGGCATTCACCCCAAATGGGAGTGGGCTGGCAACCGGCTCGACCGACGGAGCAATCCGAATCTGGTTGGTAAACAATGGACAGTTGGTGGATACCCTACGAGGTCACTCCGGTAGAGTGCTGGGGGTGGATATATCGCCGGACGGAAAAACGCTGGCTTCTTGCGGGGATGACTATACGGTGCGCCTGTGGCGATTGTCGGATGGCAAGCAGCTAGAGATCGTCGACGAGGGGATGGCCTCCATTACAGGGGTGACCTATTCTCCGGACGGTAAGAGGCTGGCCTTTTCCGAATCGGACGGCGAAGTGCGCGTCTGGCGGATTTCAGATGGCGCCTGGCTGAACATTTTCCAGGAAACCGGGCTGCCTGCCACCAGCGTCGCTTTTTCACCCGATGGCAGCCTGTTAGCAGCCGGGTTTGCAGACGGGAAGGTGCACATCTGGCAATTAAGCCAGGACGCGCTCGTCCGCACCCTGGCAGGTAACGGGCAGCCCGTCCAGAGTATCGCGTTTTCACCGGATGGCGCATGGCTGGTGTCTGGCTCGCAAAACAGCACCTTGAGGCTATGGTCTATGGTCGATCCTGCCACTGACCAGTCCAGGCTCATTTTGGCCGGCCATGATGGGCCAGTGACCAGCGTGACTTTCTCGCCCAAGGGCAACCTGATCGCTTCCGCATCGGATGATGGCACTTTGCGGCTGTGGAGCGTGCCAGAAAAATAACTCCTTAGGGGTCCAATGAAACGTAAAAACTGGGGTGTGTTTATACTGGCGGTGTTGGCGCTGATCACATTGTCCTTGTTGGCTGGTGCAGCCTGGTTCTGGTTTGGCGCCCGCCCTCAACCCAAAGCCACCAGCCAGATCCTGTTCCAGGGCGTCACCTATGCGCGTGAAATCCGGCACCAACCACACCCGATGGTGATCCATGTAGTGACGGTGGACCTGCGCACGCCAGGTATCGCTTTCCTGGTTACCTCTGGGGATCCCAAAGCAAATCTGCCCCTGAAAGCGCGCACCACTTCACAGTTCCTGGAAGAATTCGGTGTTCAACTAGCTATCAACGGCGATGGCGTTACCCCCTGGCATTCGAACAGCCCCTTAGATTACTACCCTCATGCCGGCGATCCGGTTGATCCTATTGGCCTGGCAGCCTCCAATGGAGTAATCTATTCGGATTATACGGACGCTGAACCAACGCTTTATATCTCGCGCGCCAACCAGGCGAAATTCAATTCACCCATCGGCAAGATATACAGCGCCATCTCCGGGAATGTGATGCTGGTTGAGCAAGGGAAATCACTGTTCGACCAGCGAGCACAGCCTGCACTGCCAAAGACAGAGAAGCGCAGCGCCAAGCCGACGAACGAGCCGCCCCAAAACGCCGCGGATAACGCCCAACCACGTACAGCAATAGCCATTGACCGGCGCGGCCAGAAGCTGATCATGGTGGTGGTGGATGGGCGGCAGCCCGGTTACAGTGAAGGGGCTACTTTAGCAGAGCTGGCCGACATCCTTATCGCTTACGGGGGATTCAGCGGCATGAATCTGGATGGCGGCGGCTCTTCCACCCTGGTGATAGAGAAAAATGGGAGATCCCTGGTAAACAACTCCCCCATTGACAACCAGGTCCCAGGCCGGGAGCGGCCGGTCGGCAACCACCTGGGCGTCTTCGCCCAGCCAGTTTCTAAAGTCAAATGAGGCTTGCCAGGAGCACATCTTCTTTATAAATTATTCCCCGACAATTTGGAACACCAGCTCGCGCCGGCGTGGGCGTACGTCGAAATCTAGGTAAATGATCTGCTGCCAGGTGCCCAAAGTCAATCGCCCGCCGACAAATGGCACGCTCAAGGACGGCCCCAACAGGGCGGCGCGCATGTGGCTGTGACCGTTCCCGTCGCCCCAGGCAGCTTCATGGGCATAAGGACGATTGGGAGGGACGATTTCGTCGAACAGTCTGCGCAAGTCGCTCACGCAGCCCGGCTCGTACTCGATGGTGGTCAACGCGCTAGTCGATGAAGGGCAAAAGATCGTCACGACGCCGCCCTTTAAACCGGTCTGCGCCACCGCCCCAGCGACCTGGTCGGTGATGTCGTGGACGTCGGTGTTGCCGCGGGTGGAGAGGGAAAGGGAGGTTGTGATAACTGTCATAAGTTGATTATAATCTCATTCTATGTTTGGCGGGCTGGGTTTGATCAGCGCGGTGGGCTTCTTACTGGCCAGTCCGCTTTCGGCGGATGGTATTGTGGCCTGGGGCCTGGGATTATTTATTATCACCGCGCGGATGGCGATATACTTCAGGCAGGTTATAAAATATCGTATTATTGAAAGGAATGAAGACTATGACCCCCAAAACAATCGTGTTTGTCCACGGCATGTTTATGACCCCGTTATGCTGGGAGCATTGGATGACCTATTTTCAGTCCAAAGGCTATATCTGCATAGCGCCGGCCTGGGTCGGCAGAGACAAACCAATTGAAACGTTGCGCGCCAATCACCCCGACCCACAATTGGGCAAGCTCAACCTAACAGCGGTGGTCGAGCAGGTTGCAGCCCATATTAAAAAGCTCGATGCAAAGCCCATCCTCATTGGCCATTCGATGGGTGGGCTAGTTGTCCAACTCCTGCTGCAGCAGGGTTTAGCCGCCGCTGGGGTTGCCATCGATTCTGCGCCGCCTGCCGGCGTGTTCACCACAAAATGGTCTTTCCTGAAAGCAAACTGGCCGATGATCAACCCCTTCATCTCAAAATCACAACCTCGCATGATGCCGTTTGAGGCTTTCCAGTATGCCTTCGTGAACACACTCCCGCTGCCGGAGCAAAAGGCGGCTTATGACAGGTATGTAGTCCCTGAGTCGCGTGGAATCCCGCGCGAGTCACTCACCAGCGCCGCCAGGATTGACTTCAAGAAACCACACCCGCCTCTGTTGTTAATCGCCGGTTCGGACGATCACATCATTCCGGCTGCGCTCAACAAGACCAATTACTCCAAATATCAGGCGTCATCTCAAGCGTCGTCTCAGGCGTCGTCTTCGGTCACCGACTATAAGGAATTTGCCGGGCGAGTACACTTCATCATCGGGCAGAAGAACTGGGAAGAAGTGGCCAGTTATATCCTGGTGTGGTTGAACGAGAAGGGGGTGTAAGGAAAGGATAGGTTTGGGTGGAATGCTAATTTGGGGGCTTACAATTTCATCTATTCTATTGTAGACTACCTTCATGGAAATTGACCTGGAACTCTTCCGGCAGGATGTGCGCGTCGCCATTTCGCCTCCAGTGCGCCTATCGGTTATCGATATCTATCCTGACCATCCCCAACAGGTGCTGGTCTTCATCCACGGATTCGGCGGCAATGCCTTGCAGTGGACTTACCAGTTGTCCAAGTTTTCCAGGACCAACCGGGTAATCGCCCCTGACCTGCGCGGATATGGCAAGTCAGATAAGCCTGGCGGGGATTATTCTATGGCCCAGATCCAGGCCGACCTGGAAGCGCTGCTGGATACCCTGGGAGTAACCGAAAAAATTGTACTGGTAGGCCATTCGTTCGGGGGCGCTATCGCCAGCGAATTTGCCGCGGCGCACCCACAGCGCGTGGCGCGCCTGGTGCTGATCGCTACCGCCGGTGAATTCAGACTCAACCCTTTCTACAGGGCAATGCTCAGGCTGCCCACGACAACACTACGTATGATCTCTCCCTGGACCGGCAAGTGGCTTGGCTCTCCTCCTTACATCCTCAAGTCCTGGTATTCCAATAACCTGTCCAAATGGAACGGCTGGAGCCTGTTCAGCAGCTTGAGTCTGCCGACCCTGGTGATCCGCGGCCACCAGGATAGGGTCTTCAGCAAACCGCTTTTTGAAGAAGTAGCACGCGCCATCCCTGCCGCCGACGAAGTGGACGTGGGCGCCTCCGGTCACCTGGTAATGCTCGAACGGCGGGAGGCCGTCAACCGGGCCATCGAGCGCTTCATCGACGCCAGCCAGCGCTCCTGGTCGGATGGCGGCCTATCCAATGACAAGTTCGAACGGGCTGCGCTGGTGAAAGAGCGCCCGTGGCTGGCATATTACGAAAAAGATATACCCCATACGATCGCTATCCCGCGTATCCCGCTCCACTACCTGCTCAGCTCATCAGCACGCCGCTTCCCTTTGAAAACTGCCCTTATTTTTGAAGGCAAACGCATCTCCTACCATCGCCTAAGCGTCGAAGCCACCCGCTTTGCCAACGCCTTACAGGCCCTGGGTGTCGGAAAAGGCGACCGGGTGATGTTGCTGTTGCCCAACCTACCGCAGATGGCGATCAGCTTCTATGGCACATTGCAGGTCGGGGCAGTGGCTGTGTTCACCCTGCCCACCACTGACCCGGACGAGCTCATCCGGCAGATCCGTGAGGCGGGCGCGCGGGTGCTGGTTACACTGACCCAGTTTGATGAGCTGATTTACCGCATAAAAAACAGTTTGGAGCCAACCGGCAATTCACCCTTGCAGCATATCATTTTTACGCACATTGGCGATTACCTGCCCCCCTTCAAACGTTTGCAACTGTGGCTTTCGGGTGAACAGCGCAAATTACACCTGCTGGATATCCCCATGGATGCCAGCATGCATGTCTTTACCCACCTGCTCCAAAGCCAGAGCCGTCAGCAGCCAGAAATGCAGGTCTCCCCTGGCGACCTGGCGGCGATCCAGTTTACCGGCGGCACAACCGCCAACCCAAAAGGGGTGATGCTCTCTCATCGCAACCTGGTCGCCAACGCCCTACAAACCCGCCATTGGATCCCGGACGTACAGGAAGGAGAAGAACGCTTTCTGTGCGTGGTTCCGATTTCGCACAGCTATGGGCTGACCACAGCTCTCAACCTGCCAGTAGCCCTGGGCGCAACCATGATCTTAAAGGCAAAATTTGAGGTATCCGATGTGCTGCGCACCATCCAAACCTACCGGCCTACGATCTTCCCGGGCGTGCCACAAATGTATGTAGCGATCAAGGACTTCCCGGGAGTGCGTAAATTCGGGATCAGCTCGATTAAAGCCTGCATCAGCGGCTCTGCGCCTCTGCCCATCGAGGTGCAGGAAGCTTTTGAAAAACTGACGCGTGGCCGGCTGGTGGAAGGCTACGGTCTCACCGAGGCTTCTCCGGTCACCCATGCTAACCCGCTCAACGGCCTGCGCAAGGAAGGCAGCATTGGCATCCCAATCCCTTCCACTGAAGCAAAGATCGTTAACCTGCGAAAAGGCAAACTGGCAGTCAAGGATGGACAGATAGGCGAGCTGGCGGTGCGCGGGCCCCAGGTGATGGTGGGTTACTGGCAAGATCCAAAAGCCACAGCCGAAGTGCTCTCTCCTGATGGCTGGCTGCTCACCGGCGATGTCGCCCAAAAGGACAACGAAGGATATTTCCGCATCATCGCTCGCAAAGCGGATATGTGGTACCCATCCAGGCCCGACCAGCCAGCCTTCCCGCGCGATGTGGAGGAAGTGCTGTTCGAAGTCCCACAGGTCAAGGAGGCCGCGGTTGTGGCCGTTGCCGGGCAGCCCATCGCGTTCGTGATCGCAGGCAAAGAACGCCCCACAGCCGAGGCCCTCATCGCTTACTGCAAGCGCCGTCTGCCGCCGGAGCTTGTGCCGCGCCTGGTGATCTTTGTGGACGAGTTTCCGCGTACCTTCATTGGCAAGGTATTACGGCGTGAGCTGGCCAAGCGTTTCGAACAAAGCCATCTCTCATAAAGTATGTTAATGCATCCTTCCGAAGAACCTATGCATTACCTCATCAAGGGAGAAGGCCCACCGGTCATCCTGGTCCACGGGATGGCAGCCGCGTTGAGCGATTGGGAAGCGCTGATACCCGAGCTGGTCCAGGCAGGCTATCGCGCCTGCGCGCCAGACTTGCTGGGGCATGGACTGAGTCCTAAACCGGATGACCCCCAAGTCTATCATTCCAGGACCTTCTACACCCATCTGGAGAATTGGATCCAAAGCCTTTGCCTGGAGCGACCTCCGGTTTTCGTGGGACATTCGCTGGGAGGCTACCTGAGCCTGAGGTACAGCATGCGACACCCACACAATGTGTGTGGGCTGGTTCTGATCAACCCCCTGTATAGCCCGCAGCAACTTTCACCAGCAGTCCGCCTGGCCCAGCGGCGGCCTCGATTGGGGAAAATAGCCTTACGCGCCGCGCCGCAGTGGCTGATTAACTCCTTTTTTGTCCTGCACCCCACCGCCTCGACCAATTTTCCAGCGGACAAAGCCCTCCAGATCGCCGCCGATCTCAAACGCGCCTCGCCCAATATAGTTTATCTTCCACGCACCTTCCGCGACCTGACTCCCCGATTGCCGGAGGTGGCCGCACCCGCCCTGGTGATCTGGGGAGACAAGGACCTGACTCTACGCCCAGCGTCTTTCCCTCGTTTGGTTAAAACTCTGCCGCATGCGGTTGGCAGCCCCATACAGGGTAGCGGCCACCAACCTCACTTTACTCATCCCAATACCGTCAACCGGCTGGTGTTGGAGTTTCTAAAGACGCTCCCCGAATTCGAAAATGATTAGGAATTGCCCAGGCCCCTGCCGAAAGCCATATCTGGCGACCAGGCGGGTCAAAACAGGACCGGAGGAGATGTGGATTTGGCAATCCAAATCGAGCAAGTTAAGTGGTAATTCAGATCATCCGGGGTTTTATCTGCGAAAATCAGGATAAATCCGCGTCCAATTAAAATTCAGGCCAGAGGTTGCAATTCGGTTGGCAGAGGCTGATCCTCGATCCAGGCGCGAACTGTTTTCGTGAACAAGTCCGGCATGGTCATGCTCCAGTTATGACCTTCCGCCAGGCGCGACCGCTCGGGAGCAACCACCATATAGCCGCGCGCCCCAGGCAAGGCAGCCGCCAGGTCACGCGCCGACTGGCGCATGGCTTTGTATTCCTTCTGCCCCACCACCACCAACACAGGCGAAGTGACCCGCTCCAACCCTGCCGGAAGGCGGAAACCCTGGTTTTCGACCATCTGGTGCACAAACGAGTCTTCCGTCATGTTCTGGAAAACCTCTTTGAACTGAGGGAAATACTGATCCGGGATGCCAGCCGAATATTTCATGTTCAGCCTGATCCACCAGTTGTTATTCTTGAAGGGTGGCACTGACATCCGGAAAGAAGCCCCTACCAGGCCTGGGGTCAACAAGCTCCCGCCAGGGATGGGACGCACCAGGGCGCTGCTGATCACAGCATGGTCCACCTGCTCGGGAGCCATGCTCAGCAGCGCCACGCCCACCTGCGCGCCGAGTGAAAGCCCCACGACATGCGCCCGCCCGCCGTGAGCTCGAGTACGGATCAACTCCGCGATGTGGGCAGCCGCACCCTGGATGGTTAGCGGCTTAACAGCCATGCTTTTCCCATGCTCCGGCAGGTCGGGGACCAGGCAGTGATAGTCCGGCAGGCTGTCGAGTTGCGGCTGCCACATCCAGCCGCCGCCACCGCCTCCATGCAAAAAGACGATGGTTGGCGCCGAATCTGGGCCGCATTCCTGCACATAAAGCTGATGATCTGAAGTATTTTGAAGCGTGGGAGACTCCTTTATTTGCATAAGAGGCGCCCTGAGCCTGTCGAAGCACCGTTCGACAGGCTCGGCATACCACGAAAAGCTATGGGCAACTTACGACAATATTTCTTTTAGCGCCCCAAGCAGCATGATGACGTTGGCTATTTGCGAAGAATAACCCATCAACCCGATGCGCCAGATCTTCCCAGCAAACACACCCAGGCCGCCGGCGATTTCAATCCGGTAATCGTCGAGCAGTTTACGCCGCACCAGGAGGTCTTCCGCTCCTTGCGGGATGTACACGGTAGTCAATGACGGCAGGCGGTGCTCACGAGGGATCACCAGGTGCATTCCAAGCTCCTCCAGCCCTTGCCACAGACGCTCGGCATTGGCAGTATGGCGGGCCCAGCGCGCTTCCAACCCTTCCTCCCGCACCAGCATCAAGCCTTCGTAAAGAGCATAGTTCATATTGATAGGAGCGGTGTGATGGTAGGTGCGCTCTTTGCCCCAATATTTTCCTAAAAGAGTCAGGTCAAGATACCAGTTGGCAACTTTGGTTTTCCGCGCCGCCAGCCGTTCTCGGGCGCGCGGGCCGACCGTAAGTGGGGCCAGGCCAGGCGGCACGCTCAGGCATTTCTGTGTGCCGCTGTAAGAGACATCCACACCCCATTCGTCGATTTTGACCGGGACGCCGCCCAGTGTAGTGACACAGTCCATCACCAGCAGTCCTCCCTGGGCATGAACGACGTCAGCGATGCCCTCCATAGGCTGTAGTGCGCCGGTGGAGGTCTCACCATGAACCACCGCCACCAATCTGGCAGGCTGTTTGTCCAGGGCGGTTGCAATCTCATCGACAGTGAACACTTCTCCCCAAGGCTTGTCCAGCCGTTGCACGACCGCTCCATAGCGCCCGGCCATTTCGAAAAGCCGCTCGCCGAAGTAGCCGTTCACGCATATCAATACTGGATCCCCTGGCTCGATGAAATTACACAGACTGGCCTCCATTCCGGCGCTGCCTGTGCCTGACATGGGGATAGTGAGCTCATTTTCGGTCTGGAATACGTAACGCAGCTGTTCCTGGATGGCGGCCATCAGCTCGATGAACTGCGGATCGAGGTGCCCCACCGGCGGAAGAGCCAGGGCCTGCAACACGGCAGGATGGACGTTGCTCGGACCTGGGCCGAGCAAATTCCGGTGATTGAGGTGTAAATTTGACATTTTGAGCATTTCCTTTGGGTAAATTCGGTTGGCTTATTTGGTTCCCTGGTACGACCTGAAGGGGAACACGTATTGTACGAAGATTCGAATGTCACAAAGCCAGATTGGCCATCAGCCGGTCAATCTCGCCGCGCCCATCTTCTTTGAGCGGCAGCAGCGGGCGCCGGGGTGGGCCGCCATAGAAGCCGGCCTTATCCATAGCATATTTTAATCCAGACACGCCAAACCGGCTGGTCACCGCATTGTTGATATCGGCCAGGGCGAGCTGGATCTGGCGGGCCTCGGCTATCCGTCCGGCCTGGAAAGCGTCCATAAGTTTTCTCAGCGGGACGGCAGCGAAGTTCGCCAGGGCCATGATACCACCCACTGCGCCAATGCTCAAGAAGGGTAGCAGGGCGCTGCCGGTGCCGGCAAACACCTGAAAATCCGGGCGAGCCGCCAGCACGCTGGCAACCTTGACCACCGAGGCGCTGCTATCTTTGACCCCAATAATGCGCGGGTGCTCTGCCATTGTAAGCAGCGTGGCAGGGGCAAAGTCAATGCCGGTGAAGGCCGGCACGTTGTAAACCAGCAGCGGGATCGGCGAGGCATCTGCCACAGCCCGGTAGTGAGCAACCAACACATCCGGAGTTAAGGATGGCTTGTAGAAATACGGCGGCAAAATTAAAGCGGCTTCGGCGCCCAGCTCCGCTGCCCGTACCGTCAGATCGATGGTTTCTATGGTCGATTCGGCCCCAGTGCCAGCGATTAGGCGCTTACCGCTGCCTTTTAAGGCGCCGGCGCACACCTGCCAGATCTGCACTCGCTCAGCGCGTGTCAGGTGGACCGCTTCGCTGTTCGAGCCAGGCATGACCACGCCGTTAAGCGGTTGGGCTTTCCAGCGCTCCAGGTTCGATTCCAGGCGGTCATAGGCTACCTGCCTCTCGTCGTCGGTGAAAGGGGTAGTGATAGGTGGGTATATACCGGATAGATCGAGCATCGCTAAAGGCTCCTAATAATAAAGGTCTGGGTTCAGCACATTGCGCAGCGGCTGGCTATCCAGGAAACGGCGCAGGTTGTCGCAAAACAGGTCAGTCAGGCGCTCGTTCTCCCGATCGCTGGTGCTGGCTGAATGCGGGCTGACCAGCACATTTTCCATCTCCCACAAGGGACTGGATGCAGGCAGAGGC
>Ga0315273_10012327_pt1 | contig 10956 bp, 7 predicted proteins | sample YL17G02_0_MG_FD_205753 | JGI IMG/M metagenome (GOLD analysis project Ga0315273, IMG submission 205753) | Sediment microbial communities from Yellowstone Lake, YNP, Wyoming, USA - YL17G02_0 | ecosystem: Environmental > Aquatic > Freshwater > Lake > Sediment | place: USA: Wyoming | collected...
CTGCCATCAGCCATTTGGCAATCAACCGGATAATTCGCCGGTCGCCAATCCAATGTTCGACGAAGCAGACCAGCCAATTCTGGTCAACCCTGTCGAAACAGGATTGAACGTCGCAACCGAGTACCCAGTTGATCCACCGCTTGCCGATCCCCAACGCATCCAGCGCTTGATGCTGGTTACGCTTTGGTCGGAAACCGTAGCGGAAGCCCAAGAATTCCCACCCATAGATCGGCCTTAGAACTGTTACCACCCGCAGCCTGGACAATCTTGTCCTCCATGGCAGCGATGCCCTGCGGCTGCTGTCTGCCATCCGCCTTCGCTATGTACTTCCGGCCTGACGGCAGCGCTCGATACGCTCCTGTATGGACGCTATCATGCAGGCTTAAGAGGTTTGCCTCAAGGTGCTCTGCGTATTCGATCCACGTCCTCTCATCGACACCTGGAGCAGCAGTCTTCCTCAGTCCGAGGAAGCCTGCCGGCAGGACCGCAATGTTGACGCGATGCAGGGAGTGCTGCCAGCTTGTCCTGTCTGTTCCTGGTGACGGCTTCTCCTATGCGGGGACGGCGATGGAGATCTCCCGGTTCCCGTGCAAAAGGCTTCTGCGCATGCCAGGGTCTACGACGACGCGGGCTCGGCATGTGTCTTGCGATATCGACACCGGCCGTGTTGCCTTCTGTGGGACGCAAAAATCAGCACCCCGAACTTGTCTTACGCCCCTCAATACCTCGCCTTCGCTCTCGCCTGTGAACGCTTCACGTCTGCCCTCGCGGGACAACCCGTGCATCACTCAGGGCCGGTACGGTTTGCTACACCTTCACCGTGACGGACTTCCACCGTCTACCTTTTGCCGGCCTCCCGGCGCACCCGTCCACAGCACCAAAAGCAGACACTTCAGAAAGTTAAATTCAACGAATTTGAAACATAGGATTTGACCTCAGATCTGAAGGGGTTAACGTGTATGACGTTGGTTTATGTCAAATCGGCGTGCGCTAGGTTGTGCTAGTCTATATTCATATCTTGTAGGATTCTCACTATGCTATTTCCGATTTTTTATGGTTTCATAGCTCCTGATATTGCTTCCATTCGGCAATTTAGCGCGGTTGATACTGCTATTGATCTTGCTGTGAAACTCGACGCGCAGCTCTCTGTTGCTATCGGCGCCTTGCAGATATCCGTGCCAAATGTATTGGGGTCTGGCACAGTGCAAGGCCTGATTTCCAATGAGAATAAACGCAGCATAGATTCTGCTGCCACAGCACGAGAACAGATCGTAGATGCCGCACGCAGTTCAGGTTTGACCGTTCATACAGAGATTTTGACTGGCAATCTCGATCAGATTAAGAGTCGCTGCGCAAGTCGGGCTAGGGTGCATGGCATGGTATTCGCAGAGGCTGGTTTATCGGGCGAACTCTTGGGTGGAGTACTAATCGAAGCACTCCTCTTTGAAGGTGGCAGGCCGTTGTTCGTTGTGCCAAACGGCTATTCTTCTGAAATCAAGATGGATCGCATCATGATTGCCTGGGATGGCAGCCCAAGTGCTGCCCGCGCGGTGTGGGATTCTATTCCGGTGCTGCGATTGGCGAAAACCATCGAGATCGTAACAGTGGTGGGTGAAAAACACTTGAATGACGTCCCCGCTGCAGATGCGCTAGCGCCAATGCTGTCCTACCTTGGAAAGACGGTAGAGGTTACTGTCCTGCCTTATGCCGCCAAGACAACAGCGGGCCTTATCAAGCAGCATGCAAAAAATGTGGACGCTGGATTGGTCGTTCAGGGCGCGTACGGCCGATCACGCTGGAGCGAGCTTATTCTCGGCGGCGTAACCCGAGAAATGCTGCGCGATTGCACAATGCCAGTCCTGATGTCCCATTGAGGAATATAATGGTAGCAATGAATTTTGGCGCAGATCTGCCTGCCATTTGTCCCGGCTGGGAGTTCCAAACTATGAACTTGGTCTACAGATTACCTGTGATTTTGCCCTACCACCTTTGGCCAATGCCTTGCCGCTAACACAATTTCTGCCATGATCGGCCCTGATGAGTGGATTATCCTTCAGATGTCGGCCCATCGGCTGGCCGGTTTTTAGATATGGAAGACAGACAGACATGAAGGACCAAAAGCCAGCGAAGAAAAAGGAAGCTGCGGGAAAGCCGGAATTCAAGGGACGTATCACCAGTATATCCTGCGCGAATGACGTTGCTGAATTCCGTTTTGAGGTTGAGAATAAGAAGGATGAGGCCACACGTTTGTTCAGTAGGCCGGCAATGAAGCAATGGTGAACCTCATTACTGCTGCCTATATGGCCGGCAAGAAGGTGACTGTCGTGGATGCTGTGGCGGGAGAAATCCGTCTCGGCGCGAAGATAAAGCCTGCCAGGGTGGAGGCAGAAAGGTTTTTCAAAGTGAACATGGAAAAGCCTGTCGAGATGAAAGCTAAAACGTCTGCCAAGGTGAAGACTGAGAAACCCGCCAAAGTAAATGCCGAGGAACCTGCCTAAACCCTCAATGGGCCGGTGCTCGAGGCAAGCCCACCAGACCTTTCACAACGATCTGATCAGGAGAATAGATTATGACAAATAAACTGACCATAGGCCTGTCGGCCCTCTGTGTTGCTTTTGCGCTGTCGGTGACCGCCGCAACAGCTCAATCTGGGTCCAACGTTGGCCTTCTCAAATGTACTGTCGACGGTGGTATAGGTCTGATCATCGGCTCGTCGAAAGGCGTCACATGCAGCTTCCAACCGGCCGGAGGTGGTAGTCCTCAACGCTACAGCGGAAGTGTTGGAAAGTTAGGCCTGGATATCGGCGTAACTAACAAGAGTTACATTCGTTGGACGGTGATTGCGTCCGGTAAGCTGAAACCTGGATCGTTGGCGGGAAGCTATGGCGGAGTTACCGCTCAAGCAACTGTTGGAGCTGGGCTCGGCGCGAATGCCCTCATCGGCGGCTCAGACAAGTCGATAGCCCTTCAACCGCTGAGTGTTCAAGGCCAAACAGGCTTGAACATCGCAGGTGGCATTGGGACAATGAAGTTGAAATACGTGAAATAGCTGCACTCAGTTTAATGGCGAAGCTTTAATCTCTTACGGCGTCGCCGCAACAGGCAGAATGCAAAACCGGCAGTGTCGTTTCATAGAACTTTCTTAGCTACAAGCTAACGGACATTTCGATAAGAGGTGGTGGTTTTGGTCACGGGGGTAGGTTTAGGGCAAATTTGAATGGGACTTAGACCTTAGATGGCATGTTGGCGATTGTTGTATTGGGGGGGCAAGTTCTAGGGAACTCGACTGTCATAGGCAGCCTGCGCGGTGCGCGGATAGGCGGGCTTCGGAGGAGCGGTCGTCCGCAACTATGGGCGCTGTCCGGAATGGGTCCAGGCTGTGGGCAAACGCCGTTTAAATCGGCACAGCTGCAAGGTTTATGTGATCTTTCAAGTCTGCAATTTCCTCAAGCTTTGATTTCATTAACGCCGAAATTGGTGATGCTGCGTCAAAATCAAAGTTTCGACGTTCACCGATGTTTTCACACAGCCTCGGTCAAAAGCAGTAGTCAGGCGGCCTTCCTGCGATGTCTGCTGGGCATCTGATAGTGCAGGTCGTTAGCCCAATGTCGGGTCTGCCACGACAGGCGGACAACTTGATGCCTGGCCGCGAAGTCGGCTTAGTGCCAAAATCGACCGATTTGATGTTGAGACTAAGCGGAATAGCGAAAGTCAACCGCCATAGACGGTGTTACCCTCCTTGATCGTCTCGAGGACCTTGATGTCCTTAATCGTCATAGGTTCAACCCTGAGCGGGTTCTTGTCGAGGATCACCAAATCGGCGAGCTTTCCCGCCTCCAGCGTGCCTTTGCTGTTTTCTTCCTTGATCTGATAGGCGGCCATGGACGTTACCGCTCGCAGCGCATCATAGGCGGATATTCGTTGGTCCGGGCCAAGCACTTTTCCGCTTTGCGTCACTCGGTTCACCGCTGCCCAGACCCCCGGCAGGATCGGAGGAGGGGTAATCGGCGCGTCATGTGAAATCGTGAACGGAACGCCAGCCTTCAGCATTGATGCCGCCGCCATGGCATTTGCTGCACGTTCTGGACCCCAAAGGGGCGCTATATCATCTCCCTGAACGGCTAGAGAAACCGCTAGAAAGCTTGGAATACCCCCCACGGCCTTGATCCGCGCAATCTGATCCGGGCGAACGTAGCCTGCGTGCACGAAGACGGGCCGATGATCCCTCATGCCATGCTTCTTAACGGCCGCCTCGATGGCCTGAAGGGCTTGCTCAATCGCCTGGTCCCCCATGACATGCATGTTGATCTGCATGTCGGTCGTCCAATACTTGTCAAAGAAATCGAAAAGCACTTGGTCCGGAATCTGCCCATATCCTTTAAATCCGGCCTCTCTCCCCGACGGCAGTTCGGTATAGGGTTCAGACATCCAGGCCAGCACGGGATTACCATCAAGCCAGAACTTGATGCCACCCAGCCGAACTCGGTTGATGTAGCGTTTTTCCAGATCGGGGCGCGCGGAGAGCAACTTTCCAGCGGTATCTACGCCCTTCGCATTGTAGGCCTCGCTGATGCCATAGGCAGCGTTGATAACATCCTCGGTCGCACTTTCCTTGGCAAACACCACAAGGTCGATGGGAAGCAGGTTCTTGTCGATGGCATTCTCGACGATGGCAAGGTCATCGGCGCCGAGCCCAAGGCCGCACTCCATCGCAGTCGTCTGGCCGTTACTCGCCCAAGCCGCGGCACCTCCCTTCACCACTTTTGCTGCGGCCTCGCCCGTCAAGGCAGGCCGCATGTTGCTGACTTCGATGAGTGCGGTCTCCTCCATTGGACCTGAAGGGATCTTAGTCCCCACAACGCGAATATACTTGCCCCCTTCGGGATCAGGTGTGTTCTCACCGATGTTGAGTAACCTCATAAGAGCATGGTTCATCGAGCCGCCGTGGCCCGAAGCGTGAACCACCAGTACAGGTCTGTCCCCGGAGATTTCATCGAGTTCATCGGTCGTGGGATGGCGGTTCTCGGACATCTTTAGGGGTGCATAGCCCATCCCGACGATCCATCCTTCACCGGGTATCTGGCCTGCGTGGGTGTTCATACGCTCGACCAGTTCGGGAATGTCCTTCACGCCCGTCAGGTTCTGATCCATCAGGTTTTTGCCATAATAGATCATATGTCCATGGGCATCGATGAAGCCTGGCAGAAGCGCATGACCGACGAGATCGGCAACCTTGGTGTCGGCCGTCTTTAGCTTCATCGCTTCATCCTTCGTGCCAGCAAAGGTAATCTTACCGCCGTCGACAACGAGTGCCTCGACGTAGGTGGGTTCCTTACCTGCCATCGTTAGGATGTCACCGTTGATATAGATGGCATCAGAAGCTCGGGCCGTGGCAACAAGACAGATCAATACCGCAACTACGAAAAGTCGGCTTACCAATGTCGTAGATCTCATGGGCTCTCAGTCGTTCTGTTCGGAACCAAACGAAGGAGCAACGTATAAAAACTCATCCGGGCAACGATAGTCCAGATCCCGCCGTTTGATTGGGCCAGTGCGGGCGCCGAATTGAATTCTTTGACATCGAAAGTAGCGCGACCAGAACCACGCCCGGGCATGGATGTTTGCTATTTCGCCGGTAACTCATGCCGAGAGTTTTTGTCTCGGGCGATGAAAGGTTAGCAACTGCTGGATGCTTCCATGGGCGCGCTGGAGTCACTCGCATTGATCATTCGAAGTCTCCCCGATGTCTGAATTCCGCTCAGCTTAAAGTCGATACTCCCAAATACGCTGGGTGCCAAATACGCTGGGTGCCAAATACGCTGGGTGCATGTGAGATCGCCATTCCTGGTCAGCAGTAAAGAGTTTTGACAAGCAGAAGACTGTCGGCAAGCTGGGTCGATGTCCAGAATGGTAAACATACGGCGCGCCATCCCAGCGCTATGTCCACTGTGCATCTGATAACGGATGAATAGCTGCAGATAGCGGACATTTACCGGCTCAGCGTGGATGTTCGCTAAGGGCTGTGGTCTTCCGGCTGGCCGGGCCAACTGCCAGACTAGATCGTCGATCTCGTGACGGAGAAGCCCAAAAAACCTACACATGTATCGACATCGACCTGAAAATAGCAGCCGCCATTGGCCGCGAGGCGGAGGACTGACCGCGATGCGCCAGACATAGAACGAGGAAGGTGCACTCTGCGGACGACAAATGACACCCCCAGTGGTTGTTGATCGCGGTTATTGGGGGGATTTTCGCCAGATCTGTGCGAAGGCAGCGCCTGCCACAATCAGCGTCGCCTCTTCAGGTCAATGGGAGCAAGGGTCTCCTCACAATCCCGGGTTCAGTTTGGGAATGGCATTTCAAACTGTACGAGAATTATGACTTATAAAGAAGCCCTTGTGGCACGGGTCTACGCCCGGTAAAAGCTCAGCTACTGCGGGACTGTTTCGAAAAACGTGTGTAAAGTCAGGATAACACAGGTGGCGAGTTCACGCAGGAAAAAGGGCAGGTTGCGCGCAATCTTCAGCGCGGTCATGGTTCTTGCGTTTTTTGCTCTGGTGGCTGCCCCAACCGCGCAGGCCTTCGAGATTTTCGGCTTCCGGCTTTGGGGATCGGACCTCGAATCGAATGCGGACCTTGTCGTCGATCCGGTCCACTACGATGTCGCGTTGGCCTTTTCTGTGCCTAACGATGATCTGCGAGACGACCTGAAGAACGCATCCCTGCTGGTCACCAAGAAGGATATTCTGCCGTCGGGAACCGTGGGGCTCATCCAGCGCGCCCGCGACGATCAGGCCAATCTAATCGGCAGGCTGTACGAGGACGGTTACTTCGGTGCCGTTGTGAATATCGTGATCGAGGGCCGGCAACTTGAAAACATCTCCGTCACCGACCCGTTGGGAAACAGAGGGCGCAATGTCGCGGTGGCCATATCGGTCAATCCGGGCCCATCCTTTACCTTCGGCAAGATCCGCATCATCGGCGGACGGGGTGCAAAAGCAGACGAGGCTGTTTCCAAGGCGGGATTGATCAGGGGGGCTCCAGCATCCTCGAAAGTCATCGCTGCCGCCGCCGATGCACTGGTCAAGTCGTGGCAGCGTGAGGGGCACCCCTTTGCTGTGATCGCCAGCCAGGACGTTATCGCCGACCATGCAAACAATACAGTCATCGTGACCCTTGGCGTGACACCAGGTTCCTTTGCCACCATTGGTGCCGTAACGGTCATGGGGACCGAGCGGCTCGACCCTGCATTTGTCGAACGGCAGGCCGAAGTGCCTGTGGGCGCTCCCTATCATCCCGACATCATCGAGCATACGCGCAAGAACCTGGGGCGCATCGAAGCGCTCGGCAGTATCATCGTGCGAACCGGCAACAGCGTCGATGCCTCAGGTGCCGTACCGCTGATCATAGAGGTCTCCGAACGCGAGCTCCGCACCATCGGGGTTGGCGCTTATTATTCGAGCATCGATGGAGTGGGCGGAGAAGCGTTCTGGCTGCACCGGAATCTTTTCGGAGAAGGTGAAAAGCTGCGCCTGGAGGCCGAGATCGGCCGTGATATTACGACGTCCTCCTATAATGATCTCGACAGTTACAATGGCCGCCTCGGTTTTCATTTCGAAAAGCCCGGTATCCATGGACCTCGCGTCGACTGGCTGGTCAGCGGCGCGATCCTGCAGGAGGATCCGGATCCCTACTTCCGCCGTGGGGTCGTATTCGCGACCGATCTGCGCTACCGCTGGGATAACGAACTGACCCTCACCGGAGGGATAGCCTATGACTGGTCGCGCATTGACGATGCCTTTGGTCGGAACAACTATTCCTTGCTGAGTGCGCCGATAGTGGCCACCTATGACAGCCGCGACAATGCCCTGGACGCGACCACCGGCATCTATGCGCGGCTGCTGGGAGAACCGGACTACGGCACTGACAGCGGCAGCCTGTTCTTCACCGGAGACAGTGAGCTGCGGCTCTACCACACGCTCGATGATGACGCACACTTCGTGCTTGCAGCGCGCGGCCGCGTCGGTTCGATCATCGCTACCGATCTTGAAGATATGCCCGCGCACCGGCGCTTCTATGCCGGTGGCGGAGGATCGGTGCGTGGCTATGACTATCTTGGAATAGGCCCTAAAATCCCGGGCCTCGGGGCGACCGGCGGCCTCTCAAGGCTCGAAGGTTCGATCGAGGCGCGCATTAAGATAACCGATACGATCGGCATCGTTCCCTTCGCCGATGCCGGCTATGTGGCCGAAACATCCCTGTTTGGCGGCGACAAGGAGTTCCGCGCCTCCGTCGGCCTCGGGCTGCGCTACTACACCGTGGTGGGACCCTTGCGCCTCGACGTGGCGCTGCCGCTTGATCCGCACTCGGGGGACCCTGGTTTCGGCGTCTATTTCGGTATAGGACAAAGCTTCTGATGAAAAAGCTTCTCCTTGCCATACTGCTCATCCTGTCTGGCCAGCTAGGCCCCGAACACTCTCACGCGCAGGACGGTCCGGCCAAGGGCTTCGTCGAGAACATGCTGGAGAGCATTCTCAATGTCGAGGGCCGTAGCCTCAGTGTCGAGAACGCCAGTATCTCGCTGACTGGCGATCTGAACATCGCGCGGGTTGAAGTGCGCGACAGTACCGATACGTGGCTGGTCATCGAGAACCTTGCCCTTGTGTGGCGCCCGCTCTCGTTGTTCGGCAAGCAGCTTCAAGTTGACGGCCTCACCGCCAAGAGTGTGCATGTGCTGCGCATGCCGCAGTCGCCGGAAGGTTCCGTTGCAGCACCCAAGGAGTTTCAGAGCCTCGCGGCGGCACTGATCAGGCGGCTTTCCATTGAAACGCTGACGATTGACAGACCGGTGTTCGGGCAGGACGCCAGGTTGGCGCTGGAGGGCTCGGCCGAGATCGTGGCCAACCCACCCAAAATCCGTTTCGACATGACGGCTTCGCGCCTTGACGGCAAGAAAGGCGATCTGGCCACCAGGATTGTGCTCGATCCGGTTAGGCGTAATTTCAATGCCGATGTGACCTTCGCCGAGGAAGCCGACGGCATCGTCGCTGCCGCACTGTCCCTACGCGGTGGCCCCTCCGTCGCTCTCGGGCTTTCGGCGGCAGGCAATTTTACCAACTGGAAGGGGACATTCAATCTCGATCTCGACAAGCAGCGCACAATTGAGGGTAATGCGAGTTCGGCTGCCGACCCCTCGGGCCAGGTCATTACGGTCAACGGCACGGGTGCGATGTCGCGCTTGTTGCCGCAGTCGCTTGAACAGCCGTTCACCGGCATCTCGACGCTTTCGGCGTCGATGCTGGTTCTGCCGGAAGGCGGCGCGGCGCAGATTGAGCATGTCAGTCTCGACAATAGCGCCTTCGGCTTCCGGCTGGCAGGTGTTGCCGATTGGGCGGGAACCCGCAGCAATCTCGCGGCGGAACTGACGAGCAAGGATCCGTCAGTCGCCTTCGATCTGCCTGAGACGGGTTTTCTTGGCCGCACGAGCGTTACCGGGCTCTCAGCCGCGCTGCATTTAAGTGGACTGCTCACCGCGCCCGCCTGGAAGGCCGACCTGAACTGGCGGTCTGCAGCTTCGGATCGCGCCACGTTCGACCAGATGAAGGCAAGCCTCGAGGGGCAGGGGGTCCGGCCATCCCAGCAGCCAGTTAGTTTCAAGGGCGATCTCAAAATGGCGCTTGCCCAGGGCCGGTCTGGCAATCTCCCCCCGGCGCTGATTGGACCCGTCACCGCTAATGTCGAGGGCACATGGCGCGATGGTGACCAGGTCGATCTCACTCACGCCATGCTTGCAGTAGCTGATATCGCTTTTGAAACATCAGGCACACTGAAGCCTCTGGCAGGCGTGTTCGACCTGGCGGTGTCGGCTGATACGGGCTCGCTCAAGACCGGCTACGGCTTTGCGGACCAACTGCTTGCCGGGCCGGTTGCGGTGAAAGGACGCATGACCGGCGGATATCAGCTGCAGCTTGCGCTGCAGGATTTCACCTTCGCCAGTGCTGGAGTTTCGGCCCGGTCGAGCGGCACAATCACGGCCGACGCTGCGGACCTTTCGTTCGCTGTGACAATCCCCAACCTGGCCACGATCCGCACCGACATGAATGGCACAGCGCGTTTCGACCTGCAGGTCAAGGGTCCGTGGCAGGCGCTCGAAGCTACGCTCGACGGCAGCGCCAATGATGTGAGGTTGCTTGGCAAGACCCTTGAAAATCCCAAGCTGGATGCGCGGCTGCGGTTTGCGGGCTCCGCTCCAAATGGAGATTTTGGCTTCAGTGCCAATCTCGCGGGCAAGCCCGTCAATCTCGGCGCAAAACTTGAAAGCGATGCCGCGGGCATGACGATCTTACGTGACCTCATCGCCACCGCTGGTTCGGCAAAGATGAGCGGTGAACTTCGTCTGCCCACTGGGGCCAATCCTACTGGCACACTGACTTTCGATGCTCCCGACCTCCGTGATGTGGGGCCGCTGTTCCTGTCGAATATTGCCGGTAGGCTTTCCGGCGACGTTGTGCTGACAGACAATACTGGCGTATCGGAAATGAAGATCAACTTTTCGGGTCGCGACATTGTTGAGGCCTCGATTGCTGTGGGCCGCGCCGAGGGCAACTTGACGATCATATCACCGTTCGGAAAGCCGCGCCCCTCGGGCACGGTCACGCTCGTATCTCCGCGTTTCGGGGCACAAATCTTCGACTCGATCGCTGTGGCCGCCGAAACCTCGTCCACAGATACCTTCGCAGTCACAGCGCTGGTGAAGGGCCGCGATCTCTCCGCCGATGTTGCCGCAGAGGTCACCTTCACCGACGGCGGCGTAACTTGTTCCCTGTCGCGGCTTTCTGGCACGGCGCGCAACGTTGCGTTCAAGGCCGCCGGACCTGTCCAGGTGCGCCAGCAAGGTGGCGCGGTGAGTGTTGAGGAGGCAGTGCTGAATATCGGCGCCGGAAGGGTCCGCATTGG
>Ga0315273_10012329_pt1 | contig 10955 bp, 9 predicted proteins | sample YL17G02_0_MG_FD_205753 | JGI IMG/M metagenome (GOLD analysis project Ga0315273, IMG submission 205753) | Sediment microbial communities from Yellowstone Lake, YNP, Wyoming, USA - YL17G02_0 | ecosystem: Environmental > Aquatic > Freshwater > Lake > Sediment | place: USA: Wyoming | collected...
CGCGGGGAGGCTGAGCGTGCCCTCGGGGTCGGCGCCCGGGCGGATCAGGATCCGCGCGCCCGGCTCGACGGCCTCGTCCTCGGACTCGAGGGCGGTGACCACGGCGATCGGCCGTTCCTCCTCGAGGGCCATGCGGAGCGGTCCGGCAACTCGGGCCGCGTCCTCGGCCGGCTCGATGAAGACCTCGATCGCGCCGTTGCAGCCAAGGCCGAGCCCCCAGACCGCGTCGTCGTCGGCGGTGAGGTCCCATCCGGCGAGGCGGGCGGTCCCCTCCTGCATCACGAGCCGCGCCATGTCGGCGACGTCGCCCTCGAGGCAGCCGCCGGAGATGTTCCCGATCGGGGCGCCCTCCTCGGGGACGAGCAGACGCGCGCCGGGGCGGCGGTAGGTGGACCCGCGGACCGCGACGATCGTGGCCAGCGCCATGCGCTCACCCTTCGCGGAGAGCGACTCGATGGCGGCGAGCACGTCGGCGATCTCGCTCACACCCCGATGGTAGCCAGGTGAGGCGGGTCCGGCGAGCCGGGGTGCGACGCGTGAGGTCAGGAGCCGGGGATCTCGACGACCCGTGTGTCGAGCAGATAGACCTGGACGTCCAGGTCGGGCCGTGCCAGGTGGATCCTATCCGCGACGTCGTGGGCGGCCGTCTCCCCTTGGCCGACGGGGCCCTCCAGCGTGACCTTCACGACACCGCCGTTGGCATCGACCTTCGTCAATTCGGTCGGGCCGTCGCCCAGCACCTCGCTCGCCCGGCTCCGGATCGTGTACTCGATGAGGGAGTCTTGAGCCACGCGGCGGCCCGTGATCGCCAGCGGGATCGCGATCACGATCGTGGCGACCGCGATCACGGTCCACGCCCGGCGGCGGTGATGTCCCTCCAGCGCCAGACCCGGCCGCCCGTACCCCATGATCGCGAGCAGCCCGCCTCCGGCCACGAGGATCGCCAGGAAGTTGGTGGTGAACAACAGCATCGCGCCGGCCGATGCGCTCGGGTCGCCGTTGGCGAGCATCACGCCGACGACGCAGAGGGGCGGCACGAGCGAGATCGCGATCGCCACGCCGGGGAGCGCGTCCGAGACGTTCCGGCGGCTCAACGCGAACGCGCCCGCGGCCCCGCATGCGAGCGCCACGATGAGGTCGGAGAGGCTGGGGCTGATCCGCCCCGATATCTGGCCGTTCGCCGTGGCATCGATCACGAGCGGAGACACGAGTGCGAGCAGGAACGAGAGCCCGACCGCCGTGGCCACGCCGACCGCCACCAGGAGCAGTGACCGAGCGAGCCGGCGACCGTCGCCTGTGACGACGGCGAGTGCGGCGGCCATGATCGGGGTCATCAGGGGCGCCACGATCATCGCGCCGACGACCGTTGCGGTGGAGTCCGTCATGACGCCGCCGGTCGCGATCACGACCGAGAGGACCAGCAGCACGCCGAACCGGACGTAAGGGTCCCGGCCTCCTTCGCGATCGAACCAGAGCTTGTCGGCGATCTCGTCGAGGTCGCTCGATGCGACCCGCCCCCCGTGAAGGAGATCTCCGAAGGTATCCACGCGGCCTCCACGGGCGGGCGGGCGCTCGTCCATATGCATCGTCTGCTCCTCGTCCTGGGCGCTGCGGGGAGGATATCCCCGCGTCCGTCGGATCCCGCTACACCTCCGCCCCGCCCGCGCCGATGGGGGAACGGGGGATATGGACGACACCTTCGCATTCCGATCGACGGGCCGGCCGCTGCGGCGGCGCGTGGATCCCGTGGCGCTGAAGGCCGCGATCGCGGCCTTCATAGTCGTGCTCGCGGTCGGGCTGTTCGCCCGCTGGGTGATCGCCAGCGAACGGGCGAGTCAGGTGCACAAGCCCGTGGCCGAGCGCGTGGGCGTCCAGGTGCTGCAAGGCGTCGAGACGGTCGCCGCCCAGTCGCCTGCCGGTCCGCTCCGCGAGGACGTCGTCGCACAGAAGGTCGCGGACCGCACACTGCGGGCCGCGCAGAAGGCGTTCGCCAAGGGCGGGTCGTTCGCCGACGCAGGTCCGGGGCAGCTCAACCAGCTCGTGCCGGGGATCACGTTCACCGACGGGCCGTCGCAGGCGCCGTCGATCGTGAGCGTCGCCTCCACCGGGGACGCGTGGGCCGCCGCCGTGATGTCCGACGCGGGGACGTGCTGGCAGCTGCGGGTGAACGCGGGTGGGCGGGTCGCATACGGGATCGGTGCGGAAGCGTGCACCGGGGCTACGGCACTCGCCGTCTCCGATCTATCCTGGCCATAGCCCCGCGCCTTACGCGGGCGTGATCGTCTCCGTGATCTCGAAACCGCGCATCCGGAACTCCTCCAGCATCACCTCGGGTGCGATCGCAAGCTCCGGAGGGTGCACGCCTGGCTCGATCATGCCGCCGGCCATCATCCGGGCCACGATCGCCGCGTGGAAGCCGGTCGTCCGCTCCATCGCCGTGAAGCCCGTCTCCTCGTCGGGTTCGTCGCGGAGCTCGACCACCGCCCGGGCGAGCGCGCCCTCGTGGTGGCCGAAGACCTCGACCCGCGCGATCACGATGTCCCGCGAGCCCTCGCCGACGATCTGCGGACCCCACAGCGCGAGCAGCAGATCCCGTGGCACCACCATCGTGCCGCCGACGTCGACCGGCTTGGTGCCGAAGAGGCCGAGGTCGCGGAACGCGTTCATCTGCGCCACGTGTCCGGGGTAGCGGAGTACGCGCGCCTCGTACGTGCGGAGCCCTGCGGCCAGCGTGCGCACGAGCGTGCCGCCCGCGTTGCTCGGGAAGGCCTCCATCGTGCCGAGCGGCGGATCCAGCTCGATCGTCACGGTCTCGTCGGGATCGAGGTTCCGCACCGTGATCGGCTGGCCCTCGCGGATCCACGTCACCGGGTGCGCGTACTCGTTCAGCAGGCCGTCGACGTGGAACGTGAGCCGGTAGTTCCACGGCGGCTCCGGGTCCAGCGGAAGCCCGGCGTCGAAGAACAGGAGGTCCGTGGGCTCGTCGAGCAGCGTGAGCGCGTAGGCCTGGAGGTTGCTGCCGAGGCCCGGTGCCTCACCGCACGCCGGCACGATCGCCATGTGCCGAGCACGCGCTGCTTCGTCGAGGGCGAACTGCGCCTCGAGCGTGTCGGGGTCGGCCGACAGGTCGCAGATCGGGACGCCCACGTCGAGCGCCGCTCGCGTGACGACCCCGACGAGCCGGAGCGGCACCGCGTTCACCACGGCATCGAGCGTCTCGAAGGTGAGGGCGACCTCCGACCGGTCGGCGGCGTCCAGCGCCACGGGGATCGCGGCCTCCCACCCGGCGAGCACGTTCACGCGTTCAGCCGCCGACTTCGCGACCTCGGGGTCGATGTCGGCGAGCAGGATCCCTGCGGCGTCGCCCCGAACCGCGAGGTCGAACGCGGCGGCGGTGCCCTGACGCCCGGCGCCCATCACCGCATACCGGTAGGTGCCCACGGCTACCTCCTTCGGACGGTACCGACAGCGTGGCAGGGACACCGGGCGACGGCACCACGCCCCATGACCGCGGGCCAGGACCTCTCGGTTCGCGCGTTCTCACCCCCAGGACTACACTCCGGCGTCACCTGGTCCACTCCGCAGTGTCCTGCGAGCAAGGGAGGGTTCCTGCCGTGACGCACGTCTCCGTCACCGTCAACGGGGAGCCGCGCGAGGCCGATGTCGAGGCCCGCACGCTCCTCGTCTACTTCCTCCGAGAACACCTCGGACTGACCGGCACCAACGTGGGATGTGACACGTCCACCTGCGGCACCTGCACGGTCCTCCTCGACGGCGAGTCGGTGAAGTCCTGCACGCTGCTGGCCGCCCAGGCCGACGGCCGCGAGGTCACCACGATCGAAGGCCTCGCCGACGGCGAGGAGCTGCACCCGCTGCAGGACGCGTTCCACCGCAACCACGGCCTGCAGTGCGGCTACTGCACGCCGGGGATGATCCTGGCGGCGGCGAGCTTCCTGAAGGAGACGCCGAGCCCCACCGAGGCCGAGGTTCGCGAGGCGCTCGAGGGGAACCTCTGTCGCTGCACGGGCTACCAGAACATCGTGAAGTCGATCCTTGATGCCGCCGGCTCCATGAGCGGCGCCAAGGCCTAGGGGAGGGACCGATGGTCGCCACCGAGAAGTTCATCGGACAGCCGGTCCTGAGGAAGGAAGACCCCGACCTCTTGACCGGGCAGGCCCGCTACATCGACAACTTCAGCGTGCCGGGAATGGCGTGGATGTCGATGGTGCGTCCGCCGTACGTGCACGCGACGATCGACTCGATCGACACCGCCGCCGCGGCCGCGATGCCGGGCGTGATCGGCGTCTTCACCGGCGCCGACCTGGGCATGGGCGCGCTGCCGTTCGTCTGGCCGATCACCGAGGACATCAAGGTCCCGGTGCACTACCCGCTCGCCACCGACAAGATCCGGTTCGCCGGGGACGCCGTGGCCGTCGTGCTCGCCGAGACGCGCGAGCAGGCGGAGGACGCGGCCGAGGCCGTGGTCGTGCAGGCCACCGCCCTGCCCGCCGTCACCGACATGCGCGAGGCGATGAAGGACGAGACGCTCGTCCACGACGACCTGGGCACGAACATCGTCGTCCACTGGAGCCACGGGGGCGGCGGCGACCAGTCGGTGTTCGATTCGGCGCCGGTGATCGTGGAGGAGACGTACGACCAACCGCGCCTGATCCCGAACCCGATGGAGCCGCGGGGGTGCCTGGCCTACGGCGTGCCGGCGATGGACGAGTGGACGCTCGTCACCGCGACCCAGATCCCGCACATCGTGAAGGTGACCCTGTGCGGCGTGGTCGGGATCGCCGAGTCGAAGTTCCGCGTGATCGCCCCCGACGTGGGCGGCGGGTTCGGCTCGAAGCTGAACGTCTACGCCGAGGAGGCCACTGCGCTCGCGCTCGCGAAGCGCACCGGCCGCCCGGTGAAGTGGATCGAGGGCCGCCAGGAGAACTACGTGGCCACGATCCACGGCCGCGGGGTCTCGCACGACTGCACCCTGGCCGGCACGGAAGACGGCAAGATCCTCGGCCTGAAGTTCGTCGAGATCGCAGACATGGGCGCGTACTACCAGCTGCTCACGCCCGGGATCCCCGAGCTCGGCGGCTGGGTCTACATGGGGCCGTACACGCCGGAGGCCTACTGGTACGAGTTCCGCGGCATCGTCACGAACTGCACGCCCACCGACGCCTACCGGGGCGCCGGCAGGCCCGAGGCGACCTTCGTCCTGGAGCGGCTCGTCGACGCGTTCGCCCGCCGGGTCGGCAAGGACCCGGCCGACGTGCGCCGGATGAACTTCCATCCTCCGTTCGACGAGGCCACCACCGCGATCTGCGGGCTGAACGTCGACAGCGGGAACTACGAGCCGCTGCTCGACAAGGCGCTGGAGCTGAGCGCCTACGCGGACCTGCGCACGGAGCAGCAGGCGCGGCGCGAGCGCGGCGACACGAAGCAGCTGGGCATCGGGCTCTGCACCTATATCGAGATGTGCGGCCTGGCGCCCTCGAACATCCTGGGCGCCCTGCGGTACGCGGCGGGCGGCTGGGACGGCGCGACGATCGAGTGCCTGCCGAGCGGCGAGGTGATCCTGAAGACCGGGACCTCGCCGACCGGCCAGGGCCACGAGACCAGCTGGTCGCAGATCGTGGCCGACGGCCTGGGCGTCGACCCCGGCGCCGTGGAGGTCCTGCACGGCGACACGATGATCACGCCGCTCGGCATGGACACGTACGGCTCGCGGTCGCTCAGCGTGGGCGGCGTGGCGATCCACTTCGCGATGGAGAAGATCAAGGACAAGGCGCGCACGATCGCCGCCCACGAGCTGGAGGTCAGCGAGGACGACCTCGAGTGGGCCGACAGCGCGTACCGCGTGAAAGGCGCGCCCGACAAGGCGCGCACGATCCCGGATCTGGCGGTGAGCGCGTGGCACGCGCACAACCTGCCCGCCGGCACCGAGCCCCACCTGAACGCGACCGCCGTGTTCGACCCGCCGAACTTCACGTGGCCGGCGGGCGCGCACATCTGCGTGGTCGAGGTCGACACCGAGACCGGCCACACCGACATCGTGAAGTACGTGGCGGTGGACGATTGTGGCACGATCATCAACCCGATGATCGTGGAGGGGCAGGTGCACGGCGGCGTCGCACAGGGCGTGGCCGAGGCCCTCTACGAGGAGGCGATCTACGACGACACGGGCAACCTGCTGACGTCGTCGATGACGCAGTACTTGGTGCCCACGGCGGTCGAGATCCCGACGATGATCACCGACAACAGCCAGATGACCCCGTCGACCACGAACCCGCTCGGCGTGAAGGGCATCGGCGAGGCCGGGACGATCGCGGCGCCCCCCGCGGTGGTCAACGCGGTGATCGACGCGGTGTCGCACCTGGGCGTCACGACCATCGGCAAGCCCGCGTCGCCCGAGCGCGTGTGGCGAGCTATCCAGGACGCGAAGGGGGGTGCGGCATGATCCCCGCGGCGTTCGAGTACGCACGGGCGGAGTCGGTGGACCACGCGATCGAGCTGCTCGGTACGAGCCCCGAGGCGAAGGTCCTGGCCGGCGGGCACTCGCTGCTGCCGCTGATGAAGGTGCGGTTCGCGCAGCCGTCGCTGCTGGTGGACATCGGACGGATCGGCGACCTCTCGTACGTCCGGGAGGACGGCGACGTGGTCGCGATCGGCGCGATGACCCGGCACCACGACGTGGCGAACAGCGAGCTGCTGCAGACCGCCTGTCCGATCGTCCCCGACACGGCGTCGCGGATCGGCGACCCGCAGGTCCGGCACATGGGCACGATCGGCGGCTCGATCGCGCACGCCGACCCGGCGAGCGACATGGGCACGGTGATGGTCGCGCTCGGAGCCGAGTTCGTGGTGACGGCCGCCGGTGGCACGACACGCACAGTGGCGGCGGGCGACTTCTTCCAGGGGTTGTTCACTCCGGATCTCGCGCCGACCGAGCTGCTCACCGAGATCCGCGTCCCGAAGACGACCGGCGGCTGGAGCTACCTGAAGTTCACCCGGCGCGCGATCGACTGGGCGATGGTGGGCGTGGCGGCGGTGCAGTCGAACGGCGGCGCGCGTGTCGCGTTGACGAACATGGCCGACCGGCCGCTCCGCGCGGCCGGCGTGGAGGAGGCGTTGAACGGCGGGTCGGATCCGGCCGCGGCGTCCATGCGAGCCGACGAAGGCGCGGCGCCTCCGTCGGACGCGTTCGGGAGCGCCGACTACCGGCGGGAGCTCTCGAAGGTGCTCGTCCGCCGCGCGCTCGAGGAGGCGCTGGCCTAACCGGCCTCCTCGCGTGGTGGTCATCGGGGACGCCTACGGCGAAGCGATGGCCGCCGCGTTCCGTGGCGACCCGCGCGGGATCGCGTCGGTTGAGCGGAGCGACGGCCGGCTCATGCTCGACATCGGGATCGACTACCTCGCGCCCGCGAGGCGATGGGTCCCGGAGGAGCGAGCGGCGATCCGGCGCGCGAAGGGCCGCGTGCTCGACGTCGGGTGCGGGGCCGGCCGTGTGGCCCTCCACCTGCAGGAACGCGGCCACGAGGTGGTCGCGATCGATGTCTCGCCGGGAGCGGTGGCGCTCTCGCGTGAGCGGGGCGTGCGCGATGCGCGCGAGCTCGCGGCCTCTCAGGTGCGCGTTGCCGACGGCCCGTTCGACACGATCGTGATGTACGGGAACAACCTGGGGTTGCTGCGCGATGCGCGGCGCGCGAAGTGGTTGCTCCGGCGGTACGCGCGCGTGGCCGCCGACGGCGCGGTGCTGCTGGGCGGCACGCGCGACCCGTACCGCACCGAGGACCCGAGCCACCTCGCGTACCACGCCGAGAACCGGCGCCGCGGACGGATGGGAGGCCAGATCCGGATGCGGATCCGGTTCAACGACCTCGAGACGCCGTGGTTCGACTACCTGTTCGTCTCGAAGGACGAGCTCGCGGCGCTCGTCGAAGACACCGGCTGGCGGCTCGCCGACACGGTCGACGACGGCTCGGCGCCGTATGTCGCGGTGCTCGAGAGGGTCGGCTAGGATGCCCCGCCGGCCCCCTCTCGAAGACGCCTCGAGCGAAGGATGCACACGTGACGGACTACCCTGAGACCAGATACACGAAGACCGCCGACGGCGTGCACGTCGCCTATCAGGTGTTCGGCGACGGCCCGATCGACATCTTGTTCGTGCTCGGGTGGGTCACCCACATCGAGCGGATGTGGGACGAACCGAACTTCCGGCGATTCTTCACGCGGCTCTCGTCGATCGCGCGGGTGATGGTGTTCGACAAGCGAGGCGTCGGGCTCTCCGACCGCGTCCCCGAGGAGCGGCTGCCCTCGCTCGAGGTGCGGATGGACGACGCCCGGGCCGTGATGGATGCCGCCGGTTCCGAGCGCGCGGTGGTGATCGGGGTCTCCGAAGGGGGTCCGATGGCCATGCTGTTCGCCGCGACCTACCCGGAGCGCACGATCGCGCTGACCGTGTTCGGTACCAGCGCATGCTGGAACAACGCGGCGGACTACCCCTACAGCGTGCCCGACCAGGACATGGACCCAGACGTCGTGTCGTTCCGGGAGCGGCGGGAACGACTGTGGGGCACGAAGGAACTCGCCGCGGAGTTCCTCGAGGGCTCGTTCGCGCCGGCTCTCGTAGACGACGAGCCGACGCTCGCGTGGCTCGCCGACTACATGCGGAACGCCGCGAGTCCGGGTGCCGTGAACGCCCTCTCGGAGATGAACCGCGCGATCGATGTCCGATCGGCCCTGCCGGCGATCCACGTGCCCACCTTGGTGCTGGCTCGCGACGGCGACCTCGACTACGCCGTGGAGGAGACGAGATGGCTCGCCGCCCAGATCCGGGGCGCGCGGTTCGTCTCGTTCCCGGGGGACGAACACCTCTTCGTCATGGGCCGACAGGACGACGTGCTCGACGCGATCGAGGGGTTCGTCGGAGAGGTCCGTGGCAAGGAGGCCGATCTGGACCGTGTGCTCGCGACCGTGATGTTCACCGACATCGTCGGCTCGACCGCGAGGGCCGCCGAGCTGGGTGACAAGGGATGGCGCGACCTGGTGGAGCAGCACCACGGGATGGTCCGGGCGCTGCTCGGCCGCTTCCGCGGCACCGAGGTCGACACCGCGGGCGACGGATTCTTCGCCACGTTCGACGGACCTGCCCGGGGCGTGCGGTGCGCGGAGGCGATCGTCGAGGCTGTGCCCGACCTCGGGATCGAAGTGCGCGCTGGGGTTCATACTGGCGAGGTCGAGACGATCGCCGGCAAGACCGGCGGGATCGCGGTGAACGTGGGCGCGCGGATCGCCGCGCTCGCCGGTCCGTCCGAGGTGCTCGTCTCCCACACCGTGCAGGGGCTCGTGTCCGGCTCGGGACTCGTGTTCGAGGACGTGGGCGAGCACGAGCTGAAGGGGATCCCCGACCGGTGGCACCTGTACCGCGCTGTGGGCTGATCCGCCTCAGCCGAGCGGTTCGAAGCGCGCCGTGAAGTGCCGGAGCGCGGGCGGCTCGTCCACGATCCGGTAGCCGGGGAGCTCGGCGGCGCGCGCGGCTACCGACGTCACGACCTCGATCACGAAGTCGACGTGGCTCTGGGTGTAGGTGCGGCGCGGGATCGCGAGCCGCACGAGGTCCATCGCGGCGGGTGACTCGGTGCCGTCGGGGCGGCGCCCGAACATCACGGTGCCGATCTCGCAGCCGCGGATACCGCCGGCCTCGAACAGCGCGACCGCGAGCGCCTGTCCCGGATACGAGAGCGGCGGCACGTGGGGGAGCAGCGCCCGCGCGTCGAGGTACACCGCGTGGCCGCCGATCGGCTTCACAACCGGCACGCCCGCGGCGTCGAGCGCCTCACCGAGGTACGCGGTCGAGCGGATCCGGTACCGGAGGTAGTCGTGGTTGACGGCCTCGGTCAGCCCCTGCGCGATCGCCTCGAGGTCGCGTCCGGCGAGCCCGCCGTACGTCGGGAACCCCTCGGTGAGGATCAGCAGGTTCCGGCAGCGCTCGGCGAGGGCGTCGTCGCGCATGGCGAGCCAGCCGCCGATGTTGGCGAGCGGATCCTTCTTCGCGCTCATCGTCATGCCGTCGGCGAGGCCGGCGATCTCGCGCACGATGTCGATCACGTCCCGGTCGCCCTGCCCCGTCTCGCGCGACCGGATGAACCAGGCGTTCTCGGCGAACCGGCACGCGTCGAGGAACAGGGGCACGGCGAACCGGTCGCAGACGTCGCGCACGCCGTGGAGGTTCTCGAGGGAGACCGGCTGGCCCCCGCCCGAGTTGTTCGTGATCGTGACGAACACCGCGGGCACGTCGGCCGTGCGCTCGGTGAGCAGTGCCTCGAGAGCGCCCAGATCCATGTTCCCCTTGAAGGGGTGCTCGTTCGCGGGCTCGCGGCCCTCCGGGATCACGAGGTCGACGGCCTCCGCGCCGGTGAACTCGACGTTCGCGCGCGTCGTGTCGAAATGCGTGTTGTTCGGGATCACCTTGCCGGCCCCGCCGATCGCCGTGAACAGGATCTTCTCGGCGGCGCGCCCCTGGTGCGTCGGGATCACGTGCGGGAACGGGAAAAGCGTCTGCACCGCCTCGAGGAACCGGAACCATGAGGGCGATCCGGCGTAGCTCTCGTCGCCGTGCTGGATCGCGGCCCACTGGTCGCGCGACATCGCGCCCGTCCCGGAGTCGGTGAGCAGGTCGATCAGCACGTCGTCGGCGTGCAGGTTGAACAGGTTGTAGCCCGCGGCGCGGATCGCGGTCTCGCGCTCGGCCTGCGTGGTGATCCGGAGGGGCTCGACCGAGTGGATCCGGAACGGCTCGATGATCGTGCGGAACTCGGGCGCGGTCATGAGGCGAGCCTAGCCGCGTCCGCATCGCGAAGCGACGCAGCCCTGACCCGCTCGGAGTTGCGCACCGGCGATCCCCTGGCTACGTTTGCCCGCAGGTCAGCCCGTGGGCTCGGCCCGCTCCCAAA
>Ga0315273_10012330_pt1 | contig 10955 bp, 10 predicted proteins | sample YL17G02_0_MG_FD_205753 | JGI IMG/M metagenome (GOLD analysis project Ga0315273, IMG submission 205753) | Sediment microbial communities from Yellowstone Lake, YNP, Wyoming, USA - YL17G02_0 | ecosystem: Environmental > Aquatic > Freshwater > Lake > Sediment | place: USA: Wyoming | collected...
CTTGTCGCTACCAAAGGCTTCTACTTTTTTAATTGTCTCGTGGCAATAATACAGTTTGCCATATTTTTCCCGCAACTCCTCTCGAATTTGCCGCTCATTTTTTTCGTTAATTTCCATCCCCCGTTTTTTCATCTCGTCAAAAGTCACCTCACCAAAATAAACTTTTGGCCAGCCGAGTTTTTTTATAAAATAATTCATCGCCTCGGTCTTGCCGGAACCCGGCAAACCGACAACTGCGACCACTTTTCGCTTTGACATAAAAACGAGTATTATTTTTATCTTAAACGTAAATCGGGCAAAATGCAACGAGCCTCGCTTTTGGCGAGGCTCTTGGTTCTAATATTACTCGGGCTTGATATCATCAAAAACCACCGGCACTTGTTGCTGAAATTCTTTGAGCATCGGCACGGTGATTTCCCGCATCTGCGGATGGGCGCGTTTTGCGGTGCGTAATTTGAAGAAATGGCGCCATTCGCGCAAGTTATAGGTAACAACAATCTCCGTTTTCAGCGAATTTGGCAAAACGCTGCGCGCTTCCTGCGCCGTGCGGCCAAACTGGCTAACTAGCGTCAAATATGCCCACTCGGAAAAAAGCATCGCAGCAAACCAAACATCAAATTCATTCAGTTCTGCTTTAAGCCTTTTTGTTAAAGTAATTCTACCGCCCCTGGCGATTTTCCAACCACTCGGAATTTTCACGTTTTGGCGCTTGGCGTGACGGTCAAAAAAGAAAGGCAAAATTACCGCAATCTCGCCGCCGAATTTCCCTTGGCCGTAATTGCAATAGCGCGTTGACTCCTGTGAATAGGAGGCACCAATGCGATGGCGCACTACTTCGTGCGTCACTCCCCTGTCACAAATAACGCGCACCGTGATTTTTTCATGCTCCAACACACTTTCGTGGCCGCTCCTGATAATCATGTCCACGAATTTCCGCGCCGAACCAGCCGTGATTTTACTTTCGCTTTTGTAACAAGTGCGGCCGGCCCGCTCAATGTTCTTAAGCATCGACAAACCGTTTATCTTCTGCTCAAAAGTGAAACTCGGTTTGATAATTTTCATAGAGAAACCCCCTTTAGAACGACAATTATCCGCCGATGTATTTGCTTAATGGTTCTGGCGCCGTCTACGGCCTTAGCGAGAGAAAACATCTTTAATAATCTCTCGTAATTTAGCGCCACTTTTTTGAGTTTTTCCAGTTTTTCAAAAAATCTGACCCCTTCTCCTCTTTTTTCAATCCGCCGCAAACATTCTTCCGGACTGACGCGCAAAAAAAGCGTCATATCGGGACAAAGAAAATTCCGATTCATCACCACCAGTTTTTTTTGTGGCACTGCCAGTCCCCCGTAGGCAATGGTTGAAAAAAAATACCGGTCGCAAATGACAACTTTGCCTTTTTTTAACGCCGGGATAATTTCGCGACGCAAATGCTCGGCCCTGTCTCTAACGAATAACTGCTGCAGTTTTAAAGGTGCAATTTCTGTTTTTTCCTCCAAAACCTCCTTGATTTTTTTACCCGCCGCCGTCCATTGCGTGGGCTCTTTAGTCAAAAGAACTTCAAGGCCTTGTTTTCTTATGTACTCCGCCAAAAGCGCTGCTTGCGTACTTTGCCCGGAGCCATCCAGCCCTTCAAAAACGATGAATTTGCCCCCAAACGTGTTTTTCTTCATGCGAGAAACCTCCTTTCTAGTTTTCGAATATCATTTTTCGCTCAAGCTCGCTAATTAAATTTGACGGCTTTGGCAACTTGATAGATTTAATCCCGGCTTCCTTAAACAATCTCAAAAATTCTAAATCGTTATAATCGCTGAAAGTGACAAATTTTACGGCGCCGGCGTTGACTATCATTTTAGCGCAAATGATACAGGGCGTGTGCGTGCAATAAATGGTCGCGCCCTCAAGCGAAACGCCGTGCAAGCTGGCCTGCACGATTACATTTTGCTCGGCATGCACTGCGCGACAAATCTGCTGCTGGGTGCCGGAAGTTATTTTTAACTTATCGCGCAAACAACCCAATTCAATGCAATGCCCGGTATTGCGCGGCGCGCCATTGTAACCGGTAGATAGAATATACTTGTCCCGCACCGCTACCGCACCGACATTATGCCGCAAACAAGTTGAACGCTCACCCACTACCAGAGCGATTTTCAAAAAATAGTCATCCAGCGTAATACGGTTTTTAAAAATTTTGCGTTTCCCCTGTTGCCCCATAAAAATAGCTATAAATATTTAGCATTTAAAATATAGCAATCGCGTCAACAAAAAGCAAGGTTGCCTGGAAATAAATTTGTCGCCAATTTCAAGCCAAGAAAAAAAGCCGCTTGGCTCAAGCGGCTCTCAATACATCCAAAATAATGCTTGGATCAAATTTTCCTTTTCGGACAGGAACGATTTTGCAGGCGAGGCCTGCGTTCTGTAACACTCTAAGGATCTGAAGCTTATCTTCAAGATAGACAACCGGTTTTATTTCTGCCAATATTCTGGCTTTGAACTGGGTGACCGATTCGAGAACGCCGTCGCTAAGCCGCAATAGATCATATGGCACGTCTTTTTCATTAAGAAAATCAACTACTAATTGCCAGTGCCTGGCTTTGGCGCCGGTTATCAAAACGATACGATATCCGGCGTTACGCACCTGTAAAAGCAACTCTCTAACCTCAGGATTGACTTTCCGGAAATACCGGTAGAGTCTATGCCCCAGACTCGTGCCTAGAAAAGCGCCGAGCAGCGACTCAAAATGCTCCAGAAGGAAACCAGAACCAGGAATTACTCCTCTGACGATCACGCCATCGATATCAGAGACAATAGTTTTCATACCGACCTCACCACCTCTCTTATTTCATTATCAAAGAGCTACACCAGCGACAAGACAAACGAAAACCGGCATCACTCCTGAACCTTGATGCCCATAGAACGAGCTGTGCCTTCAATTATTTTCATCGCCTGATTAATATCGCTGGCATTGAGATCTTCAAGCTTTTTTTGCGCAATTTCGCGAATTTGCTGACGGGTCACCGTGCCAACTTTTTCTTTCAAAGGATTAGCCGCGCCCTTGACAATGCCGGCAGCTTTGCGCAACAAATCCGAAGCCGGCGATGTTTTGAATTTCATCGCGTAAGTACGGTCTTCATAAATTGTCACCTCAACCGGAATAATATCGCCGATTTTGTCCTTGGTGCCTTCGTTGAACTTGCTGCAAAACTCCGCCAAATTCAAGCCGTGCGGACCCAAAGATGTGCCAACCGGCGGCGCAGGAGTAGCCTGTCCGGCTGATAATTGTAATTTAACAATCGTTTTGATTTTTTTTGCCATTGATGTTCAGTTTATTAATTTGAACTTGAAAAACGCAATTACCCCGTCGCCAGATTAATTTGTCACCCACGTTAAACTGACAAAGTTATAAACTGGCCAACTTGAGAAACTAAATTTTCTTCGCTTGTAAGAAATCCAGTTCCACCGGCGTTTCTCGGCCAAACAGGGAAATTAATACCTTAATCCGACCGCGCTCCTCGTCAATTTCAGAAACCTTGCCGTCCATATCTTTGAAAGGCCCGTCGGTGATTTTGACGGTATCGCCGATCGCGACATCGATTTTATATTTGGGCTCCTCAACTCCCATGCGTTTTTGAATTTCCTTAATCTCTTCTTCTGAAATCGGAGTGGGAGTCGTGCCCGAACCGATAAAACCGGTTACGCGCGGAGTATTGCGCACCACGTACCAAGAATCGTCAGTTACAATCATTTCAACCAAAACATAGCCGGGATAAATTTTTTCTTCCACGACTTTGCGCTTGCCACCCTTAATTTTTATTTTTTTCTCAATCGGAACCAAAACATTGAATATTTTGTCATCCATGCTCATTGATTCTATGCGCTGGCGCAAATTTCGCGCCACCGCTTCTTCATAACCCGAATAGGTATGGAGCACATACCAATTTTTGCCCCGAGAAACTTGTTTTGGCATAAATTACTGATTTACAGATATCTGTAAATCTATAACTAAAGAATGAATGTATTTATTAAATAAGTCAGTAAAAAATCCATCGCACCCAAAAAAACCGCCACCGCCAAAGTAATTCCGATAACAATTAAAGTGTGATTTATCGTGTCCTGGCGGTTCGGCCAAGCGACTTTTTTCAACTCCAGCCGGACCTCTTTGAAAAAATTGACAATTCTATTAAACATCACATCGTCATAGCAAGTTCTGCGCAGCAGGGCGAGGAATCCCGTTCGCTAATCACGGGTTGCTTCACTCGCTACTCTTACTCGCAATGACATTTTTAGGTTTTTTAAAACCCCCTCGCGGGGGCACGTCTTTTATGCTTACCCTACGAGAATAATCTTTTTAAAACTATATGTCAAGATTTAAGCTACATCTTAAATTCAGACAGGCAACCTCGTTAAATATCCAAGTTTTTAACTTTCTTGGCATGGGTCTGAATGAAGCGTTTGCGTGGAGCCACTTCATCGCCCATTAAAATATCAAAAATTTTATCCGCTTCTTTGACGTCAGCCACAACCACCTGTTTTAACATCCGGTTTTCCGGATCCATTGTCGTCTCCCAAAGCAGCTCCGGATTCATTTCGCCCAAGCCCTTATAGCGCTGAATATTTACGCCGGCCATGCGCTGCTCTCCCTCGACCGCTTCTTCCGGCTCATCCTTTTTATCTTTGCCGTCTTTTTGCGCTTTGGCTTTTTTGAATTCGCTGATTATCTTTTCTTTTTCGGCATCATCATAAGCAAGACGCACTTCTTTGCCCTTGGAAATACGATAAAGCGGCGGCTGGGCAATATATAAATGCCCGCTTTCAATCAAAGGCAGGAAATAACGAAAGAATAAAGTTAGAAGCAAAGTCCTGATATGCGCGCCGTCAACATCAGCATCAGTCATAATAATAATCCGATGATAGCGCAATTTTGACAGGTCGAACTCTTCGGCAATTGCCGTACCTAAAGCAATAATCAAAGCTTTTATTTCTTTTGAAGAAAGGGCTTTATCAAGACGGGCTTTTTCCACGTTCAGAATTTTTCCGCGCAAAGGCAAAATTGCCTGAAAATTGCGGTCGCGTCCTTGTTTGGCCGAGCCGCCGGCTGAATCGCCCTCAACAATAAAAAGCTCTGATTTTTCCGAATCGCGCGAGGAACAATCGGCCAATTTTCCGGGCAAAGACAAGCCATCTAAAATACCCTTGCGCAAAACCGTTTCTTTGGCCGCCCTCGCAGCCTGCCGGGCCTTAGCCGATAAAATACAGCGACCCAAAATGTTCCTGGCATCACCGGGATTTTTTTCCAAATATTCTTCCAAGCCGTAAGCCACGGCCGCCTCGGCCGCGGTACGCGCCTCGGGATTGCCGAGCTTTGCTTTGGTCTGACCTTCAAATTGCGGCTCACGAAGCTTCACCGAAATAACGGCAGTCAGGCCTTCTCGCACATCTTCGCCGGTCAGATTTTCATCGGATTCTTTCAAAAAACCGTTTTTTCGAGCGTAATCATTAAGACCCCGTGTCAAAGCCGTACGAAACCCCGTCAAATGCATACCGCCTTCTTCGGTATGAATATTATTAGCGAAACTCAATTCATAACCCTGAATATCGTCGGTATACTGAAAAGCTGCTTCCACTTGGATATTTTCCACTTCACGGTTAACGTAAAAAATATTGGGATGCAGCGGCTTTTCGTTACTGTTCAGGAATTTTACATAAGAAACAATACCGCCTTCAAAGTAGAAACTATAGGAACGCTCATTGCAATCTCCCTGCGATTCATTCAAAGTTTTGGCTGGTTTTTTCTTCCCATTCGCCGGGCAGACGCCAAAAAACGATTCCGGCGATGCCTGGGCTTTTCTTAAATCGCGAATGGTGATTTTGGTTCCTTTAGTGAGATATGATTGCTGACGCAGATGATTTAAAATCCGGTCCCAGTCAAAACGAATTTCTTTAAAAATTTCCGGATCCGGCTCAAAAAAGACGGCGGTGCCGGTCTGCCCGCATTTGCCGATTTTTTTAACCGAGCTCTTGGGCCTACCCTGAACATATTCCTGCGCGTAAGAAACGCCGTTGCGGCAAACCTCCGCCCGCAACCATTTTGATAAAGCATTAACCACCGAGACGCCCACGCCATGCAGACCACCAGCTACCTTATAAGATTCGCCGCCGAATTTACCGCCGGCGTGAAGCGTGCACATCACTGTTTCCAACGCCGATTTTTTGGTTTGTTTGTGGACTTCTACCGGGATGCCGCGCCCGTTGTCCTTAATTTTCACGCGGTTTCCCGGCAACAAAGCCACTTCAATTTCGTCGCAAAAACCGGCCATCGCTTCGTCAATAGCGTTATCAGCCACTTCCCAAATTAAATGATGCAAGCCGTCAACGCCGGTTGAACCGATATACATTCCCGGCCGCTTGCGCACCGGCTCAAGCCCCTCCAAGACATATATGTCTTTCGCTTCGTAGCTTACGTGGTTGTTATTGTTATTTTTAGCCATAAAAAGGATAACTTGCATGCGAAAAATTTTGTTAGAAAAGCGAGATAAGCTGAACGCGTAAAATCGCGTGCTGTGGTTGGGCCAGCGTAGCGGGCCGTGGATAGCGATTTTAGCAAGGCGAATCCGATTTTCTCAAAATTTTATCGCCGCAAAGAACTCTTTTGCTGCTTTTCTGATTATAGAAAAGCAGAAGAAAAATTTATTTCCGCGTTTCCCAACCTTCCGTTTCCGCGGCCGTAATGATTTTCTCCATCAGTTTATTTACTTCGACTTCCGAAAGATTTCTTTCATTTGACTGAAAAATCAAGTGGAACGCCAAACTTTTTTGCTCGTCCGCCAAATCCTCGCCTTCGTAAATATCAAACAGATCCGTATCCTGCAAAAGTTCGCCGCCCGTCTCCTCTAAAATATTCAAGACCTCTTCAATTTTTGTTTCGGCCGGCACAAGCAAAGCCAGATCACGGATTACGGCCGGGTATTTAGAAGGCGACTGATAACTTCTTTCTTCGCCGACGAGCTCAACCAGTTTGATAAAATCGATTTCAAAAATAACCGGCTCGCCCGCTATCTCCAAATCGTCAAGCAGCTGCTGATTAACCACGCCCAGCCACCCCAAAAGCTTTTGCCCGACCTTCAACTGCGCGGTTTTTTGATGATTGAAAACAAAATCCCAATTTGACGGCATCCCGTCTTGCAAATGATTATCTTCCCAGACATCGCTTAAAGCAAGTTTATTCAAAAGAATTTCCAGCACCCCTTTCGCTTCATAGAACGCCTGATTTTTGGCGTTGCCCGTCAAATAAACAAGGCCGCCAATTTTTGGCGCTTCGACAATTCCAGCCGGCTGCCGCCAAAAAACATTGCCGATTTCAAAAAGCCGTAAAGCGCGGCCGCGGCTATGCGCCGTGTGCCAATGGCGTAAATTTTCTTTCAGATTCTTAAGCAGACCGGCCGACATATTTGGCCGTAAATATTTTTGTTCCTGCGATAAAGGATTAATAACTTCGGCCAAATTTTGAAAATGGAAAGCGGTTTTTTCGTTCTCGCTGATAAATGAGTAATTATAGACCTCGAAATGGCCGAGCCCAGCCATAATATTGCGAATCTCTTCTGACATAATCAGATCTTCGCCTCGCAGGGCCGGCAGCAAAACGCCTTCGGGCATGCTGGCGGAAATATTTTCGTAACCGTAAAGCCGGCCGATTTCTTCAATCAAATCCTCGCTGGTTTGCAAATCATTGCGGCGGCTTGGCACCAAAACCTCATAAAAAATTTCATTGTTTTTTTGCAAAATTTTCGCCGGCAAATCCAGCCGTGACAAAATATCCAAAACCGTTTTTGAATCAATTTTAACACCAAGCAAACTTTCCAAATATTTATGCGACAAGGTGACGAGGCAAGGACCGTGGCTGGCAAAACTGACATCAACTATGCCGTCGGCCACTTTGCCGCCGGCGAGCTCGGAAATTAAAGCGGCGGCGCGATTCAAAGCGAAGACCGTTAAGTTGCTGTCCACGCCGTTTTCAAAACGCGATGAGGCATCGGTGCGCAAACCCAGCGCCTTGGAACTGCGTCTGATGCTGACGGGATTAAAATTAGCCGCTTCCAAAACAACGCGCGTGGTCTTGCCATCTATTTCCGTTCCGCGGCCGCCCTTGACGCCGGCTATCGCAATGGCTTTTTGCGCATCAGCTATCACTAGAATAGTTTCATTCAAAATGCGCTCGGCGCGACTTTCATCCAGCGTTAAGATTTTTTCCTCTTTTTGCGCCCGGCGCACGATAATAAGACACTTGTCATTGCGAGCGGAACGAAACAATCCCGTGGACGGCTGTCGTAGTTCGGGATCCCTCGCTTCGCTCGGGATGACGCCAGTCGGCGTCATTTTATCCAAATCAAAAGCGTGCAAAGGCTGACCGCATTCCAGCATCACAAAATTAGTAATATCCACAATATTGTTTATCGGCCGTAAACCGCAGGCCTCAAGTTTTTCTTTCAGCCGTGGCGGCGACTCACCCACTTTTACGTCAAGCATCACACGCGCGCTGTAGCGCGGGCAAAGCTTGGCGTCTTTTATCTCCACGCGCAAAAAATCCTTGGCCTTCAATTCCGGCTCTTCTTTCAATTCAAAACGCGGCTCGACGAATTTTATTTTGGCAATCGCGGCAATTTCTCTGGCAATTCCCAAATATGACAAACAATCAAAGGCACGGTTTGGCAAGATCTTAATCTCCAACACCCAATCGTTTTTTCGCTTTTCAACGCTCTCCACCTCAAAAGCACGCATCATTAAATCATCCGCCAATTGCTGCGGTTCGGGCGCTTCCGACAAATATTCTTTTAGCCAGTTATAGCTGAACTTCATTTTAGTTTATAAGTTTGTAAGTTGTTTCGCAAAAATTTTATATAACCGCTAACTGCTTTTATTATCTCAGTATATTTTTCGGCCAAATTTAACGAATCCTCTTCGCAAAAACCCTTTTTAGCACATCTAATTAAACCGCGCTTCGTCTCCTCCGCTTCGCATTTCGCTATATCGTTTAAAATATGGATTTTCTCTTTGAAAGATTGTTTATTATATGCTTCGGCGATATTGTTCGTTACCTATGCTGATGATCTTCTCAGCTGATCAACGCTCAAAAATCGTTCATCCTTAGGATATCTGCCGGTTAGTTGGTAAACCTGCAATTCGGCTTCTTCGGCCATTTTGTATATTTTCAAATGGTCAAGTCCGGTAGCCATTAACTTATAAACTTAAAACTGATTTAGAAATCTCATGTCGCCTGAATTCAATAAGCGGATATCGTCAATTTGGTATTTCATCATAACGAGCCGTTCAAGGCCAAAACCGAATGCAAAGCCCTGCCATTCGTTACGGACATAGCCTGACGACTTAAAAACAAACTGATTAACCATGCCCGCGCCCGCCACCTCCAGCCATCCGCCCTGCCCGCAGACACGGCATCCTTTGCCGCGACAAAACACGCAGCTAATGTCAATTTCAAAACTCGGCTCGGTGAAAGGAAAATAGCTTGGCCGCAGACGCAAGGATACAGCTTGACCATAAAATCTCTTGAAAAATTCTTCCATTACTGCCTTGAAGTTAGCAACGGAAATATTTTTATCAACCATCAGGCCTTCCAGTTGATAAAATTGCGCTTCGTGAGATGCATCAATTGCCTCGTTGCGAAAAACGCGTCCGGGCACGACAATCTGTAACGGCGGATTATTTTTTTCCATGAAACGTACCTGAACCGGTGAGGTATGCGTTCGCAGCACTAATTCCTCGTCACCTGCAGGATTTTTGACGTAAAAAGTATCCTGCATATCGCGCGCCGGGTGGTCATTGGGAATATTAAGCGCCTCGAAATTATACCGCTGCGTTTCCAATTCCGGCCCTTCAACTACCGAAAAGCCCAAAGAAATAAAAATATCCAGAACTTTTCGCAATACCTGCGTACGCGGGTGCAAGTGGCCGCGCAATAATTTTGCGCCCGGCGCGGTCACGTCAAGCCATTCTTTTTTTTGGTAGCGCTCGGCCTTCATTTTCTGCTCTTCCTCTTTTAATCCCGCTTCTATCTCTTTTTTCAGCTCATTACTTTGCCGGCCCGCCTTTACGCGCTCCTCTCCTTTTACTTTCTTAAGTTCGGCCAACAGCTTATTTATTTTTCCCTTCCGCCCAAGATATTTAACGCGCAAATTTTCCAGCGATTTTTTATCGCTGGCTTTTTGCAAATCATCCTTGAATTGTTTCTTTATCTCATCAACCATGGATATAAAATAATCGTTGATAAAAGAGAGTAATCGCTAATATACGAATAAAGATTAATATATTAGTATATTTGTCTTAAATTCGTATATTCGTGCTTACTCCCCTTCTTCCTGCCTGATAAATACGACTTCAATCGCCACTATTATTATTAAAAAAATCAGCGCCAGCCACCAGGAAAAAATTTTTGCCGCCCGCATCAGCAGAAAACCGACTAAAAGCAAACTCAACAACGTTCCTTCTCTAAGAGATATGCCGAAAAAATAGCTGGCCGCCTGCGCTTTGTTTCGCCTGCGCCTAATATAAAAACCCAGCAAGCTAAAAAATCCGCAAAGCGCGATAAACAGACACAAAAACAGCAATGCCAAAATTGTTACATTGGCATTTTGCGGTGAGAAAAACCATAAAATCGCCAAAAAAGAAATCATGGCCAGTAAGCTTGCCAGCCCCATGAGCCATAAGTAAAGCTTCAAACTCATACCGGTTGCCGTCTTCGTTTTTAGTGATAAACCGCACCTATTCCTTACTTTAATTTTATCGCATTTTGGGCAAAAAAGCAAGCGCAAAAACAGGCCATTTTTATCCCCAGCCCTTGCCAAAAACCGGCTCGTTTCCTATAATAAGGACACGTCATTAGTCAATTACGCGTAAAGGTATCATCGCGGGGTAGAGAAGAAGTATCTCGGGGGTCTCATAAGCCC
>Ga0315273_10012332_pt1 | contig 10953 bp, 7 predicted proteins | sample YL17G02_0_MG_FD_205753 | JGI IMG/M metagenome (GOLD analysis project Ga0315273, IMG submission 205753) | Sediment microbial communities from Yellowstone Lake, YNP, Wyoming, USA - YL17G02_0 | ecosystem: Environmental > Aquatic > Freshwater > Lake > Sediment | place: USA: Wyoming | collected...
TGGTGCGCATGATCCCTCCCGTGGCGGGTTCCTCGGACGAGGTGTCTACGTCAGGGATGGGTGAAGGGTTGCAGTGCGCTCCCGCAGCGGCCCGAACGGCTCCCCACGACACGCCGGAGGAGCGGTCGTGGACGCATCCGGGCCCGCGATTGGCGGGGGTGGACACCCCGGCTATGATGCCCGGGCAGCCGGCGCGCGTTCCCTTCGACCCATGCGACCGTCCGCGGGGTACTTCGCGTACGCCCCGCCCGGACCCATCGCCTTCAACCCGACGAGACCATGCCCGACGACACCCGACGCAGGATCCTGTGGGCCGACGACGAGATCGATCTCCTCCGACCCCACATCAAGTTCCTCGAGCAGAAGGGTTTCGCCGTGACCGCGGTGCCCAACGGGGAGGACGCTCTCGAGGCGCTCTCGACGCAGCGCTTCGACGTGCTGCTCCTCGACGAGATGATGCCGGGTCTGGGCGGGCTCGCCACGCTCGACGCGATCAAGGAGCGCGATCTTTCGCTGCCGGTGATCCTGATCACCAAGAGCGAGGAGGAGACGCTCATGGACGAGGCGATCGGCAAGCGCATCACCGACTACCTCATCAAGCCGGTCAATCCATCACAGGTATTCCTCGCCTGCAAGCGCGTGCTCGACACCGGCCGCCTGCAGGAATCGCAGCGCGCCCGCGATTACGTCGGCGAGATGCAGCGCTGGCAGATGATGGACGCGCGCCGGCTCGACTGGAAGGGCTGGGTCGACCTGGCGATCGAAATGGGACGATGGGACGTGCACTTCGACAACATCACCGAGGAGGGGCTCAAGCAGGCGCACGCCGACTTCCGCCGCTCGCTCAACACCGATTTCTGCCGCTTCATCGAGGACCAGTATCCGCACTGGGTGAAGGGCAGCCCCGACCGGCCGATGCTGTCGAGCGACGTGGTCAAGCACGCCGTGGTGCCGCATCTGAAGGCCGGCAAGCGCGTCGTGTTCATCGTCATCGACTGCATGCGGCTCGACCAGTGGTTCACCATCGAGCCGCTGCTCGAGGACTACTTCGAGCTGCAGCGTGAGTACTACTGCTCCATCCTGCCCACCGCGACGCCGTACGCGCGCAACGCGATCTTCTCGGGGCTGCTGCCCGCCGAGCTGCACCAGCGGCATCCCGACCTGTGGCAGGAGAGCAGCAACGACGAACGCACCAAGAACCGCTACGAGCGGCAGCTGATGGACCTTCAGCTCGAGCGTCTCAAGGCGACCCCCGAGCGCCCGGTCAAGTACATGAAGATCTACGAGGCCGAGGAGGCGCAGAACACCCGCCGTCAGATCAACAGCTTCTCCGGGCTGTCGCTGGTGAGCATGGTGTTCAATTTCCTCGACATCCTCGCGCATGGTCGAAGCGAGAGCGAGATCCTGCAGGAGCTGGCCCCCGACGAGGCGGCGTTCCGTTCGGTGATGAAGGCGTGGTTCACGCACAGCCCGCTGTACGACATCTTCCGCGCGCTGTCGCGCCAGGACGCCACGGTGGTGCTCACCACCGACCACGGCTCGGTGCTGGGCCGCCGCGCCGCGCTCGTGTACGGCAATCGTGACACCTCGACCAACCTGCGCTACAAGTTCGGTCTCAATCTCAACACCGACGCGAAGCACGCGATCATCGTGCGCAAGCCGTCCGACTTCGCTCTGCCCGACGACGGGGTCAACAAGAACTACGTGCTGGCGCGCGAGGATTACTACTTCGTCTATCCGACGCGCTTTCACGAGTTCGAGCGGCAATTCCGGGGATCGTTCCAGCACGGCGGTGTCTCGATCGAGGAGATGGTGCTGCCGCTGATCACCCTCACGCCGCGAGGCCGATGAGCCCGGACGCGCGGATCACGCGCTCGGCCGACGAGACCGCGCGGCTGGGCGAGGCGCTGGCCCCGGTGCTCGAGCGTGGCGACGTGATCGCGCTCATGGGCGGACTGGGCGCCGGCAAGACGCGATTCGTGGCCGGTCTGGCACGCGGTCTCGCGTGCCGCGCGCGGGTGCGCAGCCCGTCGTTCGCGATCGTGAACGAGTACCACGGCCGGTTGCTGCTGCTGCATCTCGACCTCTATCGCCTCGATCCGCGCGACGTCGACGGGCTCGGGCTCGGCGAGTACCTCGAGCGCGGGGTGCTCGCGGTCGAGTGGGGGGAGCGGCTGTCCGAGCGCGACCTGGCCGGGGCGCTGGTGATCCGCTTCGAGCCGCGCGATGGCGATACGCGTCTCGTCACCGCCGAGGCGGTCACCGGGCGCGGCCTGCGCCTGCTCGAGGCGTGGACGGCGCTGCCATCCGATCTCCCGGGCGCGGGAGCGCCGGCGTGAGCGGGCTGGCGATCGAGGCGGCCACGGCGCACGTCGAGGTCCTGGTGCGCGACGACGATGGCAATTCCGTGGCGCACGAGATCGAGGAGGTCGGCCACGGTCACACACGCCGGCTGACGCCGCTGGTGGCGAGAGCGCTCGCCACCGCCGGCGTCGAGGCGCGCGCATTGCGCTGGATCGCGGCCGATCTCGGCCCCGGTTCGTTCACCGGGGTGCGCGTCGGACTCGCCACCGCGCGCGGCTTCGCGCTCGCGAGCGGCGCCACGTTGCTGGGCGCCTCGTCGCTCGCCTCGCTCGCCGTGAACGCCGCGGTGAAGCGCGCGCTGCTGGTGCCGCTCGTGCCGGGCGGGGCGCGTGACGCCTACGCCGGGTTCTTCCGCACCGATGCCGAGGGTCGCGCGCGCCTGCTCGCGGCACCGCGTGTCGGTCCGCTCGAGGACGTACTCGCGGCGATCACGGAGTCGCGCGCCGTGTCCGGTGTCCAGCGGGTGCGTTTCGTGGGCCCCGGGGCGGCGCGCTGGCGGGACGCCCTCGAGCTCGCGTATCCGGGTTCGACCGAGGGCGCACACCGCTTCGAAGGTCTCTCGGCCGCGGACCTGGCCGACGCGGCACGCGCCGGTCTCGGCCCGGCCGCGGGGTTGCCCGCACGCGGCGAGGAGACCCGCCCGCTGTACGTGCGCTCCGCACAGGCCGAGGAGCGCGTGCGGCATCGCGCGCTCGCCGCGCACCCGGTCACGTTGCGTCCGTTCACCGAGGCCGACGTGCCCGCGGCGGTCGAGGTGGAGCGCGCCGTCTTCAGCGATCCCTGGCCGGCGAACTTCTTCCTCGGCGAGTTGCGTCAGCCGCTGGTGCACGCGCGTGTCGCGGAGCGCGACGGCCACATGGCGGGCTACGCGGTGGCGTGGCTCGGCGCCGGCGCCGGACATCTCGGCAATCTGGCGGTGATCGAGGGCGAGCGCCGCCGTGGTGTCGCCCGCGCGCTGGTGCGTGAACTGCTCGAGACCGCGCGCGCGCGCCGGGTCGAGAGCCTGACCCTGGAGGTGCGGGTGTCGAACGACGCCGCGCAGGCGCTCTACCGGGTGCACGGATTCCGGCTGGCGGGGGTGAGGCGAGGGTATTATCGTGACACGGGAGAAGACGCCCTGGTGATGGAGTGGCGAGCGGGCGCCTGAGCGCCGTCTCGTCGGAAAGGCCCCATGTCCTGGCTGAAACGCGAACGTCCCGCGATCAAGACCGATCAGAAGCCCGCGCGCACCGACGTCCCCGAGGGTCTGTGGACCCGGTGCGATGGTTGCGGCGAAGCGCTGTTCCAGACCGTGCTCGAAGACAACCTGTGGACCTGTCCGAAGTGCGATTTCCATTTCCGGGTCCCCGCGCGCACTTATCTCTCGCTGCTGGCCGACCCCGGCAGCTTCGTCGAGCACGATGCCATGCTGGTGGCGGGTGACCCGCTCGGCTTCCGAGACGCCAAGATGAAGTACCCCGACCGTCTCGCCGCGGCGCAGAAGGACACCGGGATGAAGGACGCCGTGTTGTCGGGCGACGCGACGGTCGGCGGCATGCCGGTAAGTCTCGCCGTCATGGACTTCTTCTTCATGGGCGGCAGCATGGGCTCGGTGGTGGGAGAGAAGATCGCGCGCGCCATCGAGCGCGGACTCGAAGGCCGGCGCGCGGTGGTGGTGGTGTCGGCCACCGGTGGCGCGCGCATGCAGGAGGGCATCCTGTCGCTGATGCAGATGGCGAAGACCTCGGCCCTGCTCGCGAAGCTGCAGGACGCACGCCTGCCGTTCATCTCGATCCTCACCGATCCGTCCACCGCCGGCGTGCTCGCCTCCTACGCGTCGCTCGGCGACGTGATCCTGGCCGAGCCGGGTGCGCTGGTGGGTTTCGCCGGCGCGCGCGTCATCCGGCAGACCATCGGCGAGGAGCTCCCACCGGGATTCCAGCGCGCCGAGTTCGTGCTCGAGAAGGGCTTCATCGACCGCGTCGCGCACCGCAAGACGATGCGCGACGAGCTGGCGCACGTGCTCGACCTGTTCTGGCATTCCACCGCCGGTTTCGCCGCCGACGGCCGGAAGTCTCCCCACGCCTACACGCCGACCACGGCGAACCACGGCCGGCCGACGACCTGAGGCAGTGATCCCCTCCGCGCTGCAGGGCGCCCTCGAGGCGCTCTATGGACTCGAGCGCCGCAAGGACAAGTTCGGGCTCGACGGCACCCGCGAACTGCTCGGCGCCCTCGGGCACCCCGAGCGGCGTTTCCGCTCGGTGCACGTCGCCGGCACCAATGGCAAGGGCTCGGTGTGCGCGCTCGTCGAGCGGGTGCTGCGCGCGAGCGGGCGGCGCACGGGGCTGTTCACCTCGCCGCACCTGGTGGACTTCCGCGAGCGCATCCGCGTCGACGGCCGCTGGGCCGACGAGGCGTGGCTGGCCGGCACGCTCGGGCGCATCGAGCGGCTGCCCGGAGGCGGCGAGCGCACGTTCTTCGAGGTCGCCACCGCGCTCGGGTTCGCGTGGTTCGCCGAGCGGCAGGTGGAGTGGGCGGTGGTCGAGGTGGGGCTCGGCGGCCGGCTCGACTCCACCAACGTGCTCGCCCCCGAGCTGTGCGTGATCACGAGCATCGGACTCGATCACACCGAGCTCCTCGGTGATACGGTCGAATCGATCGCGGCCGAGAAGGCCGGCATCATCAAGCCGGGGACGCCGGTGGTGATGGGCGCGAGCATGGACCCGCGCGCCGCCGCGGTGATCCGCGCCACCGCGCGAGAGGTCGGCGCTCCGGTGGTCGAGGGGCAAGGGCCCGTGATCGTGGCCGAATCCGGATGCCCGTGCTGGAACGTGGTCTCCGATTCGCCGTGGGGCGAGCTCGAGGAGCTGGCTCCCTCGCTCGCGGGAGAGATGGGCCTCACCAACGCCGCGACCGCGCTGGTGACACTGGCGCAGCTGCGGCGCTCCGGAGCGGACATCCCGCGCGAGGCGGTGATCGAAGGGTTCGAGCACACCCGCTGGCCGGGCCGGTTCGAGTGCTGCCCGACGCGTCCGCGTCTGACCTGGGATGGCGCGCACAATGTGCATGGCGCGACCGCGCTGGTGCGCAGCTGGAGGCACAGGGGACTGCCCGCGCCGGCGGCGATCGTGCTGGCGTCGTCGCGCGACAAGGACATCGGCGCGATGCTCGCGGCCCTTTCGGAGCTGGCGGGCGCGGGATGCGTGCTGTTCGTCACCCGCACCCGCAACCCGCGCGCGCTCGAGCCCGAGGCCCTCGCGCAGGCGGCGCGGGCGGCCGGTCTCGACGCGCGCGTGGCGCCATCGGTGAGCGAGGCGTGCGAGATGGCGCTCGCGCTCCCGGGCGAGGCGCCGGTGCTGCTGACGGGCTCGCTGTTCGCCGTGGGCGAGGCGATGGAGGCCTTCGGCGGCGCGCCGGGGGAGTGGCAGTGAGGCGACGCGCCTGGGCGATCGTGGCCGCGGTGGTGCTCGGGTCGGGCAGTGCCTCGTGCGCCGGCGGGATCTCGCTGATCCGGCGCGAGGGGATCACCGAATCCCGTGCCACCGCGGCCGACAGCCTGCAGCGTGCGGTTCTGCTCGGGCGCGACAGCAGCGAGATCGCGGCCGATTCGCTGATGCGCGCGAGTGTGACCGCGCACGCCGATTCACTCCGCGCGGACTCGCTGGGCGCCGCCACCCCCGATACCAGCCGGGCGCATCGCGTCGCGGTCGAGACGGCGAGCGCCCGGGCCGCGAAGAGCGCGCGACCGGGCAAGCCGGCTCCGCCGCCGCCGCTCGACATCTCGGCTGCCAACGTCACCGGCAGCCATGGCGCCGAGGGCGACATGGTCATGCTCAATGGCGACGTGCGCATCACGCGCGCGAACAGCGTCATCACGGCCGACAACGGCCGCTACGACAAGAGTGCCGGCATGCTCTACCTCGACGACCATGTCCGGCTCGTCGACAGCACCACCACCGTGACGTGCGACCACGCCTCGTACTCCGAGAAACTCGACGTGCTGTGGCTGGCCGGCAACGTCGAGGTGCACGACCGCGACGCGGTGCTGCGCGCGCCGAGCGGGAGTTACGACCGCAACAGCGGGCGCGCCGAGCTGGACGACCACGTCGAGGCGTCGGACCAGAAGCAGAAGGTGCGTGCCCAGCACGTGGTGTACTGGCGCGACCGCCAGTTGCTGCAGGCGCGCGGCCACGTCAGCGCCGAGGACCTGCAGAACAAGCTCGTGCTGCGCGCCGATTCGGTGGATTACGACCGTGTGAGCAAGGATGCCACCGCCATCGGGCACCCCGAGCTCGAGGTGCGCGACGACCAGGACCACAGCGGCTTCCTGCGTGCGCGCCGGCTGCTGCTCAACACCGAGACACGAGTCGCCCGGGCGCTCGACTCGGTCACCGTGGTGCGCGACACGCTGCAGGCGCGCGCCGATTCGGCCCTGTTCGACGACAGGGCCGACCGCGGCTGGCTGCTCGGCCACCCGCGTGCATGGGACCAGGAGACCGTGGTCACCGGGGACACCCTCGAGGTGTGGTCCGAGAAGCGGCGCATCCAGCGCTTCGTGGTGCGCCACCACGCGCTCATCGAGTATGCCGGCAAGCGCGCCGACAACCGCGGCGAAACCAGCCGGCTGTCGGGCGAGCGGGTCGATGTGTTCTTCACCCGGGACGTGGTGGACAGCCTGATGGCCATGGGAGGCGCCCGCAACGAGTACCAGGGGGTGGCGCGCGAGGGGAAGAGCGCCGAGGGCAACCGCACGCAGGGCGACACCCTCACGATCTACTTCCGCGACCGGAAGATCGACCGCGCGCTCGTGCTCGGCCACGCGAGCGGCGAGTTCCACTTCGCGGTCGCTCTCAAGGACACCGCCGCGGCCAAGACCGAGCGTGTCAGTTACGACGCGCCCCGCATCGAGTACCGCGTGCCCGATCACACCATCGTGCTCGAGCCGCGCGCGCACCTGCTCTACAAGGAACTCGAACTCAAGGCCGGACGGGTCGAGTTCGACAGCGAGCGCCAGACCCTGGTCGCGATCGGGCAGCCCGAGCTGGCCGACAAGGGGGACAAGGTGTCCGGGCACATGATGACCTATGACATCGACTCCCAGAGCGGGACCATCTACCAGGCCGAGACCGAGTACGAGAAGGGCGTCTATCGCGGCGAGCAGATCCGCAAGGTGGGCGACAGGGTGCTCAACGTGCACCAGGGCTCCTACACGACCTGCGACCTCGACGAGCCGCACTACCACTTCGCCTCGCGCTCGATGAAGATCTTCCTCAACGACAAGATGGTGGCGAAGCCGATCATCTTCTACGTCAAGGACGTGCCGATGTTCGCGCTCCCGTTCTACGTATTCCCGATCAAGCCGGGGCGGCACTCGGGATTCCTGTTCCCGCAGGTCGAGTTCGGGTTCAACAACCAGACGGGGCAGTTCATCCGCAACCTCGGTTACTACTACGCGCCCAACGACTACTGGGACGCGAGCCTCTCGGGCGACTACTACCGCGCCGATCCGTCGTGGGTGCTGCGCTTCGAGAGTCTCTACAAGCTGCTCTACCGCTTCGCCGGTGACGTGCGCGGTTCGTGGGTGAGGGACGACCGGCTGAAGCGCGAGGAATGGGACTTCGACGGGAGCCATCAGCAGGAGGTCACACCGCGAACGCGTCTGGTGGCGAGCGGATCGTTCGTGTCGAGCCGCGACTACCGCCGCAGTCCCTATTACGGCCAGTACCTGACCCAGCGTCTCGACCGCTTCCTGGTCTCGAATCTCGCCCTCAGTCACAACGCCGACTGGGCCAGCATCAGCGCCTATGTCGACCGCCGGCAGGACCTCGACGCCGACCAGTCGATCGCCTATCCCGGCGGGTTCGGCGGCTCCACGCCGCCGCCCATCGGCGCACAGAGCCCCACCCCCGACCTCACCGAGTCGACCCCGAGCGTGTCGGTGTCGTTCCCGACCCGCACCATCGGCAGCTTCGGCCCGCTGCGCGGCTCCGCCGCCGGGAAGTCCCTGTCGACCCTCTACCTGAGCATGAACGCGCGCTACCTGCGCTACCGCGAGCTGCACTCGGCGGTGGTCGGTTACACCCCCTACGCGCCCGACCCGGTCACCGTGGATTCCACCACGGTGCTGGGGACGAACACCTATGAGCGTTCGGGCGCCGCGGCCGACCTGGCGCTCGCCGATTCGCGGCGATGGTTCGGCTGGCTCAACCTGTCGCCGCGTCTCAGTTCGAGCGTGGCGGTGTTCGACCATGACAACTACGGCAACACGCTGGTCCCGGGCGCGGTCTGGAGCGGCTCGATCTCCACCAGCACCACGTTCTACGGCACCTTCAAGACCCATCTCGGTCCGATCCGTGGGATCCGTCACGTGCTCTACCCGAGCCTGAGCTGGGGCTACAGCCCGGGCTTCCCGTCGCTGGCCAACCGTTTCACCCCGTTCGGCAGCATCGGGGTGTCGGGATCCCGAGTCTCACGGATGTCGTTCGCGCTCGACCAGCGTCTGCAGGCCAAGCTCAAGCGCGGCGACCAGGTCGAGCGGCTCGACAACCTGGTGAGCTGGACACTCAGCAGCGGTTACGACTTCCTGTGGAAGGAGGAGGGGCGCGCGCACCCGCTGTCGCCGATCGCCTCGAGCTTCCGGGTGCAGCCGCCCGGCACGGCTTCGGCCGACGTGAGCTGGATCACCGACCCTTACTCGCAGCGGCCCGTGCGCAACCTCGGCTTGAACGCCAGCCTCGCCGTCACGGGCCGCGCCCGCAGAGACGCCCCCACCGGCGGGATACCGCCGGTGCTCGACGGACGCCCGCAGTTCGCCAGCACGGACTTCAACTCGCCATGGACGCTCGGGCTCGCCTATTCCTATTCAGGCGGCTATGGTGGACCGAGCTGGTCGAGCACGCAGTCGCTCAACCTGGCGTCGAGCGCGGCGGTGACGTCCTCGTGGAAGATCGACTACCTGGCCTCCTACGACATCAACGACCACATCCTGCTCAGCCAGCGCTTCGGCGTGACGCGGGACCTGCATTGCTGGTTCGCGACGTTCTCGCGCAGCTTCCTGTTCAACGGCGAGGCGTCCTACTACTTCCGGTTCGGCATCAAGGAGCAGCGCGACCTGTTCTACGAGCGCGGCACCCGGGTGCAGAGCGTGGGCGGCATCAACTAGGTCATGCCATGACCCACTGGCGGATCGCGTGCGACGCATGCGGTGTCGCGGCGGCCATCGGGCCCTCCGGCGAGCACGTCGACGCCTGGTGCGAGGGCTGCCAGCTAGCCGCCCGCCTGCCGGCTCGCGTGCCACCGGCGCCGCGTTGCGAGCGCTGCGGCCAGCCGCTCACGCTCGGCCAGCCACGGTTCGAGGAGTTGTACGGCCGGGTGCAGGAACTCGCCGCGGTGGTGGCGGCCTGGGACGGCGATCCCGCGCCGCTCGCTCGCATCCTGCCCGAACGCCCGCGCTATCTCACCGACCTCACGCCCCCCGATCCGCGCCCGGGCGATCCCGAGCCCGTGCGTGCGGCCCTGGTGGCGTTGCACGAGGGCCGCTTCCGCGCCGCGCGTGAGTCGCTGGAACCGCTGCTCGCGCCGCAGGCCGGCATGAGCCGCCAGCCACGGCTGTGGCACGCGCTCGCGATCGCGGCCGAGCGCGTGGGGGAACCGGCGCTCGCCGAGGCGGCCTGGTCGCGCGTGATCGAGCACGCGCCGGATGACTCCGCGGCCCGGCTCGGGCGCGGCGCGCTGCGGGCCCGGCGCGGCGATTTCACCGCGGCGCGCGAGGACTTCGCGCGTGCGGGGCAGCGGCACGAGGCCCGCTGGGACCGTGCCGCGGCGCGCATCCTCGAGGCCGTCGCGATCACACCCGGATTGCCGTCACCCGAGGTGATCGCGGCCGCCCGGATGGACGCGCCCGCGGCGTCGGACTACTGGATCGACCCCACCGTGGGCCGGCTGCTGTTCTCGGCGCTGGTCGAGCGCGCGCGCACGCGAGGCGGTGACGGTACGGACTGCCCCGACGCGCGCGTGTTGCACGCCGCCGAGTTCGAACTCGAGTTCGAGACCTACTGGGACCGCGCCATGGTCGTGCTCGGCTATGCGCGTCTCGGTCTGACGGGCGACACCGCCGTCGCCGCGGCGACACTGGCCGCCGCCGATCTCGCCACGCTTCGCGCCGAGCCCGCGGTGGCCGGGCCGGCCGGGTGCGTTCTTGCCGGGGCGCTCGAGCGTGTCGGCGCCGCGCTGGCGGCCGGCGAGCCCCACGCGGCGCGCGAGGGGCTCGAGACGCTGCTCGCACGCGAGGACCTGCGTCACTATCGCGTGCCGTGTCTCGCCTGCGGGCGTGGCGCCATCGGCGTCGGGGCGTTCGAGGAGGACGACGCGCCCTAGGTCGTGGCTGAGCACTCCGCGCGTGGCTGTGCGGAGTGCTCAGCCAGAAGCCAGGCGGTAGCGGAAATCCTCGCTTGCCTCGCGCCGCGCGCGGCGTGCCCGCTGCCGCGGACGGCCCCGCCGGGCCCGGCTCGACGGGCGTGATAGCCTCTCCCCGTCGTCACCCGCCGCCACGGTGCCACCCGCGCGCGGCGCGGGATCCCGCTCCCGGAGTCCATCGGCATGACGTTC
>Ga0315273_10012334_pt1 | contig 10952 bp, 8 predicted proteins | sample YL17G02_0_MG_FD_205753 | JGI IMG/M metagenome (GOLD analysis project Ga0315273, IMG submission 205753) | Sediment microbial communities from Yellowstone Lake, YNP, Wyoming, USA - YL17G02_0 | ecosystem: Environmental > Aquatic > Freshwater > Lake > Sediment | place: USA: Wyoming | collected...
GCCTGGTTTGCGTCGCTGGTTTCTTCCTGCGGTGCAGCCTCTGCCTGCTGCTTCGACAGGTCTTCGCCGGTGACCTGGTCGACCTGCTTCATCGACAGGCGAACCTTGCCACGGTTGTCAAAGCCCAAGAGCTTGACCTTTACAGCATCACCTTCGCTGACCACGTCAGAGACCTTGTTCACGCGCTTGGCGGCAAGTTCCGACACATGGACGAGGCCGTCCTTGGCGCCGAAGAAGTTCACGAAGGCGCCGAAATCGACAACCTTCACGACCTTGCCGTCATAGATGGCGCCGACTTCTGCTTCCGAAACGATCGACTTGATCCACTTCATGGCAGCATCAATGGCGGCACCGGAAGAAGAAGCAACCTTAACCGTGCCGTCGTCCTGAATGTCGATCTTCGCACCCGTCTTTTCGACGATTTCACGAATGACCTTGCCGCCCGTTCCGATGATTTCACGGATTTTGTCGGTTGGAACCTTGATCACTTCGATGCGCGGCGCATGTTCGCCAAGGCCCGAGCGTGCTGAGGTCAACGCCTCTGCCATCTTGCCGAGAATATGCAGGCGACCATCCTTGGCCTGCCACAGAGCGGTCTTCATGATCTCTTCGGTAATACCAGTGATCTTGATGTCCATCTGCAGCGCGGTCACGCCATTGGCAGTACCTGCCACCTTGAAGTCCATGTCGCCGAGATGATCCTCGTCACCGAGAATATCCGAAAGAACGGCAAAGCGGTCGTCTTCCTTGATCAGGCCCATGGCGATACCGGCCACCGGAGACTTGAGGGGAACACCAGCATCCATCAGAGCCAGTGAGGCACCACATACCGAGGCCATCGACGAGGAACCGTTGGATTCCGTGATTTCCGACACCACGCGAATGGTGTAGGGGAACTGGTCTGGCTGCGGCAGCATCGGATTGATGGCACGCCAGGCGAGCTTGCCGTGGCCGATTTCGCGGCGCCCCGCGCCGCCCATGCGGCCCACTTCGCCCACCGAGAAGGGAGGGAAGTTGTAATGCAGCATGAACTTGGCCTTGTACATGCCATCGAGAGAATCAACATATTGCTCGTCTTCACCGGTGCCGAGGGTTGTCACCACCAGCGCCTGGGTTTCACCGCGGGTAAACAGCGCCGAGCCATGGGTGCGTGGCAGGACCGAAGCTTCAGCCACGATCTGGCGGACAGTTTTGGTATCGCGGCCATCGATGCGAAGGCCTGTATCAAGGATGCTGTTGCGCACGATGTCCTTCTCAAGGTGCTTGAAGGCTTCACCGACCTTTTGCGGTGTGGGTGATGTATCCTTGTCGGGATCGACCAGCGCACCCACAACCCTGTCACGGGCCTTCGCAACGGCTTCCTGGCGCGCTTCCTTGGCGGGAATGGCGTAGGCAGCACGGAGGTCCTTCTCAACCGACTTCTTGACGGCCTTGAACAGCTTCTCATTGTCGGGAGCCACGAATTCACGGGGCTCGCGCGACGAACGCTCAGCTAGGCGGATGATGGCGTCGATCACCGGCTGGAATCCGGTGTGACCAAACATGACGGCACCGAGCATCTGCTCTTCCGACAGTTCCCTGGCTTCCGATTCAACCATGAGAACCGCATCGGACGTTCCGGCGACCACGAGGTCGAGGTCGGAGGTCTTCATCTGGTCCTGGGTTGGGTTCAATACGAACGCGCCATCAATGAGTCCAACGCGCGCACCACCTACCGGGCCCATGAAGGGAATCCCGGATATGGTGAGAGCCGCAGAAGTCGCAATGAGCGAAACGATATCGCTGTCGTTTTCAAGATCGTAAGAGAGAACCGTGGCAATCACCTGGGTTTCATTGCGGAAACCTTCGGGAAACAGCGGGCGGATGGGGCGGTCAATGAGACGGGAAACTAGGGTTTCCTTTTCCGTGGGCCTGCCCTCACGTTTGAAATAGCCACCAGGAATCTTGCCGGCAGCATAGGTCTTTTCCTGGTAGTTTACGGTGAGCGGGAAAAAATCAATTCCGGGTTTTTCCGAGCGTGCTGCAACGGCAGTGGCAAGAACGGTGGTTTCACCGTAGGTCACCAGGACGGCGCCATCGGCCTGGCGTGCCATGCGACCGGTTTCAAAGCGAAGGGGCTTTCCTGCCCATTCCAATTCTTCAACATCTATCTTAAACATCACATTTCCTTAAAGCTCTTCACCGCCACTTGCGTTCACCCACTTGGACGGCATTCCCATTGAGCAATCAAAACCCGGCCCTATTGCCTGGTTTGTGAAAAGGGAACGCGGGCGGCAATTCGGTGATCCGCCCGCTCAATCAGTTGATCAACCGCTGAACCTTAGCGGCGGATTTCGAGACGCTTGATGAGGCTCTGGTAGCGGGCCTCGTCCTTCGACTTCACATAGTCGAGTAGGCTGCGGCGCAAGGCCACCATTTTCAGCAAACCACGACGGGAGTGATTGTCCTTCTTATGGGTTTTAAAATGGTCGGTGAGACCATTGATGCGCTCCGTGAGGAGGGCAACCTGCACTTCAGGCGAGCCAGTGTCCGCAGGTTTTGTGCCATAATCTTTCATGAGCGTAGCTTTACGCTCGGCTGTCATCGTCATTCGGCCATCTCCAAGATGTCTAAAGGTTAAACATGCGCCTCGGTTTGAGCGATCCCTGCTCGATGCTGCAGATACCGAGGGGTTTGGAACCCCACGTCACCAACACCGCATCGCGCGCGACGGGAGCGTTCACACCTCTGAGCAGGACCGGCTGACCCTGCTTCAGGCGCTGGGCTTGCGCATCGCTCAGGGCCAGTGCCGGGATGCCGTCCAGCGCGGTCTCAAGCGGGCGAAGAGCCCCGTTTTTGGCATTATCGCCAAGCGGCTTATGGCTCAATTCTTCGAGGCTTTCCAGCGAAATCATATGGGCCTCGATAAAAGGACCCACTGCCACCCGGCGCAAGGCTGAAACATGGCCAAGGCTGCCGAGTTTCCGACCCATGTCGCGGGCTAGCGAGCGCACATAGGTGCCCTTGCCGCAAGTGACTTCAAAGGTGGCGTGGTTAACATCCGGGGCCATCACCAGGGCGAGTTTCTCGATGCTGACCGGCCGTTCCAACATGTCCACCGCTTCTCCCGCCCGCGCTAGGTCATAGGCTCTTTTGCCAGCAATTTTGATAGCCGAGAAGGCCGGCGGCGCTTGCTGGATAACCCCCTGAAATTGCGGAAGTATTGCTTCAATATCGGAACTAGTCGGACGCAAGGTAGACTCTGCTGTGATCTCGCCTTGCATGTCATCGGTGGAACGTTCCGTCCCCCAGGTCACGCCAAAGCGGTAAACCTTCCGCCCTGCCATGGCCCACTGCACGGTCTTGGTAGCCTCGCCCAGCGCTATGGGCAAAAGTCCGGTGGCCAGCGGATCAAGCGTACCGCCGTGGCCAGCCTTTTCCGCATCGAAAATTCGCCGGATTTTCCCCACCGCCTGGGTGGACGTCATGCCCAACGGCTTGTCAAACACCACCCAGCCATGCACGCGAACACCACGCTTCTTCATCGGGCCAACATACCAACCAACCCGCGGTCGTCATTTTTTCCTCTCCCCTTGAGGGTGAGGGAGCAGTTAAGCGGGGGGTGAGGGCTATGGTCCAGCACACCTGCTCTATCCAGAACCGGCCCCCTCATCCGGCGCTATCGCGCCACCTTCGCCCTCGCGGGGAGAAGCGAAAATTAATTGAAGCACAACATCGAATGTCGGAATGGATGTGGAGAGTTGGGGAGAAGCAAAACACCCTCAATCCTTGTGCTTCAGGTCCGCAACCACCCTGGGGTCAGCCAGCAACGCGTCAATCTTGGTGGCGTATTCCAGTGCTGTATCGATGCGAAACCGGATAATGGGCATGTATTTCGCGTCCAGCCGAGGCGCCACCAGCCCGCGGATATACTTGGCATTGCGTTGCAGCGCCGCCAGGATCTGCCGGTCCTGCCCAGCAATAAGCCCGCGCACAAAAGCCGTGGCGATTTTCAGGTCAGGCGACATCTGCACCTCAACCACACTCACGGCAAGGCGTTCCAGTTCCGGATCGCCTGTATCACCACGCAGGAGGATATCGGCCAAGGCATGGCGAATAAGCTCACCTGCCCGCAGCTGGCGTTGGCTTGGCCCCGCTGTTCCCTTGGTTGGTCGCATGTTACATCCTCAATCCAGCTTGCGCTGAATCTTTTCCACCCGGAAGCATTCGATCACGTCGCCGGCGCGCATGTCCTGGTAGCCTTCGAAGGCCATGCCGCATTCCTGGCCGGTCTGCACTTCCTTGACTTCGTCCTTGAAGCGCTTGAGCGTCGACAGGGTTCCTTCGTGGATAACCACGTTGTCACGTACCAAGCGAACCTTGGCACCGCGCTGCACGTTGCCTTCGGTGACGAGGCAACCCGCAACCTTGCCGACCTTGGTAATGTTGAACACCTCGAGGATCTTTGCGTTGCCCAGGAAGGTTTCACGCAGTTCCGGTGCCAGCTTGCCCGACATGGCAGCCTTGATGTCGTCCACAAGATCGTAAATGATATTGTAATAACGAATTTCGATGCCAGCCCGCTCGGCAGCATCGCGTGCCTGACCGGAGGCACGCACGTTGAAGCCTAGAACGACAGCGCCTGAAGCTGTCGCCAGCCCGATGTCGCTCTCGTTGATGCCACCCACCGCATAATGCACAACACGCGAGCGGATTTCGTCATTGCCGATCTTTTCCAGTGCCTGGACAATGGCTTCGGCAGAACCCTGCACGTCAGCCTTGACAAGGATGGGGAACTCCTTGCGGCCAGCTTGTGATAGCTGGTTCATCATCTGCTCGAGCGATGAACGCACCACTGTCGTGCCGCGGCTGTCGCGGCGCTTGCGCTCACGATAGTCAGTGATTTCGCGGGCGCGGGCTTCATTCGGCACCACGTCAAACTGGTCGCCCGCTTCCGGTGCCGAGCTCAGGCCCAGCACTTCAACCGGAGTTGAAGGTCCGGCTTCTTTGATATGCTCACCCTTGTCGTTGATGAGGGCGCGAACCCGGCCCCAGGCAGAGCCTGCCACAAAAATGTCGCCGAGGCGCAAGGTGCCGCGCTGAACCAGAACGGTGGCCACTGGCCCCCTGCCCTTATCGAGTTGTGCTTCCACCACAAGGCCGGAAGCCTCGCGGTTGGGATTGGCCTTAAGGTCAAGCACTTCGGCCTGCAGCAGGATTACATCCAGCAGCTTGTCGAGATTTGTACCCTTCACGGCGGACACTTCGACATCAAGTGTGTCACCGCCCATGCCTTCCACCACGATTTCATGCTGCAGCAATTCGGTGCGCACCCGCGTGGGGTTGGCCGTCTGCTTGTCGATCTTGTTTATCGCCACGATAATGGGAACACCGGCCGCACGGGCATGGCTGATAGCTTCCACCGTTTGCGGCATCACGCCGTCGTCGGCTGCAACCACGAGAACAACGATATCGGTCGCCTTCGCACCGCGCTGGCGCATGGAGGTGAACGCTTCATGGCCCGGTGTATCGATGAAGGTGACCAGACCATTCTTGGTGGCGACCTGGTAGGCGCCGATATGCTGGGTAATGCCGCCTGCCTCGCCGGAGACCACGTTGGTCTTGCGGATGGCATCGAGCAGTGACGTCTTGCCGTGATCGACGTGGCCCATGATGGTGACGACGGGTGGACGCGATAGCAGCTGTTCCGGCGCATCCGTTTCAGCCGACAGTCCTTCAACGACATCCGACTCGGACACGCGCTTCACGCGGTGGCCCAATTCTTCCGCGATGATCTGTGCAGTATCCGCATCGATCACATCGTTGATGGTGTGCATCTGACCCTGCTTCATCAGAATCTTGATGATGTCCACGGCACGTTCAGCCATGCGGTTGGCCAGGTCCTGGATGGTGATGGCTTCCGGAATGATGATTTCGCGCGTCATCTTTTCAGTCGGCATCTGGAAGCCTTGCGCCTGCTTTTTCAGGCGTTCGGTACGGCGCTTGAAGGCCGCCACCGAGCGTGCACGGTCTTCATCATCGGCCAGCGCATTGGCAACCGTGAGGCGGCCGCGGCGCTTGTCGGCATCAGCCTTGGTGCGCGTGGGTGCTGGAATTTCAATCTTGCGCTTGACCACGCCGGCACTGCCGCGTGGCGCCTTAGATCTTGCTTCTTCTTCCTCTTCACGGTCCACCTGGGCGGCGCTTTTCGGCGCCAGCTTCTTGGCCGCCTCTTCGGCCTTGCGCCGGCCATCTTCCTCGGCCTTGTGGCGCGCATCGTCCTCAAGTTTGCGCTTGGCTGCCGCTTCGCGGTCCTTCAAGTCCTTCGCTTCGTGCTCCCTGCGCCGCTCGGCTTCTTCTTCCTGGAATTTACGTTCTTCTGCTTCGCGCACGCGCGACCCAGCAAGGGCACGATCACGGGCTTCCTTCTCCTCAGGCGACAGGGTGCGCAGGACAACGCCTGGGCGCGCACTTGTCGTGGGCTTGGGGGCAACGGGCGGCGTTGCAACCTTGGGCTGGACCTGGAACAGTAGCTTTGCAGCAGCGGCTGCAGCCGGCTTGTCGTCGCTAATGCGCTTGCGCTTGGTTTCCACCACGACGGTCTTGGTACGCCCGTGCGAAAAGCTCTGCTTGACCTTGCTCTGCTCGTTGGCCGAAGGCCGCTTCAAGGTCAAGGTTCCGCCGCCAGTCCTGCCCGCGCTGCTCTTGACATCATTATTATCGTTTGTATCGTTCATGCTCTCTCTTCAGTCACAGGGCGCTCCAAATGAGCGTCATACATCTCTATCCGCCGCACGGCTAGGAGAAGCTTTTCAGCCAGCCTACCCCGTGCCACCGCAGCATGTATCACATTTGATCGCCCAAAAGCTAAATCCAATTCATCAACTTGAAAAATATTAATGACTTTCACATCCGGGGCGGCCAACTGGTCAATTTTGCGCCGTCCGTCGGGGGCTGCTTCGGCCGCATGCAGGATGAGCTGGGCCCGGTTTTTACTCACCATCTCCTCCACCTTGCTGTTCCCGGCCACCGCCTGGCCTGCCTTCTTACACAGCGAAAAGGTCGAAAGCGCCGTTTTTCGCAGTAAATCACCCACCAGGTTCGGCAAGTCTGGCCGTGCTTTGGTGTCCGCCGCAAAACCCTTGGAAAACAGGTTTTTCCCTATGGCCTCACGCAACCGCTCCCGATTTAAGGAAACCCAGACGCCGCGTCCAGGCAACTTGCGCTGCAAATCGGGCACAACCTCAGCAGCGGGGCTGCGTACAAAGCGGATCAGTGCATCCTCATCCTGCACCTGGCGGGTGACGATGCACATGCGTTCCGTCAAAACAGAATCCGGTTCGGCGTCCATGGGCCTCCTGTCTCAAGCCTCGACCGCAGCTTCAACCTCTGGTCCAGCCTCGATCCAGCCCATTTTCACCCGCGCGGCCATGATTAGGGCCTCGGCATCGGTGGCAGAAACATCCATACCGGAGAAGGCCCCCTTGTGCTTCACGCTCTCAGTTCCCTTGCGCTCTGTCCAACCGGTGAGGTCATCGGTGGCACAATCGGCGAGATCCTCAAGTGTCTTGATGCCGGCCTCGCCCAGCGCCACCAGCATGGCAGGGGTCAGGGCTTCGAAGGACTTGAGATCATCGGACACGCCAAGTTCAATCCGGCGGGCATCCTGTTCGGTGGCCAAGCGCTCGAGATACTCGCGCGCACGGTTCTGCAGTTCCTCGCCGGTCTGCTCGTCAAGACCTTCGATGGAGGCAATGTCGCTGAGGTCCACAAAGGCGATTTCCTCGACCGTGTCGAAACCTTCCGACGCCAGAAGCTGGGCCAGGGTTTCATCCACATCAAGAGCATCGATGAAGCGTGCTGTGCGGACAGCAAATTCCTTCTGGCGGCGCTCGGATTCTTCCGCTTCCGTCAAGATGTCAATGTCCCACCCGGTCAGCTGGGAGGCGAGTCTGACGTTCTGCCCGCGCCGGCCGATCGCTAACGACAGCTGATCATCGGGCACCACCACTTCAATGCGTTCTGCCTCTTCATCAAGCACCACCTTGGCGACCTCGGCAGGTGCCAGGGCATTCACCACGAAGGTTGCCACATCCGGCGACCACTGAATGATGTCGATTTTCTCACCCTGCAGCTCGTTCACCACGGCCTGAACGCGCGATCCACGCATACCGACACAGGCGCCGACGGGATCAATCGAGCCGTCCTTGGAACGCACTGCAATCTTGGCACGGCTGCCGGGGTCACGCGAGACCGACACAACATCCACAATGCCATCATAGATTTCCGGCACTTCCTGGCCAAACAGCTTGGACATGAATTCTGGATGGGTGCGCGACAGGAATATCTGCGGGCCCCGCTGTTCGCGGCGCACGTCGAACACGTAGGCCCTGACCCGGTCACCGGGACGGAAGGTTTCGCGCGGCAGCGCCTCATCACGCCTGACGATGGCTTCACCTCGGCCGAGGTCAACAATTACGTTGCCGTACTCAACGCGCTTGACTGTGCCATTGACGATCTGGCCGATACGATCCTTAAATTCATCGTACATACGCTCGCGCTCGGCATCGCGTACTTTCTGCACGATCACCTGCTTGGCGTTCTGTGCCGCAATGCGGCCGAAGTCGATGGGAGGCAGGGGTTCGGCGATAAAGTCACCGACGGTCGCCGCCGGGTTGCGGCGGTTGGCTTCAGCAAGGCTGATTTCGGTTGCCTCGTTTTCCACTTTTTCGGAAACCAGCAGCAGGCGGTTCAGCCGGATCTCGCCAGTCTTGGCATCGATCTCGGCGCGAATTTCATTTTCAGCGCCATAGCGCGCCTTGGCAGCCCGCGTGATGGCCTCCTCCATGGCCTGCAGCACAATGGACTTGTCGATCACCTTTTCCCGCGCCACCGCATCGGCGATCTGCAAGAGTTCAAGTCGGTTTGCACTTACTGCTAGTTCAGCCATTTTCGTCACTCCCGTTTTCGGAAACTTGTGTTTTCTCGTCGGTCCATTCACTGCCATCGCCCAGTGCCTTGGTGGGCAGTCTTGCTTTCGCAGCTTCAATCAATTCGTCGGTCAGCGTGAGCTTAGCCTCGCCGATATCGGCAAAGGCAACGCCGATCAGCAGGGGTTCGTGGCCACCCGCCGGGTTGTCAATGAACAACCTCACTTCGCCGTCAGTTACACCTTCAAGGTTGCCCTTGAAGCGTTTGCGGCCAGCCACAGGATGGGCCATTTCAATGCGGACCTCATGGCCCCCCCAGCGCTCGAAGTCTTCCTGGCGCACCAGCGGCCGATCAATGCCGGGCGATGAAACCTCGAGTTGGTATTTGGTGGACACTATGTCGGCCACATCCAGCATGGGTGAAATCGCCCGGCTGAACATCTCGCAGTCATCGATGGAGAACGTGCCATCCGGCCGTTCAGCCATGATCTGCAGGGTAGTGCCCGACAGCTTCACGCGCACCAGTCGGAAGCCCATGCTGTCCAGCACCGGCTCGACAAGCGCTGCAACCCGCAAGGCAGGTCCAGTTTCCCGTGAAATTCGAGTCGTATCCATCTCTTCTCTTCAGGCAATAAAAAAAGCGGGCTCCAATGTGGAACCCACTCTCAAAATCTTGCGAGTGAACTTAAGTTAAAGGCTGTATACGCTCGTGGAAGGCTTTCTGCAAGAGGCTGCAAACCGTCAGGCGTGGTCCAGCGGCAGCGCCGTCGTTTCCTTGATTTTTTCCATGACGAAACTCGAGGACACATCCGACAGCGGAATTCTCGCAATGATCCGCTTGTAAAGCCGGTCATAGCCTTTCATGTCGGGGACCACCGCCTGCATGAGGTAGTCGGTTTCACCGGTCGTGCGGTAAACCCCCACGATTTCCGGGAAATCGGACAGCGCGCTGGCAAATTTTTCCAGCCATTTGGGATCATGCTGGGCGGTTTTCACAGCAATGAAGGCAGTAAGCCCGAGGTTGAGCTTCTCAGAACTCAGGAGTGCGACACGCCCGACGATCACCCCATCTTCCTCCAGCATCTTGACCCGGCGCCAGCAGGCATTGCGCGACAGGTTCACCTTGCCCGCCAGCTCCTCGATGGATTGAGAGGCATTGCGCTGCAATTCCGCGAGGAGGCGCCGGTCCCTGGGATCTAACATCGAGAAATTCCTATAATTTTGGGATTTTATCCCAAAAATTTAGAAGATTTACAAGATAATTGGGACAATTTTCACGAAAAGGCGGTACATAAGCATCCAGGGCAGCACAGCAGAATGAACATGAGCATTGAGGCATTCAAAAAACTATTCCTCGACCACCCCTTCGACCGTGGACGAAAGCTATTTCGAGCATCTTGTATTTGCGTTCAGATTTGCAGGTCGCCTTTTCCGCATCGGCCTGGCAGCACTCATTCATGGCGCAATTCCCGCCATGTTTGAAACCACCGCCTCTAGCGAGGTGCTGGCACTCAGCGAGGAGATCAGCGGGCGGCGCCGCCAAATGGCAGAAAATAAGGCTCGTCTCGGCGCAAGCCGGCCCGCGACCTAACCCGCACCTGACACTATTATACGAACTCAAGGCTGTCTTGCGCGGCCCCGGATAGTTATCGTATCGTTTCCAACATTCAACCAATTGTTTGTAAATGGCTTGCCTGACACAAATCGCTACACAGCATTATGAGCTTACTCACCAGCGACAGCTGCTGATAATCGTCAACAGACAGGGCAGCTCTGGTGGTTTGAGGAGACCAACAAGACATTGATCTAGGATTGTTTTCCAAATATGAGATAGCGCGTCTGCCGCCCCTCGCGCTTGGCCTTGGCTTCATAGCGTGTTGCAGACCAGTTTGGAAAGGGCTCAAACGAATCACCGAGTAGGGCAAATCCACCATGCTCGCGGCATTCGCGCAAGGTCCATTCCACGTAATCGCTGATATCGCTAGCAAACAGGAAGACACCCTCAGGTTTCAGCAGGTTGTAAAACTGCTTCAGCGTTTCGGC
>Ga0315273_10012335_pt1 | contig 10951 bp, 11 predicted proteins | sample YL17G02_0_MG_FD_205753 | JGI IMG/M metagenome (GOLD analysis project Ga0315273, IMG submission 205753) | Sediment microbial communities from Yellowstone Lake, YNP, Wyoming, USA - YL17G02_0 | ecosystem: Environmental > Aquatic > Freshwater > Lake > Sediment | place: USA: Wyoming | collected...
GTAGGGAAGCCCGATCGCGAGAATCGTGTCCTTCAGCCCCAGCGTCGTCATCGTCTGGAAATTCTCGACGATCAGCACGTCCGGCATCACCATCAGCTGGACGAGCACCAGCGCGAAGAGGACGTTTCGGCCGGGGAATTCGAACCGCGCGAACGCGTACGCGGCGAGCGTCACCAGCACTAGCTGCGCCGCCAGCACCATGGTGACCAGCGCCATCGTATTGAGGAAGTAGCGCGCGAACGGCGCCGCAGCCCACGCCTTCTCGAAGTTCTCGAGCGTGAGCGGGGCCGTCGGCACGAACCGGGTCGAGAACTCCGCCGGGTGGAACGCCGCCCACGCCGCGTAGGCGAGCGGCAATAGCCACAGGAGCCCGAGCAGCCACGCTCCGGCGGTCTCCAGCGCCCGGGCAACGCCTCGCGTCGCGTAGACCTGCGTCACTGGTAGTGCGCCTTGCGTTCGAGGAACCAGAACTGGGCAAGCGCCGCCACCGCAAGCAATGCCAGCAGCACCATCGTCAGCGCCGCGGCATAAGCGGAGTCCCAGAAGCGGAAGCCGATCGCGTAGACATAGTAGAGCAGGAGCGCCGTCGCATTGTCAGGGCCGCCGCGTGTCATCACGACGACATGGTCGACCAGCCGGAACGCGTTGATCACCGCGTTGACCAGCACGAACAACGTCGTCGGCATCAGCAGCGGAAACGTGACCCGGCGGAAGAAATATCCGCGCGACGCGCCCTCGATCGCCGCCGCCTCGGCGAGATACGGCGACATCGACTGCAGCGCCGCGAGGTAGAAGATCATGAAGAATCCGGCCTCCTTCCACACGGTGACGACCATCAGGCACGCGAGCGCGGTGTTCTTGCTGCCAAGCCAGTTGTGTGTGCCCACGCCGAACACCGCGAGGGTCTTTTCGAGCAGACCGTATTCCGGCGTATAGAAGAAGAGCCAGATGTTCGCCACCGCGATCATCGGCAGCACGGTCGGCGTGAAGTACGCGAGCCGGAGGAAACCGCGCCCCGCGAGCCGGCCGTTGACCCACACCGCCATCAGCAAGGCGAGCGCGATCGACGCGGGAATCGTGCCGAGCGCGAACCACAGGTTGTTGCCGAGCGCCTGCCAGAAGATCGGGTCCTCGGCGAGCTGCCGGTAGTTGTCGAGCCCGACCCACACCGCGGGGCGGCTGCCCTTGGGCGTCGAGAGAAAGCTGTGCCAGAGCGTAGCGACGACCGGATAGTGCGTGAACAGCGCGAGCAGCGCCGCCGCCGGCAGCAGGAGCAGCCAGCCGTAGATCCATTGCGTGGTGCGCGTCATCCTGGAATGCGACCTCTGACTTCGCGCATGCGTGCCGTCATCCCCGCGAACGCGGGGATCCAGCGTCGTTGACCGGATCCCCGGGTCTCGATCCGCGCGCCCGAGGATGACGGCAAAGAGCGCGTCACGGGTTCGGCGATGAGCGGTCCTACTTCTTGTATGGCCGCAACAGGCGTTCTGCCTCCCGCTGCGCATCCTTCATCGCCTGCTCCGGCGTCTTGGTGCCGGTGAGCGCCGCCTGCAGCCCGTCGCTCAACGCCTGCGTCACGCGCTGGTTGTCGTGCGTCGACAGCTCGGCCTTGGCAAACGGCAGCTGGTCGCGCGCGACCGCTGCGGCCGGGAATCCCGCCACATACTGTTTCATCGCCGGCGTGTCCCACGCGTCGGCGCGCACCGCGACGTACCCGGTGTCGATGCCCCATTGTGCCGCGCGCTGTGGAATCGTGATCCACTTGATGAACTTGACCGCCGCTTCGCGTTGCGCGGGCGTGTTCTTCTTGAACACGTAGAAGTTGCCGCCGCCCGTCGGGCTGCCGCGCTGCTTGCCGGCCGGCAGCATCGCGACGCCGAAGTCGAACTTGGCGTTGGTCCTGACATTGGTGAGATTGCCGGTCGTGGTCCACATCATCGCCATTTTCTTCTCGAAGAAGTCCTTCGGCGTCGTGCCCCAATCGACGATGCCTTCCGGATGCACCCTGGACTTCTTCACGAGGTCGATCCAGTATTGGAGGGCTCCGATCACCTCGGGCTTGTCGTAATAGGTTTCGGTGCCGGTGGCGTTCATCAGATTGACGCCATTCTCGATCGCGAGCGCCTGGAACAGCCAGTACGGGAAGCCCGCCGACGGAATCTGGATGCCCCACTGCGTGACCTTGCCCGACGCGTCGCGTTTGGTGAGCTTCTGAGCATATTCCTGCATCTCGGTCCAGTTGGCCGGCGCGCGATTCGGGTCGAGGCCCGCCTCCTTGAACATCTCCTTGTTCCAGTAGAGCACGATCGTCGAGCGCTGGAATGGAATGCCCCAGGTCTTGCCCCCGGTCTGGCTGTTCTCCATGAACGCCGGGTAGAAGCTCTTGAGCCAGGCCTGATCCTCGGGCGTCTTGATGAAATCGTCGAAGGGGACGATCGCATCCTCGTCGATCAGCGTATACATGTCGGTCGACAACAGGATCGAAGTCACCGGCGGCTGGCCGCTCTTCACTGCCGTGAGTGCCTTGGTGAGTGTGTCGCTGTAAATGCCCGAGTAGATCGGCTTGATTTTGATTCCGGGGTTCTCTTTCTCGAAGTCGGCGGCAAATCCGTCAATGAGCTTGGTGATCGGGCCGCCGACGGCGACTGGGTAGTAGAACGAGACCTCGACCGGCACCTGCGCCCGCACGGCAGCCGTCGCCACGATCATGGCCAACGCGGCGACGAAGACCGCGAATACGCGGATGGTTTTTTGCAACATGACTTCCTCCTCTGGTGAAACGAATATCCGGCTAGGCGAACTGGGTCGCGGTTTCCTGGCGAACGGTCTGGGTGCGACGGAGGCCGTCGCGTTCGAACAGATGCTGAGCGCCGGGCACCCACGACAGCCGCGCCGCGCCGCCACGCGCGAGGCCCACGCTGCCGGGGGCCCGCACCGCGAGCGTCGTCGAACCCAGCCGGCAGGTGACGAGCGAATCGGCGCCCAGATACTCGATGGCGGCAACGGTCGCGGGAATGCCGCGCTCGATCCCGAGAGAAATGTGCTCGGGCCGCACGCCGAGCGTGAGCCCCGCGCAATCGGCAGGAGCGACGGCCGGACCGTCCGTGCCGGCGAGCACGGCGCCCTCCTTGCCGCGCTCGAGCGGCAGCAGGTTCATCGGCGGCGTGCCGATGAAGCGCGCGACGAACGTGTTGGCCGGACGGTCGTAGAGTTCGACCGGGGTCGCGTTCTGCTCGATCTTTCCCTGGTTGAGCAGTACGACGCGGTCCGCCATCGACATCGCTTCGACCTGATCGTGCGTCACGTAGACCATCGTAATACCGAGCTGCCGCTGCAGACGGCGGATCTCGGCGCGCATGTCCTGCCGCAGCTGCGCGTCGAGATTGGACAGGGGCTCATCCATGAGACAGACCGGCGCCTCGGCTATGATCGCGCGGCCCAAAGCGACGCGCTGCTGCTGGCCGCCGGAGAGTTGCGACGGCTTGCGGTCGAGAAGTTCGGCGAGCCCGAGCAGGTTAGCGACCTGCTTCAGACGGCGCGCGACGTCCCCCGGCGGAACCTTGCGCACCTTGAGTCCGAACACGATATTTTCCGAAACCGGCAGATGCGGGAACAGCGCATAGCTCTGAAACACCATCGCGATACTGCGCTGCGACGGCGGCAGGTTCGTGACGTCGCGCCCGGCGATGAGGATGCGTCCGCCGTCCGCCGGCTCGAGGCCGGCGATGAGACGCAGCGTGGTCGACTTGCCGCAGCCCGACGGGCCCAACAGGACGTTGAGCGTCCCTTCATCGAAGGCGAACGACACCCGGTCGACGGCGCGCACTTCGCCATCGGCAGTTGTCCAGTGCTTGCTGACGTTTTCGGCGGCGATGGCCGACACAATGACACTCCCCGTTGTCGCGGGGCATGATAGCACCGACGCGTCAGGCGAAGAGCGCCGCGAGCGCCGCGCCCGGGTCGGACGCGCGCATGAACGCCTCGCCGACAAGGAAGGCGTCAACCCCGCGCGCGCGCATCGCCGCCACGTCCGCCGGCGCCAGGATCCCGCTTTCGGTCACGATGAGCTTCCCGGCAGGAATACGCGGCAGAAGATCGAGCGTGGTCGCGAGCGACACGTCGAACGTGTGCAAATTGCGGTTGTTGATGCCGACGAGCGGCGTCGCAAGGCGCAGCGCCCGGTCGAGCTCCGCGCGATCGTGGACCTCGGTCAACACCGCCATCCCGAGCTCGCGCGCGCAGGCTTCGAGCGCCGCCAGCCGCGCGTCGGCAAGCGCTGCCACGATCAGCAGGATCGCATCGGCGCCCATGCCGCGCGCCTCCATGACCTGATATTCGTCGACGATGAAATCCTTGCGCAGCGCCGGCAGCCCGCAGGCCGCGCGCGCGGCGATGAGGTGCCCGGCGTCTCCCTGGAAGTAGACGCGGTCGGTCAGCACGGACAGGCACGCCGCGCCACCCGCCTCAAAGCTCGCGGCGATCGCCGGCGGATCGAATTCAGCGCGCAGAACGCCGCGGCTCGGGCTCGCTTTCTTGATCTCCGCGATGACCGCCGCGCGTCCTGCCGCGATCTTCGCGCGGAGCGCGCCCTCGAAATCGCGAGGCGGAGATTGCGCCCGGGCCGCAGCGGAGATCTCGCGCATCGGCAGCACCCGCTTCGCCGCGGCGATCTCGTCGGCCTTGGTCGCGAGTATGCGCGCGAGGATATCGGCCATGGCTTGCCGCCCGGATCAGCCGTTCGCGGCGCCGAGCTTCTGCGTCAGCGCGACGAATTGCTCGAGCTTTCTCTTCGCCGCACCCGAGGCGATCGCTGCCCGCGCCCGCTCGATGCCTTCCGCGATCGACGTCGCGATATCGGCCGAATACAGTGCGACACCCGCATTCAGCACGACGATCTCGCGCGGCGTGCCCGCAACGTTGCCAAGCGCTTCCAGAAGCATCTCTTTCGACTGGGTCGCGTCGGCCACTCTGAGGCCGCGATTCGAAATCATCGAAAGCCCGAAGTCCTCCGGATGGATCTCGTACTCACGCACCTCGCCGTCCTTCAACTCGCCGACCATCGTCGCCGCGCCTAGCGATACTTCGTCCATACCGTCCTTGCCATAGACGACCATCACGTGCTTGCTCCCCAGCCGCTGCAGAACGCGCACCTGGATGCCGACCAGGTCCGCGTGGAAAACGCCGAGGAGCTGATTTGCCGCCCCGGCGGGATTGGTGAGCGGGCCCAGAATGTTGAATATCGTCCGGATGCCGAGTTCCTTCCGCACCGGCGCCGCATGTTTCATCGCGGTGTGATGCGACGGGGCGAACATGAAGCCGATGCCCGTCTCCGCGATCGATTGCGCGACCTGATCGGGTTTCAACATGATGTTCGCGCCGAGCGCCTCCAGCACGTCCGCGCTGCCCGACTTCGACGACACCGAGCGGCCGCCGTGCTTGGCAACGCGCGCGCCCGCCGCAGCGGCGACGAACATGGACGCCGTCGAAATGTTGAACGTGTGCGACGAGTCGCCGCCGGTGCCGACGATGTCGACGAGGTGCTCGCGGTCTGGGACCTCGACCCGGGTGGCGAATTCGCGCATCACCTGCGCCGCGGCGGCGATTTCGCCGATCGTTTCCTTCTTGACGCGCAAACCGACCGTGAGCGCGGCGATCATCACCGGCGTCACCTCGCCGCTCATGATCCGGCGCATGATCGACAGCATCTCGTCGGGAAAAATCTCGCGGTGTTCGATCGTGCGTTGCAGCGCTTCCTGAACGGTGAGTGGCATGGCGGTTCCCTTTCTCAATTTCCGAGTTCGTCAATCCGCCGGCGCGCAAGGTCGATCCGGCAGGCGATCCGCGCGAGGTCGGCCGCGGCGGGGCCAGCCGTCTTCGGCCGCACGTTGGCGCCCGGCGACATCGCATGCACATAGTCGCACTGGGCGCCCTGGTAAAGGGCAAACGAACGCGACGACTGTGCCAGCGCCGCGTATCCCGTGTTGCCGCGTTTGCTGCGCTCGTCGAATTCGCGCGCCGCAGCAGCGGCCCGCCGTTCGGCCTGCTGCAGCGCCGCCAGCGACTCGAGATCGAGCGCGGTCAGGCAGCGCGCCACCGTGTCGAGTTCTCGCGTCGCGCTCTGGCATTGGGCGAGCGAACCGGCGGCGGCCGCACCCGGAATCAGCGCGGCAGCGGCCAGAATGGCGAAGTACGGCAGCCGCCTCACCGCCCCCCCTCCAGAAAATTGCGCAGCAGCGCGTGGCCGTGCTCGGTCAGGATCGCCTCGGGGTGAAACTGTACGCCCTCGACCGCCCATTCGCGATGGCGCACCCCCATGATTTCACCATCGTCGGACGTCGCCGTGATCTCGAGGCACGCGGGCATCGTCTGCCGCTCGATCGCGAGCGAATGGTAACGCGTCGCCGTCAGCGGCGACGGCAGACCGGCGAAGACGCCGCGGCCATCGTGCGTGACCGGCGACAGCTTGCCGTGCATCACGCGCTCCGCGCGGACAATGTTCCCGCCGAAAGCCTGGCCGATCGCCTGATGGCCGAGGCAGACGCCGAGGATCGGGATCGTTCCGGCAAAGCGCACGATCAACGGCACCGAGATCCCGGCTTCGTTGGGCGTGCACGGCCCGGGCGAGATCACGATCTGCTCGGGTTCCCATGCGGCGATCTGCGGGAGGGTAAGCGCGTCGTTGCGATGGACGTGCACGTCCGCGCCCAGCTCGCCGAAATACTGGACGAGGTTGTAGGTGAAGCTGTCGTAGTTGTCGATCAGGAGCAGCAAGGTCAATCCTCCGCGTCCAGCCCCTGCTGCACGATGTCGGCGGCGCGGAATACGGCGCGCGCCTTGTTCTGCGTTTCGGTCCACTCGGACTCGGGCACCGAATCGTGGACGATCCCGGCCCCCGCCTGCGCGTAAAGCGTGCCGTCCTTGACCACCGCCGTGCGAATCGCGATCGCGGTGTCCATGTCGTCCTGGAAGCTGATGTAGCCCACCGCCCCGGCATAGACGCCGCGGCCGGTCGGCTCGAGTTCGTCGATGATTTCCATTGCCCGCACCTTCGATGCGCCACTCACGGTGCCCGCGGGGAATGCCGCACGCAGCACGTCGATGCTGGTGAGCCCCGGCTGCAACACACCCTCGACATTGGACACGATATGCATCACGTGCGAATAGCGCTCGACCACCATGCGGTCGGTGAGCTTCACCGTGCCGGTCTGTGCGACGCGCCCGACGTCGTTGCGTCCGAGATCCACGAGCATCACGTGCTCGGCGATCTCTTTCGGGTCGGCCAGCAGTTCCTGCGCGAGCTGTTCGTCGGCTTCCCTCGTCGCGCCGCGCGGGCGCGTGCCGGCGATCGGCCGCAGCGTCACCGCGGAGCCTTCCTTGCGCACGAGAATCTCGGGCGAGGCGCCGACGACGTGGAAATCGCCGAAGTCGTAATAGAACATGTACGGCGACGGATTGAGCGAGCGCAGCGCCCGGTACAGCGACAGGGGTGATGAGGTGAATGGCCGCCGCATCCGCTGCGAGAGAACGACCTGCATCACGTCGCCCGCGGCGATGTATTCCTTGGCGCGCCGCACCGCGCGCTGGAATCCCTCGGCGCCGAACTCGCTCTCCGCCTGCGTGACCGTGGCCGCGGTCTGGAACGGGATCGACACGGGTTCGCGCAACTTGCGGCGCAGCGCCTGCAGGCGTTCCCGCGCCTTCCCATAGGCGTCGGAATCGCCCGGGTCGGCGTAGACGATGAGCGAGATCTTGCCCGCGAGGTTGTCGACGACGGCGAGTTCCTCGGTGAGGAGCAGCAGGATGTCGGGAACATCCGCGAGGCCGGGTCCCGGCGGCGGCGACCGGCCGGCGAGCTTCGTCTCGATGTGGCGCACCGTGTCGTACCCGAAGTAGCCGGCAAGCCCGCCGCAGAACCGCGGCAGACCGGGACGCGGCGCCGCGCGGTAGCGGCGCAGAAAAGCGCCGACGAATGCGAGCGGGTCGCCGTCGTGCCTCTCGACGATTGCGCCGCAATCATCGACCTCGATCGCCGTGCCGCGCGCGCGGATGCGGATCTTCGCCGGCAACCCGATGAACGAGTAGCGCCCGAACCGCTCTCCGCCAACGACCGACTCCAGCAGGAACGTGTAGCGCTCGTTCGCGAGCTTGACGTAGAGCGACAGCGGGGTGTCGAGGTCCGCGAACGACTCGAGGACGAGCGGAATGCGGTTATAACCCTGGGCGGCAAACGCGCGGAATTCGGCTTCGGTCATGGTGCTTTGAGGCGATGACGCCGAAGCTCATTTCTTTGTCGGGGCGACGTAACGGACGCGATCGGCGACCGCATCGACCGACGCGACTATACCATCGGCATGGAGGTCCTGCACCGGCTTGCCCTCGCGGTAACCATAGGGGACGACCAGCACCGGACAGCCGGCCGCACGCGCCGCTTCGACGTCGTTCCCCGAATCGCCGACCATCAGCAACCGGCCCGGCGGTATGCCGAACGCTGCCGCCGCATGCCGGAGCGGACCCGGATCGGGCTTCTTCGTCGGCAGATCGTCGCCGCCGATCACCACGGCGAAGAAGCGCTCGATCCCGGCCTGCGCGAGATGCGGCCGCACGAACCGCGTCGCCTTGTTCGTGATGACCGCCAGCGGAATGCCCATCGCGGAGAGCCGCGACAGCCCTTCGATCATTCCCGGGAACAGGCGCGTCTCGCGGCCGAGGCCCGACGCGTAATGCGCCTGGTAGCGGACAAGCGCGTCCTTCACTTCGCCGTCGTCGACGGCCGCGGGGGAAACGTCGGTCGCGCGTGCTAACGCCCGGCGGACGAGATTGGCCATTCCCTTGCCGATCATCGCACCGACGACATCCTTCGCCAGAGACGGGTAACCGAGCTCCGCGAGCAGCGCGTTGACCGCTGCCGCGAGCTCGTGGATCGTGTCGAGCAGCGTGCCGTCGAGATCGAACGCGATGGCGCCGACTTCGATGCGGGGAACGGCGCTCATCGCACGGCGGCGAGCTCCGCGCGCATCCGCGCGATCGTCGCCTGATAGTCCGGCGAGCCGAAAATGGCCGATCCCGCGACGAACGTGTCGGCGCCGGCCTTCGCGGCCGCGGCGATGTTGTCGACCTTCACGCCGCCGTCGACTTCCAGCAGAATCCGGCGGCCGGTTCGCTGCTGGGAAGCTTCGATCCGCGCGCGCGCGAGTCTCAGCTTGGCGAGCGCCTCGGGGATGAACGCCTGCCCGCCGAAGCCCGGATTCACCGCCATGATCAGCACCAGGTCGAGCCGGTCGAGAGCGTGGTCGAGCCAGTCGAGCGGAGTCGCCGGATTGAAGACCAGCCCGGCCTTGCAACCGCAATCATGGATCAGACCGATCGTGCGGTCGACGTGCTCCGACGCTTCGGGATGAAAACTCACGATGGCCGCGCCGGCTTGCGCGAAATCGGGAACGATGCGATCGACCGGCTTGACCATCAGGTGAACGTCGATCGGTATCGTCGCGTGCGGCCGCAGCGCCGCGCAGACCAGCGGCCCGACGGTCAGGTTCGGAACGTAGTGATTGTCCATCACGTCGAAGTGCAGGAGGTCGGCGCCGGCGGCGGTCACCGCGCGCGCCTCGTCGCCGAGGCGCGCGAAATCCGCGGACAGGAGGGACGGCGCAATCATGAATTCGGGCATGGGTTTATAATCGCTCGCGAAAATGTTGGTCACCATCAATGGCTGAATCCGGGAAATACGACATCACGGTCACGGTGAAGACGGCGTATCTCGCCGACCAGTCGGACCCCTCGCGCAACCAGTACGTGTTCGCGTATACGATCACCATCGCCAATACCGGCGCGGTCGCGGCGCAACTCATCAGCCGCAACTGGATCATCACCAACGCCCTGCATCAGGTCCAGGAAGTGAAAGGGGCGGGAGTGGTCGGCCAGCAGCCTGTGCTGCGGCCCGGCGAGAGCTTCGAGTACACGAGCGGCACCAGCCTGTCGACGGCCGTCGGCACGATGCGGGGCACCTACCAGATGATGGCCGAGGATGGCCACGCGTTCGACGCCGACATCCCGTTGTTCACTCTTTCCGTGCCGCGCGTATTGCATTAGAGAATCTTGTCGCGGTCGGCATCGCGTGTCGTGACACGAGGCGATTTCCTGCGCTTCGGGCCCATGGTCCAGGCCACGATGCCGACGGCGATAAGCAGCGCAACCAACGCTTCGAGGAAGAACCATACCATCTTGTCCGGATCCCTTCGTTCGTTCGCCGCACGCGTTGCCACTGCCGCCGCGGCCCTACTGATCGTCGCGGGCTGCGTCACCGCCCCGCGCGAGCCCGGCCAGCCTCCGGCCGCCACGACGACGCCCGTCGCAACGCCACCCCCGGTTGCTGCCGCACCGCCACCGCCCGTCGCGCCATCGTTGCCGGCGAAATACCTGCCTGCCGCGTGGGGCGCGCTGCCGGGCTGGTCCGAGGACCGGGTCGCGGAAATCTGGCCGGCATTCCGCGTGGGCTGCGCGGCGCTTCTCGCATCGGCAGCAACGCGCAATGTTTGGCAGGCTCCCTGTTCCGACGCGAGTGGCGTCCTCCCCACGGATCGCAATGCGGTCCGCGCCTTCTTCGAGAGCCATTTTAGCCCCTACCAGGTCACGGCCGCCGATGGTCGTGACAGTGGAACGATCACCGGCTACTACGAGCCGCTCCTGGCCGGCAGTCGCACGCGCTCGGCCAGACATCGCGTCCCGCTGTATGGGGCGCCCGACGATCTACTGACCATCGACTTAGCCGAGCTCTATCCCGAGCTCAAGGACAAGCGGTTGCGGGGCCGGGTCGAAGGCAAGCGCGTGGTCCCCTACTGGCCGCGCGCGGACATCGAGAACGGCAAGGCTCCGGTTGCGGGCAGGGAGCTCGTCTTCGTCGACGATCCGGTCGAAGCCTTCTTCCTGCAGATCCAGGGCTCTGGCCGCGTGC
>Ga0315273_10012337_pt1 | contig 10951 bp, 11 predicted proteins | sample YL17G02_0_MG_FD_205753 | JGI IMG/M metagenome (GOLD analysis project Ga0315273, IMG submission 205753) | Sediment microbial communities from Yellowstone Lake, YNP, Wyoming, USA - YL17G02_0 | ecosystem: Environmental > Aquatic > Freshwater > Lake > Sediment | place: USA: Wyoming | collected...
AGCACGGTCCGCTCGTTAAGGTCTTTGAGAAGCGGTGGGATCGCGCCGCGTCGGGTGTTGGCTCTAGTCATGTCAATAACCCTAACTCATTCTGCACGTCGCGTCATCGGATGCCCTCGACAAGAACCTCTTGACACTGTCCACCAGACATGCTAGAAGGTCTGTCGTGAGGATGCAAGTTCGGAAAGTTAACTAACAAGGTCTGCGCAAAGCGGCCCGCAGCGGCCGTCGCGGAGCCGGAAGGACGTCCGGCGTATCATCAGCTTGGTAAAAGGGAGGGGGACTCTATGAGACGCATCACGGTGGTAGTCCTGGCAGGCGCCTTACTCGCAGGGGCGCTGGCGCTCGTCGCCGGCTGCGGAGGCAGCACGCCGGCGAGCTCGACGACAGGCCCGGCGGCGAGCGCCGGGCCGGTGCACCTCACGATCTGGGTGGGCTGGAGCGCCCGCGAACTCGGCATCTTCAAGGACGTGGTCGCCGGGTACGAGAAGGCCCATCCGAACGTCACGGTCGCCGTGCGAGGCTCAGTGAACGACGACCAGATCATCGCCGCGATCCGCGGCGGGAACGCGCCCGACGTCGTGAGCTCGTTCACCTCGTCCAACGTCGGCGCTTTCACGACCTCGGGGGCGTGGCTCGACCTCGGCCCATCCATGGAGAAGAGCGGCGTGCAGACCTCGTTGTTCACGCCCGCGACGATGTACTACACGCAGTACAAGGACACGCGCACCGCCCTGCCACTGCTCGCCGACACGTTCGGCCTCTACTACAACAAGGCGATGTTCGCCAAGGCGGGCATCACGGGGCCTCCGAAGACGATCTCGGAGCTCGTCGCCGATGCCAAGAAGCTGACGGTGCGCAACCCCGACGGCTCGCTCAAGGTGGTGGGCTTCGACCCGTTCTCCGGCTTCTATGACGGCACGCCGCCGATGATCGTCACCTACGCGCACTTCTTCGGGGCCAAGTACACCGACGCGCAGGGGCACTCCATCCTTTCCCAGGATCCCGGCTGGGCCGCCCTTTTCACCTGGCAGAAGGATCTGGTCGATTGGTACGGGTACGACGACCTCGTCCGCTGGCAGGCGGCGCAGGGCGACCAGTTCTCGTCCTCGAACTCGTTCGAGGTCGGCAAGATGGCCATGATGATAGACGGCGAGTGGCGTGTGGCCTTCATCGCCGCCGAGCATCCGGAACTCCCGTACGGGACCGCGCCTGGACCCGTGATCGACACGCAGCCGGGACTCTACGGCTCCGGCTACGTGAACGGCACCATCATCGGTATTCCCAAGGGCGCCAAGAACATGGCAGCCTCCTGGGACCTGTTGAGGTACCTCACGACCGACACGCACGCTCTGGTCGAGTTCTCGAACGGCATCCGTAACGTTCCTTCCACGCAGGAGGCGCTAAAATCGCCCGAGCTCAAGCCGGACGCGAACTTTGCGCCGTTCCTGAGCATCTTCGGCAATCCGCAGTCCACGACCACTCCGATCACCGCCGCGGGCGCCGCGTACCAGACGCTGATCCAGGACTTCGCGGTGAAGTACGAGGCCGGCAAGATCCCGGACCTCCATGCCGGCCTTGTGGAGCTGGACAAGCAGATCGACGCGCAGCTCGCGCAGGCGGAGTTGGGAGCCGGCGCTCCGTGAGTGCGACGCCGGCGACTCGGACGACTTTCGTCGGAGCCCTGCCGGCGGCCGATCGCCGGCGAGCCAAGGCGCGGGCGGCGTGGCGCCGCCGCGGCGTCGTGGCCGCCTTCCTGAGCCCTTGGCTCGTCGGCGTGACGGTCTTCTTCGGCTACCCGCTGGTCATGAGCGTGTACCTGTCGTTCACGCACTTCGACAACCTGTCGGCGCCACGGTGGATAGGTCTCGCCAACTACCGGTACATGTTCCACGACCCGATGATCGGCGTGGCGGTGCGCAACAGCCTCTGGCTCATGGCCTTCGCGGTGCCGCTCTACGTGCTCTCGGCGTTCGGGATCGCCGTGCTGGTCGCGCGGGTCAAGACGGGCTCCGGGTTCTTTCGCACCGTGTTCTACCTGCCGGCGCTCGCGCCCCCGGTCGCAGCTACGCTCGGTTTCGTGTACATCCTCAACCCGGCGAACGGGCCCATCAACGTGATCCTTGCCCATCTCGGCATCCAGGGCCCGCTCTGGTTCCAGTCGCCCGAGTGGTCCAAGCCTTCGCTGGTGCTGCTCGGCATCTGGGGCATCGGCAACCTGTTCATCATCTTCCTCGCGGCCGTCCTCGACGTGCCCAAGCACCTCTACGAGTCGGCCGAGCTTGACGGCACCAACGCCCTGCAGCGCCTGCGCTACGTGACGCTGCCGACGATAAGTCCGGTGATCCTGTTCTCGATCGTGATCAGCATCATCGCGGCGATGCAGTACTTCACGCAGGCCTACGTCGCCGCCAACATCGCCTCGGGCCAGGCGTCGCAGGCAGGAGACATCACGGTCAACCTCGGCTTCCCGCAGGGGTCCACCCTGTTCTACCCGATCCTGCTCTACAACGACGGCTTCCGCGCCTTCGCCATGGGCTACGCCTCCGCCATGGCGGTCCTTCTGTTCATCGCCGCGTTCGCGGTGACGGCCATCATCCTCGTCAACTCGCGCCGCTGGGTGCACTACGGTGGAGCGGTCAGATGACCACCGCCCCCGTCACCATGGAGTCGCAAGCGGCGCTCGCGCGCCGCAAGGTCCCCTGGACCGTCCGCCGCCGCCGCTTGCTGCTCTCGGTCGCGGATCACAGCGTGGCGATCGCGGTGGCGCTCATGTTCCTGCTGCCGTTCGTCTTCATCGTGCTCACCTCGCTGATGACGGCGAGGCAGTCGCTCTCGCCCGACATCTGGCCGAATCCCATCCGCTGGCGCAACTACGTCGACGTCTTCCTCACGGCGCCGCTGCTGCGCTGGACCGCGAACACGATGGTGTACTGCGGCCTGGCCACCCTGGGGCTGCTGCTCTCGAGCATCCCGGTCGCCTACGCGCTGTCGCGACTGCGCTGGCGGGGCCGCCAGGTGGCGTTCCTGATCGTGCTGGCGACGATGATGTTGCCGCAGCAGGTGACCGTCGTCCCGCTCTACGTCATGTGGTCGAAGCTCGGCCTCGTGGGCACCTTGTGGCCGGTGATCCTGGTCACGTGGTTCGGCGACGCTTTCTCGATCTTTCTGCTACGCCAGTTCTTCCTGACGATCCCACAGGAGTACATCGACGCGGCGCGCGTCGACGGCTGCGGCGAGTTCCGCATCCTCACGACGGTCGTCCTGCGACTGGCCAAGCCTGCGATCGCCGCGGTCGCGCTGTTCTCGGTCCTCTACTGCTTCAACGACTACTTCCTGCCGCTGCTGTACGTCGGTCAGGGCGATGTGAACACCTGGCCCGTCTCGATCGGCCTGTCGCAGTTCCGCAACCTGCATCAGGTGCAGTGGAACCTGACCATGGCGGCAACGCTGCTCGTCATGCTGCCGGTGATCGTGATCTTCTTCCTGGCGCAGAAGGTCTTTGTCGAGGGCATCACCCTGACGGGGGTGAAGGGATGAAGATCGCCGTCGTCGGCGGCGGCTCGACGTACACGCCCGAGCTCGTCTCGTGCCTGCAGCGCGAGGGCCTCGACGTCGGCGAGCTCGCCCTGCACGATATCGACGCCGGGCGGCTCCACGTGGTCGGCGGCCTGGCCGGACGGATGCTCGCCCGGCAGGGGTTCACCGGCGAGCTGGTGCTCACCGACGACCTGGATCGCGCACTGGACGGAGCCGACTTCGTGCTCCTGCAGATCCGCGTGGGCGGACAGGCTGCACGGCTCGTCGACGAGACGATCCCGCTTGAGAGCGGCTGCATCGGCCAGGAGACGACCGGGGCCGGCGGCTTCGCGAAAGCGCTTCGCACGGTCCCGGTCGTCCTCCAGATAGCCGAGCGCGTGGCTGAGCGGGCGGCTCCGGGCGCGTGGATCATCGATTTCACCAACCCGGTCGGGATCGTGACGCGGGCGCTGCTCGACGCTGGGCACCGCGCCATCGGCCTCTGCAACGTCGCCATCACCTTCCAGCGCCTATTCGCGCGTCTGCTCGAGGTCGAGCCCGGGCGGATCGTCGTCGACCAGGTCGGCCTCAACCATCTCACCTGGATCCGCGCGGTCCGCATCGACGGGAGGGACGTGCTCCCGCGGCTGCTCGAGGTCCACGGCGAGGCCCTGGCGGCGGAGGTGGAGCTGCCTCGCCGCCTGCTGGAGGAGCTCGGCGCGGTGCCCTCCTACTACCTGCGCTACTACTATGCGACGCGCGAGGTGCTCGCCGAGCAGCTCGCGGGGAGACCTCGCGCCGCGGTCGTGGCCGAGATCGAGCGCGAGCTGCTTCGCCTGTACCTCGACCCGGCGCTGGACGAGAAGCCGGCGCTCCTCGAGGGCCGCGGCGGTGCGTTCTACAGCGAAGCGGCCACGGGACTGGTCGCGTCACTCGCCGGCGGCAGCGGCGACGTCCACATTGTCAACATTCGCAACGCGGGCGCGATCGCCGGACTTGCCGACGACGACGTCGTCGAGCTGTCCGCCCGGGTCGACGCCGAGGGCGCCACGCCGCTGGCACAGGCGCCGCTCGCCCCCGAGCTGCTCGGCCTCGTCCAGCACGTGGCCGCGTACGATCGGCTCGCCGTCGCTGCGGCGACAAGCGGCGACCGCGCCGCGGCGCGCAAGGCGCTGCTCGTTCATCCGCTCATCGGCCAGGTCGCGCTCGCCGACGAGCTGTTGGAGCGGCTGCTCGACGCGGGCGCCGCGTATCTGCCCAAGTTCCGCCGGGAGGCTGCGGTATGAGCGAGCCTCTCGTCCTCGCCATCGACGGGGGCAACTCGAAGACGGACCTCGCCCTTGTGCGGGCCGACGGTTCGGTGGTCGCCTTCGTGCGTGGGCCCCTGAGCTCGCCGCATCACTTGGGCTTGGAAGGGTGCGTGCGCGTGCTCACCGATCTCCTCGACGAAGCGTGCTCCCAGGGCGGCCTGGATCGGACCGGCGGACCCGTCGCGGAGGTCGGCGAGCTGCTGCTCGCCGGCCTCGATCTCCCGGTCGAAGAGGAAACGTTCGGCACGCTCATGCGTCGCCGCGGCTGGGCGAAGCGAACCATCGTCGGCAACGATACCTTCGCGGTCCTCCGGGCGGGCACCGAGCGAGGCTGGGGAGTCGCCGTGGTCTGCGGCGCCGGGATCAACTGTGTCGGTCTCGCTCCCGACGGGCGTCAGGCCCGCTTCGCCGCGCTCGGCTCGATCACGGGGGACTGGGGCGGAGGCTTCGACGTCGGTCTCGCCGCCCTGTCGGCAGCGGCGCGCAGCGAGGATGGGCGCGGCCCGGTGACCGCGCTCGAACAGCAGGTCCCGGCCCATTTCGACTTGAGTAGACCGCTGGAGCTGGCTGAGGCGCTCCACCTGAAGAAGATCCCGATGCACCGCCTCACGGAACTCTCGCCCATCGTCCTCGCGCAAGCCGACCACGACCCTGTATCGGCCATGATCGTCGACCGTCTGGCCGAGGAGGTGGTCGCGCTTTCGCGGGTCGCGCTCGCCCGGCTCGAGCTGACACGCAGGCCGGTCGAAGTGATACTTGGTGGTGGTCTGCTCCGATCGGGCGACCGCCGCCTCCTCGCCGCGATCGAGACCGGGATTCACCAGATCGGTCCGGAGATCACCATTTGCGTGAGCGAGGCGTCGCCGATCGTCGGCGCGGCTCTCCTGGCGCTGGACGAGCTCGAAACGGGCCCGGCCGAGCAGGCGCGGCTGCGGTTGGAGCTGGGCGAGGCAGCGAGAATGTACGACCAGGATCGCAGATCAGGATCGGACTCGAGGAATCGGAGCCCATCACCATGAGCCCCAGAGGGAAGAGAGATGGCTGACGTTCGCTTCGAGCAGGCGACGCGGATCTACCCGGACACGACCAGACCGGCTGTGAACGCGCTCACCCTGCATATCGCTGATGGCGAGTTCGTGGTGCTAGTCGGGCCGTCGGGCTCGGGAAAGACGACGGCCCTGCGCATGCTGGCGGGTCTCGAGGACGTGGACGACGGCGCCGTGCTGATCGGCGACCGCGATGTCACCTTCGACCAGCCCAAGAAGCGCGACATCGCCATGGTGTTCCAGAACTACGCGCTCTACCCGTACATGACCGTGGCAGCCAACATCGGCTTCCCGCTGAAGATAGCGGGCGTCAAGAAGACGGAGCGCGAGCGGCAAGTCCGCGAGGTCGCCGAGATGCTCGGGCTCACGGAGTACCTTGAGCGCAAGCCCGCGTACCTCTCTGGCGGGCAGCGGCAGCGGGTGGCGATGGGCCGTGCGATCGTGCGCAAACCGAGCGTCTTCCTCATGGACGAGCCGCTCTCCAACCTCGACGCCAAGCTCCGCGTGCAGATGCGCGCCGAGATCGCCGACCTGCAGTCGCGGCTCGGCGTCACGACCGTCTACGTCACACACGACCAGGCCGAGGCGATGACGCTCGGTCACCGGGTGGCGGTACTGAACGACGGATGCCTGCAGCAGTGCGCCGCGCCGCGAGTCCTCTACGACAGGCCGGCGAACACGATGGTCGCCGGGTTCATCGGCTCGCCGGCCATGAACCTGCTCGATGCGCGTCTTGGGACGAACGGCTTCGTCTCTTTGGGCGGGGCGAAGATCCCGCTCACAGCAGAGGCCCTGGCGGCCGCGGCCCGCGGAAGCTGGGGGAGCGTCACGGTCGGCATCAGGCCCGAGTCGCTGGAGCTCGCCGCCGAGGGCATACCGGCGCAGGTCGAGGTGGTCGAGGAGATCGGAGCCGAGGCTCACGTGTTCTGCAAGACTGAGCTCGACGGCGAGACGACGAAGCTCGTCGCCAGCGTGGAAGTGCGCAGGGCGCCGAAGCGCGGTGATCGAGTCGTGCTCAAGCCGCGCCCCGAAGAGGCGCACCTTTTCGACCCCAAGACCGGCAAGCGCCTGTGAGCCGCACGGCATGGTGAACGCCCGAGGGCCTTCCCCGGCCCGTCACCTCGGTGCCGGCGCAAGTCTCGCGCGGTACACGGAGACGACGCCATGACTGCCATGCGAGACGAGATCGGCCAGCAGGCGCAGATCGTCGCCGACATGGCAGCAGATGCAGGGCCCTTTGAGGCGGCGGCTGCGGAAGCGCGCGCCGCCGGCGTGCGCTTCGTGCTCTACGCCGCCCGCGGCACCAGCGACAACGCCGCCGTGTTCGGCAAGTACCTGGCGACCATTGCCGCCGGCCTTCCCTGCGGCTTGGCCGTGCCGTCTGCGGCGACGGTCTACAAGGCGCATGTCGACCTCAACAGCTGCCTGGTGATCGGCATCAGTCAGAGCGGCGAGACGCCGGACGTGGCCGAGTACGTCGCCCGTGCGCGCTCGGCGGGCGCGTTCACGCTGGCCATCACCAACGAGCCGGACAGCAGATTGGCCGGTGTGGCTCATCGCGCGCTGCTCACGGGGGCCGGAGTGGAGCGCGCGGTGGCGGCCACCAAGACCTACACGAGCCAGCTCGCCGCCCTGGCGCTGTTCTGGTCCGCGTGGACGGGTCAGGCCGGCATGGCCGCCGCCCTTCGCGAGCAGGTCCCTCAGGCGATGAACGCGGCCCTAGCTCTGGAGGAGGGAGCCGCCGACATCGCCGCGCGACTCAGTCACGCGAATCGGCTTCTGGTCACCGGGCGAGGCTACAACTACGCGACGGCCCTCGAGGCGGCGCTCAAAGTGGAGGAGACCTGCTACCTGCCGGCGCTACCGTTCTCGGCCGCCGACCTGCGTCACGGACCTATCGCCGTGATCGAGCGGAGATACCCCGTCCTGCTCTTCGCCCTCGCCGGCGCCACATTCGACGGCATGCTCGAGTTGCACGAGGACCTGTGCTCGCGCGGCGCCCAGACGTTCGTCGTCACCGACGGTGACGACGAGTTCGCGGGCGCCGCGGGCGTCCTTCGACTCGCGGTCGTGCCCGAGGAGGTGTCTCCGCTCGTGGCCATAGTCCCGGGCCAGCTGTTCGCCTTGAGGCTCTCGCTAGCCCGTGGCCTGGACCCGGACCGGCCGCGGGGGCTGCGCAAGGTGACCCGGACGCTTTGACCACCCATCCGACCGCGATCCGTGACCACGTCGAGGAAGCTCCGCGGACATGACGGCGCTGAGCATCCGTTACCTTGCCGATCACCCGGAGGCAGCCCCCTTCCTGGGAGCTTGGTTCGCCAGGGAGTGGGGGGACGGCAGCGAGGAGAGGACCGCGGCCGGGTACGCTGGTCAGGTGTCGCACGCTGCGAGCGCAGACCACCTCCCCATCTGTCTGGTCGGTCTGCTCGGGGTCGAGCCGGTGGCCACGGCGACTCTCAAGTTCCGCGAGATCGAGTACTCGCCGGAGGCCGACTTCTGGCTCGGCTGGGTCTGCGTGCGCGAGGACATGCGCGGTCGTGGCTTTGGCAAGGCGCTCGTCGGGGCCGTCGAAGCTCAGGCGGTCGCGAGGGGCATGGCAAGGCTGTACCTTCACACCCCCACCAGGGAGGCGTTCTACCTCCAGCTAGGCTGGCGGACGCTCGGTCCGACCACAGCGGACGGTAGGCCGTCCACGGTCATGACGAAAGCCTTCAACGGCGCAGGTCAAGCCGCACAGTCCCGCGCTCGACAGTCCCCCTGACGCGAAGCTGTTCGTCGAGGATCACTAGGTTCGCGGGCATCCCCGTGGCGACCGCGCCCAGGTCGCTGCGACCGAGAAACGCCGCCGGGTACGTTGAGGCCATCCGCCACGCCTCTTCACGGGCAATACCGCATCGCTGCACGCAAACGCGGAGCGCGTCGGCCATGTCTACGGCGGATCCTGCAAGCTTGCCGTCCGGCCGTGTGCACCTTCCGTCGCTGCAGGTCACCAGGTGCGGACCCAGCGCGAATGTGCCGTCTCCGTCCCCGAGAGGCGGCATCGCGTCGGTGATGAGGAACAGGCGCTCGCGCTTGGCTCGCTTGACGGCCCGGAGTGACCCCGGATGCACGTGGTGGCCATCGGCGATCACGCTCACCCAGGCATCCCGAGCGGCGAGCGCCGCTCCCACGAGGCCGGGCTGGCCTCCCGAGAACGGCGGCATGGCATTGAACAGGTGAGTGACGCCGCTCGCGCCTCGCTCGAGGAACTCAGTAGCCTCATCGTAGGTCGCTTCGGAATGACCGAGAAGCACGACGATCCCCGCGGCGGTCAGCGCCTCCAGCTGCCGGAGCGAGACCATGCCGGGCGAGACGGTGATGACGCGCAGCACGTCCCGGGCGGGCAGCAGGATCGAGCGCAGCTCATCCTCAGTGAGCGGCCGCAACGCTCTCTCGTCGTGCGCGCCTTTCATCGGCGCGCTGATGTAGGGTCCTTCGCAGTGAAGGCCCATCACTGGACTCATTCCGGCCTTGATGGCCGCTCGCACCGTCTCGACGGCCGCCACGATCTTGTCCGGTGAAGGTGACATAAGTGTGGGGAGGAAGGCGAGGGTGCCGCATCTTGCATGCGCTTCGGCTATGGCCCTGAGGCCGGTCAGCGAAGTGTTGTCGTTGAACAGAACGCCACCCCCGCCGTTCACCTGGAGGTCGACGAACGCGGGGCCAACAAGACTCCCGCCCAGATCGACGACATCGGCGCCGTCAGGGATCAGACGGGGCGGAACGATGTCGACCACGCTTGCGCCGTCGATGATGAGGGCGCGGTCGTCAAACCATCTGGAACTCGTGAAGATAAGGCAGTTCACCAGGGCGACGGTCATCCGGACTCATCCTCTTCCCGTTCGGTCAACGAGTTCGCGTACCCAGCACGAAGCCTAGTCTACGGGGTCATCCAGACATTGGCATGACGCGCTTCCACCCGCTGCTCTGCTGCGAGGCCACGACTGGCGAGGCGCTCGCCGGGATCCTGCGCCCCGGATGCGCCGGCGCCAACAGGGCCGCCGACCACGTCGCGCTGCTGGAGCTCGCCTGTCGGGGAGGGGGGCTCCAGTGACGGTGCTCGAGAGCCTCTGGGACTACCTATCCGTGGTTGGGGACGTCACGCTGGCCTGGACGCCGGACGGGAAGGCCCTCTCGGTGGCGAACAGCACCGGGGGAGGGACGGTTGGCTCTCCCATCTTGGTCCTCAAGGTCGACGGTTCTGGGCTCTCGGCCGTCCCCGGCATCGACGCCGCGATCGACCCCGCCTGGCGGCCGGAGTAGGGCTCGCAGCGAGCGGCGTGAATGAGTCGGCGCTGAGCGGCGACCGAAGCGCCGCAGGCGACCGACCCTCCGACCTCGTCGCTCATGTAAGGGACTCGGGTGTACTACTAACCTCGATCTTTCACGAAGGCTCTCACAACCTCTTGTGAGGACCAGATCCGGCCCCTGCCAGGATAGCGCATCCGCGTGAGCGCCGCCGGGGATGCAGTGGCGGCTTGGCGCTGCCCGCGGAGGTCTGCGGCAGTGCTCCGCGCCCGTTCCAAGGCATGCCAAGGCAGGTCCCCCGAGGCCCTTGCGTCTGTGAAACGGCCGTCCCCGCGTCAGCCTGAGGGTAAGGCTTGCAGGCGCATGAAGGCGGTCGCCAGGGCCGGCCCCCAGAGCCACGAGCGCGGCAGGCGCAGCTTCACCCTGTGGGCGTGGCTCGCGATCCGGCCGGCGACGTGCAGCAGGCGGTACCTGAGGCGCTTCGGTTCGCAGGCGGCGAGATCCGTGCCGGCGAGCAGCAGCCGCTTCGTCCAGGCGAGCAGGTCGCAGCCCATGAGCACGAGTTCGAGCCAGGCGGCGTTCATGGCGTAGGCGCGGAAGGGCAGGTTGCGCAAGCCCGCGGCCTTGGCGCAGCGGATCGCGTCCTCGATCGCGGCGCGCTGCCGGTGCACCTGCTCGAGGCGCGCGATGCGAGAGCCCCTCTGGTTCGTGAGCAGCACCTGGAAGCGGTGGCCATCGGCGTCGCTGAAGGAGAGCTGCGCCCCGGGGTGCGGACGCTCGCGGCGGCAG
>Ga0315273_10012338_pt1 | contig 10951 bp, 8 predicted proteins | sample YL17G02_0_MG_FD_205753 | JGI IMG/M metagenome (GOLD analysis project Ga0315273, IMG submission 205753) | Sediment microbial communities from Yellowstone Lake, YNP, Wyoming, USA - YL17G02_0 | ecosystem: Environmental > Aquatic > Freshwater > Lake > Sediment | place: USA: Wyoming | collected...
CGCGGCCTGCGGGCGGCGCCTGGGTCTGGCCCTGGCCCCCGGCTGCCGCTGACACACTCCGGGTGTCGCGCGTTCCTGGTGAGGCAGGCTGGGCGTCGCCGCCTTCAGCCGCCTTGAGAGTGGCGACGTCGTATCGATAAGTCTTGCCGCTTTGCGTGTAGGTGAAGGTTTTGCCGTCGCTCGCCCAGGTTACCCCCAAGGCGCCCGTGACGAATGCCTGGTTGATGATCGGCTGCATTTTCGTGTACTGGTCGTATCCCGGCATTGCCTTGAGGCGATCCTGCGCCGTTGATCGGGTGATGCCGGCGAAAATAACGATGAGGCAAAGCATGCCTGCGATGCGCGCACTAGCTCCAAAACTTTTCATTCGTGATTCCTTCCGGGAACGTGGTGAGGGGGCAGTATAGCATCGAACAGGAGCGGATCGACCGGGTTCGATGGTGAAGATCCAAGCTGGATGCCTTCCAGCGTGGATAAGTTCGTGAAGGCGTTTCCGGACTATCAGTATCCGATGATGACCAACAGCGGATTCCGGTCCTGCTGGGCCTGTATCTTTGAGCTCAAGTGAAGTGCAAGGAGGACCTCGTATGAGCACATTTCACTATTGCAGGAAGTTTAGCGGTCAAGGATTGGGCCACGGGACGGACATCGGTCATCACAGGAGCAAATGCGCGTAAAACTCAAACGTGTGGCCTCGACCCGGAGGTCGGCGCAGCTGACTCGCTCGGCGCATCCCAGTGAGCAGACACCTTGAGTTCGTGCCGTTCGGGGCGGTCCCCCGATTTTTCACTCAAAGCACAAACGGCATCGCTCGCTATCCGCGGGAATCTTGAACAGATGATCTTTTATTTTTGGTTGGGGCTATGCCGCGCCAAGTACTCCCATGGAAATGTTGATGAACCGGTTATCCCTGGGAGCCTGGAGAACCCTCCGGCATTCGGCTGCCATAGGACTGAAGCGCGAGATAACTGAGACCAAACCTCTTGATGTTGTCGTGCTGTTTCTCGTATTGGTCAAAGTGCCCTTCTTCATCCCTTATCAGCCGCTCGAAAATCTGCTTCGAGCCCAGATCCGCGTTGGCGGTGCACTCCAGGGCCGCCTGGTTGTATGCCCGAATCCCTTCTTCCTCCATCGACATCACCTTGAGTAGCATCGCTTCCGGCTCGATGATCTTTTCCACCCCGCCTGCGGGAACCATCTCCACCTCACCCTTTAAGAAGAGTACGCGTTCAGCGAGCAACTCCACATGCCCCATTTCCTGGATGGCTATTTGCTTGAACAGGTTCGAAAGCGGCTGAAATCCCTGGTCGTCCAGATGAAAGTGGAAGTACATGTATTGGTGCACAGCCTGCAATTCGTCGGCGACTGCGGCGTTAAGCAAATGAATGCTCTTGCTCTTATCCATGACTGATTCTCCCTATTGAAAACGGCATGAACGAATCAAATCGCGCCCTGTGGAAAATGTCAACCTAAATTGGCTTTATAAGCCCCCGACTCTGTCGGCGGCAGATTATCCCGGCGTACAGCCTGGATCCGACGAATCGTTAGCAGGCCAAATAATTTTGAAGCCGTAGCGATGTCCGGATGTCTTTCTTACGACGCAAAAGAAATGCCCGGCTCGGATTTTCATGGGTGAATCCCTGGTGCGTGTGATACAGGTCTCAGCACTGCAGGGGGTGATATGGGGTCTCGCGCCAGGGATTTGCGTTTTGCCGCGCGGATGCTGATCCGGAATCCCGGCTTCACAGCTGCGGCGCTCCTGTCGCTTGGATTGGGAATCGGGGCGAACACTGCTATTTTCAGTGTAATCAATGAAGTGTTCCTCCGCCCGGTTCCTCTTGTCACCAGCCCCGATCGTCTTGTCGCCGTGGGACGAACTCTTGACGGCAAGGCTTTTGAGGGATTTTCGCACCCGGAGTACCTCGAGTATCGGGATCACAACCAAACGTTTTCGGGTCTGATGGGCTATCGCGGAACGGAATTGAATCTAATCCATGGCGGCGATGCCCTCCGGATCAGGGGATTGCTCGTCACGGCAAATTACTTCTCGGTGCTGGGCGTTAATGCCGTTCTGGGACGCACATTCCTTCCCGAAGAGGATCGAACACCGGGTTCCCATCCGGTTGCGGTTTTAAGCCATGAGTTGTGGAAGAACAGCTTTGGCTCGGATACCGCAATTCTGGGAAAGACTCTGGTCTTGAACGGCCACGACTACACCGTTATAGGTATCACTCCCAGGGGCTTCAAAGGGATAGAGATGGGTGAGACTGCCGCCGTCTGGCTCCCGATGGCCATGGAGGGATCCGTCCGACCGATGTTTCCCACACTCAATAGCCGGATGTTTACGGTACTTTCCGTCGTCGGTCGGCTTCGCGCCGGCATCAGCATGGAACAGGCGCAGGCTTCGATGAATACCCTCGCCCGCGCACTCGAGCAGACCGATTCCAAGACCGGAAAGCAAAGAAGGGCAACCTTGTCGGCAGATGTCCGGTTCACCGATCCGGAGTGGCGTTCCGAAGCCGCGAGGCTGCTGGCTTTGCTGATGGGGACCGCGGCAATGGTCCTGGTCATCGCGTGCACAAACGTGGCGAATCTTCTCCTGTCCCGGGCCAACGCGCGAAGCAAAGAGACGGCAATTCGAATAGCATTGGGCGCCGGCCGCGGCCGATTGATGCAACAGTTCCTGAGCGAGAGCCTGTTCCTTTCCCTGCTTGGCGGAGCGGTGGGACTGCTCATTGGATTTTGGATGTCTAATCTCCCAAAGGTGTTTCTTGGAGGTGAGTTTGATTTCAGTCCCGATACAAAGGTCCTGACATTCACCTTTCTCATTTCAGTGCTTAGTGGAATCCTTTTCGGTTTCGCACCCGCGCTCCAAGTCTCTAAACCCGCTCATGTCGGCTCGGCTTTGAAAAACACCGTGGCCGGGGGAGTAAGCGGCAGTCCGCGCTTGCGGAATTATCTTGTCATCCTCCAGGTGGCATTGTCGCTGGTGCTGGTCACAGCCACGGGGCTACTGGTCAGGACAATGCACAATCTGCGATCCCTGGATCTGGGGTTTGAAACCAGAAGCATCCTGGCGATGCCGATCGAGCTGCGCCCGGCGGGATACAGCGCGGCTGAAGCCTGGATGATTCAAAGCCGGCTTGTCGATCGTGTCGCGAGCCTCCCGGGAGTTCGCTCGGCATGCCTGGCGGATGATTTACCCGTTAGCGGCTGGTTCTCCGGGACAAGAGAGCTTCTCCTGGAGGATCGCGAAACATGGTATCAGGGGCGCGGTATCCGCGTCGATCTCAGCGTGGTTTCCGGAAACTACTTCCATACTCTGGGGATTCCCCTTCTCCGCGGCAGAGATTTCGGCCGCCAGGATCAGAAGGAAAGCCCGCCTGTTGCCATTGTCAGCGAGACCGCGGCGCAGCAGTTCTGGCCGGGGCAGGACGCGATTGGGAAGCGATTCCGAATTATTGAATTCATGGGCAGACTGAGCGGTTTTCGCCAGGTCATCGGCGTGGTAAAGGATACACGGTACCATCGACTCGATCGGAAAACCGCACCTCATCTCTACCTGCCTCTGTCCCAGAGCCCGGAATTGGACACAAAGCTCCTCGTGGGCGCCTCGGGAAAGCCCCAAAGCATTATCGAAGGAGTGCGGCGTGAGGTCCGGGCAATAGACCAGAATTTGCCGGTTTCCGATCTCAGGACACTGGCAAATCTGATCGCTGAACGGGATGGGGAAAAGAATATGACGGCAGCACTTGTGAGCATGTTTGGTCTTCTTGCCCTCATCCTGGCGATGATTGGACTTTACGGCACGGTCTCCTATTCCCTATCGCAACGTACCCGAGAGATCGGCATTCGCGTTGCGCTGGGGGCGGATCGAAGCCGCTTGCTGTGGTGGATGGTCGGGCAGGGTATGCAATATGCACTGGCCGGGGTTGTGATCGGCCTGGTGGCCGCCCTGTTCGGCCTGAGCGTCATGTCGAGCTTCCTTTTTGAGGTGGCACCCACGGATCCGTTGACCTTTGCTGTTGTCTCTGTGCTCCTGCTGGGTGCGGCTCTGCTTGCCTGCTACATTCCCGCGCGCAGAGCCACGACGGTGGATCCCATGTCGGCCCTGCGCCAGGAATAAATAATTTCGGTGCCAGGCGACTCAACCTCCAGCGTAGTGCGTCTCAAATCCTTAACCGCTCCCTCACGGTCGCGGCTCTGTAATCCATTGATTCATCGGAGCCGCGCGCGTAAGCCAGCGGCGGAATATGCATCAAGATTTGCGATGCACCACCGGGATTCACGATCGTTTATATGCGCGCGCCTTCGCGTTCCGGAAGGGTTCCAAAAGGCTGGTAATGGTTTCCTGCGATCTGGGCAGCTTCATGTTCGCCGGAGATTTTCATAATGCAATCCTGACAAAATTCAGCCTGCAGTCGGATGAGCTTTTCCTGTGTGCCACTCACACCCATAGCGGGCCCCCTGCTCAGTCTGAATCGCAAATATCCTCACCGGTACAAGGAAGGGGGGTACGAGGTGAACCAGAGCGGATTCAGCCCGGATGCGGCCGACATCCTTGTGAAGCCGGCGGTCGAAATGCTTTCCGATCTCCGGAAGGAGTGAGCTGGACCGCTAATGTAAATCTTCAATTGTTCAGCGGGCGCCCTTCCCCAGAAGAACAACGGGGAAGGTGCGAAGCAGGATTTTCAGATCGAGGAGGAGGGACCAGTTATCAATGTATTGAAGGTCCAGTTTCATCCATTCGTGGAAGTCAATCTCATTGCGTCCCGAGACCTGCCAAAGGCAGGTGATCCCGGGTTTTACCGACAATCGCCGCCGCTGCCAGCGTGTGTATTCCTTAACCTCTTCGGGCAGCGGTGACCGGGGACCTACCAGGCTCATATCGCCTTTGACGACATTCCACAGCTGAGGGAACTCATCGAGGGAGCTCTTGCGCAGGAACCGCCCGAAAAGAGTGACCCGGGGGTCGTTGCGCATCTTGAACACCGGCCCATCCATTTCGTTGAGATGACGAATTTCCCAGAGCACATCCTCCGCGCCCTCGTTCATGCTGCGAAACTTGTAGAGCGTGAACTTGCGCCCGTAGAGGCCGCATCGGATCTGCCGATAAATCACCGGCCCCTTGGATGTCAGCCCTACCAGGATTCCGATGACGATCAGAAAAGGCACCAGGAGGATCAGCAGCGCCAACGCCAGGATTACATCCATCGCCCGTTTCACGAACAATGAGAAGGCATGGTCCGGCGTGGCGCTGAAAGTGATCACCGGAACGCTTTCAAGGAACTCCATCGATACTTTCGCAACTTTGACCGGGAAGAAATCCACCGCCACGCGAGTCCGCACCCCCTGCTCTTTACAGATGGCCAGAACTTCATCGAGTCCTTCGAGGTCCCTTGGTTCGGTGCCGACAAAAATGATCTCGTCGACAACATGGTCCTCGATGATCTGAGGAATACTCGAGATGTTGCCGAGAACATCAGGCGCGTCGTGGTGGTTCCCACTCGAAGTCAGTTCCACATATCCCAGGATTCTCAATCCCCAATCCGAATAGCGGGCGACCAGCCTTCCCATATCCCTGGCCTTGGCGCTCGTGCCTACAATCAGAATGTTGCGCTGGTTGCGGGAGGGACGTCTGCGGTAGCGGGTGTGCAAGGCGAGGGCCAGCCTCGGAAAGCTGAGCAATCCGGCCTGGAAGACCATGTAGAGACCGATGAGGAATCGGCTGACATCCAGCTTCAGGGCAAAGGAGAGGAACCCGAAGAAGAGTCCGAGCAGGATGGAGCTTTCCAGCAGAATGCGTACCTTTTCCCAACTGGACCGCCGCATACCAATCCGGTAAAGACCTAAGAAATAAGCCGATATGGCCCACCAGCCGATCGAAAGCGCAACCCAGAAAAAGTACCTCTCTATGGGATGGAGGATCGGATTCAGCAGACGCTCCAGGCTCGGAGGCAGTAAGCCATCGATATGCGCCCTGGTGAAATAGGCAAGCGGAAAAGCCGCGATGGTCAGAAGCAGATCAGAGGTGAATTGAAGTGTATTGAATAGCTTGGCGTGTTCGCGGAACATCCGTTTCTTTCTGAAGATTAAAGAGGGATTATAACATAGGTACTGACGAGTCCTGTCCCTGGCGAATTGCTAATTCGAGGCACAACCCCAGGCGACTCCAGGTTTTGTTACGATAAGGAGATGCGCGATCTCGTCATCCTCTTCGTTCATGTCAGCGCTACTCTTGTCCGACTCCCGGGTCCGGGCGGCATCCGTTCCGTAGTCGCCGAATCCGTTCTCGTCAAGCACCAACTCCTGATCCTCAATTGTTCCCGGCAGCGGTCACCCCATCTGCGCACTTCAGATCGCCTTGTTGCCGGTTTGTGTGCTCTCCTCATTCGCCCCGCCCGGCAGATCGCTTTGGCTTTCGGAATTGAGATCAGCAAGGACATGGTTCGCCGTATCCTTGTCGAGGGTTGTATCAGACACCCATCGCAGCATGACTCTGCAGCACGGACTTTGGAGCATGAAAGCGCGTTAATCAACGACAAGGTTGATAAGCGGAATCCCCATCGTGCGCGGTGAACGAAGGAACCGGAGAAACAGCCTACACGCGTTTCCAGACGGTCAGCATACGGTTATCGCCCGGTGCCGATTGAAATTGCGAGGGGCGCGGGGTGTCTGGCGCGGAGATGCAGATTTTCAGCAGGGCGCCTTCGAACTCGTAGATGCCGTGCTGGGTCTTTCCCTTGTTCGAGCCAGTGATGTTGAGATAATCGATGGTTTTTGGTGATTTCGAGGAGTCGCTTGTGAACTCGATCCTCATCATTTCCTGCGGACCAGCGTATACCGTGGTCTGGTTGCCTTGGGTCACTCTCCTGATCCACTTGACCAACGACTTATCCATCGGGTGGCCGTCCATAATGCCGGAAATCATATGCCATTCGCCCTCAAACTCGGTCTCCGGTGTGCTCTTTGGGGATGTCGGCGCGATTTTTTTTGATGCCCGCGCCTTTGCTTTCGCAACCACGTGGGCGTCGCCGCGAGTGAGCGACTCAAGCGCGAAGCCGCTACCAGGGTTTGAGGCGAAGCAGGACGGGCGCACGGTTCCGCGTGTGGCGAGGCAGAGTCTCCAGGTGTCGCCGTCGAGCTCGTAGATGCCTGGATTGATGTTGCCTTTTTCCGGACCGGCGTCAAACTTCATGTCGAGCTGATGTGGGCTTGTGGTCGCATCGAGTTCGAGCGTGCCCTTGAACACGGCTCCCATGCCGCTGTTGGCGAAGCGATTGCCTTTGACCACGATTCGGGCGTTCGCCAGCATGGCGTCGGGCATCTTCTGCCCTTCCACCTCCAGAGCTGTGACGGTCCAGGTGCCTTGGAGCAGATCGAGATCTTGGCGCATCGTTTTCCCTCGGGGTGATTATAGCGGGTGCAGGGTGACAAGCCAACATTGGTCAGGCTGGTTCGGCGCGCTGAGTTGGCCACTTTGCCGTATTACGCGTATCTCGGACGCTGGCCCAGTGCGGCTCCCTCATCCTCCAGAGAACCGGCCTGCCGATACCTGGGTTTCTGGCCTGTAAAGGTATGGGGAGACACGCCTGAAATTCGCAGTTCGCGGCGCCGATGTGCGGGACTGCAAAGCGTGAACCGCGAACCGACCACGCATTCCGAGGATCAACGCTGGGGAATCAGGCACCGAAGCTCATGCAAGGCCCGATCCCAAATCAGCCATCGGGAGCCGTCACTGTTGATCGGCAGGTTTTTTTCCTGGCGGAGTTCGACTGAGATTCCGGCACCTTTGAGCTGCATTCCGACCATTTCCGGAAACCCGTTGCCCCAGAAGTAGACGCCGTTCAATGTAGCCGGCAAACCGGCCGCAATGAGTTGTTTCGTCGTGGGCTCGATGCACTTCACGGCCGCCGCCGCGGATGATCTGGCCTTGTCCGAGGCATACCTCCAGGCTTTCAAATTATGATCGAGGGCAAACAGATTGAAAATAAGTACGACAGCCGGAATGATCCTGGGCATTCTGCCGCGGAGTCTCTCGGAGGCCAGCGCCATCATCAGGCAGAAGCCGATCGACGGCAGGTATAAAAAGCGGGACTTCTCCAGATCGCTGCCGATTTTCAGCAGGTGGAGCGGCGGGATTACGGCAATCAGCACGAAGCCGAGCGTGAAAGCCAATCGGCTGCGTGGAATTCTGCCGGCGGCCAGCCCGACCAGCGTGATGAGGTAAGCCGCCAGAAAGAACGCAAAAAACGCGCCGGGTTCGATGCTCCAATTTACCGGGAAAAACAACGCGCCCCAGATGCGGAGGGTCAGGGCGTTCAGAGCCGACATGACATCGGCGGTCACTATCCCGGACGACCCGACCCGGGGATCGCGGTAGCCGCCAATCCCGCCGTACAGCAGCAGTCGTTGTGCAAATAACGCCGCCGACACCAGGAAAAACGGGAGGACCGAGCCGATTTGTCCGGACAGCGAACCGCGCTCGCAAAAAAGGAAGAGCACCAGCAGCAGAGGAAAAATATAGGCGGATTCCTTGCTGAGAATGGCCAGGCTCATGCTAAGCAGCGCAAAGGCAAGGGCCCGGAAGCGACTCGGCCCCGCCAGATCCAACGATCGGATGAAGAAAATCAATCCGCACAGCACGAAAAACGTGGCCAGGAGATCGAACCGCCCCGCAATCCAGACGGCCGTCTCCGGCCGCGTCCCATGAATCAAAAACAGGGCCGAGGCGAAGAACGCAGCGAATCGAGAGGAGCAAAATCGCAGGCTCAGCACATAGACCAGAAGCGAGTTTGCCAGGTGCAGGATCAGGGCCGACAGATGCCAGGCCACCGGATCCCATTGAGCCCAGGTGGATTCGACAGCCAGGGCCAGCCTGGTGATGGGCCGGTAGAATCCGTACCCGGTTTCAGCGGCAAAGACGGTCCCAATGCCGGATCGCAGTGAGTTGCCGGCCTTTACCAGGACAAAATCGTCGGAGAGAAAATAGAATCCGATGGTGTGCCCGAAGGCGGCCGCAGCCAGCAGGATCAGCGCAACGGCCCCAAGGCAAAAAGGCCGGAGCGCGGGAAGATTGCAAGCTGCTTCCCGGCCCCATCGGGCCCGTGCCGCTAAGACGAGAACGAAGGCAAGCCCGAGACAGCTCTGGGTGTCCATCGGGGACTTCATGTGCAGCGGCGGTGAATCCGGACCCAGTATCGCCCGCAACAATATCAATGTGCCCAGGACAGCATTGATCGACCAGAAGCCGCGCTGTATCAGTCTCTCGTTCAAAAAGTAGCGATCTCCGATTGAAACTCCGGTGAGTTCTATTTTGATTTGACTTCAGGATATCCGGTTGCACAAGCAGTTTTTTTCCTGATTCATAAAAGGGAGCTAGGGGTTCATGATGGTGTGGCGCCCCGGAGGGAAGGATTTTCTGGTCTGGCCGCTCAAGTTTTTTTTGATCGGACGGTGTAAATCGTGAGGCCGGAGCAATGAAGCGCTGCAAGAACCGGACGATAAGCCTGCGCTCTCGCGGCGCATCCCCGATCTGCTAGAGAGGCATTTTTAATGGAAAACCTGAACCCTGTTCCCGACGAGAACGAACCAAAGAAGCCGCTCTGGCGCCCGTGGAAGTGGATAGGACTGATCGGTTTCGTTCTGGCCCTGATTTTGAAACCCTGGATTCCCAGCCTGCTTTCAGTTCTGTTGTTCATTTACGGCTGTGTCGCGATTCTCAATATCCTGTTTCATTTTTTCAGGTATCTGAAAGACAAGTTCTTCTGGCGGGTGCGCAACCGCGTCCTGGGCTCGTTCATTTTCGTTGGCTTCCTCCCTCTGCTTCTGATTCTGGGAACGATCTTTATTGCCGCCCGCTTACTGGCCGGCCAGCTGGCGGCAAACTATCTCGAGATTTCGATCCGCGCAATGGAGCATGAAATCTTCATGATCGGGGATGAAGTCGCGGAGCAGATCTCTTCCAGTTCTGCGGCGGACTTGGAGCCACTGGTCTCTCACATGCTCTCGGTGCATCAAGTTCAGTTCCCCAGTCTTGCCGCCCGTCTGCTGCGCAGGACAGCCGGAGGAGCCTTCGAAGTTGTCTGGCAGTATGATCCGGCAAAATTTCTTCCGGGAGGCGATTCCTTTCCCGCGGAGAAATGGCTGCGCCCGGACCAGAAATACGAGGGAGTGCTGGTGGCCGGCAAGCAGGCATTGATTACCGGTGTTCGCCCTGCGCCGCGCCTGAGAAATTACTACCTCGATGTTTCCGCCCCGCTGGACAGGGCCATCGAGGACCGTCTATAAAAAGAACACTCCATTTACGTGGTCTTCACCGGGACAGGCCGCACCCGTGTCGACAGGAATCGCACGGGATTCAGGATTGAAATCAACGAAAAGCCCGATAAAACAACGCCGGAATCTGGGAGCGCAACGAGCGCAGATGCCACCGCCAGCGCCTATGATGAATTGGATAAGCGCAGCAAAGATGATCCGCGCAGAATGATCTTTTGGTGGTCGATTCTGCGCGGCAGGGATTTCTTCACGGGGAAGGATGCGGCTGTCACCTTTGCCGTGCTGAAGGCGCCGTTGGCCACCCTCTATCAAAAATACCTTACTGGCGCCTTCGACCAGGGCAGGATCCTGCTGGTGGTGATCGGTGTGCTGGCGGGATTGTTCCTCACGGCCGAGCTGGTCTCCATCATCATCGGAATCACCATCAGCCGCCGGATCACCAGGTCGGTTCATGACATGTATCAGGGGACGCTGGCACTGCAAAAGGGAAAGCTCGATTATCAGATCCCTGTGCGGAAGAAGGATCAGCTCGGGCTGCTGGCGCACTCGCTCAATCAGATGAGCGCATCGATTGTGAGGCTGCTCGAGGAGGTCAGCGAGAAGAAGCTCCTCGAGCAGGAACTCGAAATCGCGCGCGAGGTCCAGGCAACGCTCTTCCCCAAGCAATTGCCCA
>Ga0315273_10012339_pt1 | contig 10950 bp, 2 predicted proteins | sample YL17G02_0_MG_FD_205753 | JGI IMG/M metagenome (GOLD analysis project Ga0315273, IMG submission 205753) | Sediment microbial communities from Yellowstone Lake, YNP, Wyoming, USA - YL17G02_0 | ecosystem: Environmental > Aquatic > Freshwater > Lake > Sediment | place: USA: Wyoming | collected...
GGTTGGCGCCCGCCTCGGCTACGGTGCCGTATACGATCACCACCGAGCCGGCGCGGCGAAACATGACCGAGGCCCGGTAGATCGGTCCCGGCTTCTGGTCGGGCAGTCCGGGGCCGGAGAGCCATTTCTCGAGTACGGGTCTCCCCTTCTCGCCCGCGGCAGCGAGGAACTGCGCGGTAGTCACGCTCTTGGTGGTGTTGGCCTCGAAGAAATCGCGCATCATGGCAAAAAACTGATCGTCGCCCAGCTCGCGCCGCAAGGCGTCGAGGGCCAGCGCGCCTTTGGCCTGCGCGATGCGGAACCAGGCGTCGGAGCGGAGGTCGAATCGCAGCGCGGCCAGGGATTGGTCACGCTCCACGGCGGCGGCGCGATAGTCGGTTCGGAATTCCTCCAGCCGCTTCTCCAGGTCGGCGCCCGACAGCGCGCCATAGTAAGCAGCCGAGCCGGCGCTCAGCCAGATATCGGCGTCCGACGCGGGCAGAATCCAGCCCTTCCACAGCCGGTCTTTGTAGGCGCCGGCGCTTTCCGGCCTTGGGGCACCGCGTCCGGGGCGCGGCGGCTGGCCGGAGACCGCCGCGGCAGCAGCTTCCTGCCGGGCGGGCAGCGGCGCGCCTTTGCCCGCCAGGCGCGCCTTTTCGTTGTCGGCCACAATCACGCGCAGGGATTCCGATGCATTCCCATCGATCAACCGGTACCCGGAGGAGTACAGCCCCATGTTGCCGGCATATTGCTGCTTGGCCCACGGCGGCGCCACCCACTCGCGCTGGTTGGGCTTGCCGAACACCGCCCACATCATCAGCCGCGAGGCCATCTCCGCCGTGGTGACTTTGGCGTCCATCGACGATGCGGTCACCAGCGGTGGCGTGCGAAAAGCCAGGAAGGCAAACTGCTCGTCAATCCGCCCCTTGTACTCTTCGTACAGCTCCTGCCATTTGATATCGCGTGCCGAAGGGACGAAGGGAAGGTGCTGCGGCGCGCCTTGGGGGTCGGGCGCATACTCCAGCCGCACCTGCAGGTCCTTGGCGTTGTTGCAGCCCCAGTAAAAGCCCTCGGCGCCGCCGAACCAGTCGTTCTTCGAGCTGCGGTAGAGGCGCGTCTTGTAGGTGCCCAGCTCGAACATGGCGATTTCGTTGGTGCGGGAATCGCCGATCAGCCATTCGTTGGCATACAACCCGTTGTTCTTTGTGGCCAGGTGCTCGACCACCTTGTCGATGCTGTCGCCGTACTGGATGGCGCGGCGGGCGCGGTAACCGACCGGAGTGCCCTCGAGGTTGAAGGGGCCCTGGCGGATGGTGGTTTCCGTCAGCACCACGCCGGCGTCGTTCTGGTACCAGTCGGTGCCGCTCTGAATCCCGCCGGGGTAGCTCTGGATCAGCACGCGGTGGCCACGGACCGGCTGGATATCGAGCAGGATGTTGGTCTGCTCGGCCAGCGTGAGGGACCACATGGTGATATGGGCGATGACCATGCGGCCGTCGCGGGCCGCCTTGCCGGTGGCGGCAAACGCCGAGCACCGCTCGCCCGCTGCCGCGTCGCGCTTAGGGTCGAAATACGGGGGGCGCACCAGCTTCAGCATCTCCAGCCCGCTGGGGATAAGGGGCGCCGCGCTGCGCAGCGTGCCCAAATCGTCCATGGTGTTGGCCACCAGGATGTCCGTCAGGTCCACGGGCCGCTCGTCGTGCCTGGCGCCCGCCGCCGCTGCGCCGTCGCCAATGCCCTTCATCTCCTGGAGGATCTCCTGGTCGAAGCCGCGGAGGAACATGGCGTTGGCCGAGGTGCGCCCCTGCTCCCAGGCCCGCCGCCGCGATTGCGAGTCAAGCTGCGAGGCGCAACGGTCCAGGTAGCGCTCGATCTCGCGCGCCAGCAGCCAGCCGTGCTGGTAGCCGCGCTCATACGGCTCCCCTTCGATGTGCAGGTAAATCCAGCCGGCGATGGGGTAGCGGTAAGCGGGCCCGAAGGTTTTGACCGCGGCGCGCGAGGGCCAAGCCGCGGCCCCCGGCGCTTCCTCCAGGCTCACGCCCTCGAACCAGGCCTTGCCCCGAAAGGCGCCGCCGGCGCCGGCGATCAGCAGGATGCGGTCTTGGGAGCGGGTGGCCGTGAAGCGCAGCGCCAGGCGCGTCCAGTCGCGCGTGCCCGCCAGCGCTTCCGAGTGCACGTCGAAGGGCATGGACTCCATGGCCAGGGCGGCACCGGCGGCGATGGGCGTGCGATCCAAGTCGCGCACCTCCAGCTTCTCGGTGCGCACCCAGCCGCTCAGCTCGTACTGCCGCCCCGCCGTGAGGCGCAGCGGCTCGGAGCGAACGCAGGCATCCGAGTCGCCGGCCGGCTCCAGGCGCAGCGAACCGCGGTTCTGGCGGGTCACCGCGTTATCCGGGGTCAGGCGTCCGCGCACCGCCTCCCACTTGTTGCCGACTGGCGCCGCAACAGCCACTAACTGCGTTGAAAGCAGGCAGATTCCCAGTATTCGCATGCATCCTCCAAGGGTCAGTCGGCCTACTTTATCGCGGGAACAGCCGGCAGACTGGATAATTCACCACGGATCCCGCAGGGCGGGACGGAACCCATCCGCAGATTACGCAGATTTCGCAGATTCCGGAATTGGATCTTAATCTGCGTAATCTGCGAAATCTGCGGATCGGTTGTTTGGTCCATCCTTAAGAGGGGCGAAGGGCAGCGGCATCCGCGCCCATCCGTGTTCATCCGTGGTTAATTTTCATGAATCGGGAAGGAACTGCCCGTTGGCCCCGCGCTTGGGGAACTGGCCAGTTATCGGCTTCGGAACTGGCCGTTTTACTGGTTTGTCGATGCTTGTGTCCATTTTCTCCTCTTTTCTTTTGTTTTACTTGCCGGCCCGGCGCCATTTGTTTAATGGATAAATAATGGCTGGGGCCGAAGCAAACATGAAATTATATACAATAGCAGATAATTCCAGTATGGCATACCGTGTCAAGTTTTTCGGCCCTCTCGCACCGCAAATCATTGCAGCCAAAGGAAATAAAATTCGGACGGCACTTTTTGAAAATTGGCTTGTTTCTGAAGGAGGGCGGTAAAGCGCTGTACAGGCGCAACTTGCAGGCGCCGGTGTCTTAACAGCCAGTGGCAGAAGTAGCTGTTTTCACGCAGGGACCTGAGGGGCCGTGCGGTGGCGATTTGTTCCCCGGCCTCGGCCACCGTCCGCCCCAGCGTGGTCGTGTCGCCCTGGTCCGCACCTTGCCTTCCACGAACCGATCGACGCCTTCTTCGTCCAGCAAACTGTTCAGCCGTTGATAGAAGGGATGCCCGCCGCCGCGGCGAATATCGGCGGCGGGGATCCACAGTCCTTGCTGGCGCTCCCGCTGCTGTCGTGTGCCCATGGCCATGCGATTGGCCTCCGAAATCCGATAAAACATTTTAGTAGATTTATGTTTTATCGAGCTGGCCATCCGCAATCGATTCGCCGACTTTTGCCACAGGCTGGTAGGCGCCGCAAATCCATTCAGGTGCAAGGACGGCCCAAGGCACCGCCTTTAGGTCGAACGTGGGCCAACCGTGCGCAAAGCTTTACACGCCTGGGGCCGCGCGGTACAACAGGTGGAAACTATCAGGCGGAGAACAATCCATATAGTGACCCGTTACACCAAGGCAGCCACATCCCGCGGATTCCGCTTCTCATTCCGAAAGTCGTGGTATAAGTGATTTATTGGCATTAGCTTTCAGTCCCTAACGGTTCGGGGGAGGGGGCGATGATGTCAGCCTTGCGTGTCCGCTTATTCGGCGCATTCGAAGCCTCATTGAACAATCAACCGATACCCCGCCTGAACGGCAAGGCGCAGGAACTGTTCTGCTACCTGCTGCTGCATCGCGATCAGCCAAATCCCCGCGAGAAGCTTGCCGGACTGCTATGGGAGAGAGCGCCGGCAGCGCGGTCCAGGAAGTACTTGCGTGACACGCTTTGGCAACTGCATACGGCGCTGCACTGCGGGCAGAAGTTAGCTTCCAAGCGCCTGTTGGGGATCGCGGGTGACGACGTGCGGGCGCCATCCGGCCTCTGGCTGGATGTCGCTGAATTCGAGCAGGCGTTCACGGCGCCCGCGCGCGGCCCGCTCGGGGAGGCGGCTGTCCGGCGCATCCAGCAGGCCGTGGCTCTCTACCGGGGCGATCTGCTTGAGGGCTATTCTCAGCGTTGGTGCGTCGAGGAGCGCGAACGGCTGCAGTGCATGTACCTGGTGATGCTGGAGCAACTAATGACCTGTTGCCAGGCGCGCCGTGAATACGAGGCGGGGTTGTGTTACGGTGCTGCCGCCCTACGCTGCGACGCGGCCGATGAGCGTGCGCACCGGCGGATGATGCACCTCCACTGGCTGGCGGGGGATCGCGCTGGCGCTTTGCGCCAATATGCATGGTGCGCGAAGGCGCTGAAAGACGAACTGGAAGCATCTCCGAGCGCCGAGACCAATCGGCTATACGATCAGATTCGGGCTGGCAGTCCTGTCGCGGCCCGATCCGGATCGGCCGCGGTCCCGCCGGCCCCAACTCACACTCTGGCAGATCGTGTGCACGAACTGCGAACCATGCTCGGGAAATTGGAGAATGAACTTCGCCAGAGGGACCGCGCCAGGACCCCAACGTCAAGTCGAAAATCGAGTTTTTTGCGAAAGCGACTAACGCCTGAAGCGACAAGCGTTTAACCCTCCATCCTTCGATTGCCAAAGACGCTTCGACAGACGCTTCAACAGACGCTTTCACAGACGCCCCCGCGCTACACTGTTTTCCCTCTTCGAACACCAATTCGTCGTGCACTCAGCCCGACTGGGGGAGCAGTGATGTATCTGCGAAGATTCGTGCGATTCGGTCTCGCCCCGGCATCCTTCCTTTCCACGCTCCGCACTCCAAGGCGCCGCCTCTCGGCCGTTGCGCGCCTGGCCGTGCTGCTCGCCGGAGTGTTGCTCTGTGTGACCGCGCTCCGTCCCCAGCAGCCGGTCACGTACATTTATGACCAGTTGGGCAGGCTGGTCGGCGTGGTGGACCCGGCCGGGAACGCGGCCAAGTACAGCTACGACGCCGTCGGCAACATCCTGTCGATCACCCGCTACAACGCCGGCACGGTCACCATTATTAATTTCCTCCCCAACAGCGGGCCGATCGGCACGGTGGTCACGATTAACGGCACCGGCTTCAGCGCCACGCCCAGCCAGAACACGGTGAAGTTCAACGGCGTGACGGCCACGGTCAACTCCTCCACGACGACGAGCATCGTCGCCGTGGTTCCCGCGGGCGCAACAACGGGCACGATCCAGGTCACCTCGCCTTCCGGCTCGGCCACCAGCAGCGGTCCGTTCACGGTGACGATAGCGAGCGACGCCCCGACGATCACTGCCGTCACTGTGACCGGATCCAATCCGCCCTCGGCCATCGGGGTCCTGGGCACGCCCATCACCATCACTGGCAGCAATTTCGATCCCGTCCCGGCGAATGATAGGACGAAGCACAACGTTACATATATCCCGATCGGCACGGCGACAACCACCAGTCTGACGTCCACCGCCGGCCCTTCCTCCGGCCGTGTGACCGTGGCCACCGTGAAAGGCACAGGGACAAGCAGCGTGGATTTCTTCGTCGCGCCGCCGCCGAAGACCGCGGGCAACGTGCAGTTCACCGGCCGGGTGGCGCAGGGCGGCAGTATTAGCGTGCCATTGACGGCGCCAGGCGCGATTGGGCTGGTGGTCGTGGACGCGACCGCGGGACAGCGCTTCAGCATCACCGATTCGAACCACACCTTTGCCAGTTGTGCGAATGTGACCCTGTATGCGCCCAGCGGCGCGACCCTCGGCTCCAGTTGCATGGGCGCAGGCAGCTTCGCCGACTTCCCGGCCTCGTTTGTCAGCGGCACCCACACGATCATGGTGGAAAACCCCAATAGTGGCAGTGCCACACTAACCGTGAACGGCTTTACCGACGTTACGGGGACGATCACGCCGAACGGCTCCCCGGTGGTCGTCAATATCACCATCCCCGGGCAAAATGCACGGTTGACCTTCGGCGGCACAGCCGGGCAGAAGGTGAGCCTGGCCACCAGCGCCAGCACCCTCCCGAACTGCAGCGCGGATGTTTTCCTACTCAACCCGAGCGGAACCACACTGAACCAGTCAGGCTGGTGTGCCGGCAGCGGGAACGGGCTGTTGATCGATGCGACGACGCTACCCACCACCGGGACCTACACGGTTTTCTTGAATCCGGGCGGCATGAACACGGGCAGCACGACGCTGACCCTCTACAACGTCGTGGACGTAGTGGGCACGATCACCCCGAATGGCGCTTCCGTCCCGGTCAGCATCACCACGCCCGGCCAGAACGCGAACCTGACCTTTACTGGGAACGCCAGCCAACTCGTAACCGTCTCGCTGACCGGCAATTCCATCAACGGCGTCACCGTCAGCCTGCTCAAGCCCGACGGTACGGTGTTGACCTCTTCGTCTTCCAGCGCGGCCAGCTTCAACTTGGCGCAGCAAACACTGCCGACAACCGGAACCTACACCGTGAAGGTGGATCCGAATGGCGCAAACACCGGGAATATCACGGTCACCGTAACGAGCCCGTAATTAATGCGGAGTGCGGAATGCGGGGTGCGGAGTGCGGAGTCCGCAATGCGGAATGCGGGGTGCTGGATTGTTTGAAATCCGAAATCCGCAATTCCTAGACCTTGGACCTTGGATCGGGAGAAGAAGCCGTGGAACGAACGAAAGCGAAGATCATGTGTCCTGCGGGCTGCCTGTCAATCGGCCTGCTGGTGATCGCGGGCCTCGGGGCGAATGCGGCGCCGGGTAAAGCAGCGCCGGGCAAAGCGGCGGCAAGTGGCACGCGCGCCGCAATAAACGCGCCACGCCCTGGCATGCCTGCATCCGCCCCGGCGCGGAGCGCTCCCGCTGAGCGGGCGTTGCTGGCCGGCCAAAGCTCGACGCTGCTGCCCGACGGCCGCATACTGCTCCTCGGCGGCACAGGTGCGGCTGGCCCCATGGACGCCGTGACATTTCGTGAAACGAATGCCGCTGCGCCTGTTGCTGCCATGGCCAGGCTCCGGCACGCGCGCGCCTGGCACACCGCGACGCTGCTTCCCGATGGGACCGTGCTGGTGCTCGGCGGCATCGGGCCGGACGGCCAGGTCGTTCGCGCGCCGGAAGTGTTCACCCCCGAGACGCAGCAATTCCGCTCACTCGTTGGCACAAGTTCAACTCCGCGCGCTTATCACAGTGCCACGCTGCTCACCGAAGGCCTGGTGCTGATCGCCGGCGGCATCTCGGAGAAAGGTGAGCCGCTGCAACAGGCCCAGCTATGGGACCCGCGCACGCACTCGAGCACTAAGCTGGCCACCGGCCTTGCCGTCCCGCGCCTGGGCCACACCGCGCGCCTCCTGCCCGACGGAACTGTGCTGCTCACGGGTGGCGCCAGCAGCATTGCCGGTGCGCCATTGCAGCAGGACGAAATCTTCGACCCGCAGTCCCGCAGCTTCGCCCGTTGTAGCGCTGGCGTCCCGCCGGCCGGCCCCTGTACCGCTGGTCCCGCCGCGGCGGGACCGGCCGGCCCCCCGCGTCTTGCGGCCTCAATCCCGGCCGATGGTGCTGAGAATGTCTCCCTGGATGCTTTTATCGCCCTCCGCTTCTCCAAGCCGCTCTGGGTAAAAAGTGTGGATGGCAATTCCGTTCGCTTAGCCGGTCACAGCGGCCAGGTCGAAGCCAGGGTCGTTCCCGCCGAAGCCGGCATGCTCGCTTTGATCACGCCGAACGCGGAACTGGCGCCCGGCACAACGTATACCGTTTCCGTCGCCGGCCCCGTCGATCAGGACTACATCTCGGTTTCTTATGCCAGCTTCACCTTTACCACTGAGGGCGTAGCCGGCGATGCAGCCGCCGGGGCGGCAGAAAGCTGGATACCCGACACCAGCCACTTCCTGGGCAAATGGGTCACCGGCTGGCCTGATTCGAAGTGGCGCGCGCTGCAGCCGCTGGCCGCGCTCCCTGGACAAACGGCGCTGGCCGGCCAGGTGCTGCAACTCAACGGCGAGCCCCTGCAGAACGTCAGCCTGGCCATCGACAACACCAGCACGCGCAGTGATTCCACCGGCCGGTTCCTGCTGGCGCCCCTCACCGCCGGGCATCATGAGCTGGTGATCGAGGGCGCGACGGCCAACCAGCCTGGCAAGAAATATGGCCGGTTCGAGGCCGGCGTGGACATCATTGCCGGAAGAAGCAACGTTTTGCCCTACACCATCTGGATGCCGGATCTGGACTGGCCGCACGCCGTGAAGATTCCCTCGCCCACCACTACCGAGACGGTCGTCACCACGCCTCGCATACCGGGGCTGGAACTGCGCATTCCGGCCGGCTCGGTCGTCATCGGCCATGACGGCCGCATCGTCACCGAGCTGTCCATCACCGCCATTCCGCTGGACCGCCCGCCCTTCCCGCTGCCGCCCGGTGTCGATGTTCCCGTCTACTTTACCATCCAGCCCGGCGGCGCGTATGTGAGCCAGGGCGCGCGGCTGATCTACCCGAACATGCGCAGGTATCCGCCCGGAACCGGCGGTAACTTCTGGAATTACGACCCCGAGGGCCGCGGCTGGTACGTGTATGGCTTTGGCCGGGTAACTCCCGACGGCCGCCAGATCGCGCCTAACCCCGGCGTGGTCATCTGGGAGTTCACCGGGGCCATGATCGGTGACCCCTCGCGCAAGCCGGACGCGGGTGAGCCACCCGGCAACTGCCGCACGCGCGGCGATCCAGCCGGCCTGGCCACCGGCCTGTTCCTTCATGAGAAGACCGATGTTTATCTTCCCGACGTGCTGCCGATCAGCCTGACGCGGACCTATCGGCAACTGGACCCGCTGTCCCGCCCCTTCGGCATCGGCGCCACGCATAACTACGAGATTTTCCTGGTCGGGGACAGTTCCACGTTCACCTACGTGGACCTGGTCCTGGGCGACGGCGCCGCGATTCATTACGTGCGCACCTCGCCCGGCACCGGCTGGACCGACGCTGTGTTCACTCACACTTCCACGCCCACTGGCTTCTATGGCTCGATCATTACCTGGAACGGCAACGGCTGGAACCTGCGGCTCAAGAACGGAACCGTCTATCTTTTTCCCGAGGCAGCCGGCGCGACCAATCCGTCGAAAGCCGCCGTGATCGCCATCCGCGACCGCTACGGCAATGCGCTGACGTTCACCCGCGATGCCAATTCCGGGAACCTGCTGCGTATCGCCTCGCCCAACGGGCGCTGGCTGTCGTTCACCTACGACACAGTCAACCGCATCACCCAGGCCACCGACAATATCGGGCGCACGGTGGGCTATACCTACGATGCCGCTGATGCCAGCGGTCGGCTCTGGAAAGTGACCGACCCGGCCGGCGGCGTCACCACATACACCTATGACACGTCGCACCGCATGCTCACCATCACCGATCCGCGCAACATCACGCGTGTGACCAACCAGTACGATGCCAACAGCCGGATCAGCAGGCAGACGCTGGCAGATAATAGCTTCTGGCAGTTCGCCTATACGCTGGATGGCAACGGCAAGGTGACGCAGACGAACGTGACCGACCCGCGCGGCAATGTCGAAACCTTCGCCTTCAATTCCGCCGGCTATTGCCAGACCGACACCTACGCCGTGGGCACGCCCCAGCAGATCAGCGTTACCACGCAGGTGGACCCGGCCACGAACCTTCCCACCAGCGTCACCGACCCGCTCGGCCGCGTGACGGCCTACGGTTACGACTCGATGGGGAACACCACCAGCGTGACGCGGATGTCGGGGACGCAATACGCGGCCACCACCTCGTTCACCTACGAGCCGAATTTCAACCAGCTCGCCACCGTGACGGACCCGCTCAACCACGCCACCACGTTTTCCTACGACAGCAGCGGGAACCTGGCCAGCATCACCGACCCGCTGAACAACCAGACCACATTCACGTACAATTCAGCGGGACAACCGCTGACTATCACCGACCCGCTGAGCAAGACGACCACGTTCAGCTACAGTGCGGGTGACCTGATCGGCGTCACCGACCCGCTGGGGCATCAGACCACCAGCTTCCCGGATGGCGCCGGCAGGGTGCTCAGCAGCACCAATGCCCTGGCCCAGAGCGTCTATTACCAGTACGACGCGCTGGACCGGGTGACCCGGATCACCGATCCGCTGAACGGCGCCACCCAGTTCACGTATGATGGGAACAGCAACCTGCTGACGGTGACGGACGCGCGCAACAACACGACCACGTACGTCTACAACAACATGGACCGGATGGCCAGCCGGACTGACCCATTGACGCGAGCCGAGAGCTACCAGTACGACGGTAATGGCAACCTGACGCAGTTCACTGATCGGCGCGGCAAGATCGACGGGTTCACGTACGATGCGTTGAACCGGAGGACGTTTGCAGGCTTTGGGTCGAGCAAGAAGGGCTGGGAAAGCACCATCAATTATACGTACGATGCCGGCAGCCGCCTCACCCAACTGGCCGATTCAACGGCGGGCGCGATCACGCGGACATACGACAATTTCGACCGGCTGGCTTCGGAAACAACGCCGCAAGGCTCAATCAACTATGTGTATGACGCAGCCGGGCGCCGCACCAGCATGGCAGTGGCCGGGCAGCAGGCGGTGAACTACGCGTACGACAACGGGGACCGACTCAGCCAGATCAGCCAGCTCACCACGGTCGTCGGTTTCAGCAACGATGCGGCGAGCCGGCGCACGCTGCTGACGTTGCCCAACGGGATTACGGTCAGCTATGGTTACGACGACGCCTCGCGGCTGACCAGCATGACGTACCAGCTTGCCCAGACACAGCTCGGCAACCTGACGTACGTCTACGATAGTGCCGGCCGCGTGACGGCCAAGGGCGGAACGTGGGCGCGCACGAACCTGCCCGCGGCAGTCAGCTCGGCCACGTACGACGCCGCCAACGAGCT
>Ga0315273_10012340_pt1 | contig 10950 bp, 10 predicted proteins | sample YL17G02_0_MG_FD_205753 | JGI IMG/M metagenome (GOLD analysis project Ga0315273, IMG submission 205753) | Sediment microbial communities from Yellowstone Lake, YNP, Wyoming, USA - YL17G02_0 | ecosystem: Environmental > Aquatic > Freshwater > Lake > Sediment | place: USA: Wyoming | collected...
GCAGAAAACTCGTGTACGACAGCCATCTGATCGTCAGGACATCTGGCATAGCGCTCCTCGTGATGCCACCATCACCATCCTATAACTCTGCGAAAACACTCAAGAGGAAGCAAAACATAAACTAGGGCATAACCTAGGGCAAATGTTATAATATGAATATTTTACTCTTATACATCAATGAATTAAATGATAATAGCGGCGGCAATCACCTCCGCGATCAGCTTGTCGGAAAGGGCGACGGCAGCCTCCTGGATCTTGCTGGGCCCAGCCATCTCAATGCTGCTGCCAACCACAAAGGCCTCTCCAATATGAGACAGCACCTCCTGGCCGAGGTCGCGTTCGACGACTGTCTATCCTTTTGAATTCAAACGTATTCTTGCTACGATTTCGTTTGCAACCTTGATTGAAAGCGAATCACTGCGAGGGCTGAAGTTGAGGAAGAAAATCTAGTTCATTGTACTTATCCCTGCTGACTGATGCCAAAGCAGGGGAATCGGGCAAAGGAACAAACACCGAATCCAATTCTGGAATTGGACCATCTTGGAAACGCATAGGTCGAAGCCACAATGGACCATGCAACCAATCGATGGTGTGGTTGGGATAAGACAGCTTCTGTGTCTTCAATGTTTTTGTGAGCAAGCTTGCGAAGTTCCCTTCACCCGATTGCCCTGGATGCCAAAGTACAGTTGCTATTCGTTATTCAGTATACTATTGTAACCCGGTCTACATATGAAACTTATATCTGTAACACAAGAGAAATTATTTATGACCCCAAATAACATCAGTGATACTAGCAACTGCCGCGCTGTAGCCGATGTCCTGGCGCGGATTGGCGACAAGTGGACGGTTTATATCGTTGGGCTGCTGTCAAACGGTCCGATGCGCTTCAGTGAAATCCGTCGTGCAGTCAGCGCCATTTCCCAGCGCATGCTGTCACTCACGCTACGTGGGCTCGAACGTGATGGGCTAGTCACGCGCACGGTTTATCCCACCATTCCTCCACGGGTGGATTATGAGCTTACGGCCGTTGGGCAAACGCTCATTGCCCCGCTCAAGCAGGTGGGCTCGTGGGCCATTGCAAACCGTGACTATGTTGAAATTGCCCGCGCCAGGTTTGACGCCAACAATGCGGGCAGTAAGACGGCGGAGGCCCTAGGGCGACGGAGGACCAACGCGCTTCCCAAGAATCCTGAAATGGGCGCCAAGATTGCGCCCTTCGCCACGGAGTGATGCAAGAGCATTACCGCTCGTAGTGCTCTGAAACCAACCTGTTCAAGAGTCGGACTCCCCAACCAGACGCCCAGCTCTGATTGATGGGAGACTTGATTGAATCCATGGCGGTGCCAGCCACATCCAGATGAGCCCAAGGCACCTTGTTCACAAAGCGCTGCAGGAACTGGGCTGCGGTGATGGAACCTGCGTTGCGGCCGCCAATGTTCTTCATGTCCGCAACGTCATGGTCAATCAGTTTGTCGTATTCTGGGGTCAGCGGCATGCGCCAGACTTTTTCGCCTGTTGCGATACCGGCGTCAGCAAGGCGCGTCGACAATTCATCATTGTTTGAGAAAAGCCCCGCATGCTCCTTGCCGAGTGCCACGAGAATGGCTCCCGTTAATGTAGCAATATTGACCATGAACCTTGGTTTGAAGCGGCCCTGGACGTACCAAAGAACATCTGCCAACACGAGCCTACCTTCCGCGTCGGTGTTCAGGACTGCGATAGTTTGTCCCGACATGGATCTTACGATATCGCCTGGCCGCTGGGCATTGCCATCCACCGAGTTTTCCACAATGCCGATAGCGCCTATGGCGTTCACTTTGGCCTTGCGTTTGGCGAGAGCCAGCATCAACCCGGTCACACAGGCTGCACCTCCCATGTCGCCCTTCATGTCCTCCATGCCAGCCGCGGGCTTGATTGAAATGCCGCCTGTATCAAAGGTAACCCCCTTGCCGATGAAAGCAACCGGCTTGTCGCCTGCCTTACCGCCGTTCCACTTCATGAGCACAAGGCGCGGTTCATTAGGTGAACCCTGGGCCACCCCCAGGAGGGCGTGCATCGCCAGCTTTTTCATCTGAGCGGGCGTCAGTATTTCAACCTCAATACCGCTTTTGGCAAGAGACTTGGTACGACTGGCAAACTCCATAGGAACAAGAACATTTGCGGGTTCGTTGACGAGATCACGGGCAAGATGCACACCTTCGCGAACGGCGCTCAGGGGTTCATAAGCCTTCCTTGCCTTAGCCGCTACATGGGTATGAATCGTGATTTCGGTCAATTTTGCGGGTGCCTCTGGCTTCTTGGTCTTGTAGGTCTCAAAACTATAGACTCTCAGACTGGCTCCAAACGCCACCAGGGCGGCCGCATCCCTATCTGCCACCTTGGCTTTGGCAGGTAATTCCAGAAGAACGTCCGCTCTTTTTGCCTTGGCGCCCTGCAAGACACCCGCAATGATGCCTCCAAGGTTTTCCAGATCCCTTTCGAGCAAATTCTCTGCAGCACCGAGGCCAACAAGGAAAATCCTATCAAATCCTGACCCTGGTGCCACAACGTCCAAAAAAGAATCGCGCTTGGCCTCAAATTTCACGGCTGCAATCGCTCTGGCAAGTTGGCCGTTGCAGTGCTTATCGGCTTCGAGTCCCAGGGGAAGAAGATTCCCGCCTTCGGCGGAAAAAACAACAAGAACGCCTTTGGTTGGCACAACAGCGCCTACGAAATTGATTTTCATGATTTAATCCAGTGATTTACTTACAATAGACTGTAGCGGCTTCACCGCCGTAGTTCAACTCAGCTGTAGTTCCGGCCCCTTTGTGGCCTTTCCAAACTCATATCCAGGGCGGCAATTCTTTGCTTCCAGAAGCACGTGAAAGCGGTTAAGAAAGTGAAAGGCATTGTGATTGCGGGCAGGTAACTTGGAATTTCGTGAGGCTTCAATTTTCCGCATAAGGGAGACGCTGTCTTGCGGCACTGTGCTGCTAGGCATTGGTATTGTTTCGCTTTTTGCGGTTGCATCCCCCGCATATGCCATAGTCGAAAAGCAATTTATTGCACCTGTCTCAAAGAAACCGGTTGCCGGTACGAAGGTGGATGTCGAGGCAGACCGCATAAGCTATGACAGCAAGGCCAAGATTTCGACAGCGACGGGTGCGGTGCGTCTCACCTATGGTCCTTACGTTCTGGTTGCGACCAAGGTTGTCTATGATGAGGTGCACGATACATTCAAGGCCAATGGTTCTGTGGAGCTTCGCGAACCCAACGGCAACATTTTGCAGGCCCAGACAGCGGACCTTTACAGCAAATTCAAGCAGGGCTTCGCTGACCACGTTCGCTCCCTGCTCACCAATGATGTCACGATCACGGCGGACTTCGCCAAAAGGGTTGAAGGCGGCATCACTATTTTCGAACATGCCAGTTACACCGCCTGTAAGGATTGCGAGACCAAGACTGGCCACCCTCTCTGGGAAATTACAACCACCAAGACCATTCACGACAGCAAGGACAAGACGCTTTATCACTACAACCCTACCCTGAGGTTTGACGGCGTTCCTGTTGTCTGGCTGCCCTATGCTGAAATGCCAGACCCCTCCGTTAAACGACGCTCCGGATTTTTGCTTCCAAATTTCCAGTCCGGTAGTGCCTATGGCATCGGTGTGGTGATGCCCTATTTCCAGGAACTAGGCCCGAGTGCAGATCTCACTTTCAGTCCGGTGTTTACGTCTCGACAGGGGCCCATTGCCGACATTGAATATCGCAAGGCATTGACATCGGGCAACTTCAATATTCGGGGCTACGGCGTTCATCAATTCACAAAGGATGAACACACCGATAGCAACGCAAATTGGCGCGGTGCTGTCGTGAGTGCCGGTGCCTTTAAGCTCAATGACGTTTGGGATTGGGGATGGGACGGAACTCTGTCGAGCGACAGAACTTTCCTCCACAAGTATGATTTTGACAACCGCCAATTGGCCACCAGCCAGGCTTATGTGACCGGCTTGGCTGATCGAAATTACTTCTCGGCACAGGCCCTGCATTTCCAAGCCTTGGACAACAATAATGATGATCAGGCTACCTATCCGGATGCTTTGCCCTATATCAACTCGGAATACACCTTTGACCATGCTGTACTTGGTGGTGAATTAGGTTTTGACTGGAGTGTCTATTCGCTTTCCCGCGACCTCGCCAGCCAACCCTACCTGACCGTTGATCATGGGACGGAGCAATCCCGGGCCGTTGCCAACGTGCATTGGCAAAAGCAGATAGTCACGGATTTGGGACAGGTCGTTACGCCATTTGCCCGCGTCCGTAGTGACCTTTACATCAATGATAATTTGCCTGATCTCACTATGCCTAGTGATTTAAGGGATAACGAAGTTACCAGCCGCGTATTGCCATCTGCTGGCTTTGATATGCGATGGCCCTTCTTGGCTTCGTATGACCTTGGCCAAAGTATTATCACACCAGTTTTTCAAGCTATCGCAGCCACGAATGAAACGGACCGCAAGAAGATTGGCAATGAGGACGCCATTAGCGTGAATTTTGATAGTTCCAGCCTGTTCCTGCAGGACCGCTTTACCGGACTGGATCGGTATGAGGGTGGAAGCCGCGCCAATGTGGGCATGCTTTACTCTTTCCTCGGTGCCAATGGCGGCTTTGCACGGGTAAGCCTGGGTGAATCATTCCATATTGCCGGGCAAAATAGTTTTAGTTATGATACCGGCCTTGCAGGCACAAAATCTGATCTTGTGGGCGCCATGGTCCTTCAGCCCTGGGAGAATCTGGAACTTTCCTATCAGGCGCGGGCTAAAGAGGATCTTTCAAGGATCACCGTACAGGAGGCTTTTGCCAACTACTCCTTTGCTAGATTGTCGGGATCAGTTGGCTACATCAACGTTGCAAGTGAACCAACCTCGGGGCGCGATGAGGCTATTGAACAAGCAGGAACACAAGCAAGCCTGCGGTTCAACGAGGCCTGGAGCGTTTTTGGCGGCCTGCAGTATGACCTTAATAATGACCGATTCATGAGCAAAACAGCTGGTATTGCTTTTGACTGTGATTGCATGGCTGCGAAACTTTCATACACCGAGGGCGATCCCAGTGATCCTGGTCGCAATTTCGATCGTAAACTCAATTTCTCAGTCGAACTACGCACAATCGGCAAGACTAGCATAGCTGCGGGCTTGTAAGTGGAACACTGATGAAGAAAACGTGGTTTTGGCTGGCGGCAGCGATTGTTGTTTTGCCTTTTATAGTCGCTATCCATCCGCATTTTGCTCTTGCCCAGAATCAGGGTGTGGTTGCAACTGTCAACGATGTTCCAATCACCACTTTGGACATAGACCAGAATCTTCAGCTCATGAAAATTTTGGGTGAAAATCCGGAGGGTCCAGATTCCCGCAAGGCAGCGCTGCGCACCATGATTGACGAAATCATCAAGATTGCCGAGGCCAAAAAATACAAAGTTAACGCTTCCGACAAAGAAATTGATGCGCAAATCGAGCGCGTAGCAAAGTCTCTTAAAACTGATGCGGTTGGCCTGCAAACCCTGTTAAAAAAATACGGCATATCGCTTAGCCTACTGAAGCAACGGGTAGCTGCACAAATTGCCTTCTCGAGGATTTTGGCAGGCAAATACCAGGTGAAGATCTCGGTTGACCCCGCCGAAGTTGACAAGAAATTTGCTGATATAAAGAGTGGGCTTGAAGAGAAGGTCAACACAATCATGAACGACCCTCGGATGAAACCCATGCAGATATACACTATTTTGGAAATTGACTTGCCAGTCGAAAATGCAAGCGACCCCATGCTGCTGCAGGCTCGGGCCGTTGAGGCATCCCAGTTGATACAGCGTTTCAAAGGCTGCGAAACTGCCCGTGACGCTGCTTCGGGAATATTCAACGTGAAGATCGGTAAGAAAATTGAGGCGGTAGCCGCAAAGATTCCCAAACCCATGAAACAGGCACTGGATAATGTGGGACCGGGAAAGGCCATGGGACCGGCACGTGGTCCCAACGGCATTCAAATCATAGGTTTCTGCGGAAAAAACACGTTGCAGCCGCCAAAGCCCAAATATCAGTTGCCGACGCGCCAGCAGGTTGAGATCATGATTTCGAACGAAAAATATGCAGCAGTGGAGGCAAAATACATGGGTGAAATGCGCAAGCGGGCCTATGTCGAATACAAAGATCCTGCCTACGCAATGCCTTGACTGAGGTTAGCCTGACCGTGCCGATAGCCCTGACTTGCGGTGAGCCCGCCGGGATTGCTCCTGAAATTACCGCAATGGCGTGGCTGGCTTTGCGGGATACACCTCATGCCGCGTTCTTTCTTATAGGCGATGCAGACTATTTTACTGAACGGGCAACTGCAAGTGGTCTAACCGTTGCCTTGACAAAAATTACACGACCCGAAGAGGCTGAACGACTGTTTGGGACGTCCATTCCAGTTCTCCATCGTCCCCTCCCAATTCATCCTGAGGCGGGGATGATCAGTTCGAAAACGGCAGGGAACGTCGTAGCGGCCATTGACGAAGCTGTTGCGCTTGCCATCTCAGGGAACGTTTCGGCACTCGTCACCAATCCCATTCAAAAGGAAGCGCTTTACGCAACAGGTTTTCGCCATCAGGGACACACTGATTACCTGGCATGGCTAGCAGGCCGGGAAGGCTTGGAGGTGATGATGCTGGTGGCTGCCGATCTCCGCGTCGTTCCCATCACCGTTCACATCCCTTTGAAGGACGTCGCATCATCGATCACCGAAGAATTGATCATAACCCAGGCAAGCGTGGTAGCGCAGGATCTGAAAAAATATTTTGGTCTAACCAGCCCGCGTCTGGCGTTTACCGGGCTCAATCCTCATGCAGGTGAAAACGGTGCCATGGGGCATGAGGAACAGGCGATCATTATTCCTGCCCTCGAGCGCCTGCGTCGTAACGGTTTGACTGTATCGGGCCCACTGCCGGCCGATACGGCCTTTCATCCCCAGGCCCGCGCAAACTACGATGCTATCCTCTGCATGTACCATGATCAGGCCTTGATCCCCATTAAAACGCTCGACTTCCACGGTGGTGTGAATGTGACCCTCGGCCTCCCCTTTGTTCGCACCTCACCAGATCATGGTACGGCCCTGACCATTGCTGGCAAGGGGACAGCCAATCCAGCAAGTCTGATTGCAGCACTTAAACTCGCTGGTGAAATGGCGAAGGTTTCCAGTGGCTGAGGATGGGTTACCCCCCTTACGGGATGTCATCGCGCGCTATGGCCTGGCGGCCCGGAAAAGTCTGGGCCAAAACTTTCTTTTTGACCTTAATCTTACGCGCCGTATCGCACGCAGTGCAGGTCCTCTCGAAGGGTATACAATTGTTGAAATAGGCCCTGGACCAGGCGGCCTGACGCGAGCTCTATTGAAAGAGGGAACGACACGGATTGTTGCCATCGAACGTGACGAGAGGAGCCTACCCGCACTTGCAGAAATTTCGGCGGCCTATCCTGGCAGGCTGTCCGTCATTGCAGAAGATGCTACCCGGATGGATTGGGCTAAGGTCACTTCGGGACCAGCCAAGATCGTGGCCAACTTACCCTATAATGTGGCGACCGTCCTACTCACCGGATGGCTTGTGCAAGGAGAGTGGCCGCCCTGGTTTTCGTCACTCACCTTGATGTTCCAGAAGGAAGTGGCCGAGCGCATCATAGCAAAGCCTGGGTCACGGGAATATGGCAGGCTTTCCGTGCTCTGCCAGTATCGCTGCGATGTAAGGAAACTGTTCGATGTGAACCGCGGTGCCTTTACCCCTGCGCCAAAGGTGACCTCAAGTATCGTACAACTCATTCCAAAACAGCACGGCAAATGCGCTGTAAGGGACCTGGAGAAGGTCACTGCTTTCGCCTTTGGGCAGCGGCGAAAGATGCTGAGATCCAGTTTGAAAGGTGCGTTCGAGGCACCGGAAACTGTCCTGCGGGAACTGAACATCAATCCGGAACTGCGGGCAGAGCAACTGCAAGTGCATGAGTTTGTAGATTTGGCTCGAAAGTTTGCCGAATCCCAACTTACAACCCCTTCGTCAGCCGCCTGACGAAATCGGTAAGGCCAATACGGCGCCTGCGGCGCAGCCTTTCGGCACTCAAGACAGCCACTATCTGCGCATGGGACTCTTCAACGCTGTCGTTCACAATCACATAGTCATATTCAGGCCAATGACTGATTTCGCGCGAGGCCTCTGCCATACGTTTGGCCACTACGCTGGAAGAATCCTGGGCCCGATTGATCAGGCGGTTTTGAAGTTCGTCCGAAGAGGGTGGCAGAATGAAAATGCGCACGAGATCATCTTCCATGGCTTGCGCCAGCTGCTGAGTACCCTGCCAGTCAATGTCAAACAGGACATCTCTGCCCTTGCCCAATGCTTCCTCGACAGGTTTTCTTGGCGTTCCATAAAAATTTCCGAATACTTCAGCCCATTCGAGCAATTCATTGCGGTCACGCATCTGTGCAAAGCGATCCTTGGTAATGAAGTAGTAGTCCTTGCCCTCAACCTCACCTGAGCGTGGACTGCGCGTTGTGACAGACACAGACATGGTGACATCGGTGTCCGTCGCGAGCAGCTTGCGCGACAGCGTTGTCTTACCGGCACCTGATGGTGAGGACATGACGAGCAAAATGCCGCGCCTTGGAATGTTCGTGATATGTGGCGCATTACTCAATGTTTTGGACCTGTTCACGCAATTGATCGATGGTGGTTTTCAATTCGAGGCCAATGGATGTCAATGTTTTGTCGAGAGCCTTTGAGCAAAGCGTGTTGGCTTCGCGGTTAAATTCCTGCGCCAGGAACTCAAGCTTGCGGCCCGCAGGCTCTGGCGATGCAATCAGCGACCTTGCTGCCTCAATGTGGGCAAATAGGCGATCAAGCTCCTCCTGGATGTCAGCCCGCATTGCCACCAGGATTGCCTCCTGGTGCAATCGGTTCGCATCAAAATTCGATGCCGTGTCGAGTAGCCGTGCGACTTGCTCTGCTATGCGCTGCTTGATGGTGTCCGCAGAGCGTGCCGGGCAATCGCGCGCCGCAATAACGAGACTTTCGATTTTATCCAGTTGGGCACCAAGCACGGCGGCAAGCCGCGTTCCCTCCTCCCGACGGGAGAGATTCAATGATAGGGCAACAGCGCCAAGTGAGGCTGTCACGTGGTCCAAACGTGCCTCAATCTCACTTTCACTTTGGATGGGCTGAATGACTTCAAGCACCCCACGCAACCCCAGGAGGTCAACTGCACTCAAGGGCACACCACCAATTCGGTCGCGTAGTTTTTCGGCGATTGTAACAACCTGATCCAGCACAGTCTCATTGACAACGACTTGTTCCAGCGTAGGTGCACCGCTCGTGGTTAGTGTGACCTGTAGACTTCCCCTCTTGAAATGCTGGGAAAGCGTTGTGCGGGCTACCGCTTCAAGCATCTCAAATCCGGTCGGCAGGCGGCACCGAATGTCGAGCGTCTTGCCGTTGACGCTCTTTATTTCCCACTGCCAATGCAATCCGTCCTTTTCCCCGGAGCTTTGCGCAAATCCCGTCATGCTCGAAAGAGTCATGTCATTCCTGTCAAGAGAATCAAACTTTACAATAGTTTATCAGGTGGCTGAAGACTTCTCCACTTAGTCCTTCTAGTGTTACCCGGCAGTATAAAGGATACTCCATGGCAAAACGCATTGCCTTCACCGGTGGTACAGGCAAGGCAGGACGGCACGTGGTGCCGTGGCTGAAGGGCAAGGGTCACGAAATCCTCAATGTGTATATCAAGCCACTTGACTGCGCTGGCGTCAACACACTGAATTATGGATGTGACTAACATCGGTCAGGTATTCAACGCGCTATCCCACGCATTTCGACTTTGATGGCTTAACGACGAGAAAGGGTCCCGCCAAAATTGACGCCGTTGTACATTTTTCTGCGACCCCCCAGGTCCTGACCCAGCCCGACAATGTCTCCTACGCCGCCGCTGTGATCAGCACCAACAACGTTGTTGAAGCAGCAACGAAACTTGGCATTCGCAAGGTCATCATAGCCTCTAGCGAGACCTCCTATGGCGTGTTCTTTGCTGAGGGAGACAAGGTTCCCACTGGAAGAAGACTATGACGGCGATCCGATGGACAGCTGGAAACTTTCCTGGGTTGTGAACGAAAAAACGGCGCGTGCCTTTGCCATGCGTAAGTGCCGATATCTATGCATTGCGCATCGGCAACGTTATCGAACCCCATGAGTACGGCAGCTTTCCAGCCGTCATGGCAGCCCCCCATCTTGCAAGCAAAATGCCCGCAATTGTATCGATACACGGGATCTCGGCCAGATCGTGCATCTCTGTGTGGAAAAGGGCGGATTGGATTACCAGATATCAAACGCCGTGAATGGCACTATAACAGCTCGCGAACCGACTGCCAAGTTTCTGGCACACTGGTGCGCTGAAACACCTCTCCGCCATCCGCTGCAAAGCTTCGAAGCTCCGCTTTCAAACCGCAGGATACGCGATGTGCTCGGCTCCGTGGAAGAACACAATTGGCCAAAATACGTCTTATTACTTCTGCTTTTTCGGCTTCTGGCGGGGAATCGGCACAAGTTGGTCGGCAACCTTTATCCATGAACCGGGCTTCAAGGGGACGTCGGATGGCTCAGGAGTAGGTTTGGTTTCGGCGATCTTCGGCTTGATTGGCTCAGGAGAAGCGTTTGCCGCTTCAGCTGGTTTGACGTGAGGTGCCGGCATGGTGGAAGCAGTTTCAGTCGGCTTTGCGACAGGATCCGGTACCGGTGTGCCGGCTTGCTGCTCTGTAGCAGCTTTTGTTGGGGCGTTGGCCGCTGCAGGTGGAACCGGCAGACCATCGACAACGACCTCGGTGGGCGCTTCGCTCGTCACGATCGCGGCCTGGCCATTCTCGATTGCCCGCCATTTCACAACATTTGCATTATGTTCTTCAAGG